>Ga0164243_10015720_pt1 | contig 10436 bp, 7 predicted proteins | sample OricompcompostOP_FD_108781 | JGI IMG/M metagenome (GOLD analysis project Ga0164243, IMG submission 108781) | Organic Plus compost microbial communities from Emeryville, California, USA - Original compost - Organic plus compost (OP) | ecosystem: Engineered > Solid waste > Mixed feedstock >... | reverse complement strand
TACTACGGCTTCTTCAACCAGGTCTACGGCGCAGCGTGGCAGATGAAGCGCTACGCGAACCCGCCGGGCACGAGCCAGTACTTCACGTGGTACGCGCCGGGCAAGACGTGGAACATCCTCTACCACCCGAACCGCGCCTGCGGCTCGTCTCCCGTCTACGTCCAGAACCAGGCGACCGCGAACCTGTACTACTACACGCCCTACCAGCCCAACGGCCCGGCGCTCGCCGCCGGCTACGGCACGGGTGACGGATGCTCCAGCTACGGCAACCGCAACTTCTACAACTACTTCACCGACTGGTTCGGGTCGACGCAGTCGACCTCGCAGGTGCTCATCAAGGTCGGGGCCGAAGTCTCGATCATTTCGGGCAATCGTCGTTACGGCATCACCGCTGAGGCGTACCCGGAGTACCGGAGTGTGTTCGGTGCGCCGGTCGTCGTCGACGCTGCGTACGCGAGCCAGTTCGAGAATCCGGGCGTCGCGACGTTCTACGTACGGAACACCTCGAACGGTGAGGTGGCGATGCTGCAAGACGGTAAGGTCCACCCCTTCACGTCCTGCGCGCAGGTATCCACATGGGGCGGGGCATGCGGTGCCGCGCTGGTCCAGCTCGAGCCCCGTGAGTACACGCGGTTCGCCCGCGGTGCGCTGATGACCTCGTTCGCCCGGCTCGAAGCGGGCGGCAAGATCCACCAGCTCACGGGCACGACGCTGCAGCCCTACTACGACTCAGCGGCGGCAGCCAGCGTGAACGGCGGGACGGTTCCGTACGCCGCGGTCATGAGGCCCAGCGTCGCTTCCCGGTACCAGGTCGCGGCCAGACAGCTGTTCGCACCGGCGCGGATGATCCTGGCAAGCGGTGATCCGACCGTCTGGCTGCCGCAGACCGACGGCCGGCTGGTCGGGCTGCCTGCCTGGAGCCTGGCCCATGAGCTCGGCCTGCCCACGACGGTCGCAAGTCGGGTGACGACCGCAGACCTCGTCGGGTATGCCCCCTCCGCGCCGTTGTCGCAGTACATCGACTGCGGCGGCAAGATCTACTTCGGCGCCTCCGGGGTCCTCCACGCACTGCCGAGCGGCGTGCCAGCAGGGTTCACCGCGGCCGCGCTCGACGCGGCGACGTGTTCGCGCCTGAAGCTCACTGGGCCCGCGTTCACCACTGTTCCCTTCGTGAAGACGCCGTCGAACGGCACCGTCTATCGCGCAGAGAACGGCACCTACCGCCCGATTCCGTCGCAGGCCAGGATGATCGAGCTGAACGGCGGCACGCGCCCGACGATCGCCGTCGTCTCCGACGCCACGCTGGCCACGTACACCGTCGGCCCGATCTACGTCGCCAGTGGCACGCTCGTCAGAGCGACGGGCGATGCGAGCGTATGGTTCGTCGATGGAGATCGGCTGCGTGGTCTCCCGAGCTGGGGCCTGGCGCGCGCATACGGACTGCCATCGCCCGCGCGCGAGGTGCCTCCGGCATCGCTGGTCGGACTCGCGCCCGCCTCTTCGCTCACCCACTTCGTGTCTTGCGGTGGAGTGCTCTACGCCGCAGGTGGCGACCGCCTGTCGCGCGTCATGAGCGGAGACGCGGCGGGAAACACAGTGACGGAACTGTCCGCAGCGGCGTGCGCCATGCTGCCGAGAGACGGAGCCGCCATCCCGGGCGCGGTGTTCGTGACGGACGGCACGAACACCGCGGTGGCGACCTCCGGTGGGTTGCTTCGCCTGCCCGACACCGCCAGCATCCTTCGAGCGAACAGCGGGAAGATGCCGGCGTCCAAGTGGGTCACCGCCGCGTACTTCGCGTCGCTGCCTCAGCCGAGTTCTCTGCCCGCCTCGGGCGATCTCGTGCGAGCGTCCGACTCGGCAACCGTGTCTTTCGTCGACGGCGCTCGTCGGCTCGGCGTACCGAACTGGGGCGTGGCCGCGGATCTTGGAGTGCAGCCGAAGTACCGGATCGTGTCGCCGGCCGCTGTGGCCACCAAGCCGCTCGTCGCTCAGACCGCCTCCGTCTTCGTGCGGTGCGGCTCGGTCGACTACGTCGCCGCTCAGGGCATCCTCTCCGCGATCACCCCGACCGGGCTCGGAGGGATCGCGCCGGTGCCGCTCGATGCGGCGACCTGCGCGACGCTGAACCTCACGGGAGCCCCGATCGCGGGTCGCGTCTTCGTCCAGGCGGCCGGTGCCGCCCAGGTCTACGTGACGGAGAGCGGCGGGCTGCGTCCGCTCCGCGGCGACGAGTCGGCGACCACTCTGAACGGGGGCACCCCGCCGCGGATCCTCGTGATGGACAGCCGGACGGTGGGGGGCATCCCGAAGCGGTGATCCACAGCGCCCGCTCAGGCACCTCCACATCGGTCGGATAGGATTCTGCGGGGCCGATACCCGGCCCTTCACCCGTGATCTGAGGAAGTATCTGCCTTGTCACTCGGCATGCCCGTCGACCTCTCGGCATATGACGTACCCGGTCGCGGACGAGGCATCCTCGACGTCTTCCGCTGGTGGTACCTGCTGAGGCTCCTCGTCCAGAAGGGCACCGCGACCCGATACCGCAACTCCGTCCTGGGCTGGATCTGGTCGTACGTCAAGCCGGCCGCGCAGTTCGTCATCTACTACTTCGTCATGGGCGTCGTCCTCCAGGCGCACCGTGACGTCGACAACTTCGCGATCTATCTCTTCTCCGGCGTCGTCATCATCAACCTCTTCAACGAGGCGTTCGGAAACGCGACGATCTCGATCGTCGACAACCGAGCCCTCGTCAAGAAGATCTACCTTCCGCGCGAGCTCTTCCCGATCGCGGCCATCATCGGCGCCCTCATCCACTTCCTCCCGCAACTGGCGATCCTGCTGCTGGTCTGCCTCCTGGTCGGGTGGGCGCCGTCGCTCGTCGCCATCGGAGGGATCCTGCTCGGCGTCGTCATCGTCCTGGCGTTCGCGCTCGGGCTCGGGCTCTTCTTCAGCGGACTGAACGTGCGCTACCGCGACGCGCAGAACTTCGTCGACCTCATCAAGATGTTCTCGACGTGGACGTCTCCCGTGCTGTACACGTGGGTGCTCGTCGCCGAAGCCCTCCGCGACTTCCCGGGCCTGTTCTTCGTGTACATGTCGAACCCCCTCACGATCGCGGTCGAGCTCTTCCACCTGGGCTTCTGGGCGCCGACGGCCGAGAGCACGCACGGCCTCCCGGACGTCTTCCTTTCCGCTTCGCTCGTGGCCGCCTCGTTCTGCGTCCTGATGCTGTTCGTCGGCCAGTTCGTATTCCGTCACTTCGAGCGCTCGTTCGCACAGGACCTGTGATGTCTCAGTCCCAGATCACCGCCCAGACCGTGGCGCCGCCGAGCATCATCCTCGACGGCGTCTCCAAGCGCTTCCTCAAGCGCAATTCCCACTCGTTCAAAGAGGCCTTCGTCGGCTGGATCAAGGGCAAGAAGGTGCGCGCCGACATGTTCACCGCGCTCGACGACCTGAGCTTCCAGGTCGGCGAGGGGGAGTCGGTCGCCGTCCTCGGACTCAACGGGTCGGGCAAGTCCACCACGCTCAAGCTCGTGTCCGGCGTGCTCGAGCCCGATGAGGGCCGCGTCTACACGCGGGGTCGTGTGGCGGGACTCATCGAAGTCGGCGCCGGTTTCCACCCCGAGCTCAGCGGCCGCGAGAACGTCTACCTCAACGCCGCCATCCTCGGCATGAACAAGAAGCAGATCGATGAGCGGTTCGACGACATCGTGGCCTTCTCCGAGATCGGGGACTTCATCGATCAGGAGGTGAAGCACTACTCGTCCGGCATGTTCATGAGGCTCGCCTTCTCGGTGGCCATCCATGTCGAGCTCGACATCCTCCTCGTCGACGAGGTGCTGTCCGTCGGTGACGCGCCCTTCCGCGCGAAGTGCGCAGAGAAGATCAAGGAGCTCACCGAACAGGGCATCACGATGCTCGTGGTCAGCCACAATATGGCGATGGTCAAGGACCTCTGCGAGCGCGGCATCGTGATCCAGAAGGGCAAGAAGATCTTCGACGGTCCCATCGACGAGGCTGTGGAGGTGCTCGCGGTCAAATGAAGGTCACACTCCACGGCATCGAGCTGGACCCCTACGCGATCGAGGACGCGATCGTCGCCGACGTGCGGCTCGACGGCCACCGGGTGTGGTCGGTCGAGATCCCGTACTCCGAGCACGGCGTCATCAGCCTCGAGTGGCCCGCGCCACTTCGCGCGCGACTGGAGGGCCGCACCCGCGTCACCGTGCATGACAGTGTGACGGGTCGTGAGATCGGTGCGGCCGACGCCCGGTTCGGCCGGTCGGACGAGCCGGTGGAGATCGTCGACGCACGCGGCCGGTGGCTCGCGATGACGAAGTGGGACCGTCTGGGCCCGGTGCTGGAGGGCCAGGACGATGCGGTCGTCGATCGCCTGCTGCACAGCGCGAGCTCGCTCGTCGCTGCGCTCGAGGAGCGGGGCCACGAGGTCTACATCGTCGGAGGCACACTCCTCGGACTCGTCCGCGACGGTCGAATGCTGCCGCATGACGACGACGTCGACCTCGCGTTCCTGTGCCGTGAGGACAATCCCGCCGACATCGCGCTCGTGAGCTTCGAGATGGAGCGGTCACTGCGATCTCTGGGCTACACCGTCGTCCGCCATAGCCTCGCCCACCTCGAGGTCGAGTTCTTCAACGAGCAGGGGGAGCCCGACCACTACGTCGACATCTTCACCGGGTTCTTCCGCGACGGGCTCTACTGCCAACCGTTCGCGCTTCGCGGCCCCGAGGTCACGGAGTCCGATCTCGTCCCCACCCGGCGCCGCGAGATCCACGGTATCGAGCTGCCCGAGCCCGCAAACCCCGAGGCGTGGCTGGCGTACGCGTACGGGCGGGGCTGGCGCGTGCCCGATCCGACGTTCAAGTTCGAGACTCCGCGCTGGACGCGGCACCGCTTCGAGTCGTGGTTCGGCGTCTACAACAGCGGCCGCGTCTTCTGGGACAAGCACTACATGGAGCGCGACGTGTCGACCGGCTTCGCCGACGCGGGCTCGTCCATCAAGAGGTTCCTCGCGGACGTCCCGCCCGGTGCGCGGATCCTCGACCTCGGATGCGGGGACGGGCGCTGGTCCGTCGAGCTCGCGCAGGCGGGACACCGGGTCACGGGCGTGGACTACAGCCACGAGGCGCTGCGACTCGCCCGTGCCCACGACGTCGACGGGCTCGTCGATTTCCGCTATCTGAACCTGAACGACCGTGGTGCGCTGCTCGAGTTCGGTGCGCGGATGCTCGAGACGGGCGACGAGTGGTGCATCTTCGCGCACCACACGGTCCAGTCGATCACCAAGGCCAACCGCCGGACCGTCTTCCTCTTCCTTGAGCTCGTCCTGCGCGGGCGCGGGTTCGCCGACCTGACGGACTACACGACGATGTCGGCGGACTACGAGCACGCGCGGCCCGCGACCTGGCACCTGCCGACCGAGTGGATCGAAGAGGAGATCGCCGAGCGCCGGCTCCAGCTCCGCATCATCGGACGAGGCCGCGGCCGGGACGGGCGCCGCATCCGCCGCACTGCGCACGTGAGGGTCACGGCCGCCTCGCGCGCAGCCGCCGAAGAGAAGAAGGACACACGATGAGAGAGATCCTGCGCAGGTTCGCGAGGTGGATCGCGCCGACCGCCTACGGCAAGCTCGAACAGCTCGACCTCGCCGCGGTGGCGCTTGCGGGTGACACTGTTCTGCCTCAAGACCTCGAACAGCGGATCGCCGAGCTCGAGGCGCAGCTGAACGAGCTCCGGCAGGACAACAGGCGCGTCACCGAGCTCTACGACCTCGTGTTCACCCGGCTGCGCGACGAGAACCCGCTCAAGGGCTGAAACCCGTCGTGGCATCCCGCCGCTGCCCTCGGGCAGCGGCTCGTCAGCTGAGGACCCCGCGGGCGAGTCCACCGTAGGGACGAACCAACTCGTGCCCGCGTGACACCTGCTGGACAGGCTGCAATCCCGGGACGCGTCCGCCGATCCGAACGAGGAAGGCGTCCGTCGTCGGCAGCTCGATCTCGATGCTGGCGCCGCCGTCGCCGACGACGAGCCTCGCGGGCACCGTCCGCCATCCGCGGGGACCCGGGTCACGGCGGCGCAGACGGTGCAGAACACGCCGGGGCACGCGGCGCACGCGACGTGCCAGGCTCTCGGTGTCGATGTCGAGCGTGGTGGCGAATTCACGCCGATCCCCGTCGACGGGCAATCCCGTCACCTCGATCGAGGTCACCGTCCCCACGCGGCGGGCGCGGCCCGTCGGGCGGACCAGTCGCGTGAGGGGCGACTCGGTCTGGTCGAAGTCCAGCGCGACGACGCCATCCTTGCGGCTGAAGACGGCGATCACGCCGTCGGTGTCGAACCGGATCGCGGGCGGGATGTGGCTTCTGCGGATGATGCGGTGCTGAACGGTCCCGGCCAATGTGCACCGCCCGTTCAGGAGCCACACGCCGCGCTCGAGCGGGCGGCCCATGGCATCCGTCGCCGGGTCCACCGTCGCCGTGCCGGTCAGGTGCCAGCGCACCACCCCGTCGGTCACGGCAGTGTGCAGCTCGGTCGTCGACGACGCCATCCACGTGACTCGCGACGCCTCCGACCTCAGGCCGATCTCGACCGTGGCCTGGTGGATGTCGTCGGTGACATCGAACAGGTCGGCCGGGAGGGCGTCGTGGTAGGGCTTCGGGAGGTCCTTCACGATCCGCCCGTCGCGCTCGACGAGCCGGTGGCGGCGGCCGGTGCTGTCTTCCCAGTCGGCACGCGTGGTGAGCCGCAGGACGGCGCCGTCCCATTGCGCGTCGGTGATGCGGGCGGCTCCCGGAATGTTGGGGTCGTCGACGGTGAGCCGTTCGAGCAGATGCCGGTACCCACGTCGCAGCAGCTGTGCCCGCATCCGCAGCGATCGGTTGAGGTGCTCGTCGTCGGACTCGGGGAAGTGCTTCGCCTGCAGCGCCGACGCCTTCTCGAAGATCATCTTCCGCTCCGCCGCGTCCCTCGGGGCGTAGAGGTTGTTGAACGAGTCCAGGAGCCTCGAACGGTATTGGTGCACGCGGAGCAGTCGCCGCTGAGTGGCCAGCTCGTCGCCCGCGAGGTCGGTGTTGACGGCTTCGACGACCTTGTCGAGCCAGTACCACCACTCCGGACTCGACCGGACGAACGTGCTTGACCCGCTGCCGGGGGTCGAGAACCAGTGGTAGTAGGGGGTGCTCGCCATCGTCGAGATGACCTTCGCATGGCGGGCGACGAGCACGTTGAAGAAGATGTCCTCCCACAGCACGCGTCCGCCTTCGCGGAAGCGGATGCCGTGCTCCTGCAGCAGCGCGCGGCGGTAGAGCTTGTGAGGATTGGTCGGGATGAGCGGGTGGAAGTCCGTGCGGTCGATGACCTGGCCGCTGTCGGCGCGGTACTGGTCGATCGCCCACCCGCTGTCATGCGTGCGGGCTTCCTTGCCGTTGACGACGTCGGAGTCGTGCTCCTTCGCGAACTCGTACGCCGCGCGCAGCGCGTCGGGGTACAGCTCGTCGTCGTGGTCCACGTAGGCGACGTACTCCCCACGCGCGAGGTCCGTCCCGATGTTGCGCGGGCGGCACGGCCACCCGGAGTTCTCGATGCGCTCGATGCGCACGTTCCGCCTCTCGCTCTGGATGGCGAGCAGGCGCTCGTACGTGTCATCCGGCGAGCCGTCGTCGACGAAGACGACCTCCCAGTCGCTCGTCGGCAGCGTCTGTGCGTCCAGCGACGCGACCAGACGGTTCAGCCCCTTGCCGGACCGATACGTCGGCACGACGACGCTGACCTTCACGGGCCCCTCCGTCATACGCGGTCGGCCTCTTCGATGAGGTGCTGCTCGATGAGCTGCGCGGTGCCGAGGTCCTGCGGCGTCGTGATCTTGATGTTGTTCACGTGCCCGGGCAGGATGCGCGCCGGGGTGCCGGTGTACTCGTGCACGAGGTCGGCGTCGTCGCTCACCCGCGAGTATCCCTCGGCGGCCGCCGCACGGTACGCGGCGTCGAGCAGCTCGCGGCGGAACCCCTGAGGGGTCTGACCGAGCCACGAATGCGCCCGGTCGAGCGAGCCCTCGATGAAGCCGTCGTCGGTGACGAGCTTGACCTGGACCGTGCTGGGGGTGCCGATCATCGCCGCGCCGTGGTCGATCGCCGCATCGAGGACGCGCATCACGAGATCCTCCGTCACGAACGGGCGCACGCCGTCGTGGACGAGGACGATGTCGCCCGAGGTGGCCTCGAGCCCGCGCTGCGCGCTGATGTGGCGTTCCGCGCCGCCCAGCACGAGCGTGACGGGGAGCCCGGCCTCATCGATCAGGATGCGCCGGTACTCGGCTTCGTTGTCGGCGCTGATCGTGACGACGAGCTCGTCGACGGCCGGAACGAGCATCGCCCGCACCGTCTTCTCGAGGATCGTCCTGCCGCCGAGCTCGACGAGGAGCTTGTTCGACCCGAACCGGGTCCCCTTGCCCGCGCAGGTCACGATCGCCGAGACCTTGTGTCCGCGATGCATGTCAGCCTCTCTTTCCGGTCTGATCGGAGCGTGCCTCGGCGATGAACGCCTTCAGGCCCGCCAACTCGTCTTCGCGCGACAGCAGATACGCCCCCGATCCGCCGAACAGCTCGGCGTGGCGTGTCGTCATGTTTCGGGTGTACATCTGCGCGAACGGCGACTCGGGCGTGAGCGGCTCCTGGTCGGCGATGTCGCGGCCGAAGACCTCACGCGCGAGGTCGGCGTTCGTGATCGGGGGCGTCGCGACGTTGAAGCTCTCGAGGCCGGCGTCGAGGGCGGTCCCGATGTCGCGCCACAGGCGCCGCACGTCGTAGTGCTGGAACTCGGTCTGCGGCCGGATGTACTCGACCCGGTAGTCGTTCAGCAGGTCGTAGACGACGCCTTTCTTGAGGCCGTCGCCGTAGAGCTGCGGCAGGCGGACGATCGTCGTGTCGACGGATGCCGCGAGCCGGCGCTCCTGGTGCAGGCGGTTCGCGCCGTACGGTGTCAGACCGTCCTCGTCGAGCGGGGTGTCCTCGTCGGGCGCACCGCCCGCGGGGTAGACGCACACGGTCGAGATGAGTACGAGCTTGCGGATCCTCGCCTGGAGGATGAGGTCGACGAGTCCGTCGATCTCGCGCCGGTCCTCGGCCCCGTGGGTGTTGATCCGGTGCGAGTCGGCTCGGTTGCCCGCGGAGACCACGAGGTCGTAATCGCGGCCCGCGATGTCGCCGATGTTCGACGAGTTGTAGAGATCGTCGAACGGATGCGCCGCCAGGATGTTGGAGCCGACGAACCCGGTGTAGCCGATGAGGGCGCTAGTCATGAACCCGTCCCGCTCCTTCCATCGCTCCCGAACTGACTTCCGGTTGCTCCGCCGGTGCGGCGGCAGGTGCGACTGAGTCCCGCTGCCGTGCAACGAGCACGACGAAGCCACCGACGGATACCGCGGTCAGGAGGAGCCAGACGGGTGCCCCCAGCGGCGGTGACCAGAGCGGGTCCTTGAAGAGCATCCAGATCGTGTCACCGGCGCCGCGCGCGTAGCGCACCTGCATCAGCACGAAGGTGTACACGTGTGCCGCCCAGATGACGGCGCCGAGGGTCCATGCGAGACGCTCCGCGCGCGGCAACGCGCGGTCGCCCCAACCGAGGTGCGCCCCGACGGCGGCCAAGATGATCATTCCGGCGTAGATGGGCAATGTGTAGCGACCCTGCCAGATCATGCCGGCCGACCGCACATACCAGAGCTGGACGAGCGCGGGGAGAAGCAACCAGGTCACCCCTGCGGCGACGGTGACGAAGAGGAACCGACGGTCGGCCAACCAGAAGCCGGCGACGACGGTCAGCAAGCCGATCCCACCGAGGATCACGGTCGCGATGAGCGGCGCTGCGGTGTCGGTCCATCCGAAGAGTCCGACGTAGCCCTGCTCGAAGAGAGTCCGGCGGATCATCGTCTCGACGACCCTGCCGGCCGTCCAGTCCTTGTTCGCGAAGTCGCCTTCGAGCGCGTAGTAATTCGCCAGCAGCCCCCAGCCGACAGAGGTCAGGCCGCCGAGGACCACCGCCCCGGCGGCGATCCAGGTGGTGGGCTTCCGGATCAGCGCCAGGAGCCTCTGGCTCGGAATCGCCGCAAGTCCGAGCAGTCCCAAGACCGCGACCCAGAGCGGCGAGATGCCTCGGAGGTTGCAGACGATGAACCCCACGACGCCGATCGTCGTAAGCGCGCCATTCGGCGAGAGGATGCCGTCACGCCGGTAGCCGAGCGCGAGCACCGCCGCCAGGATCGCCATCGCGCCGACGATCTCCCAGCCATTCGGGTTCACACCTCCACCCAGGAAGATCACCATCGGCGTGACGGTGACCGCGAGGACGACCGCCGCGCGCCGAAGTCCCATGATCGTCGAAAGGAAGTGGTACGCCAGTGCGGCGAGCGCCGCCGT
>Ga0164243_10015719_pt1 | contig 10437 bp, 7 predicted proteins | sample OricompcompostOP_FD_108781 | JGI IMG/M metagenome (GOLD analysis project Ga0164243, IMG submission 108781) | Organic Plus compost microbial communities from Emeryville, California, USA - Original compost - Organic plus compost (OP) | ecosystem: Engineered > Solid waste > Mixed feedstock >... | reverse complement strand
CGGCGGGCGATGCGGGAGAACTTGCGGGGGTTGCCGATCGACTCGAGGTACATCATGACGACATCGGTCGAGTCGTCCTCCTCCCAGTACTGCAGGAGGTCGTTGCCGGAGACGTCGGCGCGGTTGCCGGCGCTGACGAAGGTCGAGATGCCGAGACCGCGGTTCTTGACCTTCTCCAGGATCGCCGAGCCGAGGGCACCGGACTGGCAGAAGAAGCCGGCACGTCCGCGCGCCGGCATCACCGACGACAGCGACGCGTTGATCTGCACGACCGGGTCGGTGTTGACGATGCCGAGGCAGTTGGGGCCGATCAGCCGCAGGCCGTAGGACCGGCACAGGCCGGCCAGGTGGCGCTGCCGCTTGCGGCCCTCCTCGCCGGTCTCGGCGAAGCCGGAGGAGATGACGATCAGGCCGTGCACGCCCTTGTTGGCGCAGTCGAGCACGACGTCGGTCACCGCGTCCGCCGGCACCGCGACGATCGCGACGTCGACGTCGTCGGGGATCTCGTTGACGTTCTTGTACGCCGGGATGCCCGAGACCGCGGGCGCGCTCGGGTTGACGACGTACACCCGCCCGGTGAAGTCGCCGGTGACCAGGTTGCGGACGAGCACCTGGCCGATGGTGTCCTGGCGGCGGCTCGCGCCGATGATCGCGACCGAGCGCGGGTGGAAGAAGCGGTGGATGGAGGCGGCCTCGGCGGCGTGCTCGCGGTCGCGCATCACCCCGATCGCGGTGTCGGTCGGGTCGATGGGGAACTCGAGGGTGATGACGCCGTCGTGGTAGCCGCTGACGACGCTGTAGCCGGCGTCGCGGAAGGTCTGGATCATCCGGGTGTTGTCGGGCAGCACCTCGGCGGTGAACCGCTCGACGCCGCGCTCGCGCCCGGCCTGTGCGAGGTGCTCGAGGAGCAGTTGGGCGATGCCGCGGCCCTGGTGCTCGTCCTCGACGAGGAAGGCGACCTCCGCCTCGTTGTCGCCCACGACGTCGTACCGGCCGACGGCGATCATCCGCTCCTGCAGGATGAGCACGAGCGCGACCCGGTCGCGGTGGTCGACGTGGGTGAAGCGGCGTACGTCGCGCTCGGAGAGCACCGGCATCGGGGAGAAGAAGCGGTAGTACTTCGACTCGTCGGAGACCCGGGCGTAGAACTCGACGAGCAGCTCGTCGTCCTCCGGGCGGATCGGGCGGATGTGCGCGGTCCGACCGTCCCGCAGCAAGACGTCGCCCTCCCAGTGCGCGGGCGGCGCCTCGATCTCGTCGGTGGGGGTCGGGTCGCCGGGGCTCACGGGAGAAATCTATCCCGTCGACCGCGAGCCCCCGGCCGCGTCGTCGGGGGCGCGCGGAAGAATGACGCCCATGGCACGGCGCACCAAGAGCGAACCCCTCCCGGAGGACTTCGAGGAGCACATCCTCGACACCGACATCCGCGACGAGATGCAGTCGTCGTTCCTGGAGTACGCCTACTCGGTCATCTACTCCCGGGCGCTCCCCGACGCTCGGGACGGGCTGAAGCCGGTGCAGCGCCGGATCCTCTACACGATGAACGACATGAACCTCCGGCCCGACCGGGGGCACGTCAAGTCCGCGCGCGTGGTCGGCGAGGTCATGGGTCGGCTGCACCCGCACGGCGACGGCGCCATCTACGACGCCCTGGTGCGCACCGCGCAGCCGTGGTCGCTGCGGCTGCCGATGGTCGACGGGCACGGCAACTTCGGCTCCCCCGACGACCCGCCGGCGGCGATGCGCTACACCGAGTGCCGGATGGCGCCGCCGGCGCTGGCGATGACGGAGTCGATCGACGAGGACACCGTCGACTTCAAGCCCAACTACGACAGCCGCGAGTACGAGCCGACCGTGCTGCCCTCGGCGATCCCCAACCTCGTCGTCAACGGCACGACCGGCATCGCGGTCGGCATGGCGACCAACATGGCGCCGCACAACCTGGTCGAGGTCGTGCAGGCCCTGCGCCATCTCATCCAGCACCCCCAGACCGACACCGACGGCCTGATGCGCTTCATCCCGGGCCCCGACCTGCCCACGGGCGGCAAGATCGTGGGGCTCGACGGCATCCGCGACGCCTACGAGACCGGCCGCGGCACGTTCAAGATGCGCGCCACCGCGCGGGTCGAGACGATCGGGCGGCGCAAGGGCATCGTCGTGACCGAGCTGCCCTACGGCGTGGGCACGGAGAAGGTCGTCGAGCGGATCAAGGTGCTCGTGCAGTCGAAGAAGCTGCAGGGCATCTCCGACATCAAGGACCTCACCGACCGCGAGAACGGCCTGCGCCTGGTCATCGAGGTCAAGAACGGATTCGTGCCCGAGGCGCTGCTCGAGCAGCTCTACAAGCTGACGCCGCTGGAGGACTCCTTCGGCATCAACAACGTCGCGCTCGTCGACGGCCAGCCGCGCACGCTCGGCCTCAAGGAGATGCTCGAGGTCTTCCTCGAGCATCGCTACGACGTCGTACGCCGCCGCTCGGCGTTCCGCCGCGGCAAGAAGGCCGACCGGCTGCACCTCGTCGACGGGCTCCTGATCGCCCTCCTCGACATCGACGAGGTCATCCAGGTCATCCGCACCAGCGACGACTCGGCGGCCGCCAAGGAGCGCCTGATGAGCGTCTTCGACCTCTCGACGGTGCAGGCGGAGTACATCCTCGAGATGCAGCTGCGGCGGCTCACGAGGTTCTCCCGGATCGAGCTGGAGAAGGAGCAGGAGCAGCTGCGCCGCGAGATCGAGGAGCTCGACGCGATCCTCGCCGACGAGGGCCTGCTCAAGAAGGTCGTCTCCTCCGAGCTCGCCGACGTCGCCAAGACCTACGGCACCCCGCGCCGCACCGTGCTGCTCGAGTCGGCCGGCACCACCGCCACCGCGGCGGCCGCCGCCCCGCTGGAGGTCGCCGACGACCCGTGCTTCGCGCTGCTGTCGTCGACCGGCCTGCTGGCGCGCACCAGCAACGCCGACGAGGTCGGCACCGGCGGCGACCGCGCCAACCACGACGTGATCGTCTCGGCCGTCCGCACCACGGCCCGCGCCGAGATCGGCGTGCTGACCTCGGCCGGGCGCCTGATCCGGCTCTCCGTCCTCGACCTCCCGGCCATCCCGCCGTCGGCCAACGAGCCCAACCTCCAAGGCGGCCTGCCGCTGACCGAGGTGCTCGAGCTCGCCCCGGGCGAGCGGGCGCTCGGCCTCACCACGCTCGCCACCGACGGCCCCGGCCTCGCGCTGGGGACCAAGCAGGGCGTCGTGAAGCGGGTCAACCCCGAGGTCATCGGCAAGGACGAGTGGGACGTCATCAGCCTCAAGGAGGGTGACGAGGTCGTCGGCGCGGTCGAGCTGCGCACCGGCCAGGAGGAGCTGTGCTTCGTCACCTCCGACGCCCAGCTGCTGCACTACCCGGCCGACAGCGTGCGGCCGCAGGGCCGCTCGGGCGGCGGCATGGCCGGCATCCGGGTCGCCGACGGCGAGCGGGTCGTCTGGTTCGGCGTCCTCGACCTCAACGCGCCCGGCGGCGTGGTCCTGGTGACCGCGTCGGGCTCCTCCACCGCGCTCCCGGGCACCGAGCCGGGCTCGGTGAAGGTCACCGACTTCTGGGAGTACCCCGCCAAGGGTCGTGCCACCGGCGGGGTGCGCTGCCACCGCTTCCTCAAGGGCGAGGACACCTTGGTGTTCGCCTGGGCGGGGCCGGCGCCCGCGCGGGCCGCGGCGGCGAGCGGCGCGCCGGTGGACCTGCCCGAGGCCAGCGGCCGGCGCGACGGCTCGGGCACCCCCGCCAGCCAGGCGCTGGCCGCCGCGGCGGGTCCGCTGCCCGTGACCCTCGGTGTGTCAGGCGGTGTGTCAGGGTGAGCGCATGACGACGAGCCCGCTGCACCGCCGTACGACGCGCCTGGCCGCCGCCGCCCTCACCGGTCTCCTCGCCGCGGGCGCGCTCGGCGCGTGCTCCGGCGACGACGCCGAGAAGGCCGACTCGTGGTCGGACGCCGCCGACAAGGCCAAGGGCCTCCTCGACGACACCAGCGGCGTCGAGGTGTCGCTCTCGACGGGCGACGACCCGGGCGTGGACTACCTGTCCGCCGCGAGCGGCACCATCATCGCCGACCCGCCGGCCTTCGAGGGCGACGTCAGCGGCAAGGTCATGGGCTTCTCCGTGACCGGCGTCCCGGTCATCTCGGTGGACGGCACGCTGTGGATCGACCACGTCGCGCTCGGCGGCTGGAGCGACCGCTTCCAGCCGGAGGACCTCTGCGCCCCCGACCCGGCCCGGCTGCTCGACCCCTCGGTCGGCGTCTCCTCGGTCCTGACCAGCAGCACCGACATGGAGGCCGGCGAGTCCGAGCGGGGCGGGAAGGACAACAAGGAGATCTTCCACACCTACACCGGGCAGGCGCCGGGCGACGCGATCCGGGCGATCCTGCCGTGCGCCGAGGGCGACTCCTTCGACGCGACCTACCGAGTCGACGACGACGGCTACCTGCGCACCGCGCGGCTGACCGGCACCTTCTTCCCCGACTCCGAGCCGGTCACCTACACGATCGACATCACGGAGTACGACGTGACGAAGGACATCACGGCTCCCGAATGAGCGCGGCGAACCGGCTGCTGCTGGCCTTCTGCGCGGTGGCCGTCGCGTTCGCGGCGGTCGACACCTACGTGGTGGTCCTGGCCCTGCCCGACATGATGGCCGGGGCCGGCATCCCCATCGAGGACCTGCAGCGCGCCGCGCCCATCGTGTCCGGCTTCCTCCTCGGGTACGTCGCGATGCTGCCGCTGATCGGCCGGATCGCCGACCTGCGCGGCCAGGTGCCGGTGCTGACCATGTCCCTGGTCGTCTTCGCCGCCGGGTCGCTGGTCACCGCGGTGTCCTACGACCTGACCAGCATGGTCGCCGGGCGCTTCCTCCAGGGGGTCGGCGGCGGTGGGCTGGTCCCGGCGACGATGTCGCTCGTCGCCGCCCTCTACCCCGTCGAGCGCCGTGGCCTGCCGCTCGGGATCGTCTCCGCGGTCCAGGAGTTCGGCAGCGTGCTCGGACCGCTGTTCGGCGCGTTCGTGCTGTCCTTCACCTCGTGGCGCGGGATCTTCGCGATCAACCTGGCCGTCGGTGCGCTGCTGGCGCTCGCGGTCGGCGCCGTGGCCCCGGCCCGCCCCACCAGCCCCAGCGGCCCCAGCAGCCCCACCGGCGGCGCGCGCTCGCGCCGTCCACCCGACGTCGTCGGCCTGCTCCTGCTCGGCGCGACGCTGGCCGCCGGTCTGCTCACCTTCGTCCAGCCGGGCGGGCTGCAGCGCGACCTGACCTGGGGCCGGCTGTTCATCCCGTACGTCGACGGCGGGAGCCGCTGGGTCACGCCGGTGGGCCTCGCCACGATCGCGGCGTTCGCGCTGTTCCTGCTCTGGTGCTGGTGGCGACCGCGGGCGCTCGTCGACCTCCGCGGGTGGCTCGACCACCTGCTCGCCGCCGATCTCGTCGGCGCCGGCCTGCTGGCCGTGGTCCTCGGCGGGATCGTGCTCGCCTTCGCCACCGCGGACCCGGAGGTGGCGGTCTTCTCGCCGCAAGGGCCGTGGTTCCTCACCGGCTCGGCCCTGGCGGCGGTCCTCCTCGCCGTGCACCTGCGGCGGGCCGCGGCGCCGATCGTGCCGCGCGGGACACTGCGCCCGGTGCCGGCGTGGGGCGCGCTCGTGGTCAGCTTCCTGGTCGGCTGGGCGCTGATCGCGGCGCTGGTCGACATCCCCCTCTTCGCGCGGACCACCACCGAGCGCGACTCCCAGCTCGGTGCGGCGCTGGTGCTCCTGCGCTTCCTCGCCGCGCTCCCCGTGGGCGCCGTCGTGGGCGGCTGGCTCCTGCGGCGGGTCGGCGCCGGCGTACTAAGCGCGGTCGGCATGGCCGCGGCCGGCGGGGCGTTCGTCGCGATGGGCCAATGGGACGAGCGCAGCCTCGCGGGCCCGGCGGCGAGCATCGCACTGGTCGTCGGCGGCTTCGGGTTCGGGCTCGCCCTCGCGCCGGTCAACGCCGCGATCCTCGCCGTCACCGACGACGACGCCCACGGCCTCGCCAGCGCCCTGGTCGTGGTGGCGCGGATGGTGGGGATGCTGGTCGGCATCTCCGCGCTCACCACCATCGGGCTGCGGCGGCTCTACGCCGCCCAGGAGGCCGACCCCGGCCTCGACATCACCGCGCTGGGGATCCTGCAGGAGCAGGCCGTCTTCCGGGGCGCCGCGGTCGCGGCGTTCGCCGCGGCGGCTCTGGCCCTCGCCGTCTTCGCCCCGGCCCGCACTCGCGGGGTGGACACAGCCGAGGCGCTCCGCGCGGCCGGATAACCTGAGCAGCATGGGTGACTTCGGCGATCTACTGAAGGCCAACCGCGACTACGCCGAGACGTTCGACCAGGGCGGCTTCGACGGCAAGGCGCACGCGGGCGTGGCCATCGTGACCTGCATGGACTCCCGGATCGACCCGCTGCGGATGCTCGGGCTCAACTACGGCGACGCCAAGATCTTCCGCAACCCGGGCGGCCGCGTCACCGAGGCCGCGCTCGAGGCGCTCGTGCTCGGTGCCCACCTGCTCAACGTCGACCGGATCCTGGTCATCCCGCACACCCGCTGCGCGATGGCGTCGAACAGCGAGGCCGAGATCCACGAGAAGATCGGCGCCGCCGTCGGCCAGGACGTGACCTGGCACGCCTTCCACGTGATCCCCGACCAGAAGGCGGCGCTGGCCGAGGACGTCCGCAAGGTCCGCTCCCACCCGCTCATCCCCGAGACGGTCAAGGTCGGCGGCTTCATCTACGACGTCGACACCGGCCTGCTCAGCCAGGAGGTCTGAGCAACCCGCGCAGCCGCTGGTCGACCAACGCGCCCGGCAGGTCGTCCAGGCGGCCGGCGAGGGTGGCCAGGTCGCCGATCGTGGTGACCCGGTCGAGCAGACCCGTGGTGATGCCGACCGGGTCACCGGCCAGCCGCACGTCCACCAGCAGGGGGCAGTCGACGGCGCCGCCCTCGGGCTCCGGCGGCAGCTCCGGTGTCCAGCAGCCGACCTCGAGCCGCAGCGGGGCGCTCGGGCCGGTGCCGTCGGCGAGCACGTCGACGTACCAGAACAGCTCGCCGACGGCGATGCGCAGGTGACCGCGGCGCGCCTTGGCGTGCCGGGCCTTGAGGAGCTTGAGGACCGCGGCGCGGTCGGTGGCCGTGCTCACCGGCCCGGCACCCGGAAGCCGCGGAAGGTGACCTCGCGCCGGACCTGGTAGCCGAGGGCGTCGTAGAGGCGCAGGGCCGCGGCGTTGTCGGCGGCGACGTGGAGGAAGGGGCGCTCGCCGCGGGCGACGATGCGGGCGGCCACCTCGCTCACCAGCGTGGCGGCGAGCCCGCGGCCGCGCGCCTCGGGGGCGGTGCACACGGCGCTGATCTCCGTCCAGCCGGGCGGGTGGAGGCGCTCCCCCGCCATGGCGACGAGCGTCTCGCCGTCGCGGACGCCGAGGTAGCCGCCCATCTCGCAGGTGCGCGCCCAGAACGGTCCCGGCCGGGTGCGGGCGACCAGGGCGCGCATCTGGTCGACATCGCCCGGGCCGAGCTCGACGAGCCGCAGGCCGCGTGGCGGGGAGGCCGCGGCCGAGGATTCGCCGGCGACGAACTGCAGGCCGGGCAGCGTGAAGATCGGCTCCCACGCCGACGGCGGCGTGCCGGGCGCGCTGAAGAGGTCGGCGAACCCGCCGGGGCCGAGCAGTCCGGCCAGGTCGGCCCAGTCCGCCGCGCTCGGGTCCGGCGGCACGGCGGCGAACGTCGCCACCTCGGCGTCGTAGACCGCCATCCGGCCCTTCCGGCGGGCGAAGGCGGCGTGGTGGCCGTCCAGGGACGACCCGACGGGATCGTCCAGCACGGCGTCGGCGGTCACGGGCACGTCAGGCGTCGAGCGCTTCCATGTCGACCTCGTAGGCGCCCTGGATGATGAACTCCTTGCGCGGCGCGACGTCACTGCCCATGAGCAGCTCGAAGACCTCCGAGGCCAGCTCGGCGTCGTCCACGGTGAGCCGGCGCAGCGTGCGCCGGCGCGGGTCCATCGTGGTCTCGGCCAACTGGTCGGCGTCCATCTCACCGAGTCCCTTGTAGCGCTGGACCGGGTCCTTCCAGCGGATGTTCTTCTTCTTCAGCTCGGCGAGCTTGCGCTGCAGCTCGTCGTCGGAATAGGTGTAGACGTACTTCTCCTGGCCCTTCTTGGGGTTGGAGATCTCGATCCGGTGCAGCGGCGGCACGGCGGAGTACACCCGGCCGGCCTTGACCAGGTCGGGCATGTACTTGAAGAAGAGGGTGGCGAGCAGGGTGCGGATGTGCGCGCCGTCGGAGTCGGCGTCGGCCATGAAGATGACCCGCCCGTAGCGGCGGGCGTCGAGGTCGAAGGTGCGCCCGGAGCCGGCGCCGACGACCTGGATGATCGAGGCGCACTCGGCGTTCTTGAGCATGTCGCCGACGGAGGCCTTCTGGACGTTGAGGATCTTGCCGCGGATCGGCAGCAGCGCCTGGAACTCGGCGTTGCGCGCCAGCTTGGCCGTGCCGAGCGCGGAGTCGCCCTCGACGATGAAGAGCTCGGTGCGCTCGTTGTCGCCGGAGCGGCAGTCGGCCAGCTTGGCCGGCAGGGTCGAGGACTCCAGGGCGTTCTTGCGGCGCTGGGTCTCCTTGTGCTGGCGGGCCGCGATGCGGGTCTTGGAGGCGGCGACGACCTTCTCCATCAGCAGCTTGGCCTGGGCCTTCTCGGCGCGCTTGGTCGAGGTCAGGAACTCCTTGAGCTCCTTGGCGACCACCTTGCGCACGACGGTGCGCGCGGCCGGCGTGCCGAGGATCTCCTTGGTCTGACCCTCGAACTGCGGCTCGGCGAGGCGGACGGTGACCACGGCCGTCATCCCCTCCAGGATGTCGTCCTTGATGACGTCGTCGTCGTTGACCTTGAGCGCCTTGGTGGCCCGCATGGCGTCGTTGAAGGTCTTGGTCAGCGCGGCCTCGAAGCCGGAGACGTGCGTGCCGCCCTTGGGGGTGGCGATCACGTTGACGAACGAGCGCAGCTCGGTGTCGTAGCCGGTGCCCCACCGGACCGCGACGTCGACGGTGAGCTCGCGCTCGACGTCCTGCGGCGTCATGTGGCCCTTGTCGTCGAGCAGCGGGACGGTCTCGGTGAAGGTGTCGCTGCCGCGCAGGCGCAGCACCTCCGTGACCGGCTCGTCGTGGGCGAGGAAGTCACAGAACTCCGCGATACCTCCGTCGTGACGGAACTTCTCCTCGGTCCACTCCGTCGGGTCGGCGGCGCGCTGGTCGCGGATGACCAGCTCCAGGCCGGGCACGATGAACGACGTCTGCCGGGCCCGGCCGATGAGGCCGTCGAGGACGAAGTCGGCGTCCTTGGTGAAGATCTGGCGGTCGGGCCAGAACCGGATGCGGGTGCCGGACTTGCCCTTGGCGACCCGTCCGCCCTTGCGGGTCAGGCCGGACTGCGGGGTGAACTCCGCCTGGGGGCCCTCACCGGCGAACACGCCGGGCACGCCGCGGCGGAAGCTGATGCCCTGGGTGGCCGGCGAGCGGTCGACGTCGATGTCCATCCGGCTCGACAGCGCGTTGACCACCGACAGGCCGACGCCGTGCAGACCGCCCGTGGCGACGTACGAGCCGCCGCCGAACTTGCCGCCGGCGTGCAGCTTGGTGGCGACGACCTCGACTCCCGGCAGCCCGGTCTTGGGCTCCTTGTCGGTCGGAATGCCGCGCCCGTCGTCGTACACCTCGACGGAGTCGTCGGCGTGCAGCGTGACCTCGACGCGGCGCGCGAAGCCGCCGAGCGCCTCGTCGACGCCGTTGTCGATGATCTCCCACAGGCAGTGCATGAGACCCCGGGTGTCGGTCGAGCCGATGTACATCCCCGGACGCTTCCGCACGGCCTCGAGGCCCTCCAGGACCAGGAGATGGGCTGCGTTGTAGGTGTTGTCGGCGATGACCGGGCTCCTCACGGGCGATGCGGGGTACTTCCGAGGACATGAATCTACCCGCGACACGCCGGGCGCCGATGCAGGGACACGGGTGTCCGGCGGGAGGACGATGGCTGGACCCGGACGGACCACCCGGATCCGGCCGGTCGGATGGTCACAGACCGGTATCGAGCAGTGGAAAATCGACCGACGGACCGCCCGGCAGGTGCTTGGATGGAGTCGCGAGAAGTTGGAAGACACGTGGAATGGACCACACGGAGACGGGAATCTTTGATTCAGTCGCTACGTTGATCCGGACGACACCGATGAGGGCGTCGATCGCACGAAAGAGAGGCCCGAGATGACAACTGCTGTTGCTCCCAGCGCCCCGCTGACCGCGGAGGACCGCTGCGACCGTTGTGGTGCCCAGGCCTACCTCCGCGTAGAGCTCGCCTCGGGCGGAGAGCTTCTCTTCTGCGCCCACCACGCCCGCGAGCACGGACCT
>Ga0164243_10015718_pt1 | contig 10437 bp, 10 predicted proteins | sample OricompcompostOP_FD_108781 | JGI IMG/M metagenome (GOLD analysis project Ga0164243, IMG submission 108781) | Organic Plus compost microbial communities from Emeryville, California, USA - Original compost - Organic plus compost (OP) | ecosystem: Engineered > Solid waste > Mixed feedstock >... | reverse complement strand
GCGGCGCCGTGCCGGCGTGGGCGCGCGCCGCCTCCGCCAGCCCGTCGCGCAGCCGGCGGCCGGCGACGCTCGCCTCGGGCAGCTCGGCGTGCCACTGGACGCCGACCGCGAACGGCAGCCGCGGGTCCTCGATCGCCTCGACCAGCCCGTCGCCGGAGAGCGAGGCGACGGTCAGCCCGCGGCCGAGCCGCGCGACCGCCTGGTGGTGGAGCGTCGGCACGCCGGCGCGCGCGCCGAGCATCCGCCGCGCCAGCGAGCCGGGCCGCGAGCCGATCGGGTGGGTGCCGCGGTCGTGGCCGTCGCCGGGGTGGCCGGCCTCCGTCAGGTCCTGGTGGAGCGAGCCGCCGCGGGCGATGTTGATCAGCTGGTGGCCGCGGCAGATGCCGAGCACGGGCATCCCCGTCGCGAGCGCCTCGCGCACGATCCGCAGGTCGACGCGGTCGGCCGCCAGCCGCGGGTTGCGGGCGGCGCGGACCGGCTGGCCGTAGGTCGCCGGGTGGACGTCGCGGGTGTCGCCGGAGAGCACCAGCGCATGGGCGGTCGCGAGCTGGCGCGACGCCTCCTCGGGACGGACGCGGCGGACGCGCAGCTCGCCGGCGGCCAGCCAGCGCTCGTAGGCCTCCGGCTGCTCGTCGCGGGCGACCAGCAGCACGAGCGGCGGCGCGGCCTGCGGACGCAGCGCCTGGTAGGCGACGCGGAAGCGCTCGCGGGCGCGCGCCAGCCGCTTGCGCGCCGCCTCGGGGGTCGTGTCGAGCAGCCGCGCGGCGTCGGTCGGGCCGAAGCCGGCGAGCTGGAGCGTCACCAGCGCGCGCTCGCGCCGGGTCAGCTGCGCCAGCGCCGCCTCGATCGTCAGCCGCTCGTCGAGGTCGTCGGCGCCGGCGGCGACCTCGCCGCCGAGCTGGTCGAGGAGGGCGGCGTCGTCGAGCGGGCGGCGGGCGCGCAGCGCGTCGATCGCGGCGTTGCGGGCGACGCGGAACAGCCACGCGCGCCGGCGCTCGTCGGAGACGTCGCGCGGGGCGTGCAGCCAGGCGCGCAGGAAGACCTCCTGAGCGAGGTCCTCGGCGAGGCCGCGGTCGCCGACCCAGCGCCGCAGGTGGCGCTCGATCGGCCCGCGGTGGGTGGAGATGAGGAGGTCGAGATCGGTCACACCCACTCAGACGGATCTCGCGGCGCGAAGCGGACGTCGGCGGCGCGCCCGCATGCCGGGACGGCGCGCGCCATCGCGCTCAGGCGGGGGAGTGGGTCCGCTGGGCGGCGGCGATCAGGTCGACGACCGCCTGTTCGTCGCCCGCTCTCAGCAGCTCGATCGGGTCGGGCTGGCCGCCGACGATCGACTCGAAGAACTCCTTGCGGTCCTGGTAGGTCGGCAGCGTCGACTTGGCCCAGCCGCGGGCGTCGTTGAGCAGCACCGCCAGGCGTGCGTACTCCTCGCCGAACAGCTGCGCGATCTCGGCCTTCATCCGCTTCGCCAGCGCCGGCGAGGCGCCGGCGGTCGAGATCGCGATCGCGAGCGGGCCGCTGCGGACGATCGCCGGCAGGATGAAGTTGCACAGCGGCGGCACGTCGACGACGTTGACGAGCATCGCGCGCCGCTCGGCGTCGTCGTAGACGCCGATGTTGACCTCGGAGTCGTCGGTCGCGGCGATCGCCATGAACGTCCCCTCCAGGTCGGAGGGCTCGTAGCGGCGGGCGATCCAGGCGATCGAGCCCTCGTCGGCGAGCCGCTGCAGCTCCGGCTGCAGGTCGGGCGCCACGACGGTCACGTCGCCGTCGCAGGCGAGCAGCCCCTCGACCTTCTCGAGCGCGACGTCACCGCCCCCGACGACGAGGCTGCGCCGGCCTCTGAGCTTGAGGCAGGCGATGTAGAACGGCGTGTCGAGCATGTCGCGGACGCAGGTCTGGTCGCAGATGCCCTTGCGGTACTGGCAGACGCATTCCTTGCCGCTGTAGGCCTGTGCTGGCATGACAGACAGGGTACGCGCCCCGCTGCGCGGCGGCGCGTCAGCGGGACGACCGGCCGCTCACGGCTGCTTGCCGCGCGCTCTGCGGATCCGCTCCAGCCGCTCGCCGAGCGCCCGCTCGGTCGCCGTCGCGCGCCAGAAGCGCTGGCCGGCGACGGCGTCGGGCAGCAGCTCCTGCGGCGAGACGTGGCCGGGGCGGTCGTGCGGGTAGTCGTAGCCCTCGCCGCGGCCGCCCGAGCGCAGCGGCGCCGGCGGCGGCGCGGCGCCGTGCTCGCGCACCCACTCGCGGGCGCGGCCGAGCGCCTTGTAGGCGGCGTTCGACTTCGGCGCCAGCGACAGGTAGACGGCGCACTGGGCGAGCGCGTGGGCGCCCTCCGGCAGCCCGACCAGCTCGACCGCGTGGGCGGCGGCGGTCGCGACCTGGAGCGCCTGCGGGTCGGCGTTGCCGACGTCCTCGCTGGCGAGGATCACCATCCGCCGCGCGATGAAGCGCGGGTCCTCGCCGCCCTCCAGCATCACCGCGAGGTAGTAGAGCGAGGCGTCGGGGTCGGAGCCGCGCGTCGCCTTGATCCACGCCGAGATCGTGTCGTAGTGGTTGTCGCCGGCGCGGTCGTAGTGGAGGATCCGGCCGGCGAGCGCCTCGCCGGCCTGGGCGGCGTCGACGACGCTCTCGGGCGCGGCGGCGGCCGCCCGCTCGAGCGCCCCGAGCGCCGTGCGCGCGTCGCCGGCGGCGCGCGCGGTCAGCAGCTCCAGCGCCTCCGGCTCGACGCGGACGAGCCCCAGCTCGCCGCGCGCGACGGCGCGGTCGAGCAGCGCGCGCACGTGCTCGTCGCTCAGCTCTCTCAGCTCGTAGACGCGCGTCCGCGACAGCAGCGCGCCGTTGACCTCGTAGGAGGGGTTCTCGGTCGTCGCGCCGATCAGCGTGACCAGCCCCTCCTCGACCGCCGGCAGCAGCGCGTCCTGCTGGGCCTTGTTGAAGCGGTGGATCTCGTCGAGGAAGAAGACCGTGCCGCGGCCGCTGCGGCGGCGCAGCTCGGCCCGCTCCATCACCGCCCGCACCTCCGGTCTGCCCGCCTGCACGGCGCTCAGCTCCTCGAAGACGGCGTCGGCGCTGTCGGCGACGATCCGCGCCAGCGTCGTCTTGCCGGTCCCGGGCGGGCCGTGCAGGATCATCGAGTGGGGTCTGCCCGACTCGATCGCCGCGCGCAGCGGCGAGCCGGGGTGCAGCAGGTGCTCCTGGCCGACGTACTCGTCCAGCGAGCGCGGCCGCATCCGCGCCGCCAGCGGGGCGCCGGCGCGGAGGGCCGCGGCGTCGGGCTCGGGCGGCTCGAAGAGGGACGACATGCGTCAAGTCTGGCGCACCCCGCCGCCGGCTCGCAGGCGGCGGCGCCGACTAGAGTGCTCGCCATGCCCGCCGACCTCCAGCACGAGACGACCGAGCTGCTGCAGCGGCTCGTCCGCTTCGACACCGTCAACCCGCCCGGGAACGAGCGCGCCTGCCAGGAGTTCCTCGCCGCCAGGCTGGAGGCGGCCGGCTTCGAGGTCGAGCTGCTCGGCGCCGTCGAGGAACGGCCGAACCTCGTCGCGCGGCTGCGCGGCGCGGCCGACGGTCCGGTGCTCGGCCTGCTCGGCCACGTCGACACGGTGCTGGCCAAGCCGCAGGAGTGGCGCCACGACCCGTGGTCGGGCGAGATCGCCGACGGCTGCCTGTGGGGTCGCGGCGCGCTCGACATGAAGGGCCAGGTCGCGGCCGAGGTCGCCGCCGCGATCTCGCTCGCGCGCGAGGGCTGGCGGCCGCAGCGGGGCGAGCTGCTGGTGATCTCGGTCGTCGACGAGGAGACCGGCGGCGAGCTCGGCGCCCAGTGGCTGACCGAGACCCACCCCGACAGGGTCCGCTGCGACTACCTGCTGAACGAGGGCGGCGGCGAGGTGTTCGAGTACCGCGGCCGCCGCCGCTACGGCGTCTGCACTGCCGAGAAGGGCGTCTTCCGCTTCACGATCGCGACCGACGGCGTCGCCGGCCACGCCTCGCAGCCGAAGCTCGGCGACAACGCGCTGCTGAAGCTGGCGCCGCTGCTGGAGCGGCTGGCGACCCGCCAGCCGGCCTACGAGCTGACCGAGGCGCCGGCCGCCTTCCTGCGCGGGCTCGGCGAGGACCCGGCCGACCCCGCCGCCGCCGTCGCGCGGCTGGAGGCGGCCGACCCGCGGCTGGTGCCGCTGTTCGAGCCGATGTTCGGCGTCACGCTGACGCCGACGAAGGTCTCCGCCTCCGAGAAGGTCAACGTGATCCCCAGCGAGGCGCGGCTGACCGTCGACTGCCGCGTGCCGCCCGGCCTCGGCGAGGCGGCGGTGCGGCGCGCGATCGACGCCGTGCTCGGCCCCGAGGAGGGCTTCCGGATCGAGTTCGACACCGGCATCGAGGGCAACGGCTCGCCGCTCGGCTCGCGCCTGCGCGAGGCGATCAACGGCTGGATCGAGAGCCAGGACCCGGGCGCCGGGACGGTGCCGCTGATCCTGCCCGGCTTCACCGACTCGCGCCACTTCCGCGCCGCCTTCCCCGACTGCGTCGCCTACGGCTTCTTCCCGCAGCTGCACCAGTCGCGGTTCGAGACCGCGCCGCTGGTGCACAGCGCCGACGAGCGGATCGACGTCCGCGACCTCGGCTTCGCGGCGACGTTCTACCGGGACGTCGCGCGGGAACTGCTGAGATAGTGCCGAGCCGCCTCGACCCCGCAACCTTCAGGCTCCCGGTCGAGCGGATCCGCGACGGCTACTACTCCGACGCCTACTTCGTCTCGACCAAGCGGCTGCTCGAGCACGACGGCCGCCACCCGCACGTGCTGGTGCAGGTCTTCCAGAAGCACCACTCGCTGCTCGGCGGGATCGACGAGGCGATCGCGGTGCTGAAGCTCTGCTCCGGCGCGCGCGCCGCCGACGGCTCGTGGACGCCCGGCTGGGAGCGGCTGGAGGTGCGGGCGCTGCACGAGGGCGACCGGATCGCCCCGCGCGAGGCGGTGCTGACGATCGCCGGCGACTACACGCTGTTCGCCCACCTCGAGACCGTCTACCTCGGCTCGCTGGCGCGCCGCTCGCTGATCATGCGCAACGTCGCCGAGGTCGTCGAGGCGGCCCGCGGCAAGCAGATCTTCTACTTCCCCGCCCGCCACGACCACTGGCTGGTGCAGACCGGCGACGGCTGGGCGGCCCACGTCGCCGGCGCGATCGGCGTCTCGACCGAGGCGCAGGCGTCGTGGTGGGGCGGGCGCGGGATCGGCACCGTCCCGCACGGGCTGATCGCGGCCTACGGCGGCGACACCGTGCTGGCCGCGACGAAGTTCGCCGACCGCTACCACCCCGACGTCAACGTCACCGTGCTGGTCGACTTCGACAACCACTCGGTCGAGACGGCGCTCGCGGTCGCCGACGCGCTCGGCGACCGCCTCTGGGGCGTCCGGCTCGACACCAGCGAGCAGCTGGTCGACCGCTCGCTGTGGGAGGAGATGGGCGCGTTCAAGCCGACCGGCGTCAACCCGCGGCTCGTCGAGAAGGTCCGCGGCGCGCTCGACGCCGCCGGCCACGGCGGCGTGCGGATCGTCGCCTCCGGCGGCTTCGACGCCGCCCGCATCCGCGCCTTCGAGGCGGCCGGCGTCCCGGTCGACGCCTACGGCGTCGGCTCGTCGCTGATCCGCGGCGACAACGACTACACCGCCGACGTCGTCCGCGTCGACGGCCGCCCGTGCGCGAAGGTCGGCCGGCGCGAGAACCCCAACCCCCGCCTGCAGCGCGTCGTCTAGCGGGCCCGAGGGGCTATGCTCCCCGCCGTCATGCTCGGCCGAATCGACCACATCGGCGTCGCCGTCGAGGACCTCGACGCCGCCCTGGAGCTGTACGCGAACGGGCTCCGGATGCCCGTCGTCCACCGCGAGACCGTGCAGGAGCAGGGGGTCGAGGCGATCCTGCTCGACGTCGGCGAGGGCCACGTCGAGCTGCTCGCGCCGCTCGGCCCCGACACGCCGGTCGGCAGGTACCTCGCCAAGAAGGGGCCGGGCATCCACCACGTCGCCTACCAGGTCGAGCGGATCGAGCCGGTGCTGGCGTCGCTCAGAGCGGCCGGCATGCGGCTGATCGACGAGACGCCGCGGATCGGCATCCGCGGCTCGAAGGTCGCCTTCGTCCATCCGGCCGCGACCGGCGGCGTGCTGACCGAGATCGTCCAACCGGCGGAGGGCCACTGATGGCAGGCGAGGAGCAGCGGATCACGATCGGCTTCCGCGGGCAGACGCTGCCCGTGCGCACGGCGCCCGAGCGCGTCAGGGGGCTGCTCGACGCGCTCGGCGGCGGCCGCGGCGGCTGGCACGAGCTGACGACCGAGGACGGGCCCGTCTTCCTCGACCTCGCGAAGGTCGAGTACGTGCGCGTCGACGCGCACGAGCAGCGCGTCGGCTTCGGCCTCTAGCGCGACGGCCGAGGCAGCCCCGCCGTGCTGACGTTCCCCGCCCCGCTGCAGGCGCTCGACCTCGCCGGCGTGCGCCTGACGCGCACCGTCGCGCACACGCCGCGGGTCGAGCGAGCCGTGCGCGGCTACTCGCAGCTGGGCCAGTACGCCGCCGGCTGGCTGGCGCTCGGCGCCGCCGGCACGCTGCTCGACCGCCCGCGCCGCCGCCGCTGGGCGCGGGCGCTGGCCGGCGTCGGCGCCGCCTACGCCGTCAACCAGACGGTCAAGTTCGCCGTCCGCCGGCCGCGGCCGCAGCTCGACGACCTGCCGCCGCTGGCGCGCACGCCGACGCAGCTGAGCTTCCCGAGCGCGCACGCGACCTCGTCGTTCGCCGCCGCGGAGGCGTACGCGGGTCTGCTGCCGGCCGGCGCGCTGAAGGCGGCCGCCTGCGGGATGGCCGGCTCGCGCCTCTACCTCGGCGTCCACTGGCCGTCGGACATCGTCGTCGGAGCCGTGCTCGGCACGGTCATAGGGAAGGTCGCACGCTCATGAAGGTCGGGATCGTCGGCATGCCGAACGCCGGCAAGTCGTCGCTGTTCAACGCGCTCACCCGCGCCGGCGCGGAGGCCGCCAACTACCCGTTCACGACGATCGAGCCGAACGTCGCGGTCGTGCCGGTCGAGGACGAGCGGCTGACGGCGCTCGCCGAGCTGCTCGGCGCCTCCGAGATCGTCCCCGACGCGATCGACTTCCACGACATCGCCGGGCTGGTCAGAGGCGCCCACGAGGGCGAGGGGCTCGGCAACCAGTTCCTCGCGAACATCCGCGAGACCGACGCGCTCGTCCACGTCGTCCGCGCCCATCACGACGACAACGTCATCCACCCGGAGGGCGAGGTCGACCCGCTGCGCGACATCGAGACGATCGAGACCGAGCTGGTCTTCGCCGACCTCGAGCAGGCCGAGCGCCGCCACGCCCGCGTCGTGCGCGCCGCCCGCGGCGGCGACAGAGCGGCGATCGCCGAGGAGGCGTGGCTGAGCGAGCTGATCGCCGCGCTGCAGGCCGGCAGACCGGCCCGCACCGTGCCGCCGCCGGAGGAGGCGCCCAACGCGCTGCGCGACCTCTCGCCGCTGACCGCCAAGCCGGTCCTGTTCGTCGCCAACGTCGACGAGGGCAGCGACGAGGTGCCGGCCGCGATCGCCGAGCACGCCGCGACGCACGCCGCCAAGGCGGTCGCGATCTCCTCGCGGATCGAGGCCGAGCTGTCCGAGCTCGACGGCGAGGAGGCGCAGGCGATGCGCGACGAGCTCGGGATCGCCGAGTCCGGACTCCAGCGGATCGTCCGCGGCGCCTTCGACCTGCTCCACCTCAACGCCTTCTTCACCGTCGGCTCCGGCAAGCGCGCCCAGTCGTGGCACCTGCGCAGAGGCCTCACCGCCTGGCACGCCGCCGGCCAGATCCACTCCGACATCCAGAGAGGGTTCGTGCGCGCCGAGGTGATCGACTGGAGAGCGCTGATCGACGCCGGCGGCTACGCGGCGGCGAGAGAGCAGGGCACGCTCCGGCTCGAGGGCCGCGACTACGTGATGCAGGACGGCGACGTGATCACCGTCAAGTTCACGCCCTGACCGGCCGCGCGGCGCGCTACAGCCGCGACGGGTCGCCGGCGGCGTCGCGCAGGCGTCTGGCCAGTCTCGCCATCCCGAGCGCGTCGGCGGCCGCGGCGCCGCCGTCGAGGTCGAGCGGGCGGTCGGGCGGGCGCTCGACCGCGACCCGCTGGAGCGTCGCGATCGCGAGGTAGTCGCGCAGCTCGCCGGCCTGCTCGCGCAGCGCTCTGGCGACGCGCGGCCGCTCGCCGTCGGGGTCGGCCAGCGCCGCCTCCAGCGAGCCGTGGCGGCGCAGCAGGTCGGCGGCGCCCTTCTCGCCGATCCCCCGCGCCCCCGGCAGCCCGTCGGAGGGGTCGCCGCGCAGCGCGATGAAGTCGGGCACGAGCGCCGGCGGGATCCCGTAGCGGGCCTCGACCGCCGCCGGGTCCATCGCCTCGAACCCTCTCACGCCGGTCTTCAGGTAGAGGACGGTCACCTGCGGCGCGGCGCACTGGAACATGTCGCGGTCGCCGGTCATCAGCAGCGCGCCGCCGCCGGCCTCGACCTCGGTCAGCGCGAACGAGTGCAGCAGGTCGTCGGCCTCCAGCTCGTCGCTGCCGGCCAGCGCCCAGCCGAAGGCGCCGAACAGCTCGCCGGCGCGCGCGAACTGCGCCTCCAGCCCCGGCGGGACCGGCGGGCGGTCGGCGTGGTAGCCGGCGTAGCGCTCGACGCGGTATCTCGCCGCCTCGGCGCCGTCGCAGATCACGACCGCGCGCGGGCCCCGGTCGGCGACGACGCGCAGGATCGCGTTGGTCGCGCCCAGCAGCGCGTTGACCGGCATCCCGTCGGCGCCCCTGATCGAGTCGGGCAGCGCGAACCAGGCGCGGTAGAGCAGCGACGGCGCGTCGACGGCGAGCAGCGGAGCGGACATGGGCGGCAGCCTAGTGGTCGCGCCGACGGCGCACCGCGGCGGCCCCGCCAAGCGGCGTCGTCGGAGCGCCGCCGCGACTAGCCTTGCCGGCTCCACGGACGAGAGGGGAGCGACGGTGATCACGCTCAACGGGATCGACGACATCAAGGCCCGCGTCGGGCAGGAGCTGGGCGTCAGCGACTGGGACGAGGTCACGCAGCAGAAGATCGACGCCTTCGCCGACACGACCGGCGACCACCAGTGGATCCACGTCGACCCCGAGCGCGCCCGAGAGACGCCGTTCGGCGGCACGATCGCCCACGGCTACTACACGCTGTCGCTGGCGCCGAAGTTCATCCAGCAGCTCTACACCGTCGAGAACGTCGCCTTCGCGCTCAACTACGGCCTCAACCGGGTCCGCTTCCCGTCGCCGCTGCCGGTCGGCTCCAGGCTCCGCATGCGCGCGTCGATCGCCGCGGTCGAGGAGATCGCCGGCGGCGTCCAGATGGCGACGACGCTGACGTTCGAGCGCGAGGGCGGCGAGAAGCCGGTCTGCGTCGCCGAGACGCTCACGCGCATCTACGCCGCGTAGCGCCCGCCCGCGCCCCGGTTTCGGATCGGCGGCGCGGTGTTACGGTGGAGGCGATGCCGTCGCGCCGTGCCGCCGACCTGTTCGTCGAGTGCCTGGAGGCCGAGGGCGTGCGCTACGTCTTCGGCATCCCCGGCGAGGAGACGCTCGACCTCAACGAGGCGCTGCACGACTCCTCGATCGCGTTCGTGCCGGTCCGCCACGAGCAGGGCGGCGCCTACATGGCCGACATGCACGGCCGCCTCACCGGCCGCGCCGGCGTCTGCCTCGGCACGCTCGGCCCGGGCGCGACCAACCTCGTCACCGCCGTCGCCGACGCCTACCTCGACCGCGCCCCGCTGGTCGCGCTGACCGGCCAGGCCGGCGTCGAGCGGATGCACAAGGAGTCGCACCAGTACATCGACCTCGTGCAGGTGCTGAGACCGGTCGTGAAGTGGAACGCGCGCGTGTCGAGCCCGGAGATCGTCCCCGAGGTCGTGCGCAAGGCGTTCAAGCTGGCCGAGACCGAGAAGCCGGGCGCGAACCACCTCGAGCTGCCCGAGGACGTGATGGCGGCGCCGGCGCCGCCGCCCGACGACGTCGCCGGCTCGCGGCCGCTGCCGCCGGAGCGGCCGGTGCGGGTCGAGCCGCGCGCCCGCGACCTGCTGCGCGCCGCCGAGCTGATCGGCGCGGCGCGCAAGCCGGTCGCGCTCGCCGGCAACGGCGTCGTGCGCGGCCGCGCCGCCCCGGCGCTGCGCGAGTTCAGCCGCGCGACCGGGATCGCCGTCGCCGAGACCTTCATGGCCAAGGGGGTCGTCGACGCCGACTCGCCGACCGCGCTCGGGACCGTCGGCCTGCAGGCGAAGGACTACGCGCTCGCCGGCTTCGAGGAGGCCGACCTCGTGATCGCGATCGGCTACGACCTCGTCGAGCACGCGCCGAAGCACTGGAACCCGCGGCGCGACAAGCGGATCGTC
>Ga0164243_10015716_pt1 | contig 10437 bp, 7 predicted proteins | sample OricompcompostOP_FD_108781 | JGI IMG/M metagenome (GOLD analysis project Ga0164243, IMG submission 108781) | Organic Plus compost microbial communities from Emeryville, California, USA - Original compost - Organic plus compost (OP) | ecosystem: Engineered > Solid waste > Mixed feedstock >... | reverse complement strand
GAAAACCAACCATTTGATGCTCAAAAGATAAGCCTTTTGCTGGTAGACGACCATCAACTTTTTATTGATGGATTGCGTTCTATACTGGGCAACTATTCCCGCTTTACGGTAACGCATACAGCACGCGACGGACGTGAGGCACTTCAATGGCTCCAGCATTATAGACCCGATGTCGTTATCATGGATTTAAATATGCCGAAGATTGACGGCCAGCAAGCAGCAACAAAGGCTCTGGCAATGTACCCAGGTTTGAAAATACTCGTTGTCTCCATGTATTATACGGCATCGCTGCAAGAATCGTTACAGGCAACAGGGGTAGCAGGTTTTATTCCGAAAGATTCGGATGCTACGATTCTTATTCAGGCGATTGAAGAAATTTATGGTGGAGGGCGTTATTTTATGACCTACCCAAATCGCCCGTCTACGGACGACGAGAATGGGCAAAAAGACATACGGCAAAGGTATAATCTTACTAAGCGCGAAGTAGAGATCATCCGGTTAGTGAGGCAAAATAAAACCACCCAAGAAATAGCCGATCAGCTTTATGTCAGTCCGTTTACCATTGAAACACACCGAAGGAATATTTGCACTAAGCTGGATATTAAAGGAAACAACGGACTATTTATTTTTGCCCAGCAGCATATAGAAATCTAAGGATTCTGTACCGGAAAATACACTGAAATAGGTATTGTTCTGATGGTTGTTTTTAGCTTACTTTGCATCAAGTGACGCGGTATAGTGACCCTCGCTATTCGCTACAATCAGTACCGGAAGTTAGAACATTGCCATGAATAAAACGAAAATCTCTGAGGCCGCAATGCTAAAAGCCATCCGCGCATCGGCTGAAGGAAAGCGGGTAAGTGATATTTGCAAAGAATTGCGTATTCACCGGAATACGTTCTATCTATGGAAAAAAAAGTATCTGAAAATGCGGGAGGAAGAGCGAAGACGACTGGAAGAACTGGAAGCTGAAAACGTACGTCTCAGACAACGGAATCTCGCTTTGGAATCGAATAACAGAGCCATCGTTGAACTTTTGTTGTCCTGATTTTCAATCGATCAAAATTTTATTTAGTCGCTTGCAAGTGAAATCTATTTTCTCTATGTTTGCAATCCGAAAAACGGGGGTTTAGCTCAGCTGGCTAGAGCGCTTGCCTGGCAGGCAAGAGGTCACCGGTTCGAATCCGGTATCCTCCACTTGATAATAAAGCACTTATGGATAGGTCATAGGTGCTTTTTTTATCTTTCCCTTTCTGTATTCCGCGGTTAGTGCATCGAGCTCCCGTTTTTATTTTTCGGGATTGTTGTCCGGCAAGTTACTTTGAGCGTTTTTAATGTCCGTATAAAGTTTGCCTGATCGTTTAATTCGATTCCCACTTCGTCTTCGTAAGTTAACGCATTCGGCGAGAGACAATTTTGACCATTGACAAGGTAATGCTTACAAGTTTTACTATCGAATCTCATAGTTCCGACCTCCCGTCACTGGTTATTCGTAAACATGGATACCGAGTAGGTGTTATCGCCTCAGACGCGCTGATTAGTTTTGGAAGCGGTTTTTTGCAGATCAACTTAATCTTCTCGGAATCCATTTCCGGGTTATTAGCCTTTATAGCGTGAGTTATTTTTAAAATAAAAAACTTTATCCCACCTTTGCCTTGATAATTGGCCGATCCGATGATTCAATTTTTAAAAGACAGTACATTTGCGGTTAATGAAGTGATCAACAGATCGTGGGATCTGCTTAGGCAACATTATTTTTCAATTGCCGGGCTGTGTTTCTTGCTATTTCTTACATCCAATACCTCAGGTATCCTGGCCTTTTACTTCAGCGAGGTTAATACTTTCCTAAGCGTGTTCATGGCTTTTCTTTTTGCCATCTTGTATTTCGGCACCCAACTTACGCTGTTCAAGTATATTTTTACGTTAATTGATCACAAGGAAAAAATCCAGTTTACCGAAACCATACCCAGTACCAAAGAACTGCTGTTTTTTTTTACGGGGATGTTCAGCATTGCGCTGCTTGCCCTGGTATTTTATTTGGTGATTTCTGTTTTGGCATTTCCCTTGGTTTATGCCCGGATTGAAGTTTCACTTATGGTTAATATTGCCCGTATTGTTTCCGCGATAGTCATCTTTATTTTTCTGCTTCGCGTTGCGTTTTACCCTTTTTTCATCATCGATCGGCATGCGGAGCCGTTCCGGGCTATCCGGCTCAGTTTCGCGCTTACCAAGGGAAATGTGACCAAACTGTTGCTCATCTTGGCATTTTTTGCCATTTTGCACCTTTTATACTTATATTTCAACTATGCAGGGTATCCAATGGTGTCAACCGTGTTGAGTTTGATCAATTCGTTTTTGGTCGGACCGTTATCCAGTGTGGTAGTCGCGGTAGCTTATCGCAATATGATGGTTGACTACCGGGGCGGGGATGATCCTGAGTTGATGAAGAATATTTTGTGAAGTAGCGCATAAGGAACGGAGCCGGCAGGATGTGATAGTAATATTGTGAAGTTATAGGATTATTTTGATAAAGAAGCAGATAGCCATATTAGGTTCGACAGGAAGCATAGGCACGCAGGCATTGGATGTGGCCCGTGCACATCCGGAGAGATTCGATATTCAGGTAATCACCGCGGCAACGAATGCCAAATTATTGGTTCAGCAGGCGTTGGAGTTTCATCCGCATACGGTAGTTATTGCCGATGAAGGAAAATATGCCGAGGTAAAAGAGGCGCTTTCAGGTGTCCCGATACGGGTATTGGCGGGCCACGCTGCGCTCGAAGAAGCAGCCAGTGATTCCCCGATCGATCTGGTGCTAAACGCCTTGGTCGGTTCGGTGGGACTGCGACCTACCGTGGCAGCCATCGAAGCAGGCAAGGACGTTGCTTTGGCTAATAAAGAAACGCTTGTAGTGGCCGGTGAGCTGGTAATGGACCTCGTCCGCAAAAATGGCGTTAAGCTATTACCTGTTGATTCGGAACATTCTGCCATCTTTCAGTGTCTGGCAGGTGAAAGTGAGAATCGTATCGAAAAGATTTACCTTACTGCATCCGGTGGTCCTTTTCGAGGAAGAAGTAAGGAGTATTTAGCCGCGGTAGGGCCCGAACAGGCACTGCGTCATCCCAATTGGGTAATGGGAGCAAAGATCACGGTAGATTCTGCAACGTTGATGAACAAGGGCTTGGAGGTCATCGAGGCAAAATGGCTGTTTGGATTAGAAATGCGTCAAATTGACGTAATTGTTCATCCCCAATCCATCGTGCATTCCCTGGTTCAGTTTGAAGACGGCAGCATCAAAGCGCAACTCGGGCTACCCGACATGAAATTGCCTATTCAGTATGCGCTCACCTATCCTTCGCGGATAAAAAATAGCCTAAAGCGATTCAATTTCATGGATTTTCCCGATTTAACGTTTGAACAAGCCGATCGGGATACCTTCCGTAATTTGGCCCTGGCGTTCGAAGCATTGGAAGCAAAAGGCAACATGCCGTGTATCCTTAATGCTGCCAACGAGGTAGTCGTGGCAGCATTTTTGAAAAGCGAGGTTGGGTTTTTGCAAATGAGTGATATCATTGAAGAGACCATGCAAACGGTAGCGTACCATGCGGCGCCATCATTGGACAGCTATACGGAAACCGATCGGATTAGTCGTGAAGTCGCGAGAGAACTAGTCACAAAAAGCAAAAAAATATATCAAGTAGCAAAATAAATTAAATGGGTGTATTGATAATGATCGGACAAGTGTTATTGGGCTTGTCCATTTTAGTGGTACTGCACGAGTTCGGTCACTTTTTGGCGGCCCGTGCTTTTGGGATTAAGGTTGAAAAATTCTATTTGTTTTTTGATGCTTGGGGAATCAAGCTGTTTAAGTTCAAATATAAAGAATGTGAGTATGGCATCGGTTGGCTTCCGTTGGGTGGGTACGTAAAGATTGCGGGAATGATCGACGAGTCCATGGATACAGAGCAGCTTAAAGGGGAGCCTCAACCGTGGGAATTCCGCTCAAAGCCCGCTTGGCAACGCCTCATCGTAATGATGGGAGGAATCATCGTCAACATTATCCTGGGAATGTTCATCTTTTGGATGCTGACGTATAAATACGGGGAAACTTACGTAGATAATACCCGGTTGGAAAATGGGGTCGCTCCAGGCATTATCGGTCAGAAAATCGGATTACAGGCTGGTGACCGCATCACGGCGATTGATGGAACGCCAGTATTGCGATTTGAAGATCTCCTAAGTTCTAAGGTATTGATGGGCAACACCACCCTTACGGTAGAGCGTGATGGACAGACGCTGTCTATCGAAGTACCCGGAGACATTCTCAACGATGTGGCGGATCACGATCGTAATGAATTTGTTGGACTTCGATCGCGAACGATGGCTGTTGACTCAGTGGTTGCAGGAAGTGCGGCCGAGAAGGCTGGAATGCGCTCGGGTGATAGCATTCTTGCCATCAATCATACCCCCGTTCCTTTTTGGGATCAGGTAAGGGAGCAAATCAGCACCAACACCGGTAATGAGATAACACTGAGTGTATGGCGTGGCGGCGATACCACTACGATATACGCTACTGTTCCCCAAGAAGGAACCTTAGGCTTCAACATCCATCCCGACATGGATTTTCCCTATGTAACTACCCATTATGGGTTGTTTGAATCCCTCCCGATCGGCTCGGCCAAGGCTTGGGGTACACTGATTGACAACGCTAAGGGATTGGGCAAGATCGCGACGGGCGAACTTCGGGCGGATAAGGCAATTTCGGGTCCGGTGCGCATTGCGACTATGTTTGGTTCGGAGGTAAATTGGGTGAAATTCTGGACGCTGGTGGGACTGTTATCGATGGCGTTGGCGTTGATGAATTTCCTGCCGATTCCGGCGCTTGACGGCGGACACGTATTGTTCTTGCTCGTGGAAATGATACAGGGTAAGCCGCTGAGCGACAAATTTTTGGAAAAGGCTCAAATCGCCGGCTTCTTTATTCTACTGGCGTTGATGGTGTTTGTCTTCGGTAATGACATTATGAAAATTGTAAATAAGTAGATTTTTTGCCAATTTGCCTATTTGCGGATGGCCAAAGTGGTCCGCAGGGAGTGGCAAAATCGCAGATGTTGAATCAATAAAATTAAAATAGCAAATCATCAATTATGGAAAGACGACGATTTATCAAACAGGCCGGCGCAGCCGTTGCTGTGGTGGGCGCCGGAGGCGGTCTGTTGGCTGCATGCGCCTCACCGACCTCTAAACAGGAAAATGATCAAACTACTGAAACTAACGCTGAAAACCAAGAAACCAATACAACGATGGAAAACAAGGAAGTAATCGCACATTATGTACTTTTTTGGCTCAATGATGGGCTATCTGAACAGGAAATCAATGATTTTGCCGGATTCTTTGAAGAATTGAAAGTCATTCCGGGTATTAAATCACTTCACTACGGCCGCGCCGCCGCCACACACGCTCGGGACGTGGTCGACAATAGTTTTACATACAATCTATTGGTGTTTTTTGATGGCATGGACGAAATCAATACCTATGAAACGCATCCGGTTCATTTGGCTGCGATTGATAAATATTCAAAATTCTGGAATAAGGTGGTCGTGCACGATTCCGTGGTGAAGCAAGCGATTGTTTAAGAGTGGACGGACAATACCGCAAGGACATTTATCCGGGGCTTGAGGTAGCTATTATCCTCAAAAAGGACCAGCGTACCGGTAAACTCACAGAGGGTGTCGTAAAAGACATCCTCACTTCCGCACCCTTTCATTCCAGGGGAATCAAGGTACGCCTGGAGGATGGACAGATCGGTCGTGTGGCGGAGATTTTAAGTTAGCTTTGGGCGCTCTTAGGCCGGCATAGGCGCCTCCTCCTTGCGTTCGCCAATCTGTTGCCGCCACATCGCATAGTAAAGCCCTTTCATGTCGAGTAGTGCCCCGTGGCTCCCTGTTTCGGCAATTTTCCCCTTTTCCAATACGAAAATCCGGTCGGCATGCATGATCGTCGATAGGCGATGGGCAATCATGATGGTAATGTGCTGACGTTCTGCCGTGATCTGACGGATGGTAGTGGAAATCTCTTCCTCGGTAATCGAATCCAACGCAGAAGTAGCTTCATCGAAAATCATCAAGTGCGGTCGCCTTAATAACGCCCTTGCAATTGAAAGCCGTTGTCTTTCACCTCCTGATAACTTCAATCCGCCTTCGCCAATTACCGTGTCCAGCCCTTTATCTGCACGGGCCAGGATGTTTTGACCCGCCGCTTTGCGCAACACGTCCATGATCTGCTCATCGGTTGCTTCGGGATTTACGAAGAGTAGGTTCTCCCGTATGGTGCCCGAAAACAGCTGGGTATCCTGTGTGACAAAGCCGATCTGGTGGCGGAATTCGTCGAAGTCTATGCGATCGCCGCGGAAATCGTTGTAGAAAATGAGCCCTTCACTGGGATGGTAAAGGCCTACCAATAGTTTTACAAGTGTGGTTTTACCCGCACCGGAGGGACCGACAAAGGCAATGGTTTCACCCCTTTTCACCTCGAACGAAATCCCCTCCAGCGCCGGTCGCACGGCCGACTGGTGTTTGAAGTGTACGTTGTCGAACCGTAAGCTGGTGATGGCATTAATTTTTTCGGGGTTGGCGGGCTGATACTCCGGCTTCCTGCTGAACAGATCCTGCAGGTTGTTCAATGACGCCTCTGCCTCGCGGTAGGATAGGATGATGTTACCCAGTTCCTGCAACGGGCCGAAGATGAAAAACGAATAAAATTGCATCATCATCATTTGCCCTACCGTAATCTGATCCCGGAAGACGAAAAATAACAAAGCGAACATAATACATTGTTGCAGGAAGTTGACGAACGTGCCCTGAACAAAGCTTACCGCACGGATACTTTTCACTTTGCGGAGTTCCAGCTTCAGGATTTTCAGGGTGGTGCTGTTCAGACGCCCGATTTCCTGTTGGGTCAACCCAAGGCTCTTGACGAGCTCAATATTGCGCAGTGATTCGGTAGTAGATCCAGATAAGGCATTGGTTTCACGCAGAATATTTTTCTGGATGAACTTGATTTTTTTGCTTAGGTAGCTTGTCAGAAAAGCCAATATGAAAGCACCGACCAGATAGATTACCGGCAGTGATGGACTAAGCCGGAATGATACGATAACGACAAAAACAATGCCTACCAATGTCGCAAACAATACGTTGACGAAATTGGTGATGAACTTCTCGCAATCTGCCCGCGCCTTTACCAGCACCGATAGCGTCTCACCGCTCCGTTGGTCTTCAAAATCTTGGTAAGGCAACTGCAATGCATGCCGCAGGCCGTCGGTATAAAGCCGGGCACCGAATTTCTGAATGATCACATTGACCACGTAATCCTGAAATGCCTTGGCAATCCGGGAAACCATGGCCACGCCGATAATCAGCAGGAGACCGATGGTTATTCCGCGGAAGAAGGCCGTATCGGCATTCTGGGTGCGAAATTCCGCCGCTTTGTTGGCATAAGGGTCGATAATCAGATTACCCAGGATGTAGGGGTTTAACAAGGAGAAGACCTGATTGATCGCGGCGAGCAACAGCGCCAAAAGGATCAATCCCTTGTATCTGCTGAGATAAGATAATAATAGCTTCATTAAAATTGTCTGTTCTTAATAGTCTGATGGAACCTTCATGTCCATCCCGATTTTTTTGTATCCGGCACGTACGAAAAGTGACCGGTTTGGAGGGCCGACAATTATAGAACCAATTTTTCTGATGTCAGTACCTAACTGCCAACCTGTACCTCTTTTCGTTTAATTTTTACGGCAAGCAGACAATAAGCCGTGCCAAAAAACATCCCGCTAGGGGCTATCGTAACCGTGGTATAGATACAAGGCTCCATACGTCCAGTTCGGCCCGGTCGATCCGGGATAATTAAATCGATCCATCATCAGCGCTATGTAGCGGAATGGATAACCTTCGGGTAGCTCTATCACATTGGGCCAGACCCGGGTGCCAGATTTTTCATCCCAGGGAGGCAAGTCCATGTTGAGCGTGCCGGCTTCGTGGAGATCGGGATATGAATAGATAAAGATCTTTCGTTCCTGGCTTCCGGAAAAGCAATAAAGTTTTCCGCCTATACGCTGAATAGATGTTCCCGTGGAATTATGGGCCACTGGGCCGGCAATGCGGCGGTAATCTTTGTTCCACGAGTCTGATTCCAATAGAATGGCCTTATAGCCATCGTTGTTTTCGCAGGTTAGTATCCGCCATTTTTGGGCTGTTTCATCGAATAAAATGTGTGGGTCTTCGATATCACCCACCACGCCAAAAGGCGTAGCCTGCATGACAGAAAAGCCGAATCGGGGATCTTTTGCGCTTTCTACAGCTAACAGTTGTTTTTGCTCATCCGGATGGGCATATGCACTGAATCCGGTGGTAATGCCTCGCCAGACTTTGTCGTTTCTGTCGTAAAAGATATGAGAGGCAACTTCATTCCGAAGTATGCCGTCTTGCCGATCAAACAAAATCACCCCCTCAAACCGAAGGTCAAATACGGAGGGATTCATGCTGAAAACACCCTGCACATGATGAGGCAATGCCCGTCCCCGGATGGTCATCGTATACCAAATCCGGCCTTGATCCAACAACGGCGTCCCATCCTCGTAGGTGATCGCACGGATATCTGCCAAGCCCATGCCACTGCCAAGTACGGAGGTCACCTTATTCAGGTGGACGGCTCCGGATTCAATCTGCACGAACAAGTTTGATTGGAAACTATGTACGTAGTCTTTTTTCCGCAGATCGATGTGCTGGCTGAAGTCAGACTGGGCTATTGGCAGGGGGAGTCCGTCGTTTTGGCTATATAATGTCAACCCGCTTCCCAGCATTTGGAGTATGAATTTACCCCGGGAAGTTAATGTGGGAGGAATGGCAGTGGCAATGGATTCGCTCACCACGATCTTATCGTTCCTTATCAACAGTTGTTGTACATCGGTAATCCAATTATCCTGATAATTTACCGTAATTAAAAAACGTTCTTTCTTTGTCGCACCTGAAAACTCAAAGCCGAACGCGCCTTCTCCCTCACAGGATGCCAATTCAAGCGTATAGGTAGCAAACGGGTTGAACCCACCGAACCAAACGGAGGTCTGGGTTTCGGCTTCTGCCGTGATCCGAAGCTGCCCATCGAGCACATTCAACTCCGCATGGGCTTCCATGTGGTGGATAACCGGGTACATGGCTTGCATTCCGATAATTTCATTGGGGTGGAGGGCAGCCAGCGGAATAGTTTGTGTATCATCAAAAATGAATCGCCGTACCCCTTGCCGTACAAAATGGATTTCATCCAAAGCAGGTTGGCTTTTAACAGAAAATGACGCCAACAACAGCGGTATCTGAAAGAGAAAAAAAGTTAATCTATTCATATCGATGACGACAATTGGTCGGTCAAAGATAGGGTTTATATGGTATCCTTCGGTTTCGGCCGTTAGATTCAGGTTTCTTTTTGCGTCAAACCAAACTTTTGCCTAAATTGCCGGTTCCAAAATGTCTGACATGACGAATAAGTGGATGATAGCTTTGTTGATACTGGTTTCATGCAGTGGGGCGGCGGAGCGCTCGGACAATGGCAATAAGGCCGTCGGCAAGCCGGACGCTGTCAATAAAACCATCAGCGAGCCGTCCGGCATTGTTACAGGGGCCGATCAGGTGGAAAGCTACGTGCCTTACCTAACCGGCAAACGTGTTGGAATGGTGATCAATCAAACTTCCATTATTGGCAATCAATTAAGTGTGGACAGCTTATTCGGCCTGGGGGTTGATATCAAGATGATTTTCGGACCTGAACACGGGTTTCGCCAGAATGCAAGCAACGGCGCAGCGGTTACGGATGAAATTGACTCACAGACCGGTATACCGATTGTTTCATTATATGGTAAGAACCGGAAGCCATCCAAGGCACAGATGGAGGCGTTGGATATCCTTGTTTTTGACATTCAGGATGTCGGTTGCCGGTTTTACACCTACATCAATACCCTGGCGGACATCATGGAAGCCTGTGCGGAACATGGTAAGCAACTGATTATCTTAGACCGTCCCAATCCCAATGGTTTTGTAGATGGACCGGTGTTGGATATGCGGTTTAAGTCGGGTATTGGGAAGTTCCCGATACCGATCACCCACGGGATGACCATGGGGGAGTTTGCCCGCATGTTGAATGGAGAGGGATGGCTCGCCAACGGTGTCCAATGTGACATCAAGGTTATTCCCTTGAAGCATTATACCCACGACCTGTACTACGAATTGCCGGTAAGTCCCTCACCCAATCTTAATACCCAGGCATCCATTATCCTTTATCCGTCTTTATGTTTGTTTGAAGGCACGATTATCAGCCAGGGGAGAGGTACCTATATGCCATTTGCGGTATTGGGGGCACCGGAGTTGAAGGATCAATATGAATTTTCTT
>Ga0164243_10015715_pt1 | contig 10437 bp, 8 predicted proteins | sample OricompcompostOP_FD_108781 | JGI IMG/M metagenome (GOLD analysis project Ga0164243, IMG submission 108781) | Organic Plus compost microbial communities from Emeryville, California, USA - Original compost - Organic plus compost (OP) | ecosystem: Engineered > Solid waste > Mixed feedstock >... | reverse complement strand
TCCGCCGAGTTCGGACATGACATGGTCGCGCGCGAAGGTGTCGGCGTAGCCCGCGCCGAAGTACTCCGTCATGCGCTCCCAGAAAACCGTCAACCGCATGCCCCCAGTATCCCGCCTGCGGGGGTGGCACTCCGCCACGGGCCCCGCGGGGCTGTGCCCGCCCCTACGGTCGGTGCCATGGCCGACATCGCAGCCGTACCGCTCACCCCGGCGTCCCCGCCGCGCGGCGCACTCGCGCGCGCGGAGCGCTTCGTGTGGCTCACCGCGCGCGTACTGGAGCAGCGCCTGTTCGCCCACCACTTCCGCGACGGCGCCCCGGGCCCGGTGGAGACCGCCCTGGACGCGTACCGGAACGACGACGGCGGCTACGGCCACGGCTTGGAGCCCGCCCTGCGCGGACGTGCCGTCCTCCCTGCGCACACGGCACGCGCGCTGGGGGTGCTGGACGCCGTGGGGCGCTGCGACGCGCGCCGCGCGGAGGACGTGTGCCGTTACCTGACGTCCGTCTCGACGGCGGAGGGCGCGCTTCCGGCCGTGGGCACGTACGCGAACGGCGGTGGGGCGGCCCGCGCGCCCGGGTCGCTGTCGGCGACCGCGCCGGTGGTGGGGCTGCTGCACCGCAACGAGGTGTGGCACCCGTGGCTGTTCCGCGCGACCGACTTCTGCCGGCAGGCCGTGGAGTCCCTGGAGGCGGCCCGCCCCGGTGACGTGGAGGCCGCGGTGCTCTTCCTGGACCACGCCCCCGACCGCGCCCGCGCCAAGGCCGCCGCCGAGCGGCTGGGGCACCTGGTACGCCGCGAAGGGCTGGTGGTGCTCGACCCGGACGGGTCCGGCGCCCGGCCGACCACTTCGGCCGCCTCAGGTCACGCCCCCGGCGACCGCCCCTTCCCCCATGACTACGCCCGCACCCCGGACTCACTGGCGCGGGCGTGGTTCACCGACGCGGAGATGGACCGCTCCCTGGACGCGCTGGCGGCCGCGCAGCAGGACGACGGAGGCTGGCCCGCACCCCGTCTCCCGGGCGCCCAGGAGCCCACCCCCGGCGTGCTCCTGGAGGCACGCCCCATCGCGACGATCGAGGCGCTACGCGTCCTGACCGCGTACGGCCGCCCCGTCTGAGGCGGCCGGGCGGGGCATCCTGCCCTCACCCGCCCAGCGCCCGCACCCCCGCCGTCACCAGCACGGCAGCCGCCACCACGAGCAGGAACGGCGCGCGCAGCAGGAGCGCCACCGCGGCGGCCGCCAGACCGGCCGCGCGCGCGTCCAGCACCAGGGCGCGGCCGTCCGCGAAGGTCTGCTGGGCCGTGAGGGCGGCGAGCAGGGCGACGGGCAGCAGGGCGGCCAGGCGCCGGACGAGGGGCCGTTCGAGGACGCCCGCGGGCACCAGCAGCCCGGCGAGCTTCACGGCGTAGCAGCCGACGACGGTCAGGCCGATCGCGAGCCAGATGTTCACCGCTGTCCCTCCTTCGCGTGAGCCTCCGTGCGAGCGCGCGCGGCGGTCCTGCGGCCGTGCGCCCACAGCACGACCGGAGCCGCCAGGGCGGCCACCAGAACCGGGACGCCGGCCGGCAGCACGGGCAGCAGGCCGAGCCCCAGGAGCACGGCGAGCGCGGCGACGGCCCGCTCGGTGCCGGTACGCAGCATGGGGGCGAGCAACGCCAGGAAGACGGCGGGACCGGCCGCGTCCAGGCCCCACGCCTCGGTGTCGCCGATGGCGTCCGCGCCCAGCGCGCCGAGCAGCGTGGTGAGGTTCCACAGGACATAGAGGCTGAGCCCGGTGACCAGGAAGCCGAGGCGGGCGGCGCGGCGGGTGGGCTGGGCGAGCGAGACGGCGGTGGTCTCGTCGATCACCCACTGCGCGGCGAACGGCCGCACCGCGCGCGGCAGCGCCAGCAGCTGCGACAGCCGCAGCCCGTAGAAGGCGTTGCGCACGCCGAGGAAGAACGCGCCCGCTGCGGCCGTGACGGCGCCGCCGCCCGCCGCCAGCGCACCCACCAGGGCGAACTGGGAGGCGCCGGTGAACACCAGCAGGCTGAGCGCGCAGGTCTGCGGCAGGCTGAGCCCGCTGCCCGCCGAGGTCACGCCGAAGGCGAACCCGGAGAGTCCGACGGCGACCCCGACGCCCAGGGCGTCCCGGACGACGGCGCCGTCCGGCTTCCCTCCGGCCCCGACCGGGTCATGCCCTCCGTGATCGGACCGTATGTCCGCGTACTCGTGCTCTGCTGTCCGTTCCACTGCCACGCCCCGGACGTTACGGAAAGCCCGCCCCGCGCGTCTTGTACGTTCTTGCGCTCACGCTGGTAGGCGCCCGGCGGGACGCCGACGATACGGCTGAAGTGCCGGTTGAGGTGCGGCTGGTCGGTGAAACCCACGGTGACGGCCGCCTCGGACGGTGTCGTCCCCGCGTCCAGCAGTCGCCGGGCGCGCCGTACGCGCGCGTCGGTGAGCCAGGTGTGCGGAGGCATGCCGTAGGTGTCGCGGAAGGCGCGCAGCAGGGCGAACGGGCTGGTGCCGAGGTCGGCGGCGAGCTGTTCCAGGGTGGGCGGGGCTGCCATGCGCTCCTCGAGCACGGCACGCGCGCGTGCCGCGGTGCGGGCGCCGGCCGTGCGGACCTCGCGCCGGGGCAGCGTGCCGCCGTTGAGCCGCAGCAGCCGGGTGACCGCGACCCGCAGCAGGGTGTCGGCGGCGAGCGCGTTGCCCTCGTCGGTGGCCCGGAGCACCTGGTGGACGAGCCGGACGGTGTACGGGTCGTCGAGGACCGGGGTGACGAAGCCCGGGGTGCCGCGCAGGGTGGTGGTCTCGGCGGCGATCGCGGCCACGACGTCCGGCGACGGGTAGACGGCGCCGTACTGCCAGCCCTCGGGGACGCCCGCCCTGCCGGTGTGGGGCGTGTCCGGGTTCACCAGGGCGAGGGCGCCCGCGCCCGCGTACTGGTCGCCGCCGCCGTGGTGGAAGACCTCGACGCCGTCGGCGATGGCGGCGATCACGAAGTGCTCGTGGGTGTGCCGGACGAACGACTTCCGTATGTAGCGGGCGCGCAGCAGGTCGACACCGGGCAGTTCCTCGTACCGCCAGTGCCGCGCCCGTTCCTTCCGTGTCTCCGCCATACCGTCATTGTCACGCGGCCCGCCGGCGCCCTGGACCCGCCGCCACGCCGCCCCGCCGGCACCCGGACCTGCCCGGTTGTCAGTGGCCGGGTGCACGATGGACAACATGGTCAGCGATCCGCGCCGCGCCCTGGACGGCTTCTCCCCCGCGACCCGTGGCTGGTTCACGGGGGCCTTCTCCGCGCCCACGGCCGCCCAGGCCGGGGCCTGGCAGGCCATCGGGGCGGGCTCGGACGTGCTGGTGGTGGCGCCGACCGGTTCCGGCAAGACGCTGGCCGCCTTCCTCGCCGCCCTGGACCAGCTGGCCTCGACGCCCCCGCCGGCCGACCCCAAGAAGCGCTGCCGTGTGCTGTACGTCTCACCGCTGAAGGCCCTCGCCGTCGACGTCGAGCGGAATCTGCGCAGCCCGCTGACCGGTATCCGGCAGGAGGCCGTGCGCCTGGGGATGCCCGAGCCGGAGGTGAAGGTCGGCATCCGCTCCGGCGACACCCCGCCGGCCGAGCGCCGCGCCCTGGCCACGCGTCCGCCGGACATCCTGATCACCACGCCCGAGTCGTTGTTCCTGATGCTGACGTCCGCCACGCGCGACGCGCTGGCGGGCGTGGAGACGGTGATCCTCGACGAGGTGCACGCGGTCGCGGGCACCAAGCGCGGCGCGCATCTGGCGCTGTCCCTGGAGCGGCTGGACGAGCTGCTGCCGAAGCCGGCCCGCCGCATCGGCCTGTCGGCGACGGTGCGCCCCGTGGACGAGGTGGCCCGCTTCCTGTCCCCGCAGCGCAAGACGGAGATCGTGCAGCCGGAGTCGGGCAAGGAGTTCGACCTCTCCGTGGTGGTGCCGGTCGAGGACCTCGGCGAACTGGGCGGCTCGCCCGTCTCCGAGAGCTCGGAGGGCGCGGAGAAGCCCTCCATCTGGCCGCACGTCGAGGAGCGGATCGCCGACCTGGTGCAGAGCCACCGCTCGACCATCGTGTTCGCCAACTCCCGCCGCCTCGCCGAGCGGCTGTGCAACCGGCTCAACGAGATCGCCTACGAGCGCGCCACCGGCGAGTCGTTGGACGAGCACCACTCCCCCGCCGAGCTGATGGGCAGCTCCGGGGCCGCCCATGGCGCGCCGGCGGTCATCGCGCGGGCGCACCACGGCTCGGTGTCCAAGGAGCAGCGCGCCCAGGTGGAGGAGGACCTGAAGGCGGGCCGGCTGCCCGCGGTGGTCGCCACGTCCAGCCTGGAGCTGGGCATCGACATGGGCGCCGTCGACCTGGTGGTGCAGGTCGAGTCGCCGCCGTCGGTGGCCTCCGGCCTCCAGCGCGTGGGCCGCGCGGGCCACCAGGTGGGCGCGGTGTCCACGGGCGTGGTCTTCCCGAAGTACCGGGGCGACCTGGTGCAGGCCGCCGTCGTCACGGAGCGGATGCGCACGGGCGAGATCGAGGCCCTGCGCGTCCCGTCGAACCCGCTGGACGTCCTGGCGCAGCAGGTCGTGGCGATGACGGCGATGGACACCTGGCAGTTCGACGACCTGCTGGCGGTGGTGCGCCGGGCGGCCCCGTTCGCCTCGCTGCCCGAGTCCGCGTTCACGTCGGTGCTGGACATGCTCGCCGGGCGTTATCCGTCGGACGCCTTCGCGGAGCTGCGCCCCCGCGTGGTGTGGGACCGGGTCACGGGCGAGATCACCGGCCGCCCGGGAGCCCAGCGCCTGGCCGTCACCTCGGGCGGCACGATCCCGGACCGCGGTCTGTTCGGCGTGTTCCTGGCGGGCGCCGACCCCAAGAAGGGCGGGGGCCGGGTCGGCGAGCTGGACGAGGAGATGGTCTACGAGTCGCGCGTGGGCGACGTCTTCACGCTCGGCACCAGCTCCTGGCGTATCGAGGACATCACGCGCGACCGGGTCCTGGTCTCCCCCGCGCCGGGCGTGCCGGGCCGGCTGCCGTTCTGGAAGGGCGACCAGCTGGGCCGCCCCCTGGAGCTGGGCCGCGCGCTGGGCGCGTTCCTGCGCGAGGTGGGCTCGCTGCCCGACGAGGACGCCCGGCTGCGGATGCTGGCCGCGGGCCTGGACGCCTGGGCCGCGGACAACGTGCTGTCGTACCTGAGGGAGCAGCGCGAGGCGTGCGGGCACATCCCGGACGACCGCACGATCGTGGTGGAGCGGTTCCGCGACGAGCTGGGCGACTGGCGGGTGGTCGTGCACTCCCCGTTCGGCGCCCAGGTGCACGCCCCCTGGGCGCTCGCGCTCGGCGCCCGCCTGTCCGAGCGGTACGGCATGGACGCCCAGGTGATGCACGCCGACGACGGCATCGTGCTGCGCCTGCCGGACGCCGATCTGATGGGCCTGGACCTGCTCGACCAGGAGCCGTCGAAGGCCGGCGCCGAGTACGACGCGGACCAGGCCCCCGTGGGCGCCGCCGACGTCGTCTTCGACAAGGGCGAGGTCGACCAGGTCGTCACCGACCAGGTCGGCGGCTCGGCGCTGTTCGCCTCCCGGTTCCGTGAGTGCGCCGCCCGCGCGCTGCTGCTGCCGCGCCGCAACCCCGGCCGGCGCACGCCGCTGTGGCAGCAGCGTCAGCGCGCCTCCCAGCTGCTCCAGGTGGCCGGCGAGTTCGGGTCGTTCCCGATCGTCCTCGAGGCGGTCCGCGAGTGCCTGCAGGACGTGTTCGACGTCCCCGGCCTGGTCGAGCTGATGGGCGACCTGGAGTCCCGGAAGGTGCGGCTCGTCGAGGTCACCACCCCGGAGCCGTCCCCGTTCGCCCGCTCCCTGCTCTTCGGATACGTCGCCCAGTTCCTGTACGAGGGCGACTCCCCGCTCGCCGAGCGCCGTGCGGCCGCCCTGTCGCTGGACTCGCGGCTGCTCGCGGAGCTGCTCGGCCAGGCGGAGCTGCGCGAGCTGCTGGACGCCGAGGTGCTCACGGAGCTGGAGCGCGAGCTGCAGTGGCTCACCGAGGACCGGCGCGCGAAGGACGCGGAGAGCGTCGCCGACCTGCTGCGGATGCTCGGTCCGCTCACCGATGCCGAGCTGGCCGAGCGGGGCGCCGAGCCGCAGTGGGCGCAGGAGCTGGCCTCCGCGCGGCGCGCCATCCGGGTGCGTATCGCGGGCAAGGACCACTGGGCGGCCGTCGAGGACGCGGGCCGGCTGCGGGACGCGCTCGGCACGGCGCTGCCGGTCGGCGTGCCCGAGGCGTTCACGGAGCCCGTGAAGGACCCCCTGGGCGACCTCCTCGCGCGGTACGCGCGCACGCACGGCCCGTTCACGTCGGCGACGGCGGCCGCCCGGTTCGGGCTGGGCGTGGCCGTCACCGAGGGCGCCCTGCAGCGCCTCGCGGCGGCAGGCAGGGTCGTGCAGGGCGAGTTCCACCCGGCCGGGATCGGCCAGGAGTGGTGCGACGCGGCGGTGCTGCGCCGGCTGCGCCGCCGTTCCCTGGCGGCGCTGCGGCACGAGCTGGAGCCGGTGCCGCCCGCCGCGCTGGCCCAGTTCCTCCCCCAGTGGCAGCACATGGGCAAGGGCCACTCCCTGCGCGGCATCGACGGACTGCTGCGCGCCGTCGAGCAGCTCCAGGGCGCGTCCGTGCCCGCCTCCGCCCTGGAGAAGCTGGTGCTGCCGGCCCGGGTGGCGAACTACGCCCCGGCCATGCTCGACGAGCTGACCGCGTCCGGCGAGGTGATCTGGGCGGGCGCGGGTTCCCTGCCGGGCAAGGACGGCTGGGTGTCGCTGTACCTGGCGGACGCGGCCCCCTTGCTGCTGCCTCCCCCGCATCCGCTGGAGACGACCGCGCTGCACGAGTCGGTGCTGGCCGCCCTGTCCGGCGGCTACGGCCTGTTCTTCCGTCAGATCGCCGACCAGGTGCGCGCCACCACGCACCCCGAGGCGAGCGACGTGCAGCTGGCCGACGCCCTGTGGGACCTCGCCTGGTCCGGGCGGCTCACCAACGACACCCTCAATCCCCTGCGCGCCCTGCTCGGCTCCGGCCGCACCGCCGGGTCCACGGCCCATCGCGCCAAGCGCGCGGTGCCGCGCGGACGCTACGGCTCCCTCACGGCGGCGGCCCGCAGCGCCTCCCGCATGGGCCCGCCGACCGTCGCCGGCCGCTGGTCGCTGCTGCCCGATCGCGAGGGCGACACCACGGTCCGCGCCCACGCCCTGGCCCGCACCCTGCTGGACCGGCACGGCGTGGTGACCCGGGGCGCCGTCGCGGCGGAGGGCGTCGAGGGCGGCTTCTCCGCCGTGTACCGGGTGCTGTCCGCCTTCGAGGAGACCGGTCAGGCCCGTCGCGGCTACGTGGTGGAGGGCCTCGGCGCCGCCCAGTTCGCGATGGACGGCGCCGTGGACCGCCTGCGCGCGGTGGCCAACGCCCGGGAGCGCGGGGAGGGGCACACGGCCCCGGACGTGCCCGCTCCGTCCGGCGGGCAGTCGGACCCGTACGGGCTCGGGCAGGGCCGGGACGACATGTCGTACCTGCCCTCGAAGCCCGGTGAGTACGTGTCGCCGCGCGACCTCGCCGCCCAGGGAGCGCAGCAGCCCTGGCAGAACGGCGGCGGGCCCTCGTACGACCCGTTCGCCGGACGACGTACGGGGCCCGACCGCGGGTCCCGGGCCGTCGTGCTGGCCGCGGCCGACCCGGCCAACGCCTACGGGGCGGCCCTGGGCTGGCCGGAGCCGCCGGAGGGCGCGAGCCACAAGCCGGGCCGCAAGGCGGGATCCCTGGTGGTGCTGGTGGACGGCGAGCTGACGCTCTACATGGAGCGCGGCGGCAAGACCGTGCTGGCCTGGCCCGCCGATCCCGGAGCCGACCCGGCCGACGACCCGAGGCTGCCGGTGGCCGCGGAGGCGCTCGCGAACGCGGCCCGCGCGGGCTCCCTCGGCACGGTCACCGTGGAGCGCGTCAACGGCAGCCCGGCGCTCACGTCCCCGCTGGGCGCCCTCCTGGAGACCGCGGGCTTCGTCGCGACGCCGCGGGGGCTGCGGCTGCGCGCCTGACCGTGTACGGCCGGGTCGTGTCACCCTTGACGCATGCCCGAAGGAGACACGGTCTGGCAGGCCGCGCGACGGCTGCACGACGCCCTCGCGGGCAGAGTTCTGGTCCGCAGCGATCTGCGTGTGCCCCGCTTCGCCACGTCCGACCTCACCGGCCGCTCGGTGCTGGACGTCACCGCGCGCGGCAAGCACCTGCTGACCCGCATCGAGGGCGGCCTGACCCTGCACTCGCATCTGCGGATGGACGGCTCATGGCGGATCTTCGAGCCCGGGCAGCGCTGGAACGGCGGCCCGGCGCACCAGATCCGCGCCGTCCTCGCCAACGCCGAACGCACGGCCGTCGGCTACCGGCTCCCCGTGCTGGAGCTGATCCGCACCGAGGACGAGGAGGACCGCGCGGTCGGCCACCTCGGCCCCGACCTGCTGGGCCCCGACTGGGACGCGGACATCGCGCTGGCCAACCTGGGCAAGGACCCCGACCGCGAACTCGGCGAGGCCCTGCTGGACCAGCGGAACCTCGCGGGCATCGGCAACGTGTTCAAGAGCGAGCTGTGCTTCCTGCTCAACGTCACGCCCTGGCTCCCCGTCGGCGAGCTGCCCGCCGACCGCATGGCGAGCCTCCCCGAGCTGGCCAGGAAGCTCCTGGAGTTCAACCGCGACCGTCCGATCCGCAACACCACGGGCCGACGCGGCCAGGACCTCTACGTGTACGGCCGCGCCCGCCGCCCCTGTCTGCGCTGCGGCACGCCGATCCGGGTGGCCGAACAGGGCGACGGCTCTCGCGAACGCCCGACGTACTGGTGCCCCGTCTGCCAGCCGGGACCGGCCCCCGCCCCGGCGCCACGAGGCCGCCGGGGCCCCGCCCGCTAAGGCCTGGCCGGCGGATCATGCCGGGGACGGGTCATGGCAAGCCCGCCCCCACTGCCCTGAGCGGGCGTGGGGCTGGACGCGCCAGACTCCGCTCACCCGGGTTGCAAGCGCCGCTCCTTTACCCGCTCGATCCGCCGGCCGGGCCCTGGCCGACAGGGCCGCCCCGAGGGCGACCGTGGGAGCGCCCCGCGCTCCAGGCCCGCCGCCACCGCCCGGCGGCGAGCGCCCCGTCCGCCCGCGCCTTGGGCAGACAGTGCACCGGCAGCACGCTCAGTCCCCATCCGCCGGCCGCGACCGCGCCCTCCAGGGCGCCGGCGCCGGGCACGAGCAGCAGCCGTGCCGCCGCCCACCACCACAGGGCCGTGAACGCCACGGCGACGGCCCACCGGCACACCGCGGGCCGCTTCCTCCACGCAAGGGCCGGGTCCCGCGGCCGGGTCACCCGTTCGCGGCCTGGAACATCCAGTGGTGCTTCTCGAGGTCCGCGGTGATCGTGATGATGATGTCCTGCGTCACCGGGTCGGGCTCCTCGGTCGCCGCGATCCGCTCCCGCATACGCGCGATGACCGCGCCCAGCGCGTCCACCAGCGCGCTCACCGCCGCCGCGTCGTCCACCCAGCCCTCGGGCGTGACGCCGATGCCGCTGCCCACGGCCACGGTCGCGGCCCGCCCGTCGGGCGAGACGCCCAGCGCCGCGGCGCGCTCGGCCACGGTGTCGGAGTGGGTGCGCGCGGTGGACACGACCTCGTCGAGCTGGAGATGGACGGAGCGGAAGCGCGGTCCGACCACGTTCCAGTGGATCTGCTTGGCCACCAGGGAAAGGTCGATGAGATCGACCAGTGCGCCCTGCAGCGCCTCAGAAACGGTCTTCAGGTTCTCGTCGGACAATGGGCTCTTCACGACGTACATCCGCACCTCCGTGGCTGTTCCCCCGCCTCCGTAACCACGATGACGGCCCGTCGCCGCACCGGCAAACGCAGCCCCGCCCCGCTCCCCCATGTCCGTCCGGGCATGCGAAAACCCCGGCGGCACCCCTCCGGGATCTTCCGGAGGAGCCCTCACCGGGGCATCTCACACCTTCAACACCGCGCGGGCGCCGGACACCGGGCTCAGGCGGCGACGACGTCCACCGCCTCGGCGGGCGCCTTGATGGTCACCCGTTCCGGTGGCACACCGGTCACCGACACGGAACCCAGCATCGGTCGAACCGGCGTGGGTACGGGCTCGCTGGGGGTCGCTGCAGCAGACTGGGCCAGCTCGGCGAGAGCGAGTTCGTCGCTCACCTCCCGCATGAGCTCGGACATCCGTACGTCCAACGCGTCGCAGATCGCGGAGAGCAGCTCGGAGGACGCCTCCTTCTGCCCCCGCTCCACCTCGGAGAGATAGCCGAGCGAAACTCGGGCGGACGAGGAGACTTCGCGCAGAGTACGGCCCTGGCGCTGGCGCTGCCGACGCAGCACGTCACCCAGCAGGCGACGGAGCAGAATCATCGGTGGCTCC
>Ga0164243_10015714_pt1 | contig 10438 bp, 10 predicted proteins | sample OricompcompostOP_FD_108781 | JGI IMG/M metagenome (GOLD analysis project Ga0164243, IMG submission 108781) | Organic Plus compost microbial communities from Emeryville, California, USA - Original compost - Organic plus compost (OP) | ecosystem: Engineered > Solid waste > Mixed feedstock >... | reverse complement strand
GATGGCCGAGCTGTTCGGCAAGGCGCCGGGGCTGCTCGGCGGCCGCGGCGGCTCGATGCACCTCGCCGACTTCGACCACGGCTTCTTCGGCAGCAACGGCATCGTCGGCGCGGGCGTCGGGATCGCGATGGGCGTCGCGCTCGGCATGAACATGCGCAGAGCGCCGGCGGTCGCGGTCGGCTTCGTCGGCGACGGCGGCATGAACATCGGCCGCGTCTGGGAGGCGGTCAACCTCGCGGTGATCTGGGACCTGCCGCTGATCGTCTTCGTCGAGAACAACCTCTACGCGGTCGAGACCACGTCGGCCGAGGTCACCGGCGGCGGCACGATCGCCGAGCGCGCGGCCGGCTTCGGCATCCACGCCGAGACGATCGACGGCCAGCGGGTCGACCTCGTGCAGGCGGCCGTCGCGGCGGCGCGCGAGCGCGCGGTCGCCGGCGGCGGCCCGTCGCTGATCGAGGCCGAGACCTACCGCTTCAGCGGCCACGGCTCGGGCGAGAGAGCGAGCTACCGGACCAGAGAGGAGATCGACCACCACCGCGCCACGCGCGACCCGATCGCGCTGCTGCGCGAGCGGATGATCGCCGACGGCGAGCTGTCGGAGGGGCGGTTCGAGGAGCTGGAGAAGCAGGCGCAGGAGCGCGTCGGGGCGGCGGTCGAGTTCGCCAGAGCGGCGCCGTGGCCGGACGTCGCGACCGCGGCAGAGGGAGTTGGCTGGGATGACTGAGCAGCGGCAGCTGACCTACGCCGCCGCCTTCCGCGAGGGCGTGCAGGAGGAGATGGAGCGCGACGAGCGCGTCTTCGTCCTCGGCACCGACCTCGTCGAGCGCGGCGGCCACTTCGCGCAGGTCCACGGGCTCGGCGCCGTCTTCGGCACCGACCGGATCCGCGACACGCCGATCTCGGAGGCGGCGATGGTCGCCGCGGGCGTCGGCGCCGCCATGTACGGGATGCGGCCGCTGGTCGACCTCAACTTCATGGAGTTCTCGTTCGGCGCGATGGACGAGATCGTCAACCAGGCGGCGAAGATGCGCTACATGTTCGGGCGCCCGGTGCCGGTCGTGATCCGCGGCACCTCCGGCGTCGCGCTCAGCGGCGCCCAGCACAACAACACGCTGGAGATGATGTTCGCGCAGATCCCGGGCCTGGCGGTCGCCGTGCCGTCGACCCCGGCCGACGCGAAGGGGCTGATCAAGACCGCGCTGCGCAGCGAGGACCCGGTCATCTTCATGATGCACAAGCGCCTGTCGGGCGTGAAGGGACCGGTCCCCGACGGCGAGCACCTGCTCCCCTTCGGCGAGCTGGCGGTCGTGCGCGAGGGCGGCGACTGCACGGTCGTCGCCTACGGCGCCAACGTGATGCGCGCGCAGAGAGCGGCGCAGGAGCTGGCGGGCGAGGGCGTCGAGGTCGAGCTGCTCGACCTGCGGACGCTGTGGCCGCTCGACGCGGAGGCGATCGTCGCCTCCGTGCAGAAGACCGGCCGCGCGGTCGTGCTCGACGAGGCCGGCGCCTTCGGCTCGATCGCCTCCGAGGTCGCGGCGCTGCTGCAGGAGCGGCTGTTCGGCCGGCTGCAGGCGCCGGTCCAGCGCGTCTGCGGGGCGCGCGCGCCGGTGCCGTTCAGCCCGCCGCTGATCGAGGCCAACCTGCCGCAGCCGCCGGCGATCGCGGACGCGGTGCGGCGGACGCTCGGCGTCGCGGCGGCGGCGGGCTGACGATGGCCGCCGACGACGGGCGCGCCCTGGCGGAGCGGGGCTTCGACCTGACCGGCCGCGTCGCGCTCGTCACCGGCGCGACCGGCGGGATCGGGCGCGCGCTCTGCCACGGGCTCGCCCGGCACGGAGCGGCGATCGTCGCCGTCGACCACCCCGCGACCGACGCGGAGGCGGTCGCGGGGGAGCTGCGGGCGGCCGGCGCGGAGGCGGTCGCGCTGCACGGCGACCTGGCCGATCCCGCGGTGCCGGAGCGGCTGGTCGCCGACGCCGTGGCGCGCCTCGGCCGCCTCGACGTGCTCGTCAACAACGCCGGCGTCAACAACAAGGCGCCGCTCGGCGAGAACGAGCCGGTGGCGTGGCACGAGATGCTCGCCGTCAACGTGCTCGCCGCCTTCCTGCTCGCGCGGGCGGCGGCCGCCGCGCAGCGCGAGCGCGGCCTGCCGCTGAGCGTCGTCAACGTCAGCTCGGTCGCCGGCAGCTCGGCGCTCGGCCGCGGCAACGCCGGCTTCGGCGTCAGCAAGGCCGGGCTGCAGGAGCTGACGCGCGAGCTGGCCGTCGAGTGGGCGGCGGCCGGCGTGCGCGTCAACGCCGTCCAGCCCTGCCAGGTCGACGGCCCGGCGTTCGACCGGCTCGCCGAGAGCGAGGACGGCCGGGCGCTGATCGCCGACATGCTGCGCGGCATCCCCGCCGGCCGCTTCGCCGCGCCCGAGGAGCTGGTCGGGCCGGTCGTCTTCCTCGCCTCCGACGCCGCCTCGATGGTGACCGGGGCGGTGCTCCCGGTCGACGGCGGCAACCTCGCGCTGAACCCCGGCGGGACGATCGGCGCCGCCTGAGCGGCGCCGACGGGGCGCTGCCCCGCGCGCTCCCGTCCGGCGCCGCCGGCTCAGGCGAGCTGCGGCGGGAGCGCGCGGCGGCGGAAGGCGTCGCGCGCGACGGCGAGGTGGTCGCCGGCGTCGCGCAGCACCGGCGCGCCGTGGCCGGCGAGCAGCAGCTGCGGTCTCAGCGCCGCGAGCCGCTCGACGCTCGCCGCGAGCGCGCTGACGTCGCTGTCGGGGGTCGACAGCAGCGCGACGCGGCCGCGCGCGAAGACGACGTCGCCGCTGAACAGCGCCAGGCCCGCGCGGTGATGGGCGAGGAAGGCGAGGTGGCCGGCGCTGTGGCCGTCGCAGCGGACGGCGTCGAGCCGCAGCCGGCCGACCGTCAGCGACTCGTCGCCGAGCCGGTGGGCGACCGCCGTCGGCCGGTAGGCCAGCCCCGGCGGGTAGATGCCGGCGGCGGTCGCGTCGGTCAGGCCGGCGGCGTCGGCGTCGCCGGCCTCGAGGATCGCGGCGGCGTGGGCGCTCGCCCACACCTCGGCGCCGAGCGCGGCCGCCAGCGCGGCCGCGCCGGCCGCGTGGTCGGCGTGCGCGTGGGTGACGAGCACGCGCGAGACCGGCGGCGCCCCGGCCGCCTCGATCAGCGCCAGCGTCCGCTCGGCGCCGAGGCCGCAGCCGGCGTCGACCAGCACCGCGTCGTCGCCGTCGGCGACGAGGTAGGCGTTGCAGTCGCAGCGGTCGGTCAGCGCGAGGCCGAGCCAGCCGCTGGCGACGAGATGGATGCCGTCGGTCAGTTCCATTCCGTGAGCCGGGAGGCTAGCAGTCGATCCCGCTGACTGGTACAGTCGTTTCACTGCAAGGCACACACGAATCGAGGAGACGCGTGCCCGTAGATCCGCTCGTCCAACCGCTCCTGGACGTCATGTCCTATGTGCCGACCGCGCCGGTCACGTCGGTGGCCGAGCAGCGGCGGGCCTCCGACCGGCGTTCCCGCGTGCTGATCGCCAACTACTACGACACCCCGCCCGAGCCGGCCGACGTCTTCGAGCGGACGATCGCCGTCGACGGCGGCGAGATCGCCGTGCGGATCTACCGGCCGGCCGGCGAGGGGCCGTTCCCGGCCCACCTCTACATCCACGGCGGCGGCTTCTGGCTCGGCAGCCTCGAATCGTGCGACAACCCCTGCCGCGAGATCTGCGTCGGGGCCGAGGCGATCGTCGTCTCCGTCGCCTATCGGCTCGCGCCCGAGCACAAGTTCCCGACGCCGCCGGAGGACTGCTACGCGGCGCTGCTGTGGCTGCACGAGCACGCCCGCGAGCTCGGCGCCGACCCCGAGCGGCTGACCGTCGGCGGCGAGTCGGCGGGCGGCAACCTCGCCGCCGTCGTCGCGTTGATGGCGCGCGACCGCGGCGGTCCGGAGCTGCTGCTCCAGCTGCTCGGCATCCCCGTCTGCGACCTGACGCTCAGCCAGCCGTCGGTCGACCAGTTCGCCGAGGGCTACCTGCTGCGCCGCGCCGGCATGGTCGACTACGTCGACCACTATCTCGACGACCCCGCCCAGGCGCGCGACCCGTACGCCTCCCCCCTCTTCGCCGCCGACCTCGCCGGCCTGCCGCCCGCGCTCGTGATGACGATGGAGTTCGACCCGCTGCGCGACGAGGGCGAGGCGTACGCCCGCCGGCTGCTGGAGGCCGGCGTGCCGACGCGGCTGCTGCGGTGGGCCGGCCAGATCCACGGCTCGGCGCTGTTCAGCCGGCTGCCCGGCAGCGCGAGCGACTACCACCGCGTCGTCGCCGACGCGCTGCGCGAGGCGTACGCGCGCCACGGCGCGACCGCGGAGGCCGTCCGATGAGCGCGACCGAGCCGGCCGCCGCGCGCGCCGCCCGCGGCCGCGCCCCGCTGCCCGCCGCGGGCGTGATCGTGCCGCTGGTGACGCCGCTCTCGCCCGACCGCACCGTCGACGCCGAGTCGTCGGCGTCGCTGGTCGCGCACGTGCGCGACGCCGGCGCCGACGGCGTGCTCGCGCTCGGCTCGACCGGCGAGAGCGGCGCGCTCTCGGCCGCCGACCGCGAGGCGTCGGTCGCCGCGGTCGTCGCCGCCGCCGGCCCGCTGCACGTGATGGCCGGCGTCCCGTCGATGGGCACCGCCGACGCCGTCGCCGAGGCCCGCCGCTGGGAGGGGCTCGGCGCCGACTCGCTGCTGCTGGCCGCGCCGTTCGTCTTCCCGCCCTCGCCCGCCGAGCTGCGCGCCCACTTCACCGCCGTCTGCAGCGCCGTCTCGATCCCGGTCGTCGCCTACGACGTGCCGGGCCGCGTCCAGGTCGCGCTGCCGCCCGCGCTGCTGCGCGAGCTCGCCGTCGAGGGGATGATCGCCGGCGTCAAGGACTCGACCAACGTCCTCTCCAACGCGCAGGGCGTGCTGGCCGCGACCGCCGTCCTGCCCGGCTTCGTCCGCTGCACCGGCTCGGAGGAGGCGATCGACGGGCTGCTGCTGAGCGGCTACGAGATCGCCGTGCCCGGCCTCGCCAACGTCGTCCCCGAGCGCCATGTCGCGCTGCTCGCGCACGCCCGCGCCGGCCGCTGGGAGGAGGCCTCCGCCGCCCAGCGGGAGCTGATCCCGCTGCTGTCGCTGTACGGCGCACCGCTCGCCGGCGGCTCGCCGGTCGCCGCCTTCTTCGCGGCCGTGAAGGAGGCGCTGCGCCAGCGCGGCGTGATCGCCCACAGCACGACCTCGCTGCCGTTCCCGCCGGTCGACGAGGCGGTCGCCGACCACGTCCGCCGCTGGCTGGCGGGGCTGGCGTGAGCACGATGGCCGACGCGGTCCCCGTCGAGCGGCGGCTGCTCGGGGAGGACCTGCTCGCCGAGCCGGTCGAGCTGCTGGAGCTGCGCGGCGCCCCGGGGCCGGAGACGGTGCTCCTGCTCGGGGGCGTCCACGGCGACGAGCCGGAGGGCGTGCTCGCCGTCCGCTCCGCGGTCGCGCGGCTGGCGTGGCTGGCGCTGCGCGGCACCGTGCTCGCCGTCCCGGTGGCGAACCCGAGCGCGTGGGCGACCGGGCGGCGCTGCTCGCCGCTCGACGGCGCCAACCTCGCGCGCTGCTTCCCCGGCGACCCCGCCGGCGGCGAGAGCGCTCGGCTGGCGCACGTGCTGACCGAGGCCGCGCTCAGCCGCGCGACGGTCGTGGTCGACCTGCACTCGGCCGGCGCCGACTACGCGATGCCGCTGTTCGCGGGCGCGCTCGCGAGCGGGGCGCAGGGCCCGGAGTCGGTCGCGACGGCGCGGGCGCTCGGGCTCCCGCTCGTGTGGGAGCACGACGCGATCGGACCCGGCCGGACGCTCAGCGCCGCCGACGCGCTGGGGATCCCGGCGGTCTACGTCGAGTGCGGCGGCCGCGGCGCGGTCCGCGGCGGCGACCTCGACGCCTGCGTGGCAGGGCTGCTGCGCGTGCTCGCGCGCCTGGGGATGGTCGACGCGGCCGCGGCCGGCGTCGCCTCCGTCCCGCCCCCGCCCCTGACGCTCGCCGGCGACGACGGCGACGTCGACGCCGGAATCGTCTCGCCGGTCGACGGCTGGTGCGTCGTGCGGCGCGAGGCCGGCGAGCCGGTCGCCGCCGGCGAGGTCGTGGCGGAGTTGCTGGAGCAGGACGGGAGCGTGCACTGCGAGGTGCGCGCACCGCGCGACGGGACCGTCGCGATGGTCCGCCACCGCGCGGCGATCGCGGCCGGCGAGCTGGTCTGCATGATCGGGCCGGTGGCGTCGTGAGCGCCGCCGAGCAGGAGCGGCTGCGGCCGTTCGCCGGCCGCGTCGCGCTCGTGACCGGCGGCGGCACCGGCATCGGCGCCGCGACGAGCAGGCTGCTGGCCGAGCGCGGCGCGACGGTCGTGATCTGCCAGCCCGACCAGGCGATGGCCGACGACTGCGCCGCGAGGCTGTCCGCCGACGGGCTGCCGATCGCGGGCATCGGGGCCGACCTCGCGCGGGCCGACGGGTGCGTGCGCCTCGTGCGCGAGACGCTCGCCGCCCACGGGCGGATCGACGTGCTCGTCAACAACGCGGCGGTCGTCGGCCGCCCGGCGCTCGGCGACCTGCTCGACTTCCCCGACGCGCAGCTCGACGCGATCGTCGACGTCAACCTGAAGGGGACCTTCCGCGCCAGCCGCGAGGCGGCGCGGGCGATGGTCGCGGCCGGCGGCGGGACGATCGTCAACGTCGCGTCGGTCGGCGCCTTCGCCGCGCAGGACCGCGCAAGCGCCTACGTCGCGACGAAGGCCGGGGTCGTCGGCCTGACGCGCGGGATGGCGTTCGAGCTGGCGCCGAAGGGCGTCCGCGTCGTCGCCGTCGCGCCCGGCGACGTCGACCTGGCGCAGCGCTCGACGACCGTCGGCGAGGACGACCCCTACGACGCGCTGCCGGCCGAGTGGTGGTCGCGCCGCGCGCCGCTGCGCCGCCGCGGCGGGCCGCTCGACATCGCGCGCGCGATCGCGTTCCTCGCCTCCGACGAGGCGAGCTACGTGACCGGCGAGACGGTCGTCGTCGACGGCGGCTGGCTGTCGTACTGATGCGCGTCAGCTCGCGGCCGGGAGCGCCCGCGCGCTCCCGCCCGCGATCTCGCGGTACTGCCGCGTCAGGGCGGCGGCGGTCTTGTGCAGCCGCTCGGCGTACTCGGGCACCAGCTTCTTCGGGAAGCGGCTGACCGGCGCGCTGATGCTGATGCCCGCGAGCACCGGCAGGCCCTCGACCGCGACGGCGATGCAGCGCCCGCCGTCCTGGTTCTCGCAGTCGTCGAGCGCGTAGCCGACCTTCTTGACGCGCTCCAACTCGGCGAAGTACGCATCCGGCGTCGTGATCGTCTTCGACGTCAGCGCCGGCATCCCCTCCGACTGCAGGATCGTGCGGACGACCTCGGGGTTCATCCGCGCCGCGATCACCTTGCCGATCGCCGTCGCGTGGAGCGGGCCGTGCTCGCCGACGCGCGCGGCGAGCCGCATCATCTGCTCGCTCTCGACGACGATCGCGTGCGAGTGGTGGCCGCCGTCGAGCAGGCCGAGGTTGGTCGTCTCGCCGGTCTCGTCGCGCAGCGCCTCCAGGGCCGGCCGCGCCTCGGTCAGGAACTGCTCGACGTCGCGGGTCGAGCTGGGCCGGAACGCGAAGCCGAGCCGCATCATGTTGTCGTCGCGGTCGACGTAGTTGCGCCGCTCCAACGCGACGAGATAGCGGTAGGCCGTGCTCTTCGGCAGGCCGGTGCGCTCCGCGATGTCGGTCAGCGAGAGACCGTCGGGCGCCTCCTGGAGCAGGTCGAGGATGTCGCAGACGCGCTCGACGGCGCGCAGCGACGGCGAGTCGGAGGTGGTGTCGGCGTCAAGGCTCATCGCACGTAGCGCTCCGGAGAAATCCCCTTGGTCGAGATCCGCTTCGTCAACCAGACCGAAAAAGCGGTTCCATTCAGCGAAAAGCAAATCTACCAGATGGACCGGCCGCGACGTGCCGCTGCGGCGCTCGCGCCGGCCGCTCCGCCTGCCGCGGATCGGCCGGCCGCGCCGGCTCAGAATCTCCGCTTGGCGACGGTGAAGCTGCCGTTCTGCAGGTCGCAGCCGCCGGCGCTCGCGACGATCGTGCCTCTGCCGCCCTTGGCGTCGAGGTTGCCGCGTATCGTCGCGCCCTTCGCGGCGAAGCTGAAGCCGCCGCCTCTGCCGACGAGCGGCCCCCTCCCGCTGCGCCGGCTCTCCAGCAGGCGAATGTCGCGGATCCCGCTGAGGCAGTAGGTGCGGACGGTCGCGTAGAGGCTGGTGACCCGCACGCCGCCGCGCTCCTTGCGGGTCGTGATCGTGATCGCCGATCTGTACTCGACGCCGGGAGCCGGCCCGTCCTCCGGCGAGACGTAGGTGGCGGTGCCGGCCCAGGTGCCGGTCGGGGCCTGCTTCGGCGCCGCATCGGCGGCGCCGGCGGCCGTGCCGCCCGCTCCCGCGATCAGGAGGGCGGCGAGGAGTGCGCTGCGCGCGTTCGTGGACATGGCGCCAGCCTCCGGCATGAGCGCCGTGCGGCGCATCAGGGGCGCCACCTGATCCAGCACCCTGAGATCGCCCGCCGGTCGGGGCGGCCGCGGTCTCGCCCGCCCGGCGCGACCGCGGTCCGCGTCGCCGGCCGCTCGCGGCTCAGCGTCTCGCGCTCCGGCGTCTCGCCGGCGTCTTCGCCGGCCTTCTCGCCGCTCTCCGGACCGGCTTGCCGGAGCTGACGACGAGCGCGACCGCGGTGCCGGCGGCATGCTCGCCGCGGCGCGGTCTGGTCGAGATCACGGCGCCCTTGGCGACCTTCTTGGAGCGCGCCTTCGTCACCTTGCCGACGCTGCACCGCAGCTGCGGCAGCAGCCGGCGCGCGACGGCCAGCGGCGTCCCGGACAGCGACGGCACGATGCATCTCGGCGCCGGCGGCGGGACCGGTCTCTCGCCAGACGGCGGTGCGGCGACGGTCAGCGTCGCGGTCGCGCCGTTGTCGGCGGGCGCGAGTTCGGCGAGGAACCCGGCGGCGCCGAACGTGGCCGCGTAGCTGCCGGCCGCGGCCGGCGTCGCCAGCACGACGAGCGGCACGCTCGCGCCGGCCGCGAGCTGCGGCACCGTGCACGTCACCTGCTGGCCGGCGACGGTGCAGGCGCCGCCGCCCACGACCGCGGTCTCGACCTTCAGACCGGCCGGGAGCTCGGTCGTGACGGTCGCGTCGTCGGCGTAGGGGCCCGCGTTCGCGATCGTCGCCGACAGCTGCGCGAGCGCGCCGGGGAGGACGCCGGCCGGACCGGCCGCCGCGGCGGTCACGCGCAGGTCGCCTTCGTCAGCGACCTCGGCGGCGAGGTTGAGCCGGAAGCCGGCCGGGGACTCGCCTTCGAGCGCGACCAGCGCGTCCGGGATCAGCGACGGGGTCGCTCTTCCGAGCGCGAGTCTGTGGCCGCTGCCGACCGCACCACCCGACCATGCGCAGACCGCGCCCTCTTCGGAACCGCTGATCGCAAGCTGGTCGTCGGCGCGGACCGTGATCGGCGTCGTGGCTCTGAAGCTGATCTCCCCCATCGCGAGCGGGGGAAGCGACGGCATTCTGCGCGTGTCGACGGCGACGATCGTCCGCGTGACCGGTCCTGGACGCAGCACGACCAGCGAGACCGGCGCGCCCTCCTCCGCGAGCACCGACTCCATCGACCACGACATCAGCCGCCCGTCGCGCGGAACCGTCCAGCCGGGATCGCTTCCGGCGAGCTGGAAGACCACGATCCCCTCGCCGGGACAGGTTCCCGGGCTCGCGCCCGCAGGGATCGCCGCGCTGCCGATCGTCCGCCCATGCGCCGCCGGCGCCAGCGCCGCCAACGCGGCCGCCGCGCCCAGCACGGCCGTTCCCGCCAACCCTCGTGCGCCCATCGCCGCCCTCCCGCTCGTCCGCTCTCGCCACCGGTCGCGGCAGCCCCGTGCGCGATCGTGCCAGCGGACCGCCGCCGCGCAAGGGGACCCAGGCCCCCTCTGCGCGGGCGGGCCGCGAGGGACGACGGCCGGTGAGGAGGCGGTGTCGCGAGGCGCACGAAGCGGGCCTGCCGCTCCCGGCGGGGGCGAGGTCGCGAGGGCCGTGGCGGCGGCGGGCCTATGCGGCGAGCGCCGCGCGGGCGGCGGCTTCGAGCTCGCGCGGCGCGGCGGCGAGCGCTTCGGCGAGCGGGCGGTCGGCCGGTCCGAGCGGGCGGACGTCGCGGGCGCCGCGGCGGCGCAGCTCCTCGGCCGCCGCCGGCTCGACGCGTCCGCCGACCACGACGACCGGGACGCCGGCCGCGGCGCAGCGGGCGACGACCGCCGAGACGGCCTTGCCGAGCAGCGTCGAGGCGTCGACCGAGCCCTCGCCGGTCAGGCACAGGTCGCTCTCGGCCAGCCGCGCGTCGAAGCCGATC
>Ga0164243_10015713_pt1 | contig 10438 bp, 11 predicted proteins | sample OricompcompostOP_FD_108781 | JGI IMG/M metagenome (GOLD analysis project Ga0164243, IMG submission 108781) | Organic Plus compost microbial communities from Emeryville, California, USA - Original compost - Organic plus compost (OP) | ecosystem: Engineered > Solid waste > Mixed feedstock >... | reverse complement strand
GCGAACAGCCGCGCCGCCTCGGGTGCTTTCACCGGCTTGCCGTCGACAGTCACGCCCTTGAGGTCGGGCAGCACGGTGGCCGGCGTCGTCACGACATCCTCGCCGATCTTCACCCGTCCTTCGGCAATCATCCGCTCTGCCTCGCGCCGACTGGCAACGCCGGCGCGCGCAAGAAGCTTGGCGATGCGTTCGCCGGTGCGGGGAGGGGGGGAAGACATCAGCGGCCCTTAGCTTCGTGAATGGGAGGCGTCAAAATGGCGGGACAGGTTGACGCGGCGTAGGGAGTGAAATCTTGGAGGGATTTCCAATTTTATAGTTTATTATCAAATTATTAAAATGATATTCTCGATATTAGGTGTGACCTTTCGGTGGCTGGAACGCGCGAACAGGAAGAGCGAGGGACGGATAGCTTTTCATCCTTGGGCTTAGGCCAGATTCCGGTGGAGTAGGAAAGGCAGGCATTCGACGGTAGGGACCGGACTGGAACGAATGCAAATATGTTCGAGATTCGGGAAGACGACCTGACCAGCGCGCAGACGCGAGAGCTGCTGGCGCTGCATCTGGCCGGCATGCATGCAAGCTCGCCGCCGGACAGCGTATTTGCGCTCGATCTGTCGGGTTTGCGGGTTCCTGAAGTGACCGTGTGGACCGCCTGGCAGGATAATCGCATTGCGGGCGTCGGTGCATTAAAAATGCTGGCGGACGGCACTGGCGAGGTGAAGTCGATGCGGACACACCCGGATTTTTTACGCAAGGGCGTGGCTGCTGTTATTCTCGAGACAATTATCGAGGCTGCTTTGTCTCGTGGCGCCCCCCGATTAAGCCTTGAAACCGGAAGTGGATCGACATTCGAACCGGCCCTTGCCTTGTATCGACGACGCGGTTTTCGCAATGGAGCAGCGTTCTCAACCTACGAGCAAAGCGACTTCAACCAGTTCCTCCATCTCGATCTGATCTAAGTCACGAGCGGTCGTCTCAGCGCGATTTCTGCAGCTGCCCTATTCTGTGCATGCATCATCCGATCTGTGCACTACCATTCCTCGGCCCTAGCCACCGCTGCGAAATTCCCGCTAACCCTGCCGCCATCGCCGACGATAGAGGGTGCGAATGACGGCAACGGAAACCGAACAGCGGCGCAGCCTCTGGGGCGCGATAAAGCCTTATACGGAGAAGGAATCGCTGGCCGCATTCTTCCTGGGCGTCTCGTCGGGTTTCCCATACGCGATGATTGGCGCGACGCTGACGACGCGGCTCGCGCAGGACGGCATCGACAAGAAGACCGTTACCGCCTTCACGCTCGCGTTCCTGGTCTACAACCTCAAGTTCCTCTGGGCCTGGATCATCGACGGCGTGCGCCTGCCGCTGCTCGGACGGTTGGGGCAACGAGTATCGTGGATGCTGGTCGTCGGTCTGTTCGTGATTGCGGCGGTGGTCAATCTCGCGCTGATCGATCCCGCGGCCGATATAGGCGCGACCGTGCTGGCGGCGGTGCTGGTGGGCATCGCGGGCGCCACGTTCGACATCGTCATCGATGCTTTCCGGATCGAGACGCTGAAGCCCTATCAGCTCGGCACGGGTTCGGGCATGTCGCAATATGGCTGGCGGATCGGTTCGGCGGGAGCGGGCGCCCTGGCGCTGGTGATTGCGGCGCGATCCGGGTGGAGCGCGGCCTATCTCGCCTGCGCCGCCCTGGCGCTGCCGGCCATGATCACCGCCCTTGTCATGGGCGAGCCCGAGCGGCACCGCGAGCCCACCGTGCGCAAGGGCATGGGTGAGGTCTGGGCATCGATCGTCGGGCCTTTCGCCGAGTTCTTCAAGCGCCACGGCGCCTGGCTGGTGCTGTTGTTCATCCTCGTCCACAAGATCGGCGACACGCTGGCGAACCTCACCTTCCGCCTGCTGTTCGACGACCTTGGCTTCTCGAACGACGAGATCGCGATCTATGACGTGGGCGTTGGCTTCTGGGCCTATCTGATCGGCATCTTCATCGGCGGCGTTGCCTATGCGCGGCTGGGGCTCAAGCGATCGGTGCTGGTGGCGCTGGTGCTGATGGGCTTTTCCAACTTGTCCTTCGCCCTGCTGGCGGCGGCGGGCCATTCGAACATCGGCATGGCGGGAGCAATCGGGTTCGAGAACCTGGCTTCGGGCTATGGCGGCGTGGTCGTCGTCGCCTATTTCTCGGCGCTGGCCGACTTGCGCTTCACCGCCGCGCAATATGCGCTGATCTCTGCCGCGGCGAGCATCGTCGGGCGTCTGCTGACCGGCACGACCGCGGGCGCGCTGATCGAGGCGATGGGCTATGTGAACTTCTACCTGTTGACGACCGTGCTGGCGCTGCCGGGCATCGTCCTGTTCTGGTGGATGAGCCGGACTGGGCTGGTCGATGCCTCGATGGGTACGGCGGGCGAGGTCAATCCGGAAGCTGGTGATTGAGTCGCAGGACTTCGCCGGCGAGATAGAGCGAGCCGGCGATCAGCACGTCGCCCTGGGGTGGAAGCGCATGCAGCGCCTCGCGAACGTCGGCGAAGCTGTGGAGGGCCAGGTCGCTGTAGGAGGCGAAGTCCTTCGCTTCGTGCGAAGCATGGCCGGGAACGGGCACGACCGTCAGGCTGGCGAGACGGCCCCGCAGCGGCGCGGCGATCGCGCCCGGGTCCTTGTTGTCCAGCATGCCGATGATGAGATGCGGCGGCAGTCCGGCGGCGAAATGCCGTGCGATCGCGGCGCCGGCATCGGGATTGTGGCCACCGTCGAGCCAGATCTTGCGCCCGGGGACGAGCGCGGTCAGCGGGCCGTCGTCGAGCAGTTGCAGGCGCGCCGGCCAGCGGGCCGCGCCAATGCCTTGTGCCATGGCTTCGGGGGAAATGGCAACCTGATCCTGATGGCGCAGCATGGCCACCGCCAGCGCCGCGTTGTCCGCTTGATGCGCGCCCGCCAGCGAGGGGAGGGGTAGATCGAGGGCGCCCAGCGCGTCGCGATAGCGGATCGTGTCGCCGGCCTCCGCCCACCAGTCCCGGTTGCGCATGATCAGCCGCGCACCCTGCGTCTTGGCGGTGCGGGCGATCTCGGCTTCGACCGGCGCGGGATAGGCTTGCGTCACCAGCGGGCGGCCTGGCCGCGCGATACTGGCTTTCTCGAAAGCGATCCGGGCGAAGGGGTCTGCGGGCGTGCCTTCCTCGGGCCGGAGCAGGAAAGCTTCATGGTCGATGCCGAGCGTGGCGACACCGCAGGCGGCGGGGCTGTCCAGCACGTTGGTGGCGTCGAACCGGCCGCCGAGGCCGACTTCGATGACGCAGGCGTCTGCCGGGACGCGCGCGAAGGCGAGGAAGGTGGCGGCCGTCGTCACTTCGAAGAAGCTGGGGCCGAGATCTTCGCCGATGTCGAGCACTTCCCCGAGCAGCCGCGCGAGCAATTCGTCCGATATGAGCGTGCCGGCGATGCGGATGCGTTCGTTGTAGCGGACGAGGTGCGGCTTAGTCGCGGCGTGGACGGCCAGGCCCTCTGCTTCCAGCATGGCGCGCAGGAAAGCGGAGGTCGATCCCTTGCCGTTAGTGCCCGCAACATGGAAGGTGGGCCGCAGGCTGCGCTGCGGATCGCCGAGCCGTTTCAGCAGTTCGCGAATGGTTTCGAGGCCAAACCGGCCTTGAGGCAGCGACAGCGCTCCGAGCCGGTCGAGCTGGGCCTGGACGGCGGGATCGTCCGAGACGGCGAAGTCTTTCACGGGTTCATGCTGGACGCGCGGCGTGAACCGCATCGGCGAGCGCTTTCGTGGCCTCGCGCACCGGCCCGGCGGCATTGACGCCGTGCTTCGCCACCATTTCGACCAGGGCCGAGCCGACGACCACGCCGTCTGCGACTTTGGCGATGGCTTCGGCCTGTTCGGGCGCGCGCACACCGAAACCAACGGCGACGGGCAGGTCGGTCGCGGCCTTCAGGCGCGCCACCGCGTCCTCGATCGAGCCGAGCGCTGCCTGCTGCTTGCCGGTGATGCCGGCGACCGAGACATAATAGAGAAAGCCCGATGAGCCTTCGAGCACTGCCGGCAACCGCGCGGTGTCGCTGGTCGGCGTGGCGAGGCGGATCAGCGAGACGCCGGCTTCGCGCAGCGCGGGGCCAAGGTCGGCGTCCTCCTCGGGCGGAATGTCGACGCAGATCACGCCGTCGATGCCGGCCTTGGCGGCTTCGGCAGCGAACCATTCGGGGCCGCGGATCGTCATGGGATTGGCATAGCCCATCAGCACGAGCGGAACGTCCGGGTGTCGCGCACGGAAATCGGCGGCGATGCGCAGGATATCGGCGGTGCGCGTGCCTGCGGCCATCGAGCGCAAGTTCGCGGCCTGGATCGCCGGGCCGTCGGCCATGGGATCGGTGAACGGCATGCCAAGTTCGATCACGTCGGCGCCGCCTTCGACCAGAGCGTCGAGAATGGCGGGCGTGATAGCGGGCGTGGGATCGCCCGCGGTGATGAACGTGACGAGGGCGGGGCGGCCCTTGGTGAAGGCGGCGGCAAGGCGGGACATCAGAGGAACTCCGTCATCCCGGTGCAGGCCGGGACCACTGGCGGCTGGGTTGGACCGAAAGGCCCGCGATCCCGGTCTTCGCCGGGACGGCGATAGGGGCTCACAGCTCCACCCCCAGCGCTTCGGCGACAGTGAAGATGTCCTTGTCGCCACGGCCGGAGACGTTGACGACGATGATCTTGTCCTTGCCCATGGTGCGGGCCAGCTCTGGCAGTGCCGCCAGCGCGTGCGAGCTTTCCAACGCGGGGATGATGCCTTCAAGCTTGCAGCAGAGCTGAAAGGCTTCGAGCGCCTGGTTATCGGTGACGGGTACGTATTTCACCCGACCGCTTTCGTGCAGCCAGCTATGCTCGGGGCCGATGCCGGGGTAATCCAGGCCGGCGCTGATCGAGTGGGCTTCGGTGATCTGCCCGTCTTCGTCCTGCAGCAGATAGGTCTTGTTGCCGTGGAGGATGCCGGGACCGCCGCCGGTGAGGCTTGCGGCGTGCTGGCCGCTATCGATGCCGTGGCCCGCGGCCTCCACGCCGACCATGGCAACGTCGGGATCGTCGAGGAAGGGATGGAACAAGCCGATCGCGTTCGATCCGCCGCCCACCGCTGCGACCAGCATGTCGGGCAGGCGGCCTTCGGCTTTCAGGATCTGCTCGCGCGTTTCGGTGCCGATCACCGATTGGAAGTCGCGCACCAGTTCGGGATAGGGATGCGGACCCGCGGCAGTGCCGATGATGTAGAAAGTGTCGTGGACGTTCGCGACCCAATCGCGCAGCGCTTCGTTCATCGCGTCCTTCAGCGTCTGGGCGCCGCTGGTGACCGGATGCACTTCGGCGCCGAGCAGGCGCATGCGGAAGACGTTGGGCTTTTGCCGCTCCACGTCCTTGGCGCCCATGAAGATCACGCAGGGCAGGCCGAAGCGGGCGGCGACCGTGGCGGTGGCGACGCCGTGCTGGCCCGCGCCCGTCTCGGCGATGATCCGGGTCTTGCCCATGCGGATGGCGAGCAGGATCTGACCAATGCAGTTGTTGATCTTGTGCGCGCCGGTGTGGTTCAGTTCTTCGCGCTTGAAGTAGATCTTCGGGCCCATTCCCTCGGGCGCGGTTTTGCGGAAATGGTCGGTCAGCCGCTCCGCATAGTAGAGCGGGCTGGGGCGGCCGACGAAGTGTTCCAGCAGATCGTCGAACTCGGCGCGGAAGGCCGGATCGGCCTTTGCGGTATTGTATTCGCGTTCGAGATCGAGGATCAGCGGCATCAGCGTTTCCGCGACATATCGGCCGCCGAACTGGCCGAAGTGGCCGCTTTCGTCGGGCAGGTTGCGGAAAGAGTTCGCCGGAGAAGTCTTGACGGTCATGACGGCTGCGCGCTTGGCAGAGCGGGCGGGTGAAGTCCAGCTTTTCGGGAGCTGGGCGGGTGAGATGCCTGGATGAGCCGGACGCTAAACCTGCTTACGATATGTTGCTTTAGCGCAACAGTGTTACACTAATATGTAACTTCTGAACAACTGGTTCATTTACGGGCAAGGCGACGCTCCCTACCTGCCGGGTCAGCCCTTACACGGGGCTGAACGTCTAAGGAGTTTTTATAATGCGTAAGGTTCTTCTCCCGCTGCTGGCCTCGCTCGCCGTTGCTTCCCCGGCGTTTGCCCACGAGACCCGCGTCGAAGCTCGCGGCGGTGTCATCTGGAACGATGGTGAAGAGGAAGCGATCGCCGGCGTGGCCGCAGGCTATGACGTCGATGTTGGCAATGCCTTCCTTGGCGCCGAAGTTTCGGCCGACAAGATCCTGACCTCGAACACCCGCGTGTCCTTCGGCGCCGGCGCCCGCGCTGGTGCCCGGATTTCCGACGTTGGCAAGCTTTATGCCACGGGTGGCTGGGCCAGCAAGAACTGCCGCTACTGCGATGACTCGCTGTATGCTGGCGCTGGCTATCAGCACAACTTCGGCAGCAAGCTCTACGGCAAGGTCGAATATCGCCATTACTTCTACGACAATGGCGTGTCGGATCCCGATGCGGTTACCGCCGGCCTCGGCGTGCGTTTCTGATCGTTGGTCCGATCGGATAGAAGGAAGGGCGGCCTGGCAACGGGCCGCCCTTTTTCTATGCGCGCGCGGCAGCGCAGAAAGCCGCGATCCGACTGACATCCTTGCGGCCGGGCGCACTTTCCACGCCCGATGATGTGTCTACCAGCGGCGCACCGGTAAGCCGCAGCGCTTCGCTGACGTTCTCGGGCGTCAGGCCACCGGCGAGACCCCAGGCGACGGACCCCTTCCATCCGGCGATCAGGCTCCAGTCGAAGCTCAGCCCCATGCCGCCGGGGCGCAGCGCATCCTTCGGCGTCTTGGCATCGAACAAGATGAGATCCACGGCGCCCGCATAGTGTTCGACCTTCGCGACGTCTTCGCGCACGCTGACCGGCACGGCTTTCCACACCGGCAGGCCAAAGCGCGCCTTGAGCTGAGCGGCGCGTTGGGGTGTCTCGTCGCCATGGAGTTGAAGCGCGTCGAGCCTCGCGGCGGTTACCGCCTCGGCGATCATGCGATCATCGGCGTCCACGAACAGGCCGACCCGGCCGATCCGTCCTTCGGCGCGATCGGCAAGGGCTGCCGCGTCGCGCAGGGAGAGATTGCGCGGGCTCGGCGGGAAGAAGACGAAACCGGTGTGATCGGCGCGAGCCCTGATCGCGGCATCGAGCGCTTCGGCGTCGGTTAGTCCGCAAATCTTGATGGTGACGGGCGACGACAAGGGATAGGTTCTCCTCGGAAATGAGAAGCCATTGGCATAAACGGGTGGGGGACAACAGATGCGTATTGCGGCGCGGCGCTTGCCGCCGGTCTTTTGCTGACGAGTGCCTGCTCGGCGCCGGGCTCGGTCAAGCAGGCGAAGGCCAGGGTGGATCTCTTCCACCGGCAGCTCGACAAGGCCGACTATGATGCGATCTGGCGCGACACTTCACAGGACATGCGGGCGACGGGCAGCAAGCAGCGCTTCGTTGAAATGCTCACCGCGATCCATACCAAGCTGGGTAAAGTCAAAAAGAGCGAGCAGACCGGCTGGCGGACCAATATCGATACCAGCGGCAGCTTTGCCGAGCTGACGATGCAGACTACGTTCGAAAAGGGAACCGGCGCGGAACACTTCGTCTTCCGCAATACCGATGCGGGGCAGAAGCTGGCCGGCTATCACATCAATTCCACCGACATGACGCTGCGGTAGAAGCAACAGCGGAGTGGAACCAGCGGGCGGTCCCACTCCGGATAACGATCAGGGCGCCAGTTCGAACTGCACCGTCACGTTCATTTCCAGCGAGACTTCGCCAGGCGCGACCGGCGGAGCCGAGGCCGCTTCGGCGACGGCCATCCGGTACATCGGCATGGGCGGCGAAGAGCCGCCGGATTCGCTGATCGAGACCATGCGAACGACTTTCATGCCGGTTGCCTGGGCATAGAGGTCCGCCCGCGTGCGGGCTTTCTTCACGGCTTCGATCCGCGCTTCGTCGAGTGCAGCGTCGGCCTGGTCGATCTGGAAGTTCGGCCCGTTCACCTGGTTGGCGCCGGCGGTGACGAGCGTGTCGATGACCTTGCTGAACTGGGCCAGGTTGCGCTGCTTGACCGTCACCGTGTTGTTGGCCTGGTAGCCGATGATCTGCGGCGGCTGGTTGGCGAGCGGATCGGCCGGGCGCGAACGATCGGCATAGACCGGGTTGAGGCTGAGATTGCTGGTCTGAATGTCACGTTCGGCGATGCCCGCGCGTTTCAGCGCGGCGATCACCTTGGCCATTTCGGCGGAATTGGCGGACATGGCTTCGCCGGCGGTCTTGCCCGCGCTGGCGACGCCGGCGGTGAAGACGGCAAGGTCTGGCTTGCGGCTGGTGCGGCCCTCGGCGCTGACGGTGAGCAGCGCGTTGCCGGCCTGGATGGCTGGAGTCATGGATACCTGTTGTGCGGCGGCCGGCTGCATCGTGGCAGCAGCGGCTAGGGAAAGGGCGAGGGCGGAACCAAGGGCAAGATGCTTCATGTTAATCTCCAGCGACTTCTGGATGAACGAAATGGCAGGGCGAATGTTTCATGAGGATGAACCGATGCGGTTGCTGCCCCCTTGTTCTCTCCCCGCGAGGGCCAGCACTAAAGCGTGGCTTCGATTGCCCGCACGGCCGCCAGCGGGTCGTCCGCGCGGCTGATCGGACGGCCTATCACCAGTACGCTGGCGCCGGCATCGCGTGCTTCCCTTGGCGTTACGGTGCGCTTCTGGTCGGCGGTCTGCCCTTCGGCGGGGCGCAGGCCGGGCACGACCAGGAAGCCTTCCTTCCACTGGCTGTGCACCGAGGCGACTTCGTGTCCCGAGCACACGATGCCGTCGAGTCCCGAGGCCTGTGCCAGTTCCGCCAGACGCAGCGCCTGATCGTGCGGCGTGCCGGAGACGCCGGCCCGCTGCAGGTCGCGCTCGTCCAGGCTGGTGAGGACGGTGACGCCGACCACCTTGCAGTGCTCGCCCGCGGCCGCCTTGGCATCCTCCATCATCGCGCGGCCGCCCGAGGCGTGGATAGTGACGATCGCCGGTTCGAGCACATGGATAGCCTGCATCGCCGCGGCGACGGTGTTGGGAATGTCGTGCAGCTTGAGGTCCAGAAAGATCGGCAGCCCGATCTTGGCGATCTCGTGCACGCCGTGGTGGCCGTGCGCATAGAAGAATTCGAGGCCGAGCTTCAGGCCGCCGATATGACCGGCAACCTTGCGCGCGAGCGCTTCGGCCGCATCGAGGCGAGGGAGGTCGAGCGCAAGGTAGACCGGATTTTGGGACATATCAGTTCGTGGACTTTTCCTGTTCGGTTTCTTCCAACTGGGTTGCGGTGGCGACGGGCGGCGGGACGGCGGCAGCGCGCACGCTGTTTTCCAGCGACGTGATACGCCGCTGCATCCGCCACTGACCCGCGCGGTGCAGCAGCCACATCGGCCCAAGGCCGAGGATGAAGAAGACCAGGGCGATAATGCCGACCGGCCATTCGAAATGCAGATAACCGGTCTCCAACGGCCAGATATTCACCGGCGCGCGTTCCCAGTTCATCGCGATAAAAGCCACGAGGACCGCCGTGAGGGCAATCCAGACGACGGTACGAATGATCTGCATGGTTTCCTCCTGATCCCGCCAGCAAATCAGTGTGATGCTAGCAAGATTGCCGGGGAAGGAAAGGTGGGCTGGGGAAATTCGTTCCCGGCCGTGGAAGAATTACTTGCCGAACACCCGTTCGAAGATGCGATCCACTTCGGCGAAATGGTAATCGAGGCCAAAGCTCGCTTCGAGCTGTTCGGGAGCGATATGGGCGGTGACTTCCGGATCGGCCTTCAGCAGGTCGAGCAACGAAAGGGCGCCATCCGATTCCCACACCTTCATCGCGTTGCGCTGGACGAGATGGTAGGCGTCCTCGCGGCTCACGCCCGCCTGCGTGAGCGCAAGCAGCACGCGCTGCGAGTGGACGAGGCCGCCCATGCGGTCGAGGTTCTTCTGCATCCGCTCGGGATAGATGAGCAGCTTGTCGACGACGCCGGTGAGCCGCGCCAGCGCGAAATCCAGCGTGATCGTGGCGTCGGGGCCGATGAAGCGTTCGACCGAAGAGTGCGAGATGTCGCGTTCGTGCCAGAGGGCGACGTTTTCCAGCGCGGGGACGGCGGCGGAACGGACCATGCGGGCAAGGCCGGTCAGGTTTTCGGTCAGCACCGGGTTGCGCTTGTGCGGCATGGCCGAGCTGCCCTTCTGGCCGGGCGAAAAGTATTCCTCGGCCTGCAGCACTTCAGTGCGCTGCAAGTGGCGGATCTCGACGGCGAGGCGCTCGATCGAGCTGGCGATGACGCCCAGCGTCGCGAAGAACATCGCGTGCCGGTCGCGCGGGATGACTTGCGTGGAAACGGGCTCGACCGCGAGGCCCAGCTTT
>Ga0164243_10015712_pt1 | contig 10439 bp, 9 predicted proteins | sample OricompcompostOP_FD_108781 | JGI IMG/M metagenome (GOLD analysis project Ga0164243, IMG submission 108781) | Organic Plus compost microbial communities from Emeryville, California, USA - Original compost - Organic plus compost (OP) | ecosystem: Engineered > Solid waste > Mixed feedstock >... | reverse complement strand
GGCACACGCGGCTCACGAGAGTCGTGCGCGTACTTTCTGCACGCTCTGCGCGCTACGGCGGAGTTGAGCCGTTCGTCACGCCGTACGCCGGCCCGCGTAGGGTCAACTCACCGGGGGCGGGGGATGGTTGGGCACCCTTGCCGGGAGATCGCTGCCGGCTCCCGGCCGTTCCTCACCGGGCGCCGCCGCGGGTCGCCCCTTCCGGCCACAGGACCTCGACGGGTACGCCGTTTCGCCTCGCGTACGCCACCACGTCCGCCGTGCCGCCGTAGCCGCGCGCAGGCTCGCCGTCCCACACGGCGAGAAGGCGGTCCGACAGCCCGACCAGGATTTCGCCGCCCGACATGTGGGCCTGCTCGTCGGACTCCGTCAGACCTGTCGAGTGCACTTCCGTGGCCTGCTGCAACAGCCGGTCGTACGTCGAACGGTGCGACGCCGGAAGACCGTTCCGGTACCGGGACGCCGGCACGACGGCTTCGACTCGGCCTCCGGCCGCCAGCACCGATTCGGCGAACCAGGAGTCAGGGCCGTCGGCGAGACAAGAGACTCCCACCAGCCCTGCCGACCCGTGTTTCCGCACAGCGTCGTCCAGAGCCGCGCGCACCCACTGCTCGATGTCGCCGGGAAGCCCCCGGTGCCCAGTGATCCCCAACCGCACGTGTACGCCTCCGATTCACAGGTAGATGCCGTGCAGCCGGTCGTCGAATTCCCGCACGACTCTCGGCGGAGAGCCGGACGTACAGCAACGACGTAGAGCACGCGCCTTTTCCACAATGCGGCCCGAGCGATAGCGCACTCCTGTCTCCAAAGCCCGGACGGCCAGACCGAACGCGCCCTCCAGCCGCCCGGCCGACAGTTGAGCGGTCGCAATGTCGAGGATGTACAGCGCACGCTGTTTATCGTGGCCGGATGCAAGCAGGGGCCCAGCCTCGTCCTGTGCGTCGAACACCCATTGCGGAACGCCGAGTCGGGCACCACAGGCGAGGCGCGTGGCAGCGATCTTGGCTCTGTCGAACGTGAACACCCAGGGCCAGGGCGGAGGTTCTTCGATCGCGATGCGGCCGACGTCCTTTTCGGCATCCTTCAGCGCCCGATCCGTGGATGCGCGATCTCCTGCGGCTGCGTGTGCTTGGGCTTCCACTGCCGACAACCACGCGTCTGCAATCGCCGGTCGTTCCGCGCCGAGTTGACGCCGAGCAGAGTGCGTCAGCGACAGCCCCTGCGGCGCGTTGCCTACGTGGGATTCGAACTGGGCAAAGCTACCGAGTTGATAGGCGGTCAGCAGCCTGTTATGTGAACTTCGGGCTGCTTTGACTGCTGTGCCGTACCAGGTACGGGCCGATCCGTAGTCCCCCATGTCCCATGCAAGCCAACCGCCAAGACTGGCGGCCTCGCTGCCAACTTCGGCCAGCCTGGCCCGAGTTGCGCCGTCTCCCGTTTCACCGGCCAGGGTCTGGGCCAGCCGTAGGTGAGCGAGCACAGGCTCGGAAAGGTGCCGGGACGGTGTCGAACCATCCATGCGCCGAAAGGCACCCGTTGCCATCCGAAGCGTCGCGGGTTGCCTATTCTCGGCGGTTGCCGAGTGCGAAGAGTCAAGGGCAGCCAGAGCGGGCGCGGTAGCCACGGCCGCCGTGCCCGTGAGGAAGGTGCGACGTTCCACGTCTGTTCCGTCCACGCTTGCCGATCGATTCACCGGATGGTCGGCGAGGCCGACCAGTCGCCGAGGGATCTGTAAGTAGTTGGCCAGCCTCGCCAGTTGCGTCATGTCGTAGGAAAAGGTGGCACCGTGCCCTTCCAATCGAGAAACGGCGGATTGGCTGAGGCCGCAGGCTTCCCCGAGCTGTTTCTGCGACAGTCCGGCAGCGTTGCGGGCGAGCCTGACCACGCGGCCGTAGTCGCCTGTACGTGAAGCGTCTCGGATGGCTCGTGTCGACCAGTTCACTACTTCCACCCCCTGACCGTTTCGTACAGGCGATCCGTCTCTGTTCGCCACTCCTATGCGGCTGCTGCATGCCGGTATGCAACAGCCGCGTTCTTGCTGGCCCCCTCAGCATGCCCCGCGTTTTCGTCGGTGCCATACCGCAACCAAGAAGAGGGCGTGCGGCGTCCGCTGCTCGCCTGCTTGGCAGTTGGAGGCGCAATCGCATGTCTCAACAGGACAAGCCCGGACAGCTCATCGCCGACGAGCAGGCTGATGAGGAAGACCTCAAGCGCAAGACGGAACACATCGCGGCGCGAGTGCAGGAGCATCTCGCCAAGTTGCGGAAGTCGGCGCCGAAGTGAGCCGGCTGACTGAGCGAACCCGAACCGCCCGGATCCCGGGCCGACGCCCTGGAGCACGTGCGCACACGTGCCGGTCAGCGACCAGTCGGGCGCAGTCCGATACGGACGGAAGGAGCTGACGCTGTGGAACGCCGCGTCTGCGGAGCGCACATCGAGCTGCACGCCGCCTACGAAGACGCACTGCGCATCATCCCCGGGAGTCTTCCCGCGGCGAACCCGTACGAGGTGCACGGCCGGCTGCGCTGTGCGCTGGAAGTCCACGCCGCCGACCCGCATTACGGCATCGCCCGGAGCCTGCCCATGGACTGTCCCGGCGAGGTGTGGGCGTGCTGGAGTGACGGCCACCAGCCGTCCGGCCTGCTCACCCTGTCGGACTGCACCACCCGCAACCCTGTGGATGCGGACGAGGCGTGCCTTCTGTTCAACCAGCACCCCGGAGGCCACAGTTGGGCTCTCTCCGACCCGGATGAGGACGCCTTACGTGCACGTCTCGGGCTACTGTGATCCGCCTGCCACTGGGTCGGACCACCGCAGGCCCCTGCCGGACCGCGAGCAGGGGCGCGCGAATCTCCCGACGCCAGCGGTCGGTCCGAGAAGGGAGCGCTCCGTCGGCCGACGGGGCGCTCCCGGCCGGAGTCGGAGGAAGAGGTCCGTCCCGTGGGGTACGCCTCCGGGCCGGGCCCAGCAGCACAAGCGGGCCCGGCCCCGCCCGAACTCCCGCCTCCCCTACCCCAGTTCGAGGCTCGTGACTCCGAACGTCCGGGTCACCGGGGGCAGTTCGCGGTTGTCGGCGCCGCGGTACATGCGGATGGTGTGCGAGCGCTCCGTCAGGCCGCGGGCTTCGGCGAGCGCGCAGGCCGCCGTGTTGCTCTCCGGGACGTCGATGTAGACCTCCTCGCCGGGGGCGAGCCGGCCGGCGAGTGCGTCGAACAGTGCTGTGGCGGCTTCGGCGTCGTCCGCGAACAGCGGGCCGATGCGCTGTCCGTCGCGCGCGGGGCGCAGTACGCCGTAGCCGGCGACGGCGCCGTCCCGTTCGCAGACGTACGCGGTGCGCTCGCCGCCGCCCAGCCAGCGGCCGAGGAAGGCGTACCGGTCGGCCGGAAAGCACTGCCGGTCGTAGGCGGCGATCGCGTCCAACTCCCGTGCGCCGACCGGGCGTACGGATGGGCCGGCCGACCCCGCCGACCCCGCCGAATCCGCCGAGCCCGCCGGCTCCGCCGACCCCGTCGACTCAGCCGGCCCCGCCGGAGCGGACCGCCGCGGGCGGCCCGCGTACCGCAGCGTGCGGTAGGCCGCGACGAAGCCGCAGCGCTCGTAGATGGGCTGCTGGGCGGGGACGGCGTCCAGGCCGACGGTGCGGTCGCCGGCGTACGGCCACGCCGCGCGCCAGGTGGCGAGCCCGAGGCCGCGGCCGCGGTACTCAGGGTGGACCAAGTAGTAGCCGAGGAAGGCGTATTCGGGGCTGTAGCCGACGATGGAGATCGCCGACACGGGCTTTCCGTCGAGGCGGCCGAGGAAGAAGCCGGCCGGGTCGGTGGGGTGGAAGCAAGGGGTGTCGCCGTCGCCGGGGTTCCAGTCCTCCGCGGCGGCCCACTCCACCACTCCGTGCCAGTCGTCGAGCGAGGCGGGCGCGACGGTGAGCCGGGCGGCGAGTGCGGTGTCCGGCTGCTCGGTGTCGTCGGTGGAAGTCATCAAGTCCGTCCGTTTCTCGGGTTCTTGGGCTCGCCGGCTCCCGGGCCGTCCGTGCCGGGAGCCGGGGCGGTGTACGGGCCGGTCAGATCAGGTCCATCGCGGCCACCTCGTCCGGGCGGCCGTAGCTCACGGGGCCCTGGAAGCGGCGGCGGGCCGACGCGAACCACCACACGGTGGCGATCAGCAGCACGACGGACAGCGCGATGGGCGCGTAGTTGAAGGAGGCGACGGTGATCGGCGCCTCCTGCGGCAGCATGAACAGCACGGAGCTGAGCACGATCCAGCCCACCGCTATGCCCGCGACGAGCTTGCCGTACCGGCCCAGGTGCCACGGCCCGTGCTCGAAGTCCGGCAGCCGCAGCCGCAGGAAGATCGGCACCGCGTAGGCGAGGAAGAGGCCCACGACGTTGACGGACACCACCGCCGTGAACGCCGTGTCGGACCACCAGCCGGGCACGACCAGCACCAGCGAGCAGGCCGCGGCCAGCCACACCGCCTTGACGGGGGTGCGGGTGCGCGTCGAGACCGAGTGCCACCAGCGCGAGCCCGGCATCGCGCCGTCCCGCGAGAACGCGAAGATCTGCCGGGTGTTGCTCGTCATGTTGGCCAGCCCGCAGAACAGCATCGCGCCGATGACGATGAGCAGCAGCAGCTTCGCGGTGCCGGTGCCGAGCGCGTCCACGAGGATCTGTACGGGCGGAGCCGACGCCGCGGCCTCGTGCGCGTAGTCGCGTACGGCGAAGACCAGGGCGAGCATCAGCACGAAGCCGCTCAGCGCGGAGTAGCCGATGGCGCGCACGATGCCCTTCGGCGCGTTCACGGTGGCGCGGGTGGTCTCCTCGGACATGTGGAAGCTGCCGTCGAACCCGGTGAAGGTCCAGCTGGTCACCAGCAGGCCCAGCATTCCGCCGTAGATGGGGCTGGAGAAGCCGGTGTTGTTGGTGAAGTGCGTGAGGAACGACGCCGGTTGGTGGCTCGTGGGCAGCGCGACCAGCGCGGCGACGATCACCACCATGCCGATCAGCAGCCACCACACGGAGATCCGGTTCAGCAGGGCCACCAGCCGCACGGTGTACGTGTTCGCGAGCGCCTGTAGCAGCAGGATGGCCGCCGTGATCAGCACGGTCTGCTGCCCGGTGGCGTGGTACGAGGGCCACTGCATGCCGATGAACGCCTGGATGAACGTGGCCGCGGCGTACCCGGTCGCGGCCGTACCGCCCACCTGGCCGGCGAAGTTGAGCCATCCCGTGAACCACGACCACGCGCCGCGGTGCCGTTTGGCGAGCTTGCCCGCCGAGAAGTACAGCGCTCCGCTCGTCGGATAGGCGGACGCGATCTCGCCCATCGAGGCTCCGACGAACAGCACCATCGCCGACACCCCGATCCAGCCGAACAGCAGGACCGGCGGGCCGCCCGCGTTCATCCCGAACCCGAACGAGGAGAAGATGCCGGAGATGATGTTGATGATGGTGAACGAGATCGCGAAGTTGTCGAACGCCTGGAATCTGCGGGTGAGTTTCCGCGGATAGCCCATCGCGTGCAGCGTGGCGTCGTCGTCCAGCGCGTCCGAGGCGTCGTACGTGGCACCGCCGCGGGAGCCCGGCCGTGCCGGGAAAGCGGACTTGGGCATGAACCTGGCCTTTCTGTGGGGGAGTTGGGCCCGGGCCGGCGGATCGCCGCTGTGCGGCACCGCCGTGGCGTGCGCCCCCGCTCACGGCCCGCGCGGACCGTGCCGCGTCCGTGCCTGGAACCGGCCGGGTGTGCTGCCCATCGCCAACCTCTCCTGCGGGCGCGTCAGTTGCCGGGCACCGGGAGTCCGCACGCGCTCCGGGCGCGGTTCAGCTCCTTCTCCGGGTCGCCGAAAGCGCTCCAGGGCATGCGGGACGCGTACGGGCCCATGGCCGTGAACACTTCGCGCGCTTCGAACTGCCGGCCCGCCATGTAGAGCGCGTGCGCGAGATAGGCCAGGTCCAGGACGGGTGTGAACCGGTACTCGGTGCGGTGCGGAAACCAGTTGCGGTAGGCGCCCAGCATCGTCGCCTCCCACTGGCGCTGCTCCCAGATGCGGTCGGCCAGCAGCGCGGTCGGGTTGTAGCTCTCGACCAGCGTGACCAGCGGCAGCAGCCGCAGCGGCGACGAAGGGTGCGCCCGCTGGCTCAGATAGGCGGCGACGTCCGAGGCGGCGCCCGTCGAGCCGCCGTGCCGGGCGAAGAAGAACGACAGCATCCGGTGGTGGGCCTCGCGGTGCCACGGGTCGAGCCGGAGGATGTGGTCGAACAGCGCCCACGGTCCGGGCGGCGCGGTGAGCAGGCCCTCCGGGGCGGCGTCGCGCGGCCGGTGCAGCCGCGCCAGCGCGAGTTCGGTCACCCACGGCGTCGGGTCGCGCGGCGCGGCCTCGGCCGCGCGCCGGCAGGCGGCCGTGGCGATACGGACCAGGGCGGCGGCGCGCCGGTCGCCCGCGTCGGCGGCGCGCAGCGCCCGCAGCATCGCCACCCGCGCCCATAACACGGCGGCGTCCGCGTCCGGCTCCTCCTCCAGCCAGCGCTCGGCGAGGTCGGAGTCGGCCACTTCGGAGGCGAGCACGAGCGAACGGTGCGCCCGCACCCCGTAGTCGTCGCGCACCTCGCGCAGGATCTCCTGCGCGCTGCGGTACCGGCCGGCGCGCACGTCCACGCAGGCGCTCGCCAACTTGCGGTCGTCGGCGGCGGGATGCCAGACGTACTGCCCCTCGAACGAGCCGGTGGTCATGGCGTGCCACCACTTCTCACGCCGACCGCGCGCATACCCACCCACCTGCGGAGAGCCAAGAACCGGGCGGACCGTGTGTCAGCCCCTGACGACAGCGGCCTCACCCTACTCAGTTTGCGCAGAGATGAAAACCGGTTACGCGTTGTCACTGAATTCCCGTCGGTGGGGCGGGAGTTGATCGGGCCCGGGTGGGCCCGCGGTGGCCGGCGGAGGCCCGCCGAGTCGGGGCCGGGCCGGGAGTGGGCCGGTGAAGCGGCGCGCCTCGGCTGCGAACGGCGCGATGGGCGCGGAAAGTTGGCGGAGCCGGAGTTCTGCCCGGGCCCGAGCGCCGGGAATTGTACGGGCCGGGCTGAGTCCGGAACCGGGCGACCACCCGGATTCCGGAGTGCCCGGGCCCGGCCACCCGGGCGCCGCTCTGCTCAGGGGCTCGCCGCGCGTGCGGCAAGTGGCTGGAGACGGGCGGCAGTCGAGGTCCCTCGGCGATCACGCACACGGGGGCAGGACCAGCCGTACGGCTCCCGGGTACCGAGCCCGAGCGGGCCGGGGCCTTCGCAGGCCGGGCCGGCGGGTCATGGCCGCGGGCGGCTCCGAACGGACGTACTGGCCGCAAGTACCCGGCTCTGGAGGGGTGTTGAGGCGTGGCCGCCGGCACGGGCGACGCACGGATGCGGCCCCGGCAGGCCGGCTCAGAGCGCCGCCGCGCCTCGCTCGCGCAGTGCGCGGCCGTACTGCTGAAGGGTCCAGATTTCGCGGCGGACGGCCGCGGATCTGTCCGTGTCGCCCTGGGCCTCCATGCGGCGTGCCGACGATTCGAGGTCGGTGAGCCGGGAGTTGACGGCGGCGAGGCGGACCGCGACCAGCTGCTCGCCTGCGTACGCCTCGTCGGGCTCGCGGCCGCGGCGGCCCCGGTGCGGCTCCTCGACGGCCAGCTCTCTGATCAGCGACGCCACCGTCTCGTCCGGGGCGGCGTCCTGCACTCGGCGGAGGTAGTCGTCGTCGCGCTCCGCGCCGGTGGCGCCGCCCGCCGTCTCGATGGCCTGCCGGACCTGGGCGTAGGGCGGCGCCGTGAACTCGTCCGCGCCGTACGCGTCGAAGGCCGGGGAGACCAACTCGGGCCGCTGCAGGGCCAGTTTGAGCAGTTCGCGCTCGACGCGGCGGGCCGGGCTGCGGAGGTTGAGCGCGGGGCCGCGGCCGGGGGCTCCGGCGCCCGGTCCGTACGCACCCGCCGGGCCGCCCGGGCCGGCTGCCGGGCCGCCCGTGCCGGAGGCGGCGCCCGCGGGCGAACCGCCGCGCGCCTGGCCTCTCCTGGCGAGCTGGCCCACCCGGCGGTGCACGAACCGCTCGTCGAGGATGCCGAGCAGTCCGGCCAGCTGTGCGGCGTAGCCGCGCTGCGTCGCCGGGTCCTTGATGCGGGCCACGACCGGCGCGGCCTGCTCCAGCGCGGCCGAACGGCCCTCCGGCGTATCGAGGTTGTACTGCCCGACGATGGAGCGCACCGCGAACTCGAACAGCGGCGAGCGGTGCTCGATGACCTCGGCCACCGCCTCGTCGCCTTTCGCCAGGCGCAGTTCGCACGGGTCCATGCCGTCGGGCGTGATGGCGATGGAGGTGCCCGCGGCGAACTTCTGGTCGTCCTCGAACGCCCGCAGGGCCGCCTTCTGTCCGGCCGCATCGCCGTCGAAGGTGAAGACGACCTCGGACTGGGAGTTGTCCATCAGCAGCCGCCGGAGGATCTTGATGTGCCCTTCGCCGAACGCGGTGCCGCACGTGGCGATCGCGGTGGTGACGCCGGCGAGGTGGCAGGCCATCACGTCGGTGTAGCCCTCGACGACGACCGCGCGGTTGCCCTTCGCGATGTCCCGCTTGGCGAGGTCGATGCCGTAGAGCACCTGGGACTTGCGGTAGATCGGCGTCTCGGGGGTGTTGAGGTACTTGGGGCCGCCGTCGTCCTCGCGGAGCTTGCGGGCGCCGAAGCCGACGACCTCTCCGGTGATGTCCCGCACGGGCCACATCAGCCGGCCGCGGAAGCGGTCGATCGGCCGCCCGTTGCGCGCCTCCTGGGCCAGCCCGGAGAGGATCAACTCCTTGTCGGAGAAGCCCTTTCCGCGCAGGAAGCGCACCAGATGGTCCCAGCCGGCCGGTGCGTATCCGACGCCGAAGTGCCGGGCCGCCTCCTCGCCGAAGCCGCGCTCGGTGAGGAAGCGGCGGCCGATCTCGGCCTCGGGGCCGGCGAGTTGGTCGGCGTAGTAGGCGGCGGCCGCCTTGTGCGCCTCGATGAGCCGGGTGCGCTCGCCCTGCTGGCTCGCCCGGCCGTAGCCGCCCTCCTCGTACCGCAGGGTGACGCCGGCCTGGGCGGCGAGCCGTTCGACGGCCTCCGCGAACGAGAGGTGGTCGACCTTCCGCACGAAGGCGATGGTGTCGCCGCCCTCCTGGCAGCCGAAGCAGTGGAAGAGGCCCTTGCTCGGACTGACCGTGAACGAGGGCGACTTCTCGTCGTGGAACGGGCACAGGCCCTTCAGGTTGCCGCCGCCGGCCGGGCGCAGCTGAAGGTACTCCGAGACGACGGCGTCGATCGGGACCGCGTCCCGCACCGCCTTCACGTCCTCGTCGTTGATCCTTCCCGCCACGCCCAGAAGTCTACGGGCAGCCGCCGACGCCGCTCCGTGCCCTGTGGACAGTCCGCCCGGAGCCGGGAGTTCCGGTCCCGGGCCGGTGGCGTACGCACCCGCGCCTCGGCCGTCAGCCGAAGAACTCCAGGATCGCCGCGGCGAGTTCGGCCGGGGCGTCCTCCTGGACGAGGTGTCCGGCGCCGGGGATCGTCCGCAGCTGCGCGCCGGGGATGAGCGAGGCCAGCTCGGTCCCCTTCGCCGCCGGGATCCACGCGTCGTCCTCTCCCCAGCAGACCAGCACGGGGACGTCGAGAGCGCCGTAGCGCTCCTGGACCTCGTCCGTGAACCGCTGGTCGGCCTGCGCGATCTGGCGGTAGAAGGCGGGCTGCCCCGCGTCCCCGAGCCACGGTTCGACGAGGCGGTCGAGCACGTCCGTACGCAGTCCCGGGCTGCTGGCCGAGCCGATGTACTCGGCGACGAGGGCGCGGTGGAGGTACGGCGGCAGCTGCTCGAAGACCGCCGCGTGCTCGCCGACCAGCCGGAAGAACGGCGAACCCCACGGAGCCAGCGCGACCGGGTCGACCAGCGCCAGCCGCCGGTACCGCGCACCGTGCAGGAGGTGGGCGCGCAGGGCGACGGCGCCGCCGAAGTCGTGCGCGGCCACGAGCGGTTCGGACAGTCCCCAGTGCTCCAGCAGCTCGGCGAAGACGCGGCCCTGCGCGGCCAGCGACACGTCCTGGCCGTCGAACTTCGCCGAGCGGCCGTAGCCGGGCATGTCCCAGACGTACACCTGCCGGCCCGCCGCGAGTCCGCGGGCGATGCCGCGCCACACGTACGACGAGAACGGCGTGCCGTGCAGGAGCACCACGGGAGGAGCGGACGGGTCGCCGAGCCGGGTCCAGCGCACTGCTCCCGACGAGCTGGCGAACACTTCGGGCAACGGCCATTCGCGCGCCACGGCACGCTCCCTTCACAACGCGGTCACGGTGCCCCGCAGCAGCAGCGGGCGCACACCACGGCGCGCTCCCGGCGTTCGCATACGAGCCGAACATCCCCAACTCACGGCCGCCACAGGCGTATTCCCGCCGGTACTCCCGTGGACCGCCG
>Ga0164243_10015710_pt1 | contig 10440 bp, 6 predicted proteins | sample OricompcompostOP_FD_108781 | JGI IMG/M metagenome (GOLD analysis project Ga0164243, IMG submission 108781) | Organic Plus compost microbial communities from Emeryville, California, USA - Original compost - Organic plus compost (OP) | ecosystem: Engineered > Solid waste > Mixed feedstock >... | reverse complement strand
GAGCGCTATCCGGCGATCGTCAGGCTTTGGGAGAACGCATGGGCCGAGTTCGTGCCGTTCCTCGCGTTCGACGTCGAGATCCGCAAAATCGTGTGCTCGACCAACGCGATCGAGAGCGTCAACTCCCGGATCCGCCGTGCCGTGCGAGCTCGGGGGCATTTCCCGAACGAGACCGCCGCGCTCAAATGCATCTACCTGGCGATCATGAGTCTGGACCCCACCGGCGCCGGACGACGCCGATGGGCGATCCGGTGGAAACCTGCCCTCAACGCCTTCGAGATGACCTTCGAAGGCCGCCTCAACCCGACCAACAACTAACCGCTGTTACACCGTTCGTTTGACAGACCCGGCGCGGAACGTTCCGCGGGTCGCGAGGGTGGTGAGCACGCTGGTGAGGCGGTCGATGTCGTCGTCGGTGTGTGCGGCGGTGAGTTGGATCCGGATGCCAACGGCTGACCGTGGTACGAGGGGGTACGCGGCGAGGGTGGTGTAGATGCCGCTGTCCCAGAGGAGCTCGGCGGTGGCTGCGAGGTCTTGTCCGGGTGCGAGGGGCAGCTCGACGATGGGCGTCCCGCTGACGTTCGGTGTGTCGAGGGCGAGCCCCCGGACGCGGTCGAGCAGGCGTGCGGTGTGGTGGTGGAGGCGGGCGCGGATGGCGTCTCCGCGCGCGTCGTTGAGGTCGAACCCGGCGAGGACGCTGGCGAGTGAGGCGGTCGGTGAGGGGCCGGAGTAGAGGTAGGGGGGTGCCTCGATCTTGAGACGGTCTTTGAGAGCGCTCGGGACGGCGAGGAAGGCCAACAGCGAGGAGTACGCCTTGGAGAAGCCGCCGACGAGGATCAGGTTGTCGTAGGTCATGTCGAGGTGGGCGACGATCGAGTTGCCTCGCGTCCCGTAGGGGGACGTCTCGGTGGGGCTGCGTCGGCCGATGACGCCGAATCCGTGGGCGTCGTCGACGTAGAGGGTCGCGCCGTGGTGGTGGCACAAGGCGGCGATCGCGGGCAGGTCGGGGAGGTTGCCCGTCATGCTGTTGACGCCGTCGATGCAGACCAGCCGCGGTGCGCCGCCGCGGCTGGCGGCGAGCTGGTCGGCGAGCTGGTCGAGATCGCCGGCCCGGAAGCGACCGACCGTCGCGCCGAGGCCGCGTGCGTACCGGGCGGCGTCGAAGATTGTTTTGTGGGCGGTGTCTTCGATGAGGACGGTGCCGGACCGCGCCAGGGCGGGGATGACCGACATGTGGATCATGGTGATGGTGGGAAGGACGAGGGTGTCTTCGGCGCCGAGCAGCTCGGTGAGCCGTTCCTCGATGTCGGTGTAGAGGCGTGGGCTGCCGAGCAGACGCGACCAGCTGGGGTGGGTGCCCCAGCGGCGTATCTGGTCGTCGATGGCGTCCATGATCTGCGGTTCGAGGTCGAAGCCGAGGTAGTTGCAGGACGCGAAGTCGACGAGCCAGTGCTCGCCGACGCGGACGTGGCGGCCGTCGATCTCGTCGATGACGGCGTCGATCATCGGTGACGTCGCCCGCAGCTGGTCGAGGTCGTGGAGCCGGTCCTCGGACCGGGACATGGCGCGGGCGGTCGGCTGTTTCGGGAGGGGTGGGCGGTGCGTCTGTCTGTCTACCTCGGTCATGATCGGACCCGTTCTCGTTGTAGCCAGTTGGTGGCCTCTGTGGCTGTCAGCGCGCGCGAGAACAGGTAGCCCTGGCCGTAATGGCAGCCGATGTCGAGCAGGACAGCTCGCTCGGCGGGTTCCTCGATGCCTTCGGCGACGACGGAGAGGTGCAGGGTCTTGGCCAGCCGGACGACGCTTTCGACCATCCCACGCTGCTGGTCGGAGACCGGAGTGTTGTCGATGAAGGATCTTTCGATCTTGAGTACGTCGGCCGGCACCTGCCGCAGATAGCTCAGCGAGGAGTAGCCGGTGCCGAAGTCGTCGATCGCGACCCGGGCGCCGGCGCGGCGCAGCGCGGCGAGATCCGCCCAGACCTGTTCGTTGTCACGCAGCAGCAGGCTCTCGGTGATCTCGAGGACGAGCTGTTGCGGCGGCAGCTGGTAGCGCTCGAGCTTGGCCAGGACGCCGTCGACGAACCCGGGCTGGCGTAGCTGGCGTGCGGAGACGTTGACGCTCACATGGGGCGGCTTGTCGCGAGCCAGCTCGGCCCAAGTGGCGGCTTCGGCCAACGCGGTGTCCAGCACCCACTCTCCAATGGGGACGATCTGGCCGGATTCCTCGGCCACGGCGATGAACTCGTCGGGGCTGACGAGCCCGCGGTGCGGGTGTTGCCAGCGGATCAGGGCTTCGAAGCCGACGGTGTCGGTGCTGTCGAGCGCGACGACGGGTTGGAACTCGACGGTGAACTCGCGGACCTGCAGGGCGTGATCGAGCTCGTTGCGGGTGCGCATCCGCTCGAGGACGGCCGTGTGCAGGGCGGTCTGGTAGCGGCGCCACTGGCCCTTGCCGGCGCCCTTGGCCACGTAGAGCGCCATGTCGGACTGCCGCATCAACTCTTCGCCGTCGTTCGCGTCGGCCGTGGTCGCCACGCCGATGCTCGCCGTGCCGTTGACGACGGCGGGGCCCGCCGTGAACGGCTCGGAGAGCGCGGCGATCACCCGCTCGGCGGCGTCTTCGATCTCGGTGACGTCATGGAAGTCGGCGATCAGCGCTGCGAACTCGTCACCACCGAGCCGGGCCGCGGTGTCAGCGTCGCGCAGCGCCCCGCGCAGCCGGGTACTGACCGCGCGGAGCAGGTCGTCGCCGGTCGCATGGCCCATGGTGTCGTTGACGACCTTGAAGTCGTCGAGGTCGAGGAAGAGGACGCCGGTGATGGTGCCGTTGCGCTGGCTGGCGGCGACCGCCTCGTTGACGCGGGTCTGGAACAGCGACCGGTTGGGCAGGCCGGTGAGGTCGTCGTGGTAGGCGCGGTGGGTGAGCTCCTCTTCGAGCTGCCGGCGCTCGGTGACGTCGCGGAGGGTGACGACGATGCCGGCGACGGTCGGGTCCTCGCGCAGGTCGCGGGTGGACGCCTCGACCTGGACGCGGGCTCCGTCGCCGCGGATGACGAGCCAGTCCGTGATCGACGATCCGTTGCGCGAGCTGGCATCGACGATCGCGCCCGTGTGGGACCGCCGGCTCTGGGCGTTGGCGGGTTCGACCAGGGTGGCGAGCGGCAACCCGGTCACCTCGGGCCGGCCGAACACACTGGCCGCCGACGGGCTCGCGTAGGTGACCGTGCCGGCGTCGTCGACGATCAGGATGACGTCGGACGCGTTCTGGACCAGGGTACGGAAGTAGACCTCGGTGTTGCGGCGGCCGATCTCCTCGTTCAACGCAATCCGGTCGAGCGCGGACGCGGTCTGGGTGCTCAGCACGTGGAGCGACTCGCGGAGGACGGCGAGGGCCTGGTCGCCGGCCGCGACGAACAGGGTGCCGTGGTCGCGGATGCTGGGGGCCTCGCCGATGACCAGCCGGCTGTAGGCCACGGTGTCGAACGCGCGCAGCCGGACGCCAATGTCGGGGTCGAGGGTGCGGGTCGCGACCAGTTGGATGCGTGCCGGACCGTGACCCGGGTCGTCGTGAGCCAGGGTGCTGCCGGTGTGCAGCACGGCCCGATGCGGCGTGCCGGCCGGGAAGAGCCCGGCGACGGTCGTGCGGGTCACCGCGTCGACCTCGTGGACCGTGGTGGCCGCGACGAGCGCGACAGCGGCCTGCCGCAGCCCGCGTTCGCGCGCGACCGCGGCGCGGTAGGCGTTCATCGCCGCGAAGAGGCGGGCCATCACCAGCAGGAACATCAGACCCGCGACGACGGCGGCGACGCCCGCGTTGCGCACCGAGCCGTTGGCGGCCTCGACGACCACGACGATCGGCGCGATCAGCGTCGACAACGCGACCACGATCAGCCGGCCCGGCTCCAACCCCGTAGTCGGCAACAGCCGCGGGGCGGTCAGCGCCGTCATCGACGGGTGGAGGGCCGCCAAGCCGAAACAGGCGTAGAAGACGATCCAGCCGAGGTCGACGGGGCCGCCGATGAGCCAGGTGCCGCCTAGCTGGGAGATGCCGTAGAGCACGTCGGCGACGAGCAGCCCCGACCCGCCGAGCGCGAGCAGGAGGACGGCGGGAGACCAGCGGACCGCCGTCACCAGCCGGGCCGTCACGGCGAGCAAGAGGATGTCGCAGAGCGGATAGGCGACGGATATCACCCGGTCCAGGACCGGCTCGTCGGAGGTCACGTGCGGGTCGATCAGGAACAGCCAGAAGAGCAGCCCCACGCCGACCGTCAACGCGAGCGCGTCCAACAGGCTGGCCCGGTCACGGTTGGCAGCGCCGGACCGGGCGAGACCGACCACGCCGGCGGCCAGGAGGGGGAAGAACAAACCGAGGTAGATCGCGTCGGCCGCCGACGGGAACGGCTGCTCCTGATCGAGGACCGAGGTGAGGAAGTTGTAGGTGGTGTCACCGAGCGTGAACGCGAGCAGTCCCGCCGCGATCAAGACCCACGGCAGCGGCCTCCGCGGCCGGTTCCGCACCACACCGAGCACCACGGCACCGGCACTCGCCGCACCGATCGCCGACCACAACAGCATGTGGAGACCGGGGATGCGATAGAAGAGGAGAGCCAGGACGATCATCAGACCGCCGAAGCCCACCATCGCTCTTCGAACCGGCACGATCCTCCTCGTCAAGCAGACCCGATCCCGGAATCCCATGGTGCCCGAGAAGACCGCCGTCAGTCAGATGGTTGCGCTGCCAAGATTGTCTCGTGACCCCAGGTGATCCGCCCTCCCACGACCAGACGAACATGATCGTCACAACTCTGGCCGAAAACCCCGAACTCGCCCGGACGATCGACGACTTCCCCGGGTGTTGGCCCGAGTACATGGCACACCATCGACTCTCTAACGTCTTCTACGAGGACATCGCTCCCGCGTTCGCCGAGTTCTGCCTCGTCGCCGTCGACCCCGCCGATCCGGGCAGGCCGCTGGCGAAGGCGTACAGCCTTCCGGTCGCCTGGCCCGACGACCCGACCCGGCTACCGCCCGACGGCCACGACGCGATCATCCTGCAGGCCCTGGCGGACCGCGCCGCCAACCGCCGGGGCACCCTGGCAGCGGCGGTCGAGATCACCGTGCAGACCTGGGCCCGCGGCCGCGGGCTCTCACACCGCATGCTCGACGCCATGCGGGCCACCGCCGCCCACCACGGCCTGCGCAGCCTGGTCGCGCCGGTGCGACCGACCGCCACGGCCGCACACCCGCGGCTTTCGATGGTCGAGTACACGCGGCTCACCCGCCCGGACGGCCTCCCGGTCGACCCCTGGCTGCGGGTCCACGTCCGCGCCGGCGGGCGGATCGTCACGGTCGCCCCCACGTCGATGACTTTGGCCGGCACGCTCGCGCAGTGGCGCGAGTGGACCGGGCTGCCATTCGCCCGCAGCGGCCCCGTCGACGTCCCCGACACCCTGGCGCCGGTGCACTGCGACGTCGCCAACGACCACGCCGTCTACGTCGAACCGAACGTCTGGGTCCACCACCGGCTCTAGGCTCACCCCACCCGGCGGGCCGACATCAGCACCATGCCCGTGTAACCCCAGTCGGGGAGGTCCGGGTCGGCGTCGATACGCCGCACCACCAGGTCTGTGGTCTCCGGCGCGAACACCTCCCGCACCATGTCGGCATCGACCGGGTACCCCGGCCACAGCGGGCCCTCCCCGATCCGGTACCGGCCCATGTTCTCCATGAACGACGCGACCAGGACGCCGCCCGGCGCCACCGAACGCGCGAACGCCAGACAGAACGCCACGAACTCCACCCGGTCTTCGGTCGCGCTCTCCGCGACGAAGTTCATCGACGCCAGCCCGTAGCCCGCACGCGGCAGCCGCAGCGCGTCCCCGTCGACGACATCGACACCCGACAGCGCCTCACCCACGTCGCCCGGCAGGCCCGGGTTGAACCCGCGGCAGCAGGCGTAGAACGGCTCCCAGCTCGGATCGAGACCCCCGCCCAGCTGGGACCGCAGATAACCACGGCCTGCCGCGCTCGGCTCCACCGCGTCCGTGCCCCGGCACGCCCCACCCACCAGCATCAACGGATACAGGTTCGGCCCCGCACCCAGCTCCAGCGAGCGGTCGACACTGCCCGCCGGCAGCGTACGCAGAACGGACGAATGATGCTCGATCACCGCGATATCCACGTCGTGCAGCCGGCGATAGTTCTCGGCCAGATAGTCGCCGACCGGCCAGGCATCCCAATCCGCGTCCTCGTTGCGCACGACCTCACCTGTGCTCACACTAGAACTATCCCACCAGCAGCTACAGGCGACGCCGGGCAGTCAAGGCCCTGGGTCGGTCGTCAAGGCCGGCCTGGGGAGGGTGTCGATGTTGACTGGGTAGGTGTGATCACTGCCGTCAGCAACCACCACAGCGTCGTGGCCGCCATCGAAGCGGCGACGCAAGCAAGCCGGTCAGACCACGCCACCCCGAGCCCCGAAGCGCCTACCGCGGCTGGTGTCTGGGCTACCAGTTTCTCACGCGCAGCGGCGCTTGCGCATTATGGGCGCTGTCGCTCGTATCGGCCAACGCATGCGCGAGAGCCTCCAAGAGGCTGCCGCAAACTGGCGGGGAAGCGACCGCGACCGGATCGTGGGGCAGCCCGCGGCGGTCCTCACCAGGCACGAGCGGATAGCGTATGCCACAGCCCGGACCACAATTGTCCTACGAATCCACGTCGACCGGTCTCCACCCCCAGGGAGGCAGTCGTCCCCAGTGCGCGCAAGGTGCGCGGACCGAATGTCGCAGACCGACTTCGACTTGTCGTCGTCCGTTTACGGGAGAACGACGGCCATCGGGGATTGGTGGAGTCACCGGTCGCAGGCCGGTGCTGTCCCGGGGGTCAGCGATCGAGGTGGGTGCGCGGTGCGGGTCTCCTGAGCAGCGCCTGCAAAAGCGCCCCGATGTCACGGCTGTCCGCCAGCATGTCTAACGTCTGGTTGGCCTGCAGCGTGCTGCGGACCTGGCCGCGGGCGTTGACTACGCGATACGACGTGCCGTACTCGACAGCTACCACGTAGCCCGACACCAACGCCCAATGACCGTCACAGCCGAGGAAGGATACTTCCTCGAGATCAACGACGAGCTCATCGGGAAGGCCGGCGACGATCGACTCAAAGATCATCGTCTGAAGCTTCACCACGGCAAGTCCGCGCAGCTCACCAGACAAGTCCACGCTGATGACGTTGTCCCTGAGAAATCGCGCGCTCCCTGAGAAGGTCAATTCGACCTCGAATCGATCGGCGACCGCACACAGCCCCACAGTCGCAGCCAGCCACCTGACGATCACCGCGGGGTCCGGGCCAACGATCAGGTTGAACCTACACCTGACGGCAGCGACTCAGCGTGGTCCAGCAAACAGAGTCACTCCGAAGGCATCCGACCGGACATGGCCAAGCTGCCGCCTTCAGCACTGAAGCCATGATCGCCGCCGCCGACTCGGAGCCGGTAACGAGCGGATGGATCAGCATGTTGATCCTGGTGGTGGGAGTTCGGCGGCGTGCTGAGCGAGGTAGCGCTGTTCGGGCAGGCTCGCCGTCATCCGGGCGGCGTGCAGGTGGCTGTCGCGAGCGGCGCCGTGGTCGCCGGCCTGTTCGAGCAGGTGGGCGCGAACGGCTTCGAGGCGGTGGTGGTGGGTAAGCCGGTCGTCGGCGTCGAGCGTGCCGAGCGCGATAAGGCCGGCGGCCGGGCCGTGGACCATGGCGAGAGCGACGGCGCGGCTGAGAGTGACGACGGGCCCCGGGTCGACCTGGGTGAGGACGTCGTAGAGGGCGAGGATCTGCGGCCCGTCGGTGTCGGCGGCGGTCGGGGCCTCGTCGTGCAGGGCGGCGATCGCGGCCTGGATCTGGTACGGGCCGACCGGCCCGGCGCCCAGCGTGCGGGTGAGCGGGCCCTGCCCCTCGGCGATCGCCGCCGAATCCCACCGGTCCCGGCGCTGTTCGGCGAGCGGCACGAGGGAGCCGTCGGGGTCGGTACGCGCGGCGCGGCGGGCGTCGGTCAGCAGCATCAGCGCGAGCAGGCCGGCGACCTCGGCGTGGCCGGGCTGCAGCCGGTGCAGCAGGCGGGCGAGCCGGATCGCCTCCCGCTCAGGGTCCACCCGGGTCAGTTCCGGCCCCGAGGTGGCCGTGTAGCCCTCGTTGAAGATCAGGTAGAGCACGTGCAGGACGACGGCGAGCCGCCCGGCCCGGTCCGCCGGCTCGGGCAGCTCGAACCGGGCGCCGGCGCCGCGGATGCGTTGTTTGGCCCGGCCGATGCGCCGTTCCATGGTGGCCTGCGGCACCAGGAACGCCGCGGCGATCTGGGCGGTGCTCAGGCCGCTGACGGTGCGGAACGTCAGAGCGAGCCCGGACGGCGGGGACAGGGCGGGATGGCAGCACAGGAACAGCAGGACCAGCGTGTCGTCATCGCCCGGGGACGGCTGGTTGGTCGGGCCGAGTGCGGCCGTCGCTTCGCGGCGGCGCCGGGCGCTGTCGGTGCGCCAGTGGTCGATCAAGGCACGGGTGGCGACGGGGTCAGCCAGGTCCGGGGGTGCTCCGGGATGCCGTCGTGGGGCCATTGCCGGGCGGCGGCGAGCAGGGCTTCCTGGACGGCGTCCTCGCAGGCGTCGAACTGGCCGTGCTGGCGCGCGAAGCGCGCCGAGGACCTGCGGCGCCAGGTTGGGCAGCAGGTCCTCAAACGGCTCGGCCATAACCTGTCGCCTTACATCTCGCGGAGCCGGCCGAACGCGAGCTCCGCCGACGCGGGCGGCGATCAGCCGGGTGATCTTGTCGCGCAGCACGTCCCAGCCGATCGGGTCGCCGGGGCTTCCCGGGGCGGCGTCGACCTTCTCCGTCGCCTGCGAGCCGTCTTTGCGGGTGACCGTTACGACGGCCTGGTCGTGGCCGAGCTGATCGCTCGCGGCGACGCTGATCCGCTCGAACAGCGCGAGCACGTCGGGCCGCGAGTTGACGAACGCCGCCGAGTAGGCGGTGACGTCGCGGGCGTGGCCCAGACACGTCAGGGCGACCAGCGTGCGGATGCTGAACTTCACGTCGTGGTCGGAGTGGAGGGTCGTCTTGCCGGTCAGCTCGACCACCAGCGGGTGGACCAGCAGGTCGATCTTCTCGATGTCGGCGACAGCGACCGCGCCGTTGGCGAGCACCCGTTCGGCGCCGGCGAGCAACGGGTGGGAGACCACACCGCACGGGTACGGCTTGACCCCGTTGACCATCATCTCCCAGCTCGAGCCGAGCCCGTCGACCAGCGCCTCGGGCTTGGGCGCGTCGCACATGACCCGCCAGAACCCGACCCGCCCCTCGATCCCGGCCGGATCGGCGTCGAAGCCCTGCCGGGCGAGCAGCGCGGCGGTCAGGCCGTTGCGGGCGGCGTTGCCGGAGTTGGCCGGCTTGGCGTTGGATCCGAAGTGCTGCCGGTGCCCGCTGCCGGTGTTCGCGGCGTGCGCGACGGCGATCCGCAACACGTCGAGGTCGGCGCCGAGCAGCCGGGACACGGCGACGGCCGCGCCGATCCCGCCGGTCGAGCCGGTGATGTGCCAGCCCCGGTCGTAGTGGCCGGTGGGCATCGAGTTGGACACCCGGGCGGCGACCTCGAACCCGGCGAGGTAGGCGGTCAGCAGATCCTCACCGGTGACCCCGCCCTCGCCGCCGGCCGCCGCGAGCGCGGCGGCCAGGGCCGGGTTGGAACCGTGCAGGATGGTCGGCCAGTGGGTGTCGTCGTAGTCGAGCGCGTGGCCGGAGATGCCGGACAGCCACGCCGCCGACGCCCACGAGACCGGGCGGTCGATCCCGACCGGCCGGACGCTGCCCACGCCCTCGGTGCGGGACACCACAGCCTGGGCGCGCACCGACGGGTCGGAGTCGACTCCGCCGAGCATCACCCCGACCGTGTCGACCACGCCCTGGACGGTGCGCTCACGCACCGGCTCGGGTACGTCCGACCAGCGCAGCTCCCGCGCGAACTCCAGCAGCTGGGCGACCTCGCCCGGCTCTTCCGCCACGATGTGCTCTCCCTAGATGTGAGTCAGTTGAACGAGACGATCGCCGAGCCGGTCAGCCACTCCCCGACCGGCTCGTACGAGACGACCTGTGCCCGCCGCCGTGGCACGGCGGCGGCGACCAGCAGCCAGTTGCGGATCTCCTGGGCGCCGTTGCCGGCTTCTACCTCGATCCGCTCCTCGGGCCACTCGGCGGCGAACTGGACGGCCCGGCCCTCGGCGAGCGCCCGCAGGAACGCCTCGTCGAAGTCGCGGTTGATCGGCCCGGTGTCCTCGAGGACCATGGCGTGCTTGTCGGAGTCGTGCCAGCGGGTGCCGGCCGGGCGGCGGAAGAACTCCCGCCGGGCCCGGTCGCCGACCCAGTGCGACAAACCACCCGTGCCGATCACGACGACGCGCTGCGGTGACG
>Ga0164243_10015708_pt1 | contig 10441 bp, 7 predicted proteins | sample OricompcompostOP_FD_108781 | JGI IMG/M metagenome (GOLD analysis project Ga0164243, IMG submission 108781) | Organic Plus compost microbial communities from Emeryville, California, USA - Original compost - Organic plus compost (OP) | ecosystem: Engineered > Solid waste > Mixed feedstock >... | reverse complement strand
GCGGGACCTCCCGACGAGGGACCCCCGAAGGAGGGCCCACCCGGTGGCGGCGCACCCACCCCCGAAGCCGGGCCGCCAAACGCCGGGCCACCCGGCGCCGGAGCACCGGAACCCGGCCCGTCCGGGAAGGCACCCTCGGACGCCGGACCGCCTGGGAAGGCGGAGGGCGGGCCACCAGGAAAACCGCCAGCCGGCTCGCCGGCAGGACCACCGGGCAACGGCGCACCGGGGAAGACGGTGGCGCGGCCGGCGGACGACCCCTCCGGGAACGCGGCCGGACGTTGCGCGGGCGGCCCATCGGGAAAGCTGGGACCGGCCATGGGCGGCCCGTCAGGGAACCGGGCCGGAGGCGCGCCGTCGGCGAATCCAGGACGCGCGATGGGCGGACCGTCGGGGAAGTCAACGCGCTGTCCGGACGGCGACCCGCCCGGGAAGTCGATCGGAGGGCCGGAGGGCGGCCCGCCAGGCACACCGGCGGCCGGACCGCCGGCGACCCCGGGCCCGCTCGTGGGCCGGCCGATCGGCGGCGGCGCGGGCGGTGCCCCGCCGAAGTCGGCCCCGGAGGGCCCGCGGAAGCCGGGACCGCCCGAAGACGGACCACCCGAAGGATCGTCACCGGGCGGTGGGTCACCGTAGGACCCAGCCGGAGCCCGCCCGAAGGTTCCGCCGTCCGGCCCGCCGAAGCTCGGCCCACGACCCGGCTCACCCGGGTACGGCGACGCACCGCCGGCGCCGCCGAAGACCGCTCCGCCGCCGTCCTGCCGCGCGGGCGGAGGGCCACCGTAAGCCCCACCCGCCGGCCCGGCACCGGGTGGGCCGGCGAAGGCGCCACCGCCGGACGGTCCACCCTGCGACGGGCCACCGAAAGCGCCGCCTCCCTGCGCGCCGTAGGCGGGCCCGCCGGAGGACACCGACCCGCCCGCGGGCGGGTCGGTCGGCTGCGGGATGGAGACGCGTCCGGTCGCCGGCGAATCGCTCGACGCGCGCGGTTGCGGGACGCTCGGCGGGTAGTCCCGGCCGCGGTCACCGCCGCCGCCGTAGTCGATGGAGCCGTACCGCTGGTCCGGGTCGGCCGGCGGCTCGGCCGGGATGAAGCCGGCGAGCGACGCACCGGGCACGCGGGTCTGCTGGGGCGGCAACGGCGTGGTTACCGGCGCGTTGGGAATCGGCGCCGGCGCCGGTGTGTAAGGGGGCGGCACCTCACCGTCACTGCGGCGGCCGTTGCGCGCGTCGCCCTGACCGGCCAGTGACCACTGCGGAGGCGGCTGCACGGTCGCCGGCCGCGGCGACCCTGGCGCTCCCCACGACGCGGCCGGATTCTCCGGGTCGTACTGTGCGGCGGGAGCCCACGACTCGCCGGCCCCGCGACGCCGCGGGGCCGCGTCGTCCGGCTCGTAGCCGGGGTGCTGCGGGCCGTCGGACGTCATCTGCGCCTCCTCCATCACCGAACAGCGGCCAGGCGCCGTTCCGGCGCTGGCAGCCGGACCCAACCGTACCGGGCGGTGGGACAGGGAGGAATCCCGGTGCTGTGAGCAGCACCGCAACGGCGGACGGACAGACACGAGGGCCCGCCCGGGAAAACCCGGGCGGGCCCTCGTGAAGCCAGCAGGTCAGAGCTGGCGCTGCGCGATGGCGATGATCTCCGCGCGGACGGCGGGCGAGTTCGTCTGGCTGAGCGCGCGCTCGAGAGCGCGGACGCGCCGGATGCGCTGACGGTGCTTGCGGTAACGGTCCAACATGGTGCTCTCCCCTGGTCAACACCGGTGCCCCAGACCGGTGACACCATCCATTGAAGCGCACCGAACCCATCAGCCGCCAACGATTATTAGGTGAGCCGCGCCACCACCCGAACGAACGAAGGTGGTGGCGCGGCAATACCGCAGAAAACTACGTCCACGCGAGGAGTGTCGCCTCCGGGTCGGTGAGGAACGCACCCACGTCGCGCAGGAACGCGGAGCCCAGCTCGCCGTCGATGATCCGGTGGTCGAACGACATGCCGAGCTGCGTCACCTGACGGATCTGGATCTGACCTTCGTGGACCCACGGCATCTCGCGGACCGCGCCGAACGCCAGGATCGCCGACTCACCGGGGGGCAGGATCGGCGTGCCGGTGTCCACCCCGAACACACCCACGTTCGTAATGGTCAGCGTTCCACCGGACATATCCGATGGAGGCGTTTTGCCGGACTTGGCGGTCTGTACCAGCGCGGTCATCGCGTCGGCCAGCTCGCGCAGCGACAACCGTCCGGCGTCCTTGATGTTGGGCACGATCAGGCCGCGCTCGGTCGCCGCCGCGATGCCGAGGTTCACGTAGTCCTTGACGATGATCTCTTCGCCGGCCCACGTCGAGTTCACCATGGGGTGCCGCTTGACCGCGAGGAGCACCGCCTTGGCCACGAGCAGCAGCGGCGAGACGCGCACGTCCCGCCAGTCGGGCAGGGCCCGCAGCCGCTCGATGGCCTCCATCGACCGCGTCATGTCGACGGTCAGGAACATCGTCACGTGCGGCGCGGTGAACGCGGACGAGACCATGTTCTCCGCGGTGAGCTTGCGGACGCCCTTCACCGGCACACGCCGCTCACGGTCGGCCGCGACCGCCGGCTCCGCCGCGCCGCGATCCTGTGCCCCGAGTACGTCGGAACGCGTGATCGACCCCAGCGGCCCGGAACCGACCAGCGTGGACAGATCGATCCCGAGATCCTTGGCGAGCTTGCGCACGGGCGGCTTGGCGAGCGGCGCCGCCCGCCCGTTGCGCTCCACGGGAGCCACCGAAGCCGGAGCCGCCGGCGCCGGCGCGACCGCGGGAGCCGCCGGCGCCGACACCGCCTGCGCGGGAACCGCGGCGACCTCCGCCGGCTCCCCGCCCTTCCGCGGCCGCCGCTTGGCCGTGGACGCCTTGGGCCCGTACCCCACCAGCACGGCCGTCCGCCCACCCGGCGCCGGCCCGCCGATCAGCCCGGGCTCGACCGCACCCTCGGCCGGCGCCACCTCGACCGCGGCCAGCGAGGCCGCCGAGGGCGTCGGCAGGTCGCCGCCGCCGGGGTCGGTGTCGATCGCGATGATCGGGGTGCCGACCTCGACGGTCGCACCCTCCGGGTGATGGATCTCGACGACCCGGCCCGCCCACTTCGCGGGGATCTCGACGGCGGCCTTCGCCGTCTCCACCTCGACGATCGGCTGGTTCAGCTCGATGTCGTCGCCGACCGCGACAAGCCACTTGAGAATCTCGCCCTCGGTCAGGCCTTCGCCGAGGTCGGGCAGCTTGAACTCGTTGATCCGCGACATGCCGGTCACCAGCCGAACGAGCGGTCGACGGCGTCGAGCACCCGATCGAGATCGGGGAGATACTCCTCCTCGATCCTAGCCGCGGGATAGGGCGTGTCGAACCCCGTCACCCGCAGCACCGGCGCCTCCAGGGAGTAGAAGCACTCCTCGGTGATCCGGGCGGCGAGTTCGGCGCCGAGGCCGACGTTGCCCGGGGCCTCGTGCACCACCACGCACCGGCCGGTGCGGCGCACCGACTCGTACACCGGCGCGAGGTCGAGCGGGGAGAGCGTGCGCAGGTCGACTACCTCCAGCGAGCGGCCCTCCTCGGCGGCGGCGCTCGCCGCGTCGAGCGCGGTGCGGACCATCGGCCCGTACGCCAGGACCGTCACGTCGGTGCCCGGCCGCGCGATCCGCGAGGCGTGCAGCGGGTATGCCGACTCGACCGGCGCGTCCAGCTCCACCTCGCCCTTCTCCCAGTACCGCCGCTTGGGCTCCAGGAAGATGATCGGGTCGTCGGAGCTGATCGCCTGCTGGATCATGAAGTACGCGTCCGCGGGCGAGGCGCACGAGACGACCTTCAGCCCGGCGGTGTGCGCGAAGTAGGCCTCCGGCGACTCGGAGTGGTGCTCGACCGCGCCGATGCCGCCGCCGAACGGGATGCGGATGACGATCGGCACCCGCACCTTGCCCCGCGACCGGTAGTGCATCTTCGCGACCTGCGAGACGATCTGGTCGTACGCCGGGTAGACGAAGCCGTCGAACTGGATCTCGCAGACGGGCCGGTACCCGCGGATGGCCAGGCCGACTGCGGTGCCGATGATGCCGGACTCCGCGAGCGGCGTGTCGATGACCCGGCTGTCGCCGAAGTCCTTCTGCAGCCCGTCGGTGATGCGGAAGACGCCGCCGAGCTTGCCGACGTCCTCACCCATGATGACGACCTTCGGGTCGCGTTCGAGTGCGCGGCGAAGGCCGATGTTGAGCGCCTTGCCCATCGTCAGCGTCTCGGCCATCAGTGGCTCCCCTCGAACGACGCCAGGTAGCGCCCGAACTGCTCCCGCTCCTGGTCGAGGAGGGGCGAGCCGTTGGGGTAGACATGGTCGAAGATCGTCTGTGGCTCCGGGTCGGGCATGGCGAGTACCCGCTCCCGCAGGTGCACCGCCTCCCGCCTGGCCTGCTCGTCGACCTCGGCGAAGAAGGCCTCGTCGGCGAGCTGCTGCTTGTCCAGGAAGGCGCGCATCCGCTTGATCGGGTCCTTGGCCTGCCACGCCTCGACCTCGCTCGCGATGCGGTAGCGGGTCGGGTCGTCGGAGGTCGTGTGCGCACCCATGCGGTACGTGTAGGCCTCGATCATGGTCGGGCCCTGGCCGGCGCGGGCGTGGTCGAGGGCGGCGCGGGTGACGGCGTACGACGCGAGGACGTCGTTGCCGTCGACGCGGATGCCGGGGAAGCCGAAGCCGCCCGCACGGCGGTAGAGGGGGATGCGGGTCTGCCGCTCCAGCGGCTCGGAGATCGCGTACTGGTTGTTCTGGCAGAAGAAGACCAGGGGGGCGTTGAAGACACCGGCCCAGATGAACGACTCGTTGACGTCGCCCTGGCTGGTCGCGCCGTCACCGAAGTAGGCGATCACGGCCTCGCCGTCCTCGGTGCCGGTCTTGCCGTCCATGGCCACGCCCATGGCGTACCCCGTCGCGTGCAGCGTCTGCGCGCCGATCACGATCGTGTACATGTTGAACTTGAACTCGTTAGGGTCCCAACCGCCCTGGTCGACGCCGCGGAAGAGGCCCAGCGGCATGATCGGGTCGATGCCCCGGCAGTAGAGCACGCCGTGCTCGCGGTAGGTCGGGAACGCCATGTCCTGCGGCCGCAGTGCGCGGCCGGAGCCGACCTGTGCCGCCTCCTGGCCCAGGAGGCTGGCCCAGATGCCCAGCTCGCCCTGGCGCTGCAGGGCCGTGGCCTCGGCGTCCAGCTTGCGGACGATCACGAGGTCGCGGTAGAGGCCGCGGTACTCCTCGTCGGTGAAGTCGACCCGGTACTCCGTGCCGTCGGGTCCCGTCACCGACTCGATCCGCTCACCCTCGGGGGTGAGCAGTTGGACGAGCTCCCCGTCGGGGGGCGAGCCTCGGTTGGCCATCCGTGTCTCCCTGTCGTGTCGTGCGGCGCCGGGGGTTTCCCGACCGCGCAGCTCTCCTCGCCCGTCGGCGGTGCCGACCGGGTGTTCCTCACCGCGCATGGCCCGGTGGGGCCGCCGCGCGGCTGGGAGTCGGCACCGCGTCGCGCGCTCGCCTCAGGGTTGTGCTCGACGCACGGCCACGTTGCCGTCGCCCCCATCCTCGCATTGCTGAGGACGGTCCCACAGGTCGGTTGACACTCTCCATGATCGACCTCGCGCTGGTCCAGCATGGTGAAAGTTGGCACATGGACACGCTGTACATAGCTGGCAAACCGAGCGTAGCTGCGCCAGTCTGTCCGGTGCACGCGATGACCGAATAGGACGGATTCCTCCTGTGCCGGACCACTGGCCCCCACCGCGCGGCCGCCATCGCGCCGCGGGCCTCACCGGCCCGACGCGGCGCTACGCCGTCATCGTGCTGTTCATGGCCGTGACGTCGTCGCTGCCGATCCTGGCGGCGATCGGCCCCGGCGCGGGCTCCGTGGGCAACGCGCTGGCGGGCAGCGACACCACCGAGGGAACCACCCCGTTCATCCCCCCGCCGTCGCCCGGCCCGGTCGTGGTCATCCCGCTCCAGCCCGGCGTCACCGACCACACCGACCGGCCCGCCGTCCGGGTCCCCGCGTCCGCGAAGCCCGCGACGCCGCTGCCGAAAGCGACAAAGAAGAAGCAGAAGAAGAAGCCGAAGCGCGGGGTGACGGTGACCGGTGCGGCCTCGCCGTCCGCGGCCACTCGTACGGAAGCAACCCGCACCTCGACGCGGGACCGGGTGCACCCAAAGGTGGTACGCACGCCACGCCCCCCAAAGGTCCACCACCCCCGCGTCCACACTCCCCGCCTCCCTCATTGGAAGGAAGGGCCCCCTGTTAACGCTTGGCGCAGAGGAAGGGGCCCCTGTTAACGCGCCACCACCGCGCCGCCGACCGAGATGTTAGGAGGGGGCCCTTCCTCTACATGAGGCGTTAAGAAGGGGCCCTTCCTTCAGTCGTCGAGGCGGTGGCGGTTTTCGGAGAGCCATGCGTCGACGGCCTCGGTGTCGTCGAGGTCGACGCCCTCGGCGATGAGCTGGGCGACGGCGGCGGTCGCGGGGCTGCGCCGCTCGCCGGTCGCGTAGAGGCGCGCGAACTCGGGGACCAGCTCCTCGATCGTCCGGTCCGTCGTGGCCGCCGCCTCCGCGGGCAGGCCCCGGACCCGCGACGCGTACGCCGCCCAGGCGCGCACGACCCGCGGCAGCAGGGCCGCGTCGTCCATGTCCAGCACCGCCCGCCGGTGCACCCAGTCGAGCAGGAACAGCTCGGCGACCATCGGGCTCCACCGGGTGGGGTCGGCGTCGGGCAGGCTCGCCGCGTGGTCGAGCACCAGGCTCAGGCAGAAGTGCAGCGAGCCCAGGTCGGCCTCCGGCACGCGGTCGAGCTCGTGCCGGGCCGCCTCCGGTGCCGCCAGGAACGCGCGGACCAGCGCCGCCCGCTCCTCGTCCCCGGGCGGCTCCGGCGGCTCCGGGGCGGCCGCCGGCGGCGGGGCGGGCAGCAGGGCCAGGCGGGCACCGACGAGCGCGCGGTCGGTCGCCAGCGACCCCTCGCCGGGCAGGTCGCCCAGCTCGTCCGTGATCCGCAGGTGGCGGGCGACCTCGCCGCGCAGCGTGCGCGGGTCCTCCTCGCGGAACCAGGTCAGGCCGTCCGCGGCGCACATCGCGCGGACCTGCCCGAGGATCCGCTCGGCCGGGCCGCCGACGAAGACGTCCTTCGTGATGCCGATGTTGTGGTCGACCAGGGCCACGACGGCGTGCTCCGGCCCGCCGGCCGTGCCGTCCTCGTAGGCGAACGTGGCGAGGTAGGACGTCTGGTCGCCGTACACGTCGCCGTAGGCGTAGGTGCCGGTGGGCCGGACCCGGCCGAGCTGGCCCAACCACTCCGGCGCCTGGGCACCCGGCCGGACCGTGGAGGCTCCCGCCGCGTCGGGCACGAGCGCCGCGAACACCGTGCGGATCGTCGTGGCGGCCGCGGCCCGCCGGCGCGACGTCGCGCTCAGGAAGCCCTCCACGAACGTGCGCACCGCCTCCGCCCGGTCCTCCTCGGCCACCGCGTACACGCTGCCCAGCAGCGCGGTGCCGAGCATCTCGGCGTCGAGTGCGCAGTCGAGCTTGTCGACGTCACGCGCGGCGTTGAGCACCGCCTCGTAGGGGGTCTGTGGCGTCGCCATGTGCCGACCCTACGCCGACCGGGCCGTCATCGCGGCGGGCCGGCCGCGGTGTACGCGTCCCGTGCGGTCGTGTAGTCGCGCAGCACGCCGGTGACCGGCGCGATCACGTACTCCCGACCCACCTCGGCCACCGCGTCGCGCATCCGGGCCTCGGCCCGGCGGCGGACGCGCCGCGCACCCACCCGGATGAACGGCTTGACCAGGAGCGCCAGCAGGACGCCGGCGAGCAGGCCGCCGATCAGCAGGGCCGTAGGCAGCGGCACCTCGCGCAGCATCGGATAGTCGAACGGCGGCAGGCCCAGCGCGCGGACGACGTACCCCGAGACGAGCCAGAGCAGGCCACCGATCGCGGCGAGCGTGACGAGCCACTGCAGGCCGCCGACCACCCGCCACCAGAACCGCTTGTGCCGCATGCCGAGGTCGGTCGTCGCGACGGCCTTGTCCAGCGCGTCGGGCAGGTCGCCGAGGCGGGAGCGGGCCGCGCCGCCGACCGCGTCCGTCCAGGCGTCGGGGAGCTCGCCGCCGGCCCGGTCGGTCACCGTGCGCAGGGCGATGCCTAGCGCGGCCCGCTGGGCGGCGCTCGGGTCGGGCACCGAGGTCGCCGCCGGCACCGACGCCTCGGGGGCGATCTCCGTGCCGACCACGGCCGGCGTCTGGAGGTGCAGCCGGCGCAGCGGGTCGGGCCGCAGCTTGCGCCAGAACTTCACCAGCGGCCAACCGGTGCTGGCGGCGGCGCGGTGCCGGTAGGCCCGCTCGGTGGCGTCCGCGACCGCCGCCACGCCGGCCATCCCGGCCAGCGCGTCCGCGAGCGTACGCATCGTGCCGCGGTCGACGCCGTCGTCGGCCGGCGCGCCGACCAGGTCGCCGAGCCCGGCGAGCGTCCGGTCGACGTCGGCGTTGAGCCGGCGGAGCGCCGCCTGCCGCTCCGCGACGGTGGCCTCCAGCAGGCGGCGCAGTTCGACGATCGCCGCGTCCTGGACGGCCGCCGTCGCCAGCACCGGGACCCCGGTGAGCTGGTCGTCGTCGAGCAGCCGGCGCAGGTCTCGCATGACCTTGGGCAGGTCGGCGGAGGAGAGGCGGTCGGCCTGGTTGAGCACGACCACGGTGACGTCCCTGTGGCGGTGGAACTCGCGCAGGTACGTCTCGTGGACCACGCGGTCGGCGTACTTCTGCGGGTCGACCACCCAGATCACCAGATCGACGAGGCCGAGCAGCCGGTCGACCTCGACCCGGTGGCTGGCCTCGACGGAGTCGAAGTCGGGCAGGTCGAGCAGCACCAGGCCGCGCAGGGCCGCCTCGTCGTCGCCGTCGAGGGCACTCTCCCGGGCGAACCGGTTGCGCGGCAGCACCCCGACCCAGTCGAGCAGCTGGCCGGCCGTGTCGGCGGCACCCCAGACGCAGGCGAACGCCTGGCCGGTCGTCGGACGCCGCACCCCGACGGGTGACAGGTTCATCCGGGCGAGCGCGTTGAACAGGCTCGACTTGCCGCTGCCGGTGGCACCGGCCAGCGCGACAACCGTGTGGTCGCGGGAGAGGGCGAGCCGCCCGCCGGCCCGCTCGACCAGCGTGTGCGCCGGCACCAGCCGCTCCGACGGCAGGTGGCCGTCGGCGGCGTCGAGGAACATCTGGATCGAGTCGAGCCGCCCGATCAGGACGTCAGGATCGACCCGGCGGTCGCCGCGGATCGCCTCGCGGACGCGACCGACGATGTTGCTCACCGGCCCTCCCCCACCTGGGGCAGTGCGAGGCGCGCGCCTCCGGTCAGCTCGGCCTCCTCGCGGGCCCGCTCGACCGCGGCGGCGGCCGCGCGCAGCTCGCCGCCCGGGTCGGCGTCGACGCCGACGGACTCGATCCGGGCGTAGTAGCGGGCCGCCTCCTCCTCCAGCAGCGCGTCGACCCGGTCGAGCAGGTCCTGCCGGGCCTTGCTGGCCAGGTTCCGGATCGCCTGGTCGCCGAAGATCGCTTCGAGGACCTTCTGGGCGGCGAGCGTGGTGCCGGCGGCGGTGCCGATCTCCAGGCCGGTCGGGATGAACGCCGTCGAGGCGAAAACCGCGATCATCACCGCGAGGCCGGTGGCGTTCACCGCGTAGGCCGCCGTCCGGGCCACGAACCGCTTGTCCCGCCCCTCGTGGCGGACCAGGTCGAGCACGCCGCGCTGCCAGTCGCGCACCAGGCGGTCGGCGCGCTCCGGCAGGTCGGGAGTCGGCCGGGCCAGCGCCGGTTCGAGCAGCGCGGCGCCGGCCGGGTGGGACTGCCACCCGGTGTACGCGTGTTCGGCCGCGTCCGCCGCGACCCCGCGCAGCAGCGTGGCGAGCTGGGACTCGATCGCGTTCTTGAGCTGGGTCGACGGCGCCGGCCGGCCGGTCACGGCCGCGGTGACGCGGTCGCGGATCCGCCCGATCCGGGCCTCCAGGCTGCGGAACAGCTCACCGGTGCCGACGAACTCCTGCCAGCGCGCCAGCACCTCGCCGCGGAGCAGCCGGCCGTCCTTGAGGCCGCGCTCCACCGTCTCGGCGGCGCCGCGGTAGGCCGCGCGTACCCGCTCGCGGAGGGCCCGCGCCGCCGCAGCCTGGTCGTCGGCCGCCGCCGCCAGCCCGTCGGCGGCCGGGCCGAGGGCGGCGACCGCGCCGTCGAGCGTCTGCCGGACGACCGCGGCCCGCGCGCTGGCGTCGCTGGCCAGCCGCGAGAACCACTCGCGCAGCGGCGCCGTCGCCCGGTCCGGGAGCAGCCCCTGCCCGTCGGTCTCCGTCTCCGGGATCTCGAACAGCGGCGCGGTGTCGAGGTCGTGGGCGGCCAGCATCTCGC
>Ga0164243_10015707_pt1 | contig 10442 bp, 12 predicted proteins | sample OricompcompostOP_FD_108781 | JGI IMG/M metagenome (GOLD analysis project Ga0164243, IMG submission 108781) | Organic Plus compost microbial communities from Emeryville, California, USA - Original compost - Organic plus compost (OP) | ecosystem: Engineered > Solid waste > Mixed feedstock >... | reverse complement strand
GTAGTTCTCCAGCGAGAAGTGCTCGGGCCAGTACGCCAGCGGGAAGTGGAAGATGTCCCCGGGCGCCTTCAGTGAGGTGACGGCGATCCAGTAGAGCGGGAAGACGGTGAAGAGCAGCCACCCGCCGAGGAAGACGAACTTGACGGCCCGGCCGGCCGTCGACTCCTTGCCGATCACGCCCTCGCCCCCTTCTTCTCACGCGTGGCCATCAGGAAGAAGACGGCGAACACCAGCAGCGCGGCCACCACGAGGAGGCCGAGCGCGGAGGCCCTGCCGTAGTCGCCCTGCTGAGTGATCTTGATCATCCAGGTGGTCACGATGTGCGTCTCGTTGTTCGGCCCGCCACCGGTCATGCCGAAGATCAGGTCCGGGAAGTTGAAGATCCAGATCACCCGGAGCAGCACGGTCAGCGCCAGCGTGGTGCGGATGTACGGGATCGTGATCCGGAACAGCGTGCGCGCCTTGCCGGCGCCGTCCAGCGCGGCCGCCTCGTACAGCTCGTCGGGGATCGACTGGAGCGCGGCCAGGATCATGATCGCGAAGAAGGTGACGCCGTACCAGACGTTGGCGACGAGCACCGCCACCATCGCCGTGTCCGGGTCCGCCAGCCAGGCGACGGGCTCGTCGATCAGACCGGCCTTCTGCAGCAGGTCGTTCACGACGCCGAACTCGCTGTTGAACATCCAGCGGAACAGGATGCCGATGAGGAACCCGGAGATCGCCCAGGGGAAGAAGATCAGCGCCTGGTACAGCCCGCGGAGGACGAAGCGGCGGCGCAGCCACAGCGCGAGCGCGAAGCCGATCACCAGCTGCGGGACGATCGAACCGACCACCCACACCGCGGTGTTGCCGAGGACCGTCCCCCAGGCGGGGTCGGCGAAGACGTCGGCGAAGTTGCGCAGCCCGACCCACGAGGTGTCGGTGAGGTCGGTCAGCTTCCAGTTGCGGAAGGCCATCTGGCCGCCCGCGACCATCGGGTAGTAGGTGAAGACCGCCACGAACAGGGCGGCGGGCGCCATGTAGGCGGCGATGGCGAGGCCGCGCCGCGTGGTGAACTCCCGCTTGCGGCGGCCCCCGCGGGGGAGACCCCCCTTGCGGGAGGCCGCCCCCTCGGCGGGCGCCGCGGTCTTCGACGGCGTGGTGGACGTGACCGGCATGTCTACTGCTCCTGCTGCCACTTCTCGGTCCAGAACGCGTCCCAGCCCGCCAGCAGCTCCTTCGGCGACGTCTTGCCGAGGACCAGCTTCTGCACGTCGGCGTCCGCCTTCTGCTGCCACTCGGCCCACCAGCTGACGCCGCGAGGCTGGGTGACGACGAGGTACTTGTCCGGCTGCTCGGTCATCGTGACGTAGCTCGCCCAGGGACCGGACTTGTAGAAGGGGTCACTGGTCGCCGACTTGAGGATGGGCACCAGGCTGTTCTTCTTGGTGAACGACGTCGACGCCTCGCCCTGGGACAGGAACTGCACCAGCTTCACGGCCTCGGCCTTGTGACCGCTGCCCTTGGCGACACCCCAGCCGGCGGTGGCCAGCGGCTGCACGGTCTTGCCGCCGGGACCCGACACCAGCGGCGCGGTGCCCCACTGGTCCTTGGAGATCGACTTCGACTCCGACACCGTGGCGATCACCTCGGGGTCCTGGAGCAGGAACGCCGTGGAGCCGTTGGAGAACGCCTCGACCATCTCCGGATAGCCCCAGGACACGGACGACTTGGGGGAGGCCTGCTCGAACAGCTTCAGATAGTTCTCGATCGCGTCCTCGGCCTCGGGCGCGGCGAAGATCGTCCGCCCGTCCTTCAGCTTGAAGCCGTTCGCCGGGTCCACGTCGTCCGCGAGATACGCCTCGATGGCGGCGGTCGCGTTGCTGTTGGCATTGGCACCGCCGCGGAAGGCGTAGCCGTAGCGCCGCGCGGACGGGTCGTGGATGGCCTTCGCCTGCTCCAGCAGCTCCTCCCAGGTCGCCGGCGGCTTGTCGAAGCCCGCCTTCTCGATGAGGTCGGTGCGGTAGAAGAGGCTCAGCCCGTAGAAGCCGTACGGGACGAAGTACGTCCTGCCCTTGGTGTCCTTGGCGGCGTTGACGGCGTTCTCCGTCATCGCCTCCCAGCCCTTCCAGCCGTCGAGGTCCTTCTTCATGTCGTACAGCCAGCCGTTGTTCGACCAGGGTCCGACGGTGATGTCGCGGACCTCCAGGACGTCCACACCGCTGCCCGACTGGAGCATCTGCTGGAGCTTCTGGTCGGCCTGCTCGGTGGGCGGGGAGACCAGGTTGACCTTGATCTTGGGGTTCTGCTCCTCGAAGTCGGCTATCAGGTCCTTCAGCAGAGCGGTCCGGGTCGGGTTGGTGAGGCTCTCGACCATGTTGAGCGTGACCGTTCCGCTCGCGTCCGGGCTCATCGTGGAGCAGCCGGTCAGGAGCAGCGCCGTGGCGGTGCCGAGCGTGAGAACCGCCGTCCTTCTTCTCATCGTGCTGACCTCTTCCCTGTGTTCTCTCGTGCCCAGGCGCCGAGGACGGGGACGCATTCCTCGGCGAAGTACTCGTAGTCGGCCGCGGTGTTGTAGACGTGCGCGGACAGCCGCATGAAGCCGGCGCCGCCGAAGCTGGTGAAGGCCGCCTCCACGCCGAGCTCGCGGGCCACCCGGTCGCGCAGCGCGTCGGCCTGGAGCCGGTCGGCGGCCAGGCCGTCGGGCAGCCGCACCAGACGCATGCCGGGGACGGGCATGCCGACGTCGACGGCCGTGTCCGCGCCGGCCGTCCCGGCGAACGCGGCGCCGATCAAGGCGGCGCCGTAGTCGGCGAGTTCGTCCATGTACCGGCGGGCGGCGGGCCAGCCCCAGGTGCGCTCCACGAAGTCCAGGGCCGTCGGCGCCGCCAGATAGGCGGTGGCGTCGATCGTGCCCTGCTGGTCGAAGCGGTCCGGGAAGGGCTCGGCCGCCGCCCAGGAGTCGATGAGGGGATACAGCTCCTCGCGCAGCGGGCCCCGGGCCACCAGGGCCGCGGTGCCGCGCGGGGCGCAGCCCCACTTGTGCAGGTTGCCGGTCCAGAAGTCGTACGTGGCACCGTCGAGCGGCGCGTCGAGGAGACCGGGCGCGTGCGCGCCGTCCACGAGGACCGGGATGCCACGCCGCCGGGCCTCCGCGCCGATGCGCTCGACCGGCAGCCGCCGCGCGGTCGCCGAGGTGATCTGGTCGACGACCACGAGCTGCGTGGCGTCGGTGAACTCGGCGGCGACGGCCTCGTACGCCCGCTCCTCGTCCGCGTCGAGCGGCACATGGGCGGTGCGCACCCGTCCGCCGAACCGGCGGGCCAGCCGCTCGGCCCCCATCGTCACGGCCCCGTAGCCGTGGTCGGTGACGACGATCTCGCCGCCGGGGCGCAGGGTCAGGGCGGCGAAGACGACGCTCGCGCCGGCGCTGGCGTTCGGGACGAGGGCGAGGTCGCCGGCGTCGACCCGCAGGAACGCGGCGAGCCGTGCGCGGGTGGCCGCGAGCCGCTCCGGAAGGGCCGGGAACCACACCACGGGGGAGCGTTCCATCTCCACGCGCAGCAGTTCCTGGCGCTCCTGGGCCACCAGCGGGACGGCTCCGAAGGAACCGTGGTTCAGGTGCTTGAGGTCGGGGTCCAGGGACCACGCCCGCTCGGCGGGCGTGCCGTCCGCCAGCAGGAGGGGGCGCGGTGCGGTGGTCACCTCGGTCTCGCTCACAGGTCTCCACATCGGGGCAGGGCGGTCCCGCGGAACATCAGGGTCCGCCGGACACATCTGATGACTCGGCATCCTGCACACGTTCTGGAGGGGAGACAAGGGGTCGTACCGTGAAAGTCATCAGATGACTTCTGGGTGATACGCGGCCGACACATCGGAAAGTCGCTAGAGTTCTCCGCGGGGGCGGCGGCCCGACCGCCGGCCCGTACGGGGAGGAAGAGGGGACGGATGTCCGCAGTCGAGAAGGCGTTCCACGGCCTACGGCACATGATCGGGACGGGCCGCCTCGGTCCCGGCGAGCGCATCCCGCCCGAGGGCGAGCTCTGCGAGGAACTGGGCGTATCGCGCGGGTCGCTGCGCGAGGCCGTCCGCATGCTCGCCGCCCTCGGCGTCATCGAGCCCCGGCACGGCTCGGGCACCTACGTCTCGCAACTGCGCCCCGAGGACGTCATCGGCAGCCTCTCCCTGACCCTCGAACTGCTGCCACTCTCGGGCCTGTTGGAGGTCTACGAGATCCGGCGCGTCCTGGAGGCGCATGTGGCGGCCCAGGCGGCGGCGCGCTGCACACCGGAGAACATCCGCACCCTGTTCTCCCTGATCGACGCCATGGAGGCCACGAGCGACCCGGCCGAGGCCTCCGACCTGGACCACCGCTTCCACGCGGAGATCGCCAGGGTGGGCGGCAACCCCACCCTGGCGACCCTCCTCGCCGTCTTCCGCGCCCGCAGCCGCAAGTACCAGGTGTTCACGCTGCCCGAAGGCCCTGAGCTGCGCCGCAAGAGCGACGACGACCACCGCGTCCTGGCCACCGCCATCGCCGACCACGATCCGGTCGCCGCGGCCGGCGCGGCCCAGGCCCATGTCGCCCAGACGGAACGCTGGCTGCGCGCCTTCATGCCGCCGGTCGAGGAGGCCGGGCAGACCGAGACACCCGGGGCCGGAGTCTGACGGCCGGTCAGGCGTGCTCGGCCCCGGCGAAGTCGGGCACGTCGGTGGACAGCAGGTGCTCGGCGGCGCCGTCGAGCGCCCGGGCCGTCTCCGTGGACCGGGGCAGCATGGTCGCCTCATAGGCGCGGACGGCCTCGCCGGCGGTGTCGTGACGGACCAGCGCGAGAGCGAGTTCGCAGGCGTCCAGCAGGGCGAGGTTGACGCCGACGCCCAGCGGCGGCATGAGGTGCGCGGCGTCCCCGAGCAGGGTCACGGACGGGTCCTGCTGCCAGGTGTGGGGGACGGGCAGGGCGTGGATCGGGCGGTCGACGTAGGGGCCGTCGTTGTCGGCGAGCAGCCGCCGCATCCGCGGTGACCAGTCGCGGAAACGGTCCAGCAGAAGGGCGCGGATGCCGTCCGTGTCCTGCGGGGTGAGGCCCTCGGCGGTGATCCAGTCGGCGGGGGCGCGCTGGATGACGTAGACGCGGACGTGGTCGCCGCCGTTGCGCTGGGCGAACAGGCCGCGCTCGCCGTCCGCCGCCGCGGCGCTGCCCTGGCCGACCAGTTCGGCGATCTCGGGGTGCCGGGCCGTGACGTCGTGGAACCACGCCTCCAGGAAACTCACGCCGGTGTACCGGGGCTGCGCCGGTGACAGGGCGCGGCGCACCTTCGACCAGGCGCCGTCCGCGCCGATCACGAGGTCGCACCCGACGGTCGTGCCGTCGGCGAACCGCAGCTGCCGGGGGCCGCCCGCTGGGCCGTCGACGGAACGCAGGGTGTGACCCCAGCGCACGGTGCCGGGCCGGAGCGAGTCCAGCAGGAGCCGGCGCAGCACGCCGCGGTCGATCTCCGGCTTGAACCGCTCGTCAGGCTCGGGCACATGGTGGAAGAGGACCGCGCCGGCCGGGTCCAGCTGACGCATCTCCTGTCCCTCGGGGCGGGACAGCCGGTGGAACTCGTCCAGGAGGCCGGCCTCGCGCAGGGCGATCTGGCCGTCGTCGGCGTGCAGATCGAGGGTGCCGCCCTGGTCACGGGCGTCCGGGCCGGCGTCGCGGTCGTAGACGGTGGCGGCGATGCCGTGCCGCTGGAGGACGCGGGCGCAGAGCAGGCCGCCGGGGCCGGCGCCGATGATCGCGATACGGGGTGCGGAGGCGTTCACGGAAGCTCCGTTTCATGGGTGGGAAGGGCATGGCCGCTCCGGCCACCGGGCCGGTGGGGAGCGGGGTCTCGGAAAGAAGGCGGCCGGGCCGGTGCCTCGCCGCCGCCGCTCAAGAAAAGCACACCGACTCAATAAGTGCAACGACTCAACTTTTGAATCGGGTCAACCGGAGAGGTAGGGTGCCGTCATGCCCAGCACACGACCCGACTCCGAGGCCGGTCCCGCCCCCGCCCCGATGGGGCGCCGCGAGCGGAAGAAGGCCGCCACCCGCCAGGCCATCGCCGACGCCGCCCTGCGCCTGTTCCTGGAGCGCGGATACGAGGCGGTCGGCATCCGTGAGATCGCGGACGCCGCCGACGTCTCCACCACCACGCTCTTCAAGCACTTCCCGGTCAAGGAGGCCCTGGTCTTCGACGAGGACGCCGAGCAGGAGGCCCGCCTGCTCGCCGCCGTCCGCGAGCGGCCCGAGGGCCGGTCCATTCCGGCCGCCCTCCGCGAGCACGCCCTGGCCGCCCGGCTGGGTCCCATCGGCGGTGACGCCCGCTTCGCCGCCTTCAACGAGCTGGTGACCGGCACCCCGGCCCTGCGGGACTACGGCCAGAAGATGTGGCTGCGGCACACCGCCGCGCTCGCGCAGGTCATCGCCGAGGAGAGCGGCCTCTCCGCCGACGACCCCGCCTGCACCGCCCTCGCCCACTTCGCGCTGGAGGCTCCGCGCGCGGCCGCAGCCCACGACGACCCCCGTGCGGCCGTCGTCCGCGCCTTCGACCTGCTGGAACGCGGCTGGCGCGCGATCCGGGAAGAGGCCTGAGCGGGATCGTCGACCCGACGGTTCGGCGCCCCCCGGCTCCGGTGGCCCTGGAAATCGAACACATGATTGAATTCGGTCATGCGTACGTTTCCAGACGACCTCACCCGGGCCCAGCAGGAGTGGAGCGCCACGTACCGGCAGCTCGCCGAGCGGCCCGGCCGTAGCGAACTGCGCCGGCGCCTGTACCGGCTGTCGGCCGAGGTGTTCTTCCACCCCTACTGGCGGCACCGGCGGCCCGGCGCCGACGCGTGGTGGGAGCTGCGGCAGCTGGGCCGTGCGGGCGGCCGGACCACCCGATGACGCGCTGGAGTGCGGGTCCGGACGTCCCGGATGATCCTGAGGACATGACCGGGACCCCGCGTGTGACCGTGCATCCGCCGTCCCCCACCGGCGGGCGCCGTGTGCGCGTCGACGGCGAGATCCTCGGCCTGGCCCACGACCTCGCCGACGTCGCCGAGTTCCTGCGCCGCGCGGGACTGGAGATCGACCCGTCCGACGTGGCGCTGGCACCCTGGATCGACTGGCGTGGCGTCGGGCCCGAGAGCTGGGGCCACGAGAGCGACGGCTGACCGAAGAAAGGCCCCGGGCGCCGGCCCGGATTCCTCGTGCACGGCTATGGGAACTTCGAGGGCGCGTCGTTACCCTCCGCGCATGATTCCCACGGTGGTCTGGGGCACAGGCAACGTCGGGCGCGCCGCCATCCGGGCGGTGGCGGCGCATCCGGCGCTCGACCTGGTGGCCGTGCTGGTGTCGAACCCCGCCAAGACCGGCAGGGACGCGGGCGAGCTGAGCGGGCTCGGCCGGCCCCTCGGCGTGACGGCGACCGACGGCGTGGAGGGAGTGCTGCGGGCCCGTCCCCGGGCGGTCGTCTACGCGGCCTCCGGTGACGTACGGCCCGACGGCGCGATCGAGGACGTCGCCCGCGCCCTGCGCGCCGGAGCGGTGGTCGTCACCCCCTCCCTGTACGGCATGTACGACCCCACCGGCGCGCCCGGCGAGATCCGTGACGTCCTCGCGGCGGCCGCCGAGGCCGGCGGCGGCTCGCTGTTCGTCTCGGGCGTCGACCCCGGCTGGGCCAACGACGTCCTGCCGCTGCTGGTCAGCGGACTGGGCTCGGAGATCGACGTCCTGCGCTGCCAGGAGATCTTCGACTACTCCACGTACGACCAGGAGGAGGCCGTCCGCGACCTGATCGGCATGGGACGTCCGCTCGACCACCAGCCGCTGATGCCGGCCGAGGGCATCCCCACCATGATCTGGGGCGGGCAGCTGCGCATGATGGCCCGCGCCCTGGGCGCCGATCCCGCCGTCCGTCCCCGGGGGTGTCCCAGGCCATCCCCATCTCCACCATGTGGACGTCGACGCCGGCCTGTGCGAGCCGCAGCGCGGTGACGGACCCTCCGTATCCGGTGCCGACGACGAGTGCGGTGACCTGGGCGCCGGGTTCGATCAACGCTTCCTGGGGGGAGGCGGCGGCCGTGGGGAGGTCGAGCGCGCCCAAGGTCGCGGCGCCAAGATAGAACCTGTTCCAGCGATGAAATGGCGGCGGGAAAGACCTCTTCCTTCCACGTGACCGACTCTTCCAGAGTCCATGCATCTCTCCTTTCTCGTGCTGAACGGAAACGAGTTCTACTGAGGGCTGTGAAAGAGGTCACGGGGAACCTCCCGGTAACTTGAGCGCGCAGGACCCGGCCGCCATGGGACCGTGAACCGGACGACTTCACCCCTGACCCGGTCCACCCCCGACCGGCGAGCACGCTGAGGAGAGCCGACGGTGAGCCCCGCCGACGACCTGTCCGTCGTCCCGATGACGCCCGCGCACGCGGACGAGGTCCTGACGATCTATCAACTCGGCATCGACGAGGGTGAGTCCACCTTCGAGACGACCGCCCTTACCTGGGAGACCTTCGACTCCGTCAAGCTCCCCGAGCACCGGTACGTCGCCCTGGACGCCACCGGAAGGGTGCTGGGATGGGTCGCCGTGATCCGGGTCTCCGACCGCTGCGCCTACGCGGGGGTCGTCGACCACTCCGTGTACGTGCACCCCGCCGCCCGCGGCCGGGGCGTCGGCAGGGCGCTGCTCGACGCCCTCATCGCCTCCACGGAGGCCGCCGGGATCTGGACCGTCCAGTCGGGCGTCTTCCCCGAGAACACCGCCAGCCTCGCCCTGCACCGCAAGGCCGGCTTCCGGGTCATCGGCGTCCGTGAACGCATCGGACGGCACCACGGGGTGTGGCGGGACGTCATGCTCATCGAACGCCGCAGCCCCGTGGTCGGCTGACCCCCCCGCAGCGGACGGGCGCGTTGGGCCGATCGGGGCGGCCCCGGCGCGCCTCGGCCGGACGGGCTGACGCCCGTGCAGGATCGGTGCCGGGGGCGGCCTCCTGACGGGCCGCCCCCGCACCCCCACCACCGCGCCACGAGGTCCGGCCATGACACTGCCCGCCCGCACACCGGCGGCCCGATGAGGCCCCCCGAGGGGGACGGATCCGGCGGCGGGTACGGCGAGGCCGTCTTCCCGCCCGGACAGCGGGGCGAGGGGGAACGCATCGACTTCGGCGCCCTCGCCTACGACGACGTCACCCTGGCACGGCTGCGGGCCCTCGGCGCCGGACCCGGCCGGCGCTGCCTGGACGTCGGCGCGGGCACCGGCACGGTCGCGCGCCGGCTGCTGGCCGAGGCCGGCGTGAGCAGCGTCCTCGCCGTCGACCGGGACGTCCGCTTCCTCGCCGCACGGCCCGTACCCGGCCTGGAGGTACGGCAGGCCGACGTCACCGCACCGGACTTCGTGACCGGCCGCTTCCACCTCGTGCACGCCCGCTTCGTGCTGATGCACCTGCCCGGCCGCGAACAGGTGCTGCGGACCCTCGCCGAACGGGTGGAGCCCGGCGGCCACCTGGTGCTCGGCGACGCCGTCGACCTGACCTGCGACCGCACGCCCGACACGCCGTACTCCCGGGTGATGCGCGCGATGTGGCGCGGGCTGCGGGAGACCATCGGCACGGACGTCACCTGGGTGCCCGAGTACCCGCGGCTGCTGCGCGAGGCGGGCCTGGAACCGGTCGCCGCCGAGATCCATGTGCCGCCGCTGACGCCGGGCAGCCCCATCAGCCGTTTCTGGGCCGACACCTGGGAGCGCAGCCGCGCGGCGATGCGCGCCACCGGCCTCGTCGACGACGCGGCCGTCGACGAGGGCATCCGCTACCTCGAGTCCGACGCGTGCGCCGCGCTGTCGGCCGGTCTGCTGACGGCCTGGGGACGACGCCCCGAGGCGTGAACCGTGGCCGGATCCTTTCCTTGCGCAAACTTCCGTGCAATCGGCAGGCATGGACCGCCCGGCCCGGGGCACCTGGTGATCAGCTCGGCGCCGCACGGTGCCGGGCGGTGCTGTGCGGGGACGGACATCGTCCGCCCCGCGAGGGGAGCCGGCCGTCCGACGGCCATGTCTCGGGAGAGAGAGGAAACGCCATGATCCTGCCGGCGGAGAAGGAACTGCGCGGCGCACTGGCCCGGTTCGCGCAGGCGCGCATCGCCCACGACGTCCTTCCCACCGGCCGCACCAGCCGTGTGCTCGAGGACGCCACCTACACGCTGTGCGTGATGACCGGCGCCCGCACCGCCGACGACGCGCTCCGCGCCGCCGACGCCCTCCTGGAGCGCTACGGCGCCGACCGCCGCGAGGGCAGGCCCGAGGACGAGACGCTGGCCGCCTGAGCCGATGTCAGTGGCCTGACCTAGGGTGCCGGGCAACAGTTCCCAGCCTCCACGGAGCCCCCAGTGCCGCGCCCAGCCCGCCTCGTCGCCTCGCTCGACGCCCCCTCACCCGTCACCGGCTACGAGTCGGCC
>Ga0164243_10015706_pt1 | contig 10442 bp, 11 predicted proteins | sample OricompcompostOP_FD_108781 | JGI IMG/M metagenome (GOLD analysis project Ga0164243, IMG submission 108781) | Organic Plus compost microbial communities from Emeryville, California, USA - Original compost - Organic plus compost (OP) | ecosystem: Engineered > Solid waste > Mixed feedstock >... | reverse complement strand
CTCGTGGCCATGCGCCGCGAGGCCGAGCTGCGCACCGCCGCGGCGGACGAGCGGGCGCGCCTGGCCCGTGAGATGCACGACTCGCTGGCCAAGACGCTGCGCGGGATCGCGATGTCGGCTCAGGCGCTGCCCGCGTGGCTGCGCAAGTCGCCGGAGCGTGCGGCCGTGGAGGTCCAGCGCATCGCGTCGTCGGCGGAGATCGCGTCGCGGGAGGCGCGCGAGCTGATCGCCGATCTTCGTGACGACCAGGTCCAGCAACCGCTGGTCACGACCGTACGGGCGGTCGTTGAGCGCTGGTCCGGGGAGACCGGGATCACGCACACGCTGGACCTCGACGACACCGCCGATCTGCCGCTCGTCGCCCGGTACGAGTTCGTCGCCATCCTGAAGGAGGCGCTCGCCAACGTCGACCGGCACACGAACGCGTCCGTCGTGCACGTACGCCTTTCGCATGCGGGCGATCAGGTGACCCTCGCGATCCACGACGACGGCGGCGGCTTCCCCATCGACACGAACGATCCCGACTGGCTCGGGGCGCTGGCCCGCGACGGCCACTACGGGATCGTCGGCATGCACGAACGGGCCAAACGGGCCGGCGCGGTGCTCACCGTGGAGTCCAGCGGTGACCACGGGACCACACTCACGATCGCCTTCATGGGCGACCGTTCCGGCGATATCGCGACGTCCGGGAGATCCGACGAGCGTGAGACAGCGGAGGCAGGATGAACGAGCCCGATCAGAGCGCGACCATCAAGGTGATGGTCGTCGACGACAATCCGGTTGTCCGTTCCGGCCTCGTCTCATTGCTCGAGGTGAGTGACCGGGTCGAGGTCATCGCGGAGGCCGGCGACGGCCGTCGCGCCGTCGAGCTGTCCAAGCACCTCGATCCCGACCTCGTGCTGCTGGACGTACGGATGCCCCTGGTGGACGGCGTCGAGGCCGCGAAACAGCTCAGTGAGCGGTCTCGGGTGCTGATGCTGACCTACACCGAGGACCCGGACATCGTCCGCGCGGCGATCCGCAACGGCGCCATCGGCTATCTCGTGCACGGCACCTTCACCGCCGAGGAACTTGAAGCGGCCGTTACCGGCGCGGTGGCGGGGACGGCGAATCCGCTGTCCCCGGTCGCCGTCGCGGCCGTCCTCGACGGCATCAAGAACGCGCCCGAGGGCGGCTCCGGCGACGGCACCGACCTTGAGCTGCACCGGGCCGCGCTCGGGCTGTCCGCCCGCGAGGCCGAGGTGATGGACCGCATGACGGCGGGCCTGACGAACGGCGAGATCGCCGGCGAGCTGTTCCTGTCCGAGAAGACCGTCAAGAACCACGTCAACCGCATCTACGCCAAGCTGGGCGTCGAGTCGCGCCCGGCCGCGATCGCCCTCTGGATGGGCACCGCCGCCTCCCCAGGCCGTCCGCGAGCGGGCAGGTGAGCGCGGCCATGACCACTGACGAGCAGCGCTCCGGGGGCCCAACGACATTGGGCCCCCTCTGGCTGAGGAGTTGGGCCTCCAGGCCCTGTGGCCGGCTTCCGTTGATCCGTATCTTCTTTATCAGCAACGGAACAACAGAGCCGAAAAAACTGGAGGCAGAAAATGAACGCGCTCATCCCGGCCTACGTGTACACCACGAACTTCGTCGCCGACCGCATCGACGTTCTGAAGAACCGCAAGGACCGCGGCGCCGGTTTCGTCGAGTACGCGGCCCTGGTCGTGCTGGCCGCCCTGGTGCTGGCCGCGATCGCCGCCCTGGTTCCCAGCGCGCTGAAGAACGGTGTCCAGTCGAAGATCACCGCGATCTTCAACCAGAAGTAATTCTGCGGCCGCAACGCCTAAAGCGGATGATCGCGATGCGCAGACGGGATCATGCAGCAGACGAAGGACAGGCGACGACCATCCTTCTCTGCTGCATGATCGTCGCAATTCTCGCGATCACCATGCTGCTGATGCGCATCGGGCACGCGAATGACCTTCGCACGCGTGCCCGGCAGGCGGCCGACGCGGCCGCACTCGCGGCCTCGAGCACCGTTCGCGATCGGGCCATCGCCATGATCCAGAACGAGAGAATCGCGCCGCTGTACATTCCGATCGGTCAGGACGCGGAAACGGCCGCCGACGGTTATGCGCGGCAGAACGGCTCCGTGGTCACCGATTACGAGAGCGGTGGCACGTCGGCGAAGGTCTCGGTCCGTACGCGCGAATGCATCAAGACCGAACCGGGCGGGGCCAAGTACAAGGCCGAGGACCCGTGCGTGCGTACGGACGACAACAAGGACCAGCGGCAGGACGGCCTGCGCACCGCCACCGCGACATCGGCCGCCACGGTCGATCTGCCGCCCTGTTTCACCGCTTATTACCCCAGTGGCGGGCAGTACGTCAGCTGCAATGGAACGGACGTCTCGAACTGGCCCTGGTCCAAGCTGGCGAGCCTGTTCGACGTCCACCTGACCGATTCGTTCAATCCCATCATTCCACTGCCGTTCGGCTCAGCGAGCGTCCCGAATCTGCCGCCCGCAAGCGATCCGGAACGGCACGCCAACGAAGAGCTCGGGCAAAAGCTCGCACGCGACGTCAAGGGCTGGGAAGGCGCCGAGTGGCAATGTCTCGACCAGCTCTGGTTGCACGAGAGTGGCTGGGACCACCACGCGGATAACCCGACTTCCGACGCGTACGGAATTCCGCAGGCGCTACCGGGAAGCAAGATGGCGGCGAATGGCTCCGACTGGGCGACGAATCCCGAGACCCAGATCAGATGGGGGCTCGACTACATCGACAGCCGGTACGGAACTCCCTGCAACGCGTGGCAGCAGTGGCAGGCACGCAACCCGCATTGGTACTGACGGCCGGATCTATCGGGACCAACGGTGATCCTATGGCAGACGATGTCGCGCCCGACCGGCGCCTGCGCAACGCCTATGGCATGCTTGCGCCCATGAGCAGACAGGCGAGGCCAGACCGCACACGTTGGGTTGTCCGTTCGTCGGCATTGGCGCTCGTTGGCATGGTCGCGCTGAGTGGCTGCGTCACGGGAAGCAAACCGAATGGCGGTTCGAGCACCGAGCCGTCGTCGTCGGGGAGTAAAGGCCCGAGCTCTTCGGCGCCACAGGTAAAGCCGATCCAGACTCGCGTCGTTACGATAGAGCCGCCGCTTCGCGTCGATGTGCTTTCCCTGGGCCGCGCCGCCAACAACTCCGTCAAGCTCAGGTTGCGTCTCACGAACACCGGAACCGAATCGGCGAACATCTTCAACCTGTTCCCCGCAACGCAGCCGGGCGAGTCTGACTCATTGGAATCCCTCGGCGGAATCACGCTGATCGACGGGACGAACCTCAAGCAGTACTACCCTCGCCTCGCCTCCGACGGTAAATGCGTGTGCACCAACTGGCCCGGCACAAGCCTCGACGGCGGGAAATCGTTCGACTCGACGATTCTGTTCCCGGCTCCGCCGCAGAATGTGCGGTCGGTCGACATCGCCGCCCAGCGCATGCCGCCATTCGCCGGTATCCCCATCTCGGGCAGCGCGCCGAACTACTCCGGCGACCCCAACCCCAGCACCGCCGCGCTGAAGCCTCCGCTGGTCACCCCGCTCATCAGCACCAGTGACGACCTCAACGGCAGCAAGTCGATCGACGACCAGGGCAAGAGCCAGGACATCCGGCTCTCCTCCGACGTGCTGTTCAAGCTGAACAAGGCGGATCTCAGCGACAAGGCCAACGCGATCCTCAAGGACGTCGCCAGCCGGCTGGACAAGGCCAGTGCGACGACGGTGAAGATCGACGGTTACACCGACACCAGCGGCAACGACGCGATCAACAACCCGCTCTCCCGGCGGCGCGCCGAGTCCGTGAAGAGTGCCCTCCAGAAGATGGTGACCCGCTCCGGGATCACCTACGAGACGGCCGGTCACGGTTCCAAGGACCCGGTCGCGTCGAACGACAACGCAGAGGGCCGGAAGATGAACCGCCGTGTAACCGTGAGCTTCAACAAGTGAGGATGGCGCTGATGATCACCAAATCCGTCCGGCGGACCATCGCGATCAGCTTCGCCGTCGGCCTGACGCTCGCCGGTTGCTCCTCGGCCCCGCAGGAAAGCTCCAACGCCTCGGTGGAGGCCGGGCTGCACGCCGCCGCGCCGCGGGCGAAGGCGCCGTCGCCGACCCCGCTTCCCGAGATCGCCACCGCCGCCCCCGCCCAGCACCCCGGCATCAAGCTGGCGATCAACTCACTCCAACGAGACTCGGCCGGCGTCGTCATCCTGACCTGGACGCTGACCAACAACTCGAAGGAGAACTTCAACGCGAGCGCCGGGACGTTCAACTCGATCAGCAAGTACGCCGGCACGGGCGTCACCGACGTGACGCTCCTCGATGCCGGACAGAAGGTCCGCTATCACACGCTCCGGGACGCGAAGACGAATTACTGCGTCTGCACGGTGATGGGCGTGACCGGCTCACACACGATTGTCGAGCCCGGTAAGAGCGCAACCTATTACGACGCCTACACCTTGCCCAGCAACACCAGCAAGGTGACGGTAGAAATACCTGGTTTTGTGGGAGTCAAGGACGTGACGATCAGCTAGACGCACGTTTCCAACAAGGCCTCGTACGGGGAATGACGTGTGCCGGAAAGGGATATAAATGGCGACGGGGACCACGGAAGTATCCGTTACCGGCGACTCGATCGAGCCTGGTCAGACCAAGTCCGGGCCGATCTCGATCGCTGGCCGCGTCGGCCGCGTCGCGCTCAATTATCTTCTCGTTCTCTCGCTTTTCGGCTACTACTCGTTCGGCGCCGCGATGGCCGAACTCGGCTCACGTTCCGCCGGTTATCGCAACGCCGGAATCGTGTGGACGATCCAGCGTTTCCTGCACCTGCCCGACGAGGCCTGGCTACAGCAGATGACGCTCGCCGACAACGGGCTGTACGCCGTACTCAACCGCTATTACGCCTTCGTCCACTTCCCCGCTTCCCTGTTTTTCGTCATCTGGGTCTCGGTCGCCCGGAGGGATCAGTGGAAGCGCATCGCGGCCGCGCTGAGCGTCACGACCTTCCTCTACCTGACCATCGATGCCGTCTTCCCCGTGGCGCCGCCGCGGCTGTACGCGCCCGCCGGGATGGTCGACACCCTGGCCAAGTTCGGTCCCGACGTGTACGGAGCCGAGGCGGTCCGCTCCGTCGCGGACCAGTACGGCGCGATGCCGTCCATCCATTTCGGCTGGTCGGTCTTCGTCGCCTGGGGCATCATCCAGCTCGCGCCCAAGCTCGGCGTGTTCCGGTGGCTGGCCGTCGTGCATCCGCTGATGACCCTGGCCGCCGTGACCCTGACGGGCAACCACTACTGGCTCGACTGCCTCGTCGCCGGACTGCTCGTCCCCGTCGGCATCTGGCTGACCGACCAGTGGATGCGGCGAACCACCCCGTCGATGCGGGCCCGCATGCGCCGTCCGCTCCTGATCGCGGCCATACCGCTCTGCCTATTCGGGCTCTACAACATCAGCGGGATTTTCATATAGGCGCTCGACCGTCAGTTGGCTGCCTCTCTCGATTCCCCATTCGGTGAGGCGGCCTTCTGCTGTTTCCAGCGTGTGGCGGGCGGTTAGGCGGTTTCGGGACCAGCGGTTGGGGGCCAGGTGGGTGATGTCGATGACTTTCAGGGTGCGGGACAGGTAGGCGACCTCGATGGGGAAGCGCATGCCGATGGTGTGGACGCCGTTGGTCTTCAGAAGCAGAAGGGCGCCGTCGATGGAGTCTTCGCCGAGGAGGCCGCGGTAGCGGGCGCGGCGGGTGGCGGCGACGCGGATGGGGCCTACGGCGCGGCCGTCGCAGTAGAGGATCGCGGGGCCGTCGGGTAGGTCGCGGGGGAGCATCCGGGGGCGGCCTTCGATTCGCTACGTGGTCCTGGACCCTGGTAATCTATCGGAGTCGCGAGGCGCCAACGGGGCCCGCGGGCGCCGTTAGCTCAACTGGCAGAGCAGCAGACTCTTAATCTGCGGGTTCGGGGTTCGAGTCCCTGACGGCGCACCATCATGTGTCAGACAAGGCGCTACTTCGGTGGCGCCTTTCTGTTTTGCCTGCCTACGGCGGCGGATTGGCGGGCGTAGGGGTTGTAGGCGTTCGTCCAGAGGGCGTTCAGGCGGACGGCGCCGGGGGGCACGCGGCCGTCGCGTTCCAGGCGGCGGAGCCAGACGGCGAACTCGTGGCGGGTGAGTACGCCGCCTTCGGTGGCCACGTCGTAACCGGGGCCGTGCGGGAGGGCGGCGGGTGGGGTGCGGTGCCGGGCGATGCGCGTCATCCGGGCGATGACCTGGGCGCGCGGGTGCCGCGCCGACCAGGCGAGGGCACGGGCGACGCCGGAGACGAACGTACGGACGGTGTGCGGGTTGGCGGCGACGAAGTCGTCGCGCATCACGATCGAGTCGGCGTTCGTCCGGCCGAGCAGGCCGTAGTCACTGAACAGCTCGCGCAGGCCGCCGTGCGCGAACGCCGTGTCGCGGGGGGCGCCGGTCAGCGCCGCGGCGGCCACCCGCCCGGCGCGCAGGGCCGGTTCCATGCGGTCCGGCGCGAGCACCACGGGCTGGACGGAGCGGATCTGCGCCGGGGTGAGGCCGTGCCGCGCCAGGTACAGGTCCAGGACGTCCTCGGACTGCGCGCCGACGGTGTTCACGCCGACCCGCTTGCCGATCAGGCCGCGCGGGCCGCGGACCGGGCCGGCCACGCGGACCGCGAAGCTCGTACGGTTCTGCGGGGTCAGGCCGCGTGCGGCGACCACCGCGGTGATCGGCGCGCCCGCGCCGGCGAGCCGGAGGATGGATCCGTTGAACGCGGTGCCGAAGGCGACGTCGCCGTTGACGGTGGCCTGGATGTCCTGCGCGCCGCTGGTCGTGTCGCCGATGCACTGGAGTTTCAGGCCCGGCAGGTAGCCGAGGTCGGCGGCGAGTTCCGCCACGCCGATCCGCCCGGCGAAATCCTGGTACCGCAGGACCGTGGTCTCCCCGCGGCTCGCCCGCGCGTGCCCCGCCGCGATCAGGTACGCGATGAGCGCGAGAGCGAGCGTCATCGCGACCGCCGAACCGACCGCCACCGTGCGAGCGTGCTGCGTCACGGTCGGGATCATAGTCCACTATCCAGGTAGGGAAAACTGATAAAGCCGTGACATTTGCCGCGAACCCGAAAGCCACGCCGCGAGTGGCTGAATCGACCGCCGCTTCTCCGCTATAGTCACTCACCGAACATGATCAACAGCGATTCGTAGTCGTTGTCGGTCAAATCGCTGGACGTCTTCGTGGCTGTGTCAGGGCAGCGCGCGAAGCGGACGCGAGCTCCGGAAGGTGCTCGGCTCCCGCTACCCGCCTTCCATCTCCTTCTATCGACACTCGCGGGAAGTCATGCAATGAACAAGACGATAAGACGTACGGCCGCCGCGGCGTTGATCGCGGCGGCGTTCACGGCGTTCGGTTCCGGACCGTCGTTCGCGGACACCGTCAGCAGCGGTGACGGCGGCGTGCTGTCCGGTAACCAGGCGAAGGCACCGATCTCGGTGCCGGTGAACGCTTGCGGCAACGCCATCGCGGTGCTCGGCCAGGCCTCCGCGGCCTGCAAGGGCGACGCGTCGGTGGACAACCACTCGGGCGACTCCCGTACCAGCGGGAACGGCTCGATCGGTGGCGGTAACCAGGTGCACGCACCGGTTTCCGCGCCGGTCAACGTCTGCGGCAACGCGGTCTCGGTGGCCGGCCAGGCGTCGGCGAAGTGCAAGGGGCATGCGCGGACGAGCAACGACTCGCCGCACCCGCACGCTCCGCACTCGCACCCGCCGGTGCCGCACCAGCCGCCGCCCGCGCAGCCGCCGCCGGCCCATCAGCCGCCGCCGGCCCACCAGCCGCCGGCGCACCACCACCAGCCGCCGCCGACGGAGCAGCCGCCGAACCACGGCGGCAAGCCGGCGCCGAAGCCGGTGCACGGTCCGATGGCGAACGCCGGTGACGAACTGCCGTTCACCGGCGCGAAGACGGCCGGTCTGGCCGGTGCCGCGCTGGCCGCGCTCGGCCTCGGCACGCTCGCCGTGTGGTTCGCCCGGCGCCGCCAGCGCCAGGCGCAGGACTGACGCAAGCCGTCAGGAGCGGGCCGGGACGAGCGATCGTCCCGGCCCGTTTTCGGTGTCACGGAGCGCGGTCAGCACGGCCTGGTGGGTGACCCAGCCGGCGAGGCGGTCCTCGTCCAGTACGGGCAGGCCGGTGCCCGGGGCGTCGATGAGCAGGTGCAGCGTGTCGGCCAGCGGGTCGCCGGCGGTGACCCGGGCGGGCAGCTCGGTGAGGCCGGCGATGGTCGCCGGGGGGCGTTCGTCGTCGTCGAGCGCCTCGGCGACGGCGCGGGCGGTGACCACGCCGCGGTACGTACCGGAGGCGTCGGCGACCGGCAGCACGCCGTGCCCGGCGCGGGCGAGGGCGCGGGCCGCCGCGTCCAGCGGGGTGTCCTCGGACAGCGGGTCGGGCGCCGGTTCCATGACCGTACAGACCGTTCGGTCAGCGAACGGGCCGCGTGGTTGCGGGGCGTCCAGGTCAATGCCGCGGCGGCGGAGCTTCAGCGTGTAGATGGTGTCGCGGGAGAGCACCCGGCTGACCACCGTGGCCAGCACGATCGCCAGCATCAGCGGCAGGATGATCGAGTACTCGCCGGTCAGCTCGAACATGATCACCACGGCGGTGATCGGCGCGCGGGACGCGCCGGCGAACACCGCGCCCATGCCGACCAGCCCGTACGCGCCGGGGTCCGGGGCCAGGCCGGGGCTGATGTGGTGCAGTGCGAGGCCGAAGGCGGTGCCGAGCATGGCGCCCATGAACAGGCTGGGCGCGAACACGCCGCCCGACCCGCCGATGCCGATGGTCAGGCTGGTCGCGACGATCTTGCCGGCCATCAGGAGCAGCAGGAACGCGATGACGTACCGGCCGTCGATGGCGTTCTCCAGCACCGGGTAACCGACGCCGTACATCTGCGGGAGGACGAGCAGCAGCCCGCCGAGCAGGATGCCGCCGAGCGCCGGGCGCAGCCACTCCGGGCCGCGCCACGCCCAGTCGCAGAGGTCCTCGATCCAGTACAGGACCTTGGTGAACAGCACGCCGGCGGCGCCGGCGAGCAGGCCGAGGGCGGCGTACAGCAGCAGCTCCGCCGGGTGCTGTACGTGGAAGGCCGGGAGCTGGAGGAACGAGGTGTCGCCGAAGACGCCGCGGCCGACGACGGAGGCCATCACGGAGGCGAGGACGACCGCGCCGAAGGACTCCGCGGTGAAGTCGCGCAGGATCAGCTCCATCGCGAAGAACACGCCGGCGAGCGGCGCGTTGAACGTCGCCGCGATGCCGCCCGCCGAGCCGCAGGCGACCAGGATCCGCAGGCGGCCCTCGGTCAGCCGGGCGAGGCGGCCCAGCGTGGAGCCGAGCGCCGCGCCGATCTGCACGATCGGCCCCTCCCGGCCGACGGAGCCGCCGGCGCCGATGCACAGCGCCGAGGCGAGCGACTTGACCAGCGCGACCTGCGGCGCGATCCGGCCGCCGCGCTGGGCGACGGCGAGCATCACCTCCGGCACGCCGTGCCCGCGGGCCTCGCGCGCGAACCGGTCCACCAGCGGGCCGTACAGCAGGCCGCCGACCACCGGCACGATCAGTACGAACCAGGGGCCGAGCCACGGTACGTGCGGGTTGGCGGCGTGCCCGGCGGCGGAGTAGTCGGCGTGGCCGGAGAGCAGCTCGGTGAAGGTCTGGATCAGCCAGCGGAAGACGACCGCGCCGAGCCCGGCCCCGGCTCCGATCACCAGGGCCAGGAGGATCATTCCCCAGCGGCCGTCCCGTAGGTTCGCAATGCGCACCTTTGCATTATGCAATAGTCCTGGCCGGGTCCCGCGGGCGGGTAGAAATAAGGCCATGCCCGAGCCGGATGCCGACGACGTGAACGCGGTGACCACCGCCGTACTGACCGCGTCGCGCCTGCTGGTCGCGGTCTCCGCGCGGTCGCTCGCCACCGTGCAGGAACGCGTCACGCTGCCGCAGTTCCGCATGCTCGTCGTCCTCGCGGGCGGCGGCGAGATGAAGCTGGTCACGCTCGCCGAGCGGCTGGCCGTGAACCCGTCGACCGCGATGCGCATGGTCGGGCGACTGACGGCCGCCGGGCTGGTCGACCGCCGCACCAATCCGGACAACCGGCGGGAGAGCGCGCTGCGGCTGACGGACTCCGGGCGGCGGATCGTCGACGATGTCACCGCGCGACGGCGGGAGGAGATCGCGACGATCGTCGCGCGGATGCCGGCGGATCAGCGGCGCGGGCTGGTTACGGCGCTGCGCGCTTTCACCGATGCGGGGGATGAGCCTGCGGCGGTGCCAGCGATTCCGCTGGGGTGGGACTGAGGCGGGGGCCTGGGCCGGGGGTGCTGGTTACGGCGCTGCCTCGCGTGCCCGCG
>Ga0164243_10015705_pt1 | contig 10442 bp, 12 predicted proteins | sample OricompcompostOP_FD_108781 | JGI IMG/M metagenome (GOLD analysis project Ga0164243, IMG submission 108781) | Organic Plus compost microbial communities from Emeryville, California, USA - Original compost - Organic plus compost (OP) | ecosystem: Engineered > Solid waste > Mixed feedstock >... | reverse complement strand
GCGGCTCGAAGACCAACCGCTCGATAGCGCCGTCCTGAAGCGTACGGACCAGCTCGGCCTCGGCCCACAAATATCCCTTGGTACCGGCGACCGCGTACTCCTTGCCGTCCCGGATGCACAGGAGTTCTCCGCCCTGGAGAATATCCTGCGTGGGGTTGATCGGGACGAAGAGACCAGAGCGACCGATGTGAGTGTCGCCGTTCTCTCCGGGCGCCACAGTCTTCTGGTCCTCCAGGTCCACGACCTTGTCCCCCTCTGGGTAGCGGAGAACCATGTACCCCTTCTTGACCTGCTTGAGTTCACACAGGTCGTCGAAGGTGATCGGCTCCTTGGCGAACAGGTACTTGAACACGTACGGATGCTTGAATTCCGCACCCGTAGCGGTCCATTCGCCATCCTGCGTCTTGGCGATGTACACCGCGTCGTTCACAAGACACATACGTTCGTACGTGGTCTCGTGATTGAAGGTGTATCCGTACCTGGCGCCGAACTCCTTGACGAACTCGATGATGTCGGTCGTCGCGTTGGGGATCTTGACGGAGTCCGTCTTGATGTGGATGACCTGAACGCCCATCTCCTGGAGCGTATGCTTCAGCTCGATCATGAACAGAGCACCGCGCTTGGCGACGATATTGTCCTTGTTGCGCGGGTCTCTGAACGGGTTGTCGAACTTCGCCGACGTATACCCGTAGACCGAGTTGATCACCAGCTTCAGAGCGTCCGAGAGCGCCTTGGTGTTCTCCTGGTTGACCTCGATGCCGGGAAGCAGTTCCCTGCCCTCCGCAAGACACTCCTCGGCTTCCTTGGTGCGTCCCTTGCTCCAGTGCTCACCAGCATGCTTGATCGCCAGACGAGCCTTCTTGAGTCTGGAGAATTCTGCGGTGTAGGGACCGAAGAGGTTGAGTTCCTCGATCGACGTCGGGTGCATGGACTCGACGTCCAACAGAGCGACGTTCTGGTAGATTCCGGGCTCTGCGTAGACGTACCCACCTTCGCCGACGACTTCGCCACGGTAGGTGCTCTTGTCGGTCTTGGCGAACTCGTTGAACTCGTAGCCGGGGAACAGCTCCGACAGGTCGGTGTAGACGAACTTGCTCTGCGGCCTCCTTTCGTGACCGAAAATAATCCTGGTGGCGTGCTGACGAGTGGTGTTGTTGACCGAGAGACCGCTCAGCTTGGCGAGGATCTTCCGCGCTTCGAAGTCTCCCTCGAGATGTTCGAAGACCGCTTCGAGACTCTCGACGTCGTTCGCGCAGTAGTCGAGAACCTTCTGGATCTTCTCCGGAGGAACCGGCTGGTCCCACGGAATATCCATCTCCATGTGGCGGATCTTCAGCGCGTGCTGCCACTTCTTCAGCGTCTGCTTAGTGGCGGCGAAGTCGTAGACGTCTGCGTAGGAGATGTCGTAAGCCAGCCCGAACTTCGCTCCGCGCTCGTTGTTGATGATCTTCTGCGAGAGCTCGTAGAGCTGCTGGTTGTTGGCTCCCTGGAGGCGAGCCCACAGAATGTGGTTGTCGTACTCCCGGTTGTTGAAGCCGACCAGCTTGTAGTCGAGAAGACGCTCGATCTCGTCCGAAGACGGATTGATCATCCGTACCGTGTTGGGCGACCCGTGGTACTTCCAGCAGACCGCGAAGAGGTTGGGATATACCTCGCAGTCGAAGAACACGATGCGGTCATCCTTGGGCTTCCCCTCCTGGCTGGCCTCCTGAGGGGTCTCTCCCGGAGCGTTCTCGGACTTGAACTTCATCTGCGCCACGGCCTTCAGACACGCAGCAGCTTGGTTTGTGCTGTTGTTGGCGAAGGCCATGATCCGAGGCCGCATGTCCGAGACGTCGTACGGATATCCCGCCTCGTAAGCCTCGTCGAGAATATGCTTGATGAAGTCGACGGACGGCTTCGTTCCAGGGTGGATCTCCTTTCTGAGGTTCCTCTCGATGAGGTCGCGAAGACCCTTCTCGCTCTTGAGCGTGCCCTTGCGAAGCACCTTTTTCTCCTCCTTGAACCCGAGGCCCATTCTCAGCGTGGCTACCGGTAGACCGTTGCACTTGGTGAGCTTACGACGGAGGGAAGAATTCCCATGGAAGACTTTGACCTCGATTCCCGGCGCATAGTTCGGGTCGAGCTTGGTGGGGTCTCCACCGTCGTAAACATAGTGCAGATGAACGCCTTTACCGCTCTTGCTGAGCTCGGCGTAGGTGGGCGGGAAGACGCTGGCCGCCTTGAGATTCGCCTCGAGGGACTTCTCCCCGTTCTCGTCCTTCAGGTCAAAGTCGATCACGATGTGGTTTTCCGGCACCTTCAGGTAGTGAAGCTTGGAGGTGTCCAGATCCCCGAGAACCGTGTCTACGACCTGATCGAGGCTGGGTTTCTTCATGACGCCGTTGATAAGGCGTTCTCTGTCGTCCCAGTACTTCTGAGGATATCCCCTCGCGTTTGCGTACTGAGCCGGAAGCCCCGCGTACATCTCGTCGAGAATAGAAACAGTCTCGTCCAGGACGAGTTCGTAGGACTTCTCCTCGCCCTTGGACTGTTCTTCCTCGACCGGCTTCTTGAACCTGCCGGGGAGAGAGAACCCCACGTATACGCTTCGCAGCGGAACGCCGTCTACAACGTAACGGTCGTGGAACTCTTCGAAGTAGTTCTTCAACTCCTCCCGGAACTTGTATCGCTGGAGCTTGTACCCCATTTCGGAGTCCTCGCTCCACTCCTTGTACAGCTCCCAAGCCTGTTTGAGTGTGATGTGTCCTTTCCTGAAAATATCGAAATTGTCTTCTACGAAGTTGTAGAACGGGTTTGTCTTGAGAAGCATGCTTTCGGGGCGGTAGGTGTTGTAGCGGTTCTTACCACCCCTCCGGTACACCTCTCGACAGTGATGGGCGATGGCACCGAGTTCGAACGGGATCCGATCCATCAAGAAGTAGTACCGGTCCGCGTCGAGCGTATTTCCCGTAGGGACGACGTCGATGAGGCGACGGATGAGGCCCGACTTCGCGTCTGTGATATGCACGGGCTTGTTGGTGCCCATGAACAGGAACGCGTTGATGCGGGCCTCGTACGCGGACTTGTACTTCTCGTTGATTCTGATGATCTCGTGCGCCACGATCGAGTTCAGCTTGGAGTTGTCCTCGACCTTGGAAAGATCGCCGTCGTGCTGGATCGCCACGAGCGGGTTGCTGGCGAATGCGGCGGTGGCGAAGGAGTTGCTGGTTCCAACCAGTTCCTTGGCCTCGAAGCGGGCCACGTAGCCCTCGAAGAGCATCTCGATGATGTTCATGACGGTCGACTTCCCCGTACCGGGGGAGCCGTAGAAGACCATGAACTTCTGGATCTTCTTCGAGTCTCCCTCGATCACGGAGCCGATCGACCACTCGATCTTCTCACGCTCTTCCGGAGAATACAGCGTGTCGAGAAGCTCATCCCAGGAGCTGTGATCTCCCGGTTCGAGGGCGTAGGGAAGCCGTCGGCTCACGTAGTCGGACTTCTCGACCTTCGTGTTCGAAAAGGTGAGCTTCATGTCCAACTGGTGCGAGTTGTCAACGGCGTTCTTGATGTACTTCTTGTACTGGTTCCAGCACCCGGAGTTGTTGGAGCGCATGAGCTTGACTTCGACGTCGACGCCCTTGCTCCTGAGTTCCTCGGCCTTCTCGAGTACGGCTTGGTCCACGAATCGCTGGACGTCGTACTCGTCAGTCGACCAGAGACCCTTCTCAGGGTCCCATACGGCGTAGAAAGCGTTGCCTCGGACCATCAGGTCTCTGGATCGCCCTACGGTGAAGTCGGGGTAGACTTCAATTTTGCCTTTGTTGCCCCCGCGACCCTCACGGGTGCAAACCTGGAAGAAGTCGAAATCGAAGCCCACTTCCTCCTCTCACCCTCCTTATTCGATCAGACCCTGCTCCAGAATATAATCCCCCATCTGGCGCCAGAGTTCTTCTTTCCGTTGATCGGACGTTGGATTTTTGAGCGGGAACAGCCCGCCTCTACCATCTGGCTCGTATTCCCTCTCCACGAATCGGGTCAGAACGCGTTGCACCCGATTCGTGGTGAAGCGTCGGCGGTCGTTCAGATCCGCGAGCGCGAGATTCTCCATCATGTGCCAGAACCAGTAGTGGGGCTCCCCGCCGACCTCGAAGGCCATGCGACGGGAAAGCCCCACCAGAAGTTCAAACACGGAGCACTCGAGCTCCATCCACGACAGATCCACTTCGCTATCGGGGACGCCCTGAGTTTCGAGAAACTCGGCCCTCAGGGCCTTCCCGTCAGCTGCCCGGTTCTCGTCGAAGGGGACGAGTGGGCGGAACTCCTTGACGAAGAGGATCTTCAAGAGCCTCCAGAACGTAAGGTCTCGGTCGTGAATATCCGGGTCTGCGACCTGCCCGTAGAGCCATTTGAAATATGACTCATCGAGCGGTTCTTGCACCCTTGATCACTCCGACATTCCGAGAACCTCGGCCGTGTACTTCCCCTCGGAAATCCGGATTTCGAACTCCCACTTGGCCTCGTGGTTGCGGACGTAGATGGTGTCTCCGTCCTCCAGCTTCTCGTCGTTCTGCAGCTGGTCGAGGATTCGGGAACCGAGCATGATGATGCGCTCGCTCTTCCCGATCTCCTGGTCGGACTGACCGGCGAGAATGTTGTCGCCACGATAGTAGCTGATCGAGAACTGCTTGTAGTCGGTGTCGGAGTCGATGAACTCCTCCTCCGAGATGATCTCGATCTTCTTGTTCTCGACGGGCTTGTCCTCCTTCTTCACGACCTCCTGCGTGTGTGTGACCGGCGCCGGAGGCTTCACGCCCTGGTAGTTTCGGAGAGCCTCCTGAGCCTTCTCCGTCACCAGACCGCTGTCCTTCGGCTTCACGGCCATTCTCGGAGAGTCCTTCTTCCGCTCTTCCTTCGAGCGGTAGTACTCTCGGATCTCATCCACTTCCGCCTTCAGGCGGTCGTTGTAGTCACGCTCGAGGCGGCGCATGGCGTAAATATAGCCAGCAGCCGCGCCTAGAACGAGCGACGCGAGCCACTTCATCAGAACTCCTCCAGAACACCGCCGTACAGGATCGGGCCGTCAACGTTGAAGTCCAGCCAGATAGACTGGTCGTTGCCGTTGACCCACTCCAGACCCTTATAGACGCCCTGCCTCCAGACACCGAAGTCGATGTAACCATCGCCGGTCTCGCGGTTGAGCGTCCAACCAACGACCTGTCCGGCAACACTTTCTTCCATGCCGAGCGCCTTGTACACCTCGTTGAGGAAGACGTAGCCGCGAACCCTGAGAAGGTCGTTCATGTAGTTCTGAACGCTCTGGATGAAGAACTGGTTCTGGTGCGGAACCTTCGACCAGTTTGGGTTCAACTCGTCGAAGATCCTCGCGTAGCTGGATGGCTCGGCCTGCTTGAGAGCCTTCTGGTCGGGCCCCTTCCTGAGGAGAACCTCAGGGCCGTTCGGCCCCTCCTGGACGATCTCCTTCTCCTTGTACCCGCCCAGACGGTACTCTCGGTCCTTCTCCTCGCCCTGGTCGGCGATGACCTGCTTGCGGTAGTCCCCGTAGGTCTTGTCCAGAATGGCGTAAGCAGTAGCCAGACCGGTGATGCGGCGGTTCATGATCACGTGCGAGCCGGTGAGGGCCGCCACAGTACCAACCCCGACGAGCACAGCGGGTGTGTACAGGCGAGCAACCTTGATCGCGGTGTTCAGCTTGATGCTGAACCTCTGCGTCCGCTTGACGTCCCCGGTGATATCCTCGCCGTTCTTGGTGACCCTGACGGTCTCGTCGACCTTCTCCAGCTCGGTCTCGGTCTTGTCGAGGACCTCCTCGAGCTTGAGCGTGGCACGACAGGCCAGGAAGACCGTCGTACCGAAGCCGACGACACCGGCCGCGAAGAGAACCGTGGGCGAGTGCTTCTTCGCACTCAGAATATGCTTCCCCAGCTTGTTCGTCATTTTCTGGGGGAGAAACTTCAGACGACTCATGGTCAGTCAAGCTCCAGTTCGATCGAGTTGTACGTTCCTACACAGAGTTCGGCGATGTCGTACAGCTCACTCTGAATGAGCTGCGTCAAGAAGACAAAACACTTGTGCGCCGGAACTCTTCTTCCGGAGGTGCGGATGCGGATGGCACCCGAAATAGCCACCGGCAGGTTTTCGGCAGCGAAGACGTTCGTCTCGTCGTCGGCCTCGCCGTACCCATGGCGCTGCACGGCCACCCGAAGGGTCCGATCGTGCTGGGGAGCGTTGAACAACACCTGACGAGCGATGCTCAGAAGCACCGACTGTCCGCTCCCCGGTTCGCCGCCGATCAGAACCACCACTCTTGGGCCGTTCGAGAGGACACACCCCATAGCCCACTCGAACAGCTCCAGATCCTCCGGGTCGAGGATTGTCTTGACGATGTCGTTATATGCCTTCGGTGTCCTGCTCGGGCCCGTCACTTGTCCTCCTGGTCGTATCGGCCAGAGACCTTGGCGCTGAGGTCAACCAGCTTCTGCGACGCGTTGAGCAGTACGTCGCCGACCTTTCGACGAACATGCCAGGATGCGTACTTACCCACGAGGGCGAGTGTGGGTTTCGCCATTGCGGCACCTACCGCGACACCAAGAAGAAATCGCATAAGATCCTACCCTCCCTTCGAAGACGAAGAAATATAGCTACGACCTGGGCTTCAGGCATCTTGTTCACCTTCTGCGTCCAGGTTTTACTGTTTGGGTACGCCTGCTTGAGAGCCTCTCTCTTTTGAAATATATCGAACGACACGACGAGCGAAGTCCTCACCGCCGGTCAATCGGGATCGGCCTCGGCATGCAAATGAGGTAGCCGTCCTCAACCCTCTTCACTCGAGCGGTGGAGAGGTCGTCCCAACCCCATTCCTCATCGGTGGCGTTGGGCTTCTCTCCGACCATCGAGTAGAAGTCTCCGACCGTCGCGAAGTTCTCGCTGTCGATCATCGCCTGAAGTTCTTCGATGACCCTGTCGCCGTCTTCGCGGTGCTCGACGAGGATATCCATCACGCGGTTGGACCTTCTGACGAGCGGCCGGTGATAACTGGTGTTGGACTCCCTGCTTCGGTACGTGCTGACGCGCGTCGGCGAAGAATATCGGTTGTGATAGGCGATCGGGCCGCCGGTGCGGTAGCCACTGTTCGGACGCCTTCCGCTGGGATAGAGGCGCTCTTCGAGTCCCTCCTTGAAACCCCTGGCGGATTGGTCGACCATTGTGAGGATGAGTTCCTTGAGCGTCGGGATGACGACGTCTTCCACCAGCGTCTCGACGAAGCTCTCTTCGCCGCTGATGAACATCTCCTTCAAGCGCGCTCCGAGCGGCTTCCTCCGACGCGTCACCTTGCCTTCGACTATCTTCTTCCTGGCCGGAGTGTCATCCTTCTGTCCAGCGTCCGTGGACTGTTTGGAGACGATGCTGTTGCCGGGGTACTGGTCCATAGGTCGCCTTTCGAAAAGCCCAAACCCCTTGTGGGGGTTCAGGCGAGACGTTTCTGCTAGATCAGTCTTCCTTGTTCTCGATCTCCTTGGCGTCGTTCTCGTCGTCGAAGTACGCGTCGATCTTCTCGTCCGCGAGCTTGCTGAGCTTGTAGGTCTCGCCCAGCAGAACCGAGAAGAGAAGACCAGCAGCGATCTTGACGGCGGACTTGACAACCTTCGACTTGTTCAACTGTGGTCCTTCCGCAGTAGGGGTCTCTCACTATAGGGTCTGTAAAATATGCGAGGTTTGGGGCGCATGTTTGCCGCCGGGGGTTCGGCCTCGGCTGTCGTTTAAGATCAGCATCCGGAATATGGCTGCGGTTGAGACCCCTAGAGTCCGCAACCATTGCTGATCCCCCAAATATCATCGGCGTTGTCAGGCGGCCGGGCTCTTCTTCCGCTCGGCACGCTTCATCGCGATCACCAGGAAGTGCTTGTCCATCTCCTTGGGATCGCGCGTGCCAGCCGCGAGGTAGAACTCGTCGTCGCTCATCTCGAGCAGTTCCTGATCGGTGTACTGGCGGTTCTTCTGAGCCTCAGCCTGCTTCCGGACGTCCTCCGGCATCATGGAGAGGAAGAAGTTGCCGCCAGCATCCTCCGAGTTGATCAACTCCTCGAAGAGGGCTTCGAACGCGCCGGAGCCCGCGAACTCTTCCTGGATCCTGGCGTTCTTGACGAGAATATCGCCGTCTCGCCTCGCGACCGCCGCGAACAGCATCTGCTTCCACAGCTTCCAAAGCTCTCGGCTGTTGCCCTCCTGCATGAGAGACATCAGGTACGCCGAGGGGTTTTCCCTGTGGGCGACGTCCAGCTCGAACCAGTCGGTCTTGCCGAGGTGGAAATAGTACGTCTCGGTGCGCTCGCGACCCTCGAGATCGACGAAGGATATGTCCTTTCGAACAGCCATGAGAATATAACTCCTTCTTTTCTTGTCAGGCGGCTTCGGTCTCCTCCGCCTCTGCCGCGTTCTCGTTGCTCGCCTCGGAGGCGCCGTCCTCGTCCATGTGCTCCTGCCCGCTCAGCGTCTTCGACAGGACGACGAATGCCGTGGTGACTACGGTCACTGCCACGGTGGTGACGGCGACAGCCTTCTTGTTCTCCTTCAGCTTCGCCGTGACGGCGGCCAGACGCTCCTTCAGCGTCCTCTTCGAGGTCTCCTCGGCGGTCTCGACGAGATTCTCGGTCGCGGGAGTGGTCTGGGCGGGCACGTTCTTCTTCTCGGAGGTCTTGACGGTGGCAGCGTTGGGCTTGGAGGTGCTGGTCACGGTGTTTCTTCCCTTCGTTGATTCTCGGTAGAGGCGTGTTACCCTGTTGATCTTTTTGACAAATCCGCAGGACACCCCGTGCGACAGACTTCCTAGTCAGGACAGTCGTCGCAATATGGTTTTATAGCCGTGTGGTCTGATGGACTCTCAGTGAAAGTCCATGTACCTCGGAGCCGGATCGCGCTTGAACTCGATGACGATGCACGGCTGAGAGTCTTCCGTCAGCGCCGCTGAGTATTCCAGCTCAACCGGCGCGTCGGTGTTCCACCCGAAGTCGTCCGAATGGCCAGTGGTCTCCAGCCCGATCAGGTCGTAGAAGTCCGACAGGGACGCGTAGTTCTCGTTGATGATCTGCAAGTTGAGGTCGTTGACTGCCTTGCGGATACTCTCGAGATCCCCGGTGAAATATCGCCCGCTCCACTTGTCGAGACAGAGTGTCTCGCCGCGTCCGGTGACGATCAGGATAGACTTGTTGAGCGGATTCGCGGTGACGTGATCCTGGTTGATCTCATCCCGAATCGCCTGCTCCTTGTTCTTGCCGACTTTGTCCAGGGTCTTCTTCCTGTACTCCTGGAGGCTCTTCTCGGCGACGGAATACGCCGACGCGAGCGTGGCGATCCTCTTGTCGGCTGCCCGGTTCGAGAGAACGATCGCACTCACGGTCATGAGTGCGCTGACGGCGGCGGGCGTGTAGTACTTCCAGGTGAGATCGAACTTCTCCCTCGTGGTGAGTCCAGTCTCGACCTGCTCCTCGGTCTCCTCCGAGGGCGTCTCCTGCTTCTGCTTCGCCTTCTCTTCTTCAGCCTCGCCGAGGACCTGAGCGGATTTGAAGGCCGCCTTGGCCGACAAATATGCGGTGGTCAGGGTTCCGGCGACGCCGACGGCGGTCAGGATCGCGGGCGCGTGATCAGCTGTGGATTTACCCAGCTGTTTGAACAAACTGTTGAGATCCATGGGGTCTCTCCTTGAATGTGTGCCGACTCCCGGTGAAATATCAAATAAGCCCGCGCGCTCGGAAGTCGTCCAGCGTGGTCACGAACGCCAGGTCGAGTTCGCGGGCGGTCTTGTGGATCTCCTTGAGCTGCTTCCTGTAGACGAGAGCGAAGATCCATCCGGACGCGAGGAAAATGGGCACACCGACGATCGCGGTACCGATGGCGATCTCCAGGAACCTCTGTTTCCTCGCCTCGCGCCTGAGGTCTTCCTTGGACTTTCCAGTGACTTCGCTGCACATGAGAGTTCCTCCCGGATCGAAAAGAGAAAGCCCAAACCCCGTGTAGGGGTCTGGGCGTTCACCTTTCGTTGGACGTCAGTTTTCGATGTCCTCGATGTCCTCGGCTTCCTCACCGTCGTCCGTCTTGTTCGAGATGACGTTCAGCGCGACGAGGGTCGCAGCCGTGACCGCGACGGTAGCGGCGATGGCGATTCCGAACTTCTTCAGAGCCTTCTTTGCCTTCTGCTCCTCCGTGAGCGGAACCTCCTCGCCGTCTCCCGTCTTCGCGGCCATGGCGGCCTTCGCAGCCTGAGCCTTCTCCATGGCGGTGGTGAGAATCGACTTCTGGGACATGAGTATGCCTCCAAACGTAGGGGTCTCATTATAGGACATGTAATTCTTGCGAGGTTTCGCAGAAAAAAACGAAAGCCCGTGTGGGGCCGGGCAATCGCTTTTGAGATCAGCCTTCGATGTAATAGATCTTGATGACAG
>Ga0164243_10015704_pt1 | contig 10442 bp, 5 predicted proteins | sample OricompcompostOP_FD_108781 | JGI IMG/M metagenome (GOLD analysis project Ga0164243, IMG submission 108781) | Organic Plus compost microbial communities from Emeryville, California, USA - Original compost - Organic plus compost (OP) | ecosystem: Engineered > Solid waste > Mixed feedstock >... | reverse complement strand
TCGCGCACCTTCACCACCGAGAACATGCCGCCCATCTCGAGCGGGCCGAACGGTCCTGCCCCCGTCATCATCGGCAGCGTGTTGTCGGGCAGCGGCATTTCCATATCGCCCATCTCCGCCATGCCGGCCGAACCCATCGGCATGTAGTCGGGCACGAGCTTGCGCACAGCGCGCGCGAGATCGCGCTGTTGCGCGCCCACGAACGTTTTTACGTTGTGACCCATCGCATTCATCGTGTGATGCGACTTGTGGCAGTGGATCGCCCAGTCGCCTGGTTCGTCCGCGACGAACTCGAACGCGCGCATGCCTCCGACCGGGATGTCGGTCGTTACCTCGGGCCAGCGTGCTTCCGGCCGGACCCAGCCGCCGTCGGTGCCGGTCACCTCGAAGTCAAATCCATGCAGATGGATCGGATGGTTCGTCATGGTGAGATTGCCGACCCGCACCCGCACCCGGTCATCCTTGCGCACGACCAGATAGTCGATGCTGGGAAATACGCGGCTGTTCCAAGTCCACAAATTGAAGTCCGTCATGGTCGTGACCTTCGGCACGTAGCTGCCGGGATCGATGTCGTAGGCGTTCATGATGAACACGAAATCGCGATCCACCCGATGCAGCTTCGGATCTCGCGGGTGCACGACAAAGAAGCCGAACATTCCCATGGCGATCTGCACCATCTCGTCGGCATGGGGGTGATACTTGAACGTGCCGCTCTTCTTGAGCACGAACTCGTACACGAAGGTCTTGCCCGGCTTGATGTGCGGCTGGGTGAGGCCGCCGACGCCATCCATGCCGTTCGGCAGCAACATGCCGTGCCAATGCACGGTCGTGTGCTCGGGTAATTTGTTGGTGACGAAGATACGGACCTTGTCGCCTTCGACTGCTTCGATCGTCGGGCCCGGCGATTGGCCGTTATAACCCCACAGATGCGCGTTCATGCCCGGCGCGAATTCTCGCACGACCGGCTCGGCGACGAGATGAAATTCTTTCCAGTCGCCATTCATGCGGAACGGCAGCGTCCACCCGTTAAGCGTCGCGACAGGCTGATAGTCGGGGCCGTTCTTTGGATAGGCCGGCGGCTGCATCGACGGCTTGTCCATCGTCACGGCTTCCGGGATCGCTGCGGCCTGCGTGCGGCCAGAGACAACGCCTGCGCTCGCGAGCGCTGCAGCCGTTCCAATCACTTGTCGGCGTGAGAACATGCCATGCTCCTCATTGAATGTTGCCGCAGGCGGCGCAGAGCTCCCGGCTTACCTGTCCCGTTTGCGGAAGAGATGAGCGCCTTGTGTTCGCTGCAATGAATCAGATTCATCGCGTCCCTTCTTAGTGCTCGCTTGCCGCCGGCTCGGCTGACGCAATGGATGATGAAGATGGGTCAACCAGTGTGCTGCCCCCGCCAACCACGGCGGTGGTGAGGCTTGTCGCCGCCACCCAGAAATCGCGCCTGGCGTCGATGGCGCCGACGGTTGCCGCGATGCGCTGCCGCGCTTCCGCCAGCAGCGAAAACACGTCAATCTGCATGGCGTTGTAGCGCAGGAGCGTTTCGTCCGAGATGATCTTGCGCAGCGGCAATACCTCGCGCTGGTAATGCATCGCGACGTCGTAGCTCGAGCGATAGCTGCGGTAGGCATCGCGGGCCTGCGAGCGCACAACAACCGCCGTGTCGATCAACTCGTTCACCGCGCGCATATAGACGTTTTCCGCCTCCCGCACGCGCACCTCGCCAAAGTCAAAGATCGGCACCTGGAATTCGAGCGAGCCGCCACGATCGCGGATATATTCGCCGGTCGCCTTTTGCTTGGTGGTGCGCTCCCTGCCCTCCACGAACAGCAGATTGACGAAGCGTGTCGCCTGCGTCAGGCCGTAGGTCCTTGCAAGGGTCTCAACCTCGATTCGCGCGATCTGCAGGTCGATGCGCCGCCGCACGGCGTCCGTCTCGATGTAGGCAAGCGAGCGCGGTTTCGCCGGCAAAGCGGGCAGCGACCTTGGCAGCCTGTAATCGATGTCTTTGCCCCAGAGACCCATCAGCCGGGTCAACTGCTCACGCTCACTTGCCGCGCGCTGGCGCGCCGCCGCGACCTGGGTCGTGAGATCCGCGTAAAAAACCTGCTCGCGGGCCTGATCGAGCTTGTTGAGTGCGCCGGTTTCGCCGAGCCGCCGCGCCATCTGGGCTGCGGTTTGCGCCGCAGACTGAGCTTGGGCCAGAAAGTCGGCGGCTTCGGTCGCAGCCACTGCGCGGTAGTAATTGCGGCGCGTCTGCGCCGCGATGCGCAAGGTCTGTTCCGCGGCCACCAGCTGCGCCTGGCGGAAGCGATCGGCCGCAATCTCCGCGCGCGCCGGCAAGGTCGCGAGCGCGAGAATGTTTGCGACGATCCGCTTCTCGATTTCGATCTCGACCGGACCGGACAGCCGCTCGAGCACGAAACCGGGATTGGGCGGCAGGCTCGCGCCGACCATGGCCGCCTCCGCAATCCCGAGCTGGTTGTAGGCCGCTTGCAGTCCGCGATTGTTGAGCAGCGCAATCTGCACTGCCGCGCCCGCGGTCAGCGGTCTGGAGAGGAGCCGCCTCACGGCGGCGTCGGTCGCCGCGGCAGCGTTCTCGTCACGGATTGCGACGATATCCTTTCGCAGCGTACCGCCGGCAAGTCCGGCCACCGGCGTCATGCCGCCATCTGGCGAAAAGGTATTGCAGCCAGCGAGCACGAATGTAGCCGCGACGGCTGAAACGCGGCGCAGGCAGGCGCGCATCATCGCGATCCTCCCTCGGACGCCGAAGGCGGCGCGACGCGTTCGTTCTGCTTTACCCAGGGCACGGGATCGGCGGGCCGCGCGCTTTGGTATGGCCCCAGCGTCGAGCGGTACGTCACCGGCCGCGCCGGCGCGGTTGGATCGGATGCATCGCGTTGCGCAAGCAGCCGCGGCGGCGCGCTGCAGCCCGCCAGCATACACGTCATCGTCAGCACCACCGTGGCGGGCCAGGCCGCTTGAAATGCGTGGCCATAGCGGCGCGACGTCCGCATTGCTGCGGCGTCTAAAAATTTGAGCATGGGAGATCGCCTGTCGAATGAGGACGCCGACGCAGCCGCACATGCGGCAGCGCCGTCAACTCAGTGCGATAATCAGCCGATCGGTGGTTTGAAGAGTTGTGCCGGCGTGAGCGCCGTGAGCGCCTGCGAAAATGGCAACGGCTGCTCCACCGCATCGAAAATCGGGAGCATCGCTGCGATGGCCGTGGCCGGCAGCGCGCTTACACACGCGAGCATGCAACAGGCCTGGTCGCCCTTGTGATGGGAGGTACCGGAATTTCCGGATTTATCCGCGGCTTTTGCGTCGCCGGCCGTCGCATGGCTGATGCCGTGGCTTTCATGCAGCCCGGCATGATGGTCGTGATGAACATGAGCGTTCGTCGTCGGTTGATCCGACACCGTGTTGTGGATGCCGGCGAGCGCGCAATAGCCGGTCACACCGCTGCCGAACGCGTAAGCCATACCCGGCGCCAGCGCGCAGACGAAATACATCGCCGCCAGCACGCACGCCCACTTCCAGCGCGATGTCTGTGTCAGCGAAAGCATCGTTCCAAAAAATCCGAACCTCAGGAACTGAGGTAATATGGAGAGAGCGGGAACCAATATAGAGAAATTGGCATTCGGAGCAAGAGTGGCAGGAAGCCTCGCACGGAGCGCTGCAGAGCGCTGGCCGCCTTCTGAAATCAGAATACTACAGCGCCCAAGTTTTGATCTTCAATAGTGACACGGGAACGATCTACTTGAAGAGGCGCGGTTTGCGGACTGTGGGAAGCGACCCATGAAGAAGACAAAGGCCGTCTCGATGGAGGGTGGAGAATCTCCCTCCGCGCTGATCGATGCGAAAATCCAGGAACTCGCCGACTGGCGGGGCCAAACGCTGGCGCGGGTTCGCGCTCTCATTGAAGAGGCCGATCCCGGCGTGGTCGAAGACGTGAAATGGAGAAAGCCGTCGAACGCGATGCGTGGCGTTCCGGTGTGGGAGCATGCCGGTATCATCTGCACCGGCGAGACGTACAAGGCTGCCGTGAAGCTGACCTTTGCCAGGGGCGCGGCGCTGGAGGATCCTTCGGGCCTCTTCAATGCCAGCCTGGAGGGTAATGTCCGGCGCGCCATCGATATCCATGAGGGCGACAAGATGGATGAAAGGGCGTTCAAGGCGCTCATCCGCGCGGCGGTCGCGTTGAACACGTCGAAGCAGGCGGCCACTCGTCCTGTCCGCGCCGCAAAGAAATCGAAGCGCGCTTGAACCGCGTGTGCCGCTAAGGCACCGCTCCTTTACCGCAAGGCGCCCGGCCTCGTTACCGCGACGGGCTCGCAGGGGGAGGCTGTCCGACGCAACATCGTTGCGCGGGTCGGTCCGGGGACGGCACTTCCCGGGTTGCGCTGCAAATGCCGGCGTCGGCGCAAATCGCATTGTCATGAATTCTGTATGACGACGTGCGGCATTTCGTGTGAATAAACTGATGGCAAAACGCCGCACAGCCATGCGCGCGATTTCCCCTGTGCGCGCAGGCGGATGTCATCGAAGTTTTATCGCGCTCGGTTAACCAAACCCGCATTCGGGATTGCTGGGCGGCGCCGGCGGTCCGCTCGCCGCATTTTGTTGGACGCAAAAGGGACACTCAACAAGGGCAGGGCGGAGCGGGAGTGCCTCACTGGTCGCCGCAGCCGCTACTTCAGCCCAAAAGCCTGTCGCCATTCATAACGCGAACGCGCCAGCGTTCGCGAACGGTCTTGCTTTGCCCCCTCTCGGAACTCGCCTTCTCTCACAGGAGTTGATCATGGCTATCGGACCCGGCTCAATCGCTTTCGTTGGTTTCAATGCGGACGGCAACGACAATCTTGCGTTCGTGGTGTTGGAGCCGATCGTCGCCGGGACCGTGATCTACTTCCAGGATAACGAATGGAACGGTTCGGCGATCGGGGCTGGCGGCGCATTCAACAGCGACGAGTCCGCGTGGCACTGGATTGCGAGTACGGACATCGCGGCCGGCACGGTCGTCACTATCGACAATATCGGCTCGGGCACGGCCACCAGCAATGGCGGCACTGTCGTTTTCGACGACGACGGCAATCGCGGCTTGTCCAATGGCGGCGACACGGTTTACGCCTACGTGGGCTCGTCGTCGTCGCCAACGGCATTTCTGACGGCGGTCACGAGCGGCAGCTTTGGCTCCGATGGGTCGCTTGCCAACACCGGACTGACAGCGGGGGTCAATGCCCTCGAGTTTGGCGGCGACCGCGATATTTTTACGTTCAACGGCGCGCGCGGCGGCGAGGCCGCTTTTGCAGACTATGCGGCGAGCATCAATAGTCCCTCCAACTGGATTTTCCAGGACGGCGGCGGCGATCAGTCAGCCGACGGCACTGCGCCGAACGTTCCGTTCTCGCTCGCGGCGTTCTCTATCGCCGCTGTCACGCCGGAACTGGAGTCGATCACGCTGGCGTCGGCAACTGTCGCCGAAGGCGGGGCGGTTGATGTCACGATCGCCCTGAGCGCGCCGGCGGATGTCGACACCGTCGTGTCCCTTGCGTTTGTTGGCGATGCGGGCGATCTCGGCTCCCTCCCGGCCTCGGTCACGGTGGCGGCGGGCACGACGACGGCGGTTGTGACGCTCGTGGTCGGCGACGACGTCGATACCCAGGACGACGCCTTTACCGTGGTGGCGGCGCTCAATGGCAACGACAAGCAGGCCACTGGGACGATCATCGATAACGACGGGCCGGCAAGCACCCTCGACATTGATCTCTCCCAGTATGTTCGCGTTGGCCGCTACGCTCTGCCTGAACCGACGCGGACCTCCGCGCCGTCCGGCAATTTGCTGGCGCAGGAGGCTTCCGGTGTAACCTATAACTGGGACACCGACACGCTCTTCATCGTCGGCGATGGCGGCCGGTCAGTGACGGAAGTGTCGAAAACCGGTGAACTGATCAGCACCATGACGCTGGCGGCCGGCAGCAGCCCCCAGGGCACCGACTTCTATGATCCGGAAGGCGTCACCTATATTGGCAACGGCGAATTCGTCTTCACCGAAGAGCGTGACCGCCAGATCGTCAAGTTCACCTATGAGGCGGGCACCACGCTGCACCGGGCCGACACGCAAACCGTGGACCTTGGCACTTTCGTCGACAATACCGGGCTTGAAGGTCTCTCCTACGATCCGCAGACCGGCGGCTTCATCCTCGTCAAGGAGACCAGCCCCGAAGGCATTTTCCAGACCGACGTCGACTTTGCGGCGGGTACCGCCACCAATGGCTCGCCGACCACTGAAAACTCCATCAACCTGTTTGATCCGGCGCTGACCGGCCTGTCGGACTTTGCCGATGTGTTCGCGCTGTCGAATTTGCCGGGACTGGGCAGCTCACAGTCCGGCGATCTCCTGGTCCTGAGCCAGCAGGATGGCCGGATCGTCATGGTCGACCGGGATGGAAACGTCCTGAGTTCGCTGCAGATCGTGGCCGATGTCGGCAGCCCGCTGTCGGTTGCGGACCAGCAGCACGAAGGCATCACGATGGACCGTGATGGCAATATCTACATCGTGAACGAGAACGGCGGCGGCGATATCGATCACCCGCAGCTCTGGGTCTATGCAAAATCCTCCGTGCCGAACCAGGCGCCGACCGGCGTGGTGCTGAACAACGGCATCACCTCGCTCGTGGAGAACACGGCCACGGCCGTGCCGGTCAAGGTTGCAGACATCGTGGTCGTTGATGACGGGCTCGGGACCAATCAACTGACGCTGACCGGTGACGATGCCGCCTTCTTCGACATCATCAGCGGCGGCCTTTACATCAAGGCGGGCACCGTCCTCGATTACGAGGCCAAGACCAGCTACAGCGTCACGGTCAATGTCGATGACGCCTCGCTCGGTACAAACCCGGATGCGACCGCCGACTTCACATTGGCCGTCACCGACGTGGTGGACGAGACCCCGGTGGTTCCCAGCGTGTTCATCTCGGAGGTGCATCCTTCGGGCAGCGGCAACGGATCCTACTCCGCCGACTGGTTCGAGGTGACGAACACCGGCTCCGACGCTCTGGACGTGACCGGCTGGCAGATGGACGACAGCTCGAACGGCTCGGGCAAGGTCGTGCTCCGCGGCGTGACGAGTATCGCATCGGGACAATCGGTGATCTTTATCGAAGGCACTGCGGACGGCAGCACGGATGCGGCACTCATCGCCGAGTTCTCGACCGCCTGGTTCGGCTCTGCCACATTGCCGGCGGGCGTCCTTGTCGGCGTCTATGGCGGCTCCGGCGTCGGCCTGAGCACCGGGGGCGATGCGGTCAACCTGTTCGATGCCGCCGGCAACCGCGTCACCGGCGTGAGCTTCGGGGCCGCAACCGATGGCGTCACCTTCGACAATCACGCCGGCCTTGGCAGCGATACGCTGCCGCTGCCGACCGTTTCCGATCTGAGCTCTGTCGGAGTCGATGGCGCATTCCGTTCCGCGGACAATGCCGAAACCGGTTCGCCCGGCGCGGTCGGTACGAGCGCGCCTGAAATCGACCTGCGGATCACGGAAGTCGCGCCGTGGTCCAGCGGCGACAGTCCGGTTGGCGCCGACTGGTTCGAGGTGACGAATTTCGGTGCGACAGCGGTCGACCTGGCGGGCTGGCGCATGGACGACAGCTCGCAATCCTTCGTCGGTTCGGTGGCGCTGAATGGCGTCACCAGCATTGCGCCGGGCGAGTCGGTGATCTTCATCGAGTCGTCGTCGCCCGGCACGGCGATTGCGAACTTCATCAACACCTGGTTCGGCGGTAACGCGCCGGCGGGCTTGCAGATCGGCACCTATAGCGGCTCGGGTGTGGGCCTGAGCACGGATGGCGATGCGGTCAACCTCTATGACAGCAGCGGCGCGCTGCAGGCGAGCGTGAATTTCGGCGCTTCCGATTCGACCGATCCGCTTTCGACCTTCGACAATGCCGCTGGCGCTGACAATGCGACGATTTCACAACTCAGCGCCGTCGGCACCAACGGTGCCGACGTTGCTGCGGGCGACCCCAACGAGATCGGCTCGCCCGGCACCACCGTTTCTCCGCCGCCGGAAGTGGACGTGCGGATCACGGAAGTGGCGCCGTGGTCCAGCGGCAACAGCCCGGTCGGCGCCGACTGGTTCGAACTGACGAATTTTGGCGACACGGCGATCGATCTCACCGGCTGGCGCATGGACGACAACTCGCACGCCTTCGGTTCGGCGGTGGCGCTGCATGGCATCACCACGCTTGCGGCCGGCGAGTCGGTGATCTTCATCGAGTCCGGTTCGCCGAGCATTACGGCGAGCTTCCTCGAAACATGGTTCGGCGGCGATGTGCCGGCGGGCTTGCAGATCGGCACCTATAGCGGCTCGGGTGTGGGTCTCAGCACAGGCGGCGATGAGGTCAACATCTACGACAGCACGGGCACGCTGCAGGCGAACGTAGGCTTCGGGGCGTCGGATTCGAGCGCACCGTATTCGACCTTCGACAATACCGACGGTCTGAATAACGCAACGCTCGCCCAGCTCAGCGCTGCTGGCGTCAACGGTGCGTTTACGGCGGCCGATGCCAGTGAAATCGGTTCGCCGGGCCAGTTCAACGACACGATTGTCAACTTTGATGCGATCACCGACGGCGTGTACACGGGAGTTGGCGACGATACGCTGATCAACCATGGCATGATCGCCTCGCCCGAAACGCCGGCGATCGATCTTGGCGCTGGCCGCGATACGTTCGTGCTGGGCGAAAGCGGTTCGGTCACGGGCAACATCCTGCTCGGAGATGGCAGCGATACCGCCACGATCATGGGCGCTGCCGCTTCTGTCGCGGGCGGGGCCGGCGATGACTTCTATTATGTCGGCAACGCCAGCGTGGCGATCGTCGAGAACGCCGGCGAAGGCTTCGACCGGGTGTTTGCCTATACCGACTATGCGCTGGCCCAGGGCGCCGAGGTCGAGTGGCTGCAGGCTGGCCTGGACAGCGGCGTCACGCTTTCCGGCAACGAGCTGGACAACTCGCTGGTCGGCGGCGGCGGTGACGACACGCTCAATGGCGACGCCGGCAACGACACGCTCGGCGGTCTCGGCGGTGCGGACACGCTCAACGGCGGCGAGGGTGACGACACCTACTATGTCGATGGCGTCGACACCGTGACGGAACTTGCCGGCCAGGGCTACGACACGGTGTTTGCCGCGGCGGATTTCGCGCTGGCGGAAGGGTCCGAGGTCGAGGTGTTGCGCGCCGACGCGGGCAGCACCGGTCTGACCCTGACGGGCAACGAATTCGACAACGGCCTTGTCGGCGGCGGCGGCGACGACACGCTCAATGGCGACGCCGGCAACGACACGCTCAACGGTCTCGGCGGTGCGGACACGCTCAATGGCGGCGAGGGCGACGATACCTACTATGTCGATGGCGCCGACACGGTGGTCGAGGCGGCCGGCCAGGGCTACGACAAGGTGTTCGCCACCGCGGACCACACGCTGGCGGCGGGCTCGGAAGTCGAATGGCTGCAGGCCGCGGCGGGCGACACCGGCCTGACGCTCACCGGCAACGAACTGGCCAATGCGGTGCTGGGCGGTGCAGGCGCTGACACGCTCGACGGCGGTGCCGGTGCGGACCAGCTCCATGGCGGCGAGGGTGGCGACAGTTTCGTGTTCAACTTCGGCGAGGCGAACGGCGACACGGTGGTGGACTTCGCCGCTGCGGCGGGCGACGTGCTCGACTTCTTCGGCTATGGCGCGGGCGCGACGCTGACCCAGGTCGGCGAGACCGACAGCTGGACCATCACCGCCGACGAAGCCCATGGCAGCGCCACCGAGACGATCACGCTCACCAACGTGTTCTCGCTCAACACGCAGGACTATCTGTTCCATTAGGAGCAGATGCAGTATGTCGCCGCGGCGATCGGTATCCAATTCGATCGTCCGGGGGCGAGAAAACGACAAGGGCCGCCTTGCGAGGCGGCCTCTTTGTTACATCGACGTTGTTACATCACGACCGGCTCGTCAGGCAGTTCGTTGCGGTGCGCCCCGCTGGCCGGAAAGTGCCGTACGAGATGATCGGTAACCGCGGCGATACCCAGCAGAATGCCGCGTTCGAAATCGTTGCCCTTGAACGCCGTTTCCATCTCGGTGCAGATCCGCTTCCACTCGTCATAGCCGACCTTCGCATCGATGCCGCGATCGGCGACAATCTCGAAGTCGTTGTCGGCCAGCAGCAGATAGATCAGCACGCCGTTGTTTTGCGCCGTGTCCCACACCCGCAGCGTTGAGAACACATCGATCGCCCGCTCCCGCGCGGCCTGATTGGCGATCAGCGGCGCCATGTCGAGCGCGCCCTCGACAGCGAAACGGATCTGGCCGGTGTGCCGCGTCTCGCTTGCCTTGATCGCGGCTTCGATGCGCTCGACAATGCCGGCCGGAAGCGTCCGGC
>Ga0164243_10015703_pt1 | contig 10443 bp, 7 predicted proteins | sample OricompcompostOP_FD_108781 | JGI IMG/M metagenome (GOLD analysis project Ga0164243, IMG submission 108781) | Organic Plus compost microbial communities from Emeryville, California, USA - Original compost - Organic plus compost (OP) | ecosystem: Engineered > Solid waste > Mixed feedstock >... | reverse complement strand
GTGCTCGACGCCGACACCGTCACCCTGCCTGCCGACCTGGTGCGCGCGCGGGCGGGGCGCGCGGCGCGGATGCTGGCCGCGTTGCACGCCGTCGATCTCGCGGCGCACCCGGCGACGCGGGACGCCGCGGTCGCCGATGTCGGTGACGAGTTGGAGCGGTGGTCCGCGACGGCGATGGCGGCGGATCCGGCGGTGGCGCGCGGGATCGATGTGCTGTACGACCGGCTGCGGGCGAGTGTGCCGGCTGGTTCGGGGGAGCCGGTTCTCGTGCATGGCGATTACCGGCTGGGCAACATCGTGTTCGACGGCACCGAGCCCACCGGGTTGATCGACTGGGAGATCTGGGGCGTCACCGGCGCGGCGGTGGATCTGGGCTGGTTCCTGGTCTTCTGCGACGCGGACGCGTTCCCCGGCATCGGTGGCGCGGTCGACGGACTGCCCTCGGCCGCGGAACTCCTTGGCGTGTATCAGGACGCGGGCGGCACCGCGCCGCCGGACGTGGACTGGTTCGACGCGTTCGGGCGGTTCAAAATGGCCGCGATCATGGCGCACAACCTGCGGCGGCACCGGGAGGGCAGGCACCATGACCCGTACCAGGAGCGGCTGCCGCCGACGATCGCGAGGTTGATCGAGACAGGCCTGGAACGCGTCGGCCAGCGGGTCGCGTCATGATCGGCCCACTCGCACCGGGCTCGATCTCGCTGGGCCTCTCGGTGACCGCCGGCCCGGCGGCCGGGGCCGTGGACCGGTTGCGCGAGACGGCGATCGCTGCGGTCGAGGCGGGTTTCGACGGTGTCACGCTGAGCGAGCACCACGGCGGTTTTCCCGGTTACCTGCCGACCCCGATTCTGGTGGCCGCGCTGCTGCGGGACCGTCTGCCCCGGGGCTGGGCGATCGCCTGCCCGTCGATCCTTCCACTGCGGTCGGCACCGATGGTCGCGGAGGAGCTCGCCTGGTCCGCCGCAGCGCATCCGGGCGAGATCGCGGCGGGTTTCGTTCCCGGCTACCAGGAACGGGATTTCGCCGTGACCGGGGGAGATTTCGCCACCCGCCGGACGCGGTACTGGCGGCAACTGGCGGAGGTCACCGCCCTGCTGTCGGGACGGACCGCCCTGGGCGAGGACCCAGCCCTGGCCGCGTGCGCGCAGTCCCCGATCCCGGTGGTGAGCGGCGTGGCAGGCCCGCTCGGCGCCCGCCACGCGGCGAGGGCAGGTGCCGGTTTGCTGATCACGTCCCTGCCGGACGCCCAGGAGGTCGCGCGCGTCGTCGGGGCGTACCGCGCCGAGGGAGGCGATGGCCCGAGAGTCCTGATCAGACGAGCTTGGACCGGCGGCACCCGCGTCGCGGCGGACGCGAAGGTAGGCCGCTGGCGGGACAACGCGGGCGGCGCTGCCTGGCTGGCGAAAACCCCCGCGGGCGTAGCGACCGGCCGGGGCGACGAGGTAGCGACCCACCTGGCCACCGATGCCCGTGCGGGAGGTGCGACAGCGCTGAACATCCGTGTGGACGTGGACGGAGCCGGACACGCGGAGACTTTGGCCCAGATCGCCACCCTGGGCAAGGACGTACTCCCCAAGCTACGCACGGAATTCGACCCGGCGACCGGCAAATGATCAACCCAAGAACCGCACCAAATGCTCCGCCAGCTCCCGTGCATCCGCCCCGGCCCCGTCGATCAGACTCGACCGCCGCCGCCGGAGAAAGGGCATTCCCAGCAAATACAGCCCGGGCCACCCGGCGATCCCACCGTCATGCACCACCCGGCCCTTGCGGTCCAGTATCGGAACATCCAGCCACGACAACTCGGGCCGGAATCCGGTAGCCCACACCACGGACCGGATCTCGGACAGCTGCAGCGTCAGCGGCGCACGAGGTGGTGCGGTCGCGGGGAAACGCTCCGGGGCCTGCCCGGGGTCGAAGCCGGTGCGGGAAGCCCACGCGTCGAAGGTGTCCAGCAGGCGCCCCAGCTTCAGATCCGCCAGCGTGCAGACATTGGCCAGTGAACCCGAAAACAGCAAGCGCCCGTCACGCACCCCGGCGAGCTTGCCCACCAGCCGGACACCGAGCCGGGACAGCGCGGTGAGATCCACCGTGACGCGCTCCGGGGTGCCGACGAGCTGCATCGAAGGCAGGTTCCGTGCGCGGGTCAGATCCGGGACCTCGTCATACCGTTCGTCCAGCACCCCGGCCGCGTCCATCCACCACAACACGTCGCGCCCGCGGTAAACCCGCGGCATCCGGACATGTTCCCCCACGGCGAGCGTCACCGGACGGCCCGAAAGAGCGACCTCGCGGGCGATCTGGACACCGGTCGAGGAGGCCCCCACGACAAGCACCCCACCCTCAGGCAACGGCCCCGGTTCCCGGTAGTCGAGCGCGGTGAGGGCCGGCAGCTCCGGCGGTACGGCCTCGGCGACCGGAGGCAGGCGGGCGACGTTGTGCGCACCGGAGGCGAGCACGACGGTCCGGGCCTGCCACGTTTCCTGATCCGTCCGCACCACGAAACCGTCGTCGGCGGGCCGGACGGATTCGACCGTGGTGTTGGCGCGGACGGGGGCACCGATGCGTTTCGCGTAGCCGTCGATGAGCCCCGCCAGCTCGGGCGCGGTCTGGTAGCCGTCGGGATCGTCGCCCCCGTAGGCGAAATCCGGCAGCCGCGTCATCCAGTTCGGGGTGAGCAGCCGGAACGAGTCCCACCGCTGGGTGCGCCACGAGTGCGCCACCTCGCCGCGTTCGAGCACCACGTGGTCGATCGAGCGCTCCGCGAGGTGGCGGCTCATGGCGAGCCCGCTGTGCCCGGCACCGACGACGAGCGTCGTCACCTTCGGCACGGCGCTACTTCACGTCGACGGTGACGTTGGTGGGGTTGGTGAGGATGTCGTAGACGGCGGACCGCTTCTGCGACTGCGCCACCAGCGCCTTGACGTCCTCGGGACTGGCGTCGGCGTCGATGTCGTAGGACACGCGCACATCGCTGAAACCGTTGCGCACCTCGGGATCGGCGCCGAGGATGCCGTGGATGTCGAAGTCGGCCTCGATGGTCGCGGTCACCGAGTTCAGCTGGATCTGCCGCTGCTGCGCCACGGCCGCGACGCCGGCGGTGAGGCAGCTGCCGAGCGCCACCAGCACGAACTCCACCGGCGTGATGCCGTTGTCCTCGGCCGCGAACACCTCCGGGTGATCGGCGTCGAACTCGAACTTCGTCTTGTGCCGCTGCTCGGCGCCCAGACCGTAGAACGTCTCGACACTGGAACGGCTCTGGGTGCCCCGGACCCAGGAATTCACCGTGCGCCACGTGAACTTCGCGATGTCCGGCGAGTCGCCCAGCGCCTGCCGGGCACCCAGCAGCGCCTCGACGTTGACTCCGTTGTTCACCGGCAGATCGGTCGCGGTCATCAGATCTCCTCCCGCAAAAGCGTGGTACGTGAGCCCGAGTCTGGGGCAGCGGTCACCCGCGCACGACCCGTCCCACCAGGTGGACTAGCCGCGCAGCAATGGAAGCAGGTGTTCGCCCTGGCGCTCGATCTCGCGCAAATACGGCGTGTCCGACAGGACGAAATGCGTGACGCCGAGCGCCTGGTAGTCGCGCAGGGACTTCGCGACGTCCTCCGCCGAGCCCACGAGCCACGTGGTGCCGGCGCCCGCGCCGCCGTACTTTCCGGGCGCGGTAAAGAGATTGCGGTCCAGCACGTCGCCGCGCGTGGCGAGGTCGAGCAGCCGCCGCTGCCCGGTCGCGACGAAGCGGCCGGGATAGTGGGAACTGTTGCTCTCGGCCATCGCGGCGACCTTCGCCTCCGCGTCCGCCCACGCCTGGTCCGAGGTGTCCCGCACGACCGTCGTAATGCGGAGGCCGAATTCCAGCGGTGCGTGTTCGCGGCCCAGTTTCTCGCTCAACGTGGTGAGCCGGTCGATCCGCTCCGCGATGCCTTCCAGCGGCTCGCCCCAGAACAACTGGACGTCGGCCTCCGTGGCGGCGACCTCCTCGGCCGCGGGAGAGGCGCCGCCGAAGTACAACCGTGGATGCGCGCGTCCTTCGCGAACGACCGGGCGTTGCGGCAACGTGGAATCGGTGACCGAGAAATGCTCGCCGTGGAAGGTCACCGCCTCCTCGGTCCACAGCCTGCGCACGATCCGCAGGAACTCCTTCGTGCGCGCGTACCGCTCGGCTTGCTCGCCCTCCCGGTCGCCGTACGCGGCCAGATCATCCTTGCCCGACACGATGTTCACGAGCACCCGCCCCTGGCTGAGCTGGTCGAGTGTCGCGGCGGCGGCCGCGAAGTGGGCGGGCCGCCAGTAGCCGGGCCGCACCGCGATGAGCGGCTGGAACGTCGTGGTGCGCGCGGCCAGCGCGGTGGCGACGGTGAACGTGTCCGGGCGGCCCCAGCCGGTGCCGATCAGCGCGCCGCCCCACCCGTGTTCCTCCAGCGCCCGTGCGTGGCCGGCGAGGGTGTCCAGGCTGTTGTGGTTCTCGGCGATCACGTCGCCGCGGTGGCCGGGCTTGGCCTCGTTGGGGATGTACCACAGGAATTCGCGGCTCATGGCGGCGGACTGTAGGCAGCGCGGGGGCGCCGGCCAAGGTGTCCCAGATGCCGGACCTGCGCCGTTCTCACTCGACCGGCTGGCGACACGCCCACATTTTGTGGGGTGTCGTCGGCGACGCACCACAAGATGTAGTGTCCGTCGTGCTGGTGAGCGGGAACGACCGCCGTCGACGAGCACTGGGCGCCAAGTGCGTTCGCGGCGACGGTCCGCCCGTAACGGTGCGTACCCGCGACCGGCCCGCGCGCCACCCGGCGCGCGGCTTTCAGTGTGAGCTCGCGAGGAGAGAGCTGTGACATCCAGTGTGGCGGCGGAAGCCGCCCCGAAGACCCTGCGCGTCATCCGGCGCGACGGAAGCGTGTCCTCGTTCGACGGCACGAAGATCTCGGTGGCGCTGACCAAGGCGTTCCTCGCCGTCGAGGGGGACGAAGCGGCGGCGTCGTCGCGGATCCACCACGTGGTCGCGGACCTGGCCGCGCAGGTGGAGACGTCGCTGCGGCGGCACGCCGGCGCCGGCGCGGTGCACATCGAGCAGATCCAGGACCTGGTGGAGCTGGCACTGATGCGCGGCGGCCACCACAAGGTCGCTCGCGCCTATGTGCTCTACCGCGAAGAACGCGCCAGGGCAAGGGAAAAGCCCGCCGAACCGGACACCGCCGGGCACGCCGGCTGGACGCGCGCCGAGCGGCTCGTGGCCGAGGCGGTCGCCGGTATCGACGACGTGTCGGCCGAACCGGTGCTCGCCGAGGCCCGGCGCAACATCTACGACGGGATCGACGCCGGAGAGCTGGGCACCGCGTTGATCATGGCCGCGCGCACGCTGGTGGAGCGCGAGCCGAACTACTCGTTCGTCACCGCCCGGTTGCTGCTGGACAAGCTGCGCGGCGAGGCGCTGTCCTACCTCGCGGGCGAGCCACGCCAGGCGAGCCAGGACGAACTCGACTATCCCGGCTACTTCCGGGAGTACCTGGCCCGCGCGTTCGAACTGGAGCTGGTGGATCCGGAACTGGCGACCTTCGATCTGGACCGGGTGGCGGCCGCGATCCGCCCGGAGCGCGACCTCGACTTCGGTTTCCTCGGCCTGCAGACGTTGTACGACCGGTACTTCCTGCATCACGACGGCATCCGGTTCGAACTGCCGCAGGCGTTCTTCCTGCGCGTGGCGATGGGACTCGCCGTGCGCGAGGACGACCGGGAATCCCGGGCGATCGAGTTCTACGAGCTGCTGTCCTCGTTCCGCTTCATGGCCTCCACGCCCACGCTGTTCAACGCGGGCACGACCCGGCCGCAGCTGTCGTCCTGCTTCCTGACCACTGTGGACGACGAGCTCGACTCGATCTTCCAGGCGTACAAGAACAACGCGCTGCTGGCGAAGTACTCGGGCGGGCTCGGCAACGACTGGACGCCGGTGCGCGGGCTCGGCGCGCACATCAAGGGCACCAACGGCAAGTCGCAGGGCGTCGTGCCGTTCCTCAAGATCGCCAACGACACGGCGGTCGCGGTCAACCAGGGCGGCAAGCGCAAGGGCGCGGCATGCGCGTACCTGGAGACCTGGCACATCGACATCGAGGAATTCCTCGACCTGCGCAAGAACACCGGCGACGACCGCCGCCGCACGCATGACATGAACACCGCGAACTGGGTGCCCGACGAGTTCCTCCGGCGGGTCGAGGCCGACGCGGAGTGGACGCTGTTCTCGCCCGACGAGACGCCGGACCTGCACGATCTCTACGGCAACGCGTTCGCCGAGGCGTACCGCGCGTACGAGGCGGCGGCCGACCGGGGCGAGATCAGGGTGTTCCGCCGGCTGCGGGCGGTCGAGCTGTGGCGGCGGATGCTGACCATGCTGTTCGAGACCGGGCATCCGTGGATCACCTTCAAGGACCCGGCGAACCTGCGGTCCCCGCAGCAGCACGCGGGCGTGGTGCACTCGTCGAACCTGTGCACGGAGATCACCCTCAACACCAGCACCGACGAGGTCGCGGTGTGCAACCTCGGCTCGGTGAACCTGCTCAAGCACGTGACCCCCGAGGGGCTGGACGCCGAGCGGCTCGAACGCACGGTGAAGACCGCGGTACGCATGCTCGACAACGTGATCGACATCAACTTCTACACGATTCGCGAGGCGCGGCGCTCCAACCTGCGGCACCGCCCGGTCGGGCTGGGCCTGATGGGCTTCCAGGACGCGCTGTTCGAACTGGGCCTGCCGGTCGCCTCCGACGCCGCGGTGGAGTTCGCCGACCGCAGCATGGAGCACATCAGCTACCACGCGATCTCGGCGTCGGTGGACCTCGCGGCAGAGCGCGGCCAGTACGCCTCGTTCGAAGGATCGTTGTGGAGCAAGGGAATCCTGCCGATCGACTCGCTGCGCCTGCTCGCCGACGCGCGGCGTGGCGACGCGCTGGATGTCGACGGCTCGTCCACATTGGACTGGGACACGCTGCGGCAGCGGGTACGCACCACCGGGATGCGCAACTCCAACGTGATGGCGATCGCGCCCACGGCGACGATCTCCAACATCTGCGGGGTCGGCCAGTCGATCGAACCGCAGTTCCAGAACCTGTTCGTCAAGTCGAACATGTCGGGTGACTTCACCGTGGTCAACCCGTATCTCGTGCGGGATCTGAAGGCGCGCGGGCTGTGGGACGAGGTGATGGTGTCGGACCTGAAGTACTTCGACGGCAGCCTCGGCGCCATCGACCGGGTACCCGAGGACCTCAAGCGGCTGTACGCGACCGCCTTCGAGATCGAGCCCCAGTGGCTGGTGGACGCGGCGTCGCGGCGGCAGAAGTGGATCGACCAGGCGCAGTCGCTGAACCTCTACATCGACGCGCCCAGCGGCCGCAAGCTCGACGAGCTGTATCGCTACGCCTGGCACAAGGGGCTCAAGACGACCTACTACCTGCGGGCCCGCGCGGCCACGAGCGTGGAGAAGAGCACCCTGCGCGGCACCGACGGCAAGCTCAACGCCGTCCCGGCCGCCGCGGTGGAACCGGCGTCGCGGCCGGCGCCCGACGTGGACTTCGCCGCCACCGACGGCGCCGCCTGCCGGATCGACGACCCCGATTGCGAGGCCTGCCAGTGACCACGTTCATCGAACGCGACGCGGCGCGGGTCAGCGTCGACGACAAGGCGATGATCAACGCCCGGGCCGACGTGAACCAGCTGCTGCCGCTGAAGTACCACTGGGCATGGGAGAAGTACCTCGCCGCCTGCAACAACCACTGGATGCCGACCGAGGTCGCGATGCAGTCCGACATCGCGCTGTGGAAGTCGCGCGACGGGCTCACCGAGGACGAGCGGCTGATGCTCAAGCGCAACCTCGGGTTCTTCGCGACGGCGGAATCCTTGGTGGCCAACAACATCGTGCTCGCGGTGTACCGGCAGATCACCAACCCCGAATGCCGGCAGTACCTGCTGCGCCAGGCCTTCGAGGAGGCCGTGCACACGCACACCTTCCAGTACATCTGCGAAAGCCTCGGGCTCGTGGAGGGCGAGCTGTTCAACATGTACCGGGAGGTGCCCTCGATCACCGCGAAGGACGCGTGGGCGCTGAAGTACACGCGGAACCTGGAGAACCCGGACTTCGAGACGGGCACGCCGGAGGCCGACCAGGACTTCCTGCGGGACCTGGTCGCCTTCTACGTGGTCTTCGAGGGGATGTGGTTCTACACCGGGTTCGCGCAGATCCTGTCGCTGGGCCGGCGGAACAAGATGGTCGGGATCGCCGAGCAGTACCAGTACATCCTGCGCGACGAGTCGATCCACCTGAACTTCGGGATCGACTGCGTCAACCAGATCAAGATCGAGAACCCGTGGCTGTGGACGCCGGAGTTCCAGGCCGAGGTGCGCGGCATGCTCACCGAGGCGTGCGAGCTGGAGGTCGCCTACGCGCGCGACACCATGCCACGCGGGATGCTCGGGCTGTCGGCGCAGTTGTGCGAGCAGTACATGCACTTCATCACCGACCGGCGGGCCCGGCAGATCGGCCTGGCCCCGATCTTCGGGGAGACGGAGAACCCGTTCCCGTGGATGTCGGAGGCCATGGACCTGAAGAAGGAGAAGAACTTCTTCGAGACCAGGGTCACCGAGTACCAGACCGGCGGCTCGCTGGACTGGGACTGACGACGGTACTTGCCGCCCCGCCCTCGCCCTGCCGCACGGCGGGGCGGCAAGCGCATGGGTGACCGTTCCAAGCCCGACTCGGGCGCACGGAAGGCTGGACTCGGCCGCACGGAAGGCTGGACTCGGCCGCGCGGAAGGCTGGACTCGGCCGCGCGGAAGGCTGGACTCGGGCTGGATGCCACCTACGGCCACCAGAGGGAGCCGGAGGTGGCATTCGGCTCGTGGGGGCGGGGTGATATTTCCATTGAATGGAAGAGCGGGTAGGCTTGATGGCCCGGAAAGTGGAAGCTGTTCGGCATGCGTACTCAGGTCGCCATCATCGGTGCTGGCCCCGCCGGCCTCCTGCTGTCCCACCTGCTCGGCAACGCGGGCATCGACTCGGTCATCGTGGAAACCCGGTCCAGGGAGTATGTCGAGGCGCGGATCCGCGCCGGGATTCTCGAACAGTCCACTGTGGACCTGCTGCACGAGGCGGGGCTGGGGGAGCGGCTCGCGCGCGAGGGTGACGAGCACCGCGGCATCTACCTGCAGTGGCCGCACGAGCGGCACCATCTGGACTTCGTCGACATGATCGGCCGCAGCGTCACCGTCTACGGGCAGACCGAGGTGACAAAGGACCTCGGCCGGGCCCGCGAGGCGTCCGGGCAGGAGATCCGGTACGAGGTCAGCGACACCGCGGTGCACGATCTGGACACCGGCCGCCCCTACGTGACCTTCACCGGGCCGGACGGCAAGGCCGAGCGGCTGGACGCCGACATCATCGCGGGCTGCGACGGTTCGTTCGGCCCGTGCCGCGCGGCCGTGCCCGAAGCGGGGAAACAAACCTGGGAGCGCACCTACCCCTATTCGTGGCTGGGTGTGCTCGCCGATGTCGCCCCTTCGACCGACGAGCTGATCTATGCCTGGCACCCCGACGGTTTCGCCATGCACTCGATGCGCTCGGCCACCGTGAGCCGGCTGTACCTGCAGGTGCCCAACGGCACCGACATCGCGGACTGGTCCGACGACCGGATCTGGGAGGCGCTCGCGACGCGGCTCGGGCACGGGCAGGACGGCTGGAAGCTGACTCCAGGCCCGATCACCGACAAATCCGTGCTGCCGATGCGCAGTTTCGTGCAGCAGCCGATGCGGCACGGGCGGCTGTTCCTCGCCGGCGACGCGGCGCACATCGTGCCGCCCACCGGGGCGAAGGGCCTCAACCTCGCCGTCGCCGACGTCGCACTGCTGGCCCCCGCGCTGACCGCCCTACTGTCCGAAAAGGACTCGTCGCTTGTGGACACCTACTCGGACCGCGCGCTACGCCGGGTCTGGCGCTGCACCCACTTCTCGTGGTGGATGACGACGATGCTGCACCAGTCCGGCGACCCCTTCGACCAGCAACTCCAGCTGTCGCAACTGCGCTGGATCGCCAGCAGCGAAGCCGGCAGCACCGGCCTCGCCGAGAACTACGCCGGCCTGCCGATCGGCTTCTGACGAGTGGGTCCAGGGTCCGCGACAGACCTGAGTAGTGCTACTCAAGTGCGCCCGAACCGGTTGAGCGTGCGTAGGGCGTTCCCGTAGTGTCACGAGGCAAGCACGCTCAGGATATGAGTCCGGTGGAGGGGGACTGGCGTGACTGGCTACGAGGTCATCATCGACAAGATCGCGGCGGCTGGGCAGGCCGCGCAGCGGGTCGCGGGCGTGATCGGGCCTTTGGATTTCGCCGGGGCGATTCCGGATGGGGACGTGGGGATGCCAGGTGCTCGTGCGGTCGCGAAGCTGGCGTTGGTGAAGCAGGGC
>Ga0164243_10015702_pt1 | contig 10443 bp, 9 predicted proteins | sample OricompcompostOP_FD_108781 | JGI IMG/M metagenome (GOLD analysis project Ga0164243, IMG submission 108781) | Organic Plus compost microbial communities from Emeryville, California, USA - Original compost - Organic plus compost (OP) | ecosystem: Engineered > Solid waste > Mixed feedstock >... | reverse complement strand
GAACTGGCTCAGGTTCTTCCCGATTGTCTTGCAGTTTCTTATGGGCATGTTGGCGATGGCAATGTGCACCTCAATGTCATTCCCGAAAGCAATCTCGATAATGTTGCGAAAGACCGGAAGATCAAGCTTGCAAAGGAAACGATCAATGCTGTTCTGGATAGTTATGCGGGCAGTATCAGCGCCGAGCACGGCATCGGTCGCCTGAAAAGGGACGATTTCGAGAAGCGCATTGACCCTGCGCGGCGAAAGCTGCTTGAAGGTCTCAAACAGATTATCGATCCGGACAACATCATGAACCCCGGATGCCAGCTTTCACTTGACTCTTCAAAAGGCTGACGACACATCAGCTGCACGGGCAATCAGGGAGACTTTATCGTTTTGTTTGGTGAAATCAGACGCAATGAGCAGCTCCCAGGACGCATCGCGTCGGAAATTACGCGGCAGATCGGTGACGGTACTCTGTTGCCGGGCCAAAAACTGCCGACAGAACATAATCTTGCTCAAAGCTTCGGTGTCAGTCGTTCGGTTGTGCGCGAAGCCATTGCCCAGTTGCGCAACGAGGGCTTGGTTGAAACGCGACAGGGCGTGGGAGCTTTCGTAACAGAACCAGACAGACGGCATGCCCTCCGGATCGAGCCGGAAACACTTGCCAATCGTGAAAATTTCCGCAGCCTCTTCCAGTTGCGAATGGCGCTTGAGATTGAAGCGGCAGGACTGGCGGCGGTGCATCATGATGAGCATGACATGATGCAACTTAACGAAGCGCTCGCAGAGATGAGCGGTTCAAAAAAATGGACAGATACCGGTATAGCTGCCGATCTGGCTTTTCATCGTGCACTCGCTTCTGCAACTCACAATGAGTATTTTCCGCTAGTCCTTGGCTTCATCGCCGAACGCATCAATCAGGCAATCAACGCTGCGCGTGCACGGGCCGTGCTCGAGCAGATTGTCGAGATCACTATCGATGAGCATACCGCGATCAGGGATGCCATTTACTCGCGTGATCCGTTGCAGGCGCGCGACGTGATGCGCCACCACATTGTGCAGGCGGCCAGCCGCGTCGGTCTCAAATTGGAAACTTTCTGATGGCTTCTTCTTTTGGACTTTTCAATCTGGAAGGTCGTATAGCGCTAATTACCGGTTCCAGTCAGGGGATCGGTTTTGCACTGGCGCGAGGTCTTGCGCAATACGGTGCGACGGTCATCATCAATGGCCGGGAGCGGAGCAAAGTGGATAAGGCCGTCACGCTGCTGGAAGATGAAGGACATGAAGTCTTTGCGTCTGCGTTTGATGTGACGGATGCAGAAGAAGTTCGCGCCGCTATTGACACGATAGAGGATGAAATCGGCGCGCTCGATATTCTGGTCAATAATGCCGGAATGCAGTATCGGGCGCCGCTCGAAGATTTCCCCGTTGAGAAATGGCAGCAGCTACTGGAAACCAATGTCTCCAGTGCTTTTTATGCTGGACAGGCGGTTGCGCGCCATATGATCGCACGCGGACGCGGCAAGATAATTAATATTGCTTCGGTTCAAAGTGAACTGGCGCGACCTTCCATTGCGCCTTATACCGCAACAAAGGGAGCGATCCGTAACCTGACGCGCGGTATGGCGACCGATTGGGCCAGACATGGCTTGCAGATCAATGCGATTGCGCCCGGCTATTTTAAGACGCCGTTGAATCAGGCATTGGTTGATGACCCCAAATTTACGGCATGGCTGGAGAAAAGAACACCGGCGGGCCGTTGGGCAAATGTGGAAGAACTGGTTGGTGCCGCAGTGTTCCTGAGCAGCGATGCTTCCACTTTTGTGAACGGACAGGTCTTGCATGTCGATGGCGGCATGACCGCGAGCGTATGAGGAATTGATGCTGCGTATTATCGTTATGGGTGTTTCGGGTTCCGGAAAATCGACGGTCGGAGAGAAGATTGCCGATGCATTGGACCTCCCGTTTCTCGAAGGCGACTCCCTTCATCCGAAGTCCAACGTCGATAAGATGTCAGCAGGCATACCCTTGCAGGATGAAGATCGCTGGCCCTGGCTCGACAAAATTGGAGAACGTCTTGCAGCCTCGACTGACGGCATTGTCGTTTCCTGTTCTGCGCTGAAAAAGATATACCGTGACCGCCTCCGCTCTGCTGCGGGTGCGCCTGTCCTTTTTGTTTTTCTGGACGGGAGTTTTGAAGTCCTGCATGAGCATATGGGGCATCGTACTGGCCATTTCATGCCGGTAACGATGCTGGAAAGCCAGATTGCGACACTCGAAAGTCCGGTCGGGGAACCGTTGGTATTCCGCGCAGATATCGCCGAGAGCGTGGAAAAGATCGTTTCCGACAGCCTCGAATGGATACGTTCAGTTCAGCTTTAGCATTATTTCAACGGCCAGAAGAACATCAGGGTGGGAACCGTTACAATCGCGATGATGAGCGATAACGGCAACCCCAAACGCGGATAATCACTGAATTTATAGCCGCCAGGTCCCATTACCAGCGTATTGCACTGATGACCGATCGGGGTGAGGAAATCGCATCCCGCACCGATCGCAACTGCCATCAGAAAGGCTTCTGGCTTGAAACCAAGTCCGGAAGCAAAACTTGTCGCGATAGGAGCCATCACAAGCACCGTCGCGGCGTTGTTGAGAAACGGCGTGACCATCATCGCGGCTACGAGAATGAGTGCCAAGGCCCCGGCTGGTGGCAATTGATGGCCAATGGTGGCAAGCCCTTCTGCTATGAGATCCGTGCCGCCGGTTGTTCTTAATGCATCCGAAACCGGAATAAGCGCGGCCAACATGACCAGAATCGGGCCATCGATTTCATCATAGACCTCGTTGAGAGGTATTACCTTGAATAACAGCATGGCGACCGCTGCGGCAAAGAAAGCGACTGCAACCGGCACAAGGCTTAAAGCGGTTGCCCCGATGGCTGCAATCAGAATGGCGAGAGGGATCAATCCACGCCTAACGCTGCCAAGCATCAGTTTGCGGCGGGCGAGTGGCAGCAATTCGAACTCGGGCAGAAAGGTCGATAGATTTGCCTGCCTGCCTTGCAGAACGATGACGTCGCCGAAGCGGAGTATAACTTCGCTAAGGCGCTCGGTGATACGCTCTCCTGGCCGACTGACAGCCAGCAGATTTAAATCATAGCGCGCGAAAAGGGCCAGTCTCTGGGCAGTTAGGCCGATGAGGCGCGAATTTTTCCCAATCACAGCTTCCACGACTTCGATGTCGGTCGAGCCGCTGGTCTCGGAAGGATTGCGATTCTCGGACAAGGTAAGCTTTCCCGCGCTTATGATCGCGTCCAGCGCCTTCGGGTCGCCCTCAAGCAAAACCACATCCCCTTCATTCAGGACTGTGTCGGGAAGGGGCGTCAACCGTTGTTCCTTGCGTATGATGGAAGTCACCATCGCTTCGCCTTCAGCAGCCTTGATGAGGTCAGTCACGCGCTTGCCGATCATTGTCGAGGTTTTTGTGATGCGCGCTTCGGAAGCATAGTTCTTGATCTTGATTGCTTCATCCAGCGAAACGTTTTCACGCGTGCGTTGCGGGACGAGCCAGTAAAAAAAGACCAGATAGATTAGCCCCACGGCTGATAGCACGGCGCCGACCGGTGTGAAGTCGAACATGGTGAAAGGCTCTCCGACCATTTCACCACGGATACGGGAAACGACGATATTAGGCGAAGTACCAACCTGGGTCATCAAACCGCCGAGCAGCGCGCCGAACGCCATGGGCATGAGGAAGGTTGAGGGAGAAACGTTCGAACGACGCGCAAACTGAAACGCAACAGGAATCATGATTGCTAATGCGCCGACATTTTTAACAAAGGCAGAAAGCACGGTGACAATCGCCACCAGCACGGCGAGCTGTAGCCGCACGCTACTAATATCCGGCAGGAAACGCTGGACTGCTGCTTGCATAAGACCGGAACGGGCGACACCCGCACTAACCACCAATGCGCTGCCGACGATGATGACGATATCGTCGCTAAACCCCGAAAACGCTTGATCAAAGGGAACTACGCCAACGGCTATGCCCAAGAGAAGCGCGCAGAGCGCGACCACATCATAACGGAATTTGCCCCAGATAAACGCCCCCATCATGAGTATGATTACCGCGAAGGAGAGTATCTGCTGATGCGTCATCTATCGGAATTTCCTCACAGGCGGAAAAATATTCCGTTTCTGTGTAGCCGATAAATTCTAAAACAGAAATCGATTATTATAGCGGGTTGCGGCCTTCGAAAGACGCAACCCGCCAGAGTGTCAATCGTTCAGGCGCAGGCCATCACTGCCAAAAACATGGACATTTTCTGCGGCTGCGCCAACCCTCACGGCCTGATCGATATTGTGGGTCGAGCGCCCGGCGACGCGGAAGATAAGCGGCCTGCCGTTTGGCAAGGAGGCATGGATATAGCTTTCTGCCCCGACGAGTTCGACCGCTTCGATACGGACGGTCGTATTGAAGCCATCGGCATCCGGCGCGCCATTTTCGAGAATGTGGACATCTTCCGGGCGAACACCGATGGTAAAGTTTCCTGCGGGTGTCTTCACCGCACTGCCGGTCGTCCAACCGGTGGTTTCTGCACTCGGCAGCAAGTTCATGGACGGAGAGCCGATAAATGTTGCGACGAATGTGGAGGCCGGCTTTTCATAGAGTTCAATCGGTGTGCCGACCTGTTCGATATGACCTGCATTCAGCACAACGAGACGGTCTGCCATGGTCATGGCCTCCATCTGGTCATGGGTAACATAAACGCTCGTAGTGCCGAGCGAACGCTGCAAACGCTTGATCTCGACACGCATTTGTACGCGCAATTTCGCATCAAGATTTGAAAGCGGCTCATCGAAGAGGAAGGCAGCCGGTTCGCGCACAATGGCGCGGCCCATGGCGACACGCTGACGCTGACCGCCGGAAAGCTGGCGCGGTTTGCGCTCCAGAAACTGCTCGATCTCGAGCGCCTTCGCAGCTTTCGCTATACGTCGTTCGATTTCGTCTTTCGGCGTTTTACGATTCTTCAGTCCGTAAGCGAGATTGTCGCGAACCGTCATATGCGGATAGAGCGCATAATTCTGGAACACCATGGCGATGTCGCGCTCGGCAGGTTCAACATCGTTGACTACGCGATCACCGATGGAAATGGTGCCAGATGTAATGCCCTCCAGTCCGGCTATCATGCGCAGCAGCGTGGATTTACCGCAGCCGGAAGGGCCAACCAGCACTACGAATTCGCCGTCATTGATCTCCAGCGATACCCCTTTGATGACTTCGACATTGCCGCCATAGCTCTTGCGGACGTTATCAAGAACGATTTTGCTCATTACTTTTCCGTTTCAACGAGACCTTTGACGAACCAGCGCTGCATCAACACCACAACGAGGATCGGCGGGATTATGGCCAGAATGGCTGTTACCATGACGTAATTCCAGGGCGTGGATGCGTCAGCCCAATCGACCATGCGGCGCAGGCCGATGATGATTGTGTTCATCTTGGCATCATTGGTAACGAGCAGCGGCCAGAGATACTGGGTCCATCCGTAAATGAAGAGAATGACGAAAAGCGCTGCGATATTCGTCTTCGAAAGGGGAAGCAGGATGTCCCGCATGAAACGGAACGGCCCGGCATTGTCGATACGCGCCGCCTCCACGAGTTCGCCTGGAATTGTGAGGAAAAACTGGCGGAACAGGAATGTTGCCGTCGCAGATGCCATCAGCGGTAGGGTCAAGCCCGCATAGGTATCGATCATGCCAAGATCGACGATTACCTTGTAAGTCGGCAGGATGCGCACTTCCACCGGCAGCATCAGCGTGACGAAGATCATCCAGAAGAAGAACATTCGCATCGGGAAGCGGAAGAACACAATCGCGAAGGCAGACATGAACGAGATAATGATCTTGCCGAGGGCGATGGCCATGGCGACAACGAACGAGTTCCAGAGTAGCCGCTCGAGACTGACGCCGACAACGCGTTCAACACCGCCGAAGATGGCTTCGCCGTAATTTTCAATGAGGTGGTCGCCGGGCAGAAGGGAGATAGGCGGACGAATGATCTGCGTCGACGTCATCGTTGAGGCGACGAACGTATAATAGATCGGAAACGCGACAATAATGATGCCTAGAATCAGGATGAGATGGCCGATAAGGTTCGAGACGGGGCGTTTTTCTATCATTGTCGCCTCACTCACGAATAATGCACGCGCTTCTCAACGAAGCGGAATTGGAAAGCGGTCAAGGCAATCACGATTGCCATCAAAATGACGGACTGCGCAGAAGACGAACCGAGGTTCAGATTGACGAAGCCGTCATTGTAAACCTTGTAGACCAGTGTTTCGGTCGCTTTGGCAGGGCCGCCGCCCGTCACGGCATGGATGATGCCGAATGTATCGAAGAAGGCGTAGACGGTATTCACGACCAACAGGAAGAACGATGTCGGCGCAAGAAGCGGAAATACAATAGACCAGAATCTCCGCGATCCGCGGGCGCCATCGATAGCGGCTGCTTCGATCAAGGATTTAGGAATTGCCTGTAACCCTGCTACAAAAAACAGGAAATTGTAGGAAATTTGTTTCCACGCAGCTGCAACGACCACGAGGCCCATAGCCTGATTACCGTCCAGAAGCGGGTCCCACGCGATGCCGTTGCGGCGCAGAATATAGGCAAAAGTGCCCATCGCGGGGTTGAACATGAAAAGCCACAACATGCCGGCAACGGCGGGAGCCACGGCATACGGCCAGATCAGGAGTGTACGATAAAATGTCTTGCCGCGGATAACGCGGTCTGCTGCCGTCGCAAGCAGCAACGCTGCGCCCATGGCGAGCAGTGCGGTCAGGATATTGAAAATAATCGTCACCCTGAAAGAGTGCAGATAGTTGGGATCGGCCAGAACGGCTGTGAAGTTCGCCAATCCCACGAAGGTGGATTTGAGCCCGAATGCGTCTTCACGCATGAAGGACTGATAAATTGCCTGACTGGCTGGCCAGAAGAAAAACACCACAGTCAGCACGATCTGTGGGGCCAGCAGGAAATAGGGCAAGATTTTATTCGGAAAGGTAACTTTCTGCACGGGGAGCTTCCTCGTGGGGACAACGCCACCTGCCATGGGCAGGCGGCGTTGTGTCTATGTGATCGATTACTGAGCGGCAGCAATCGCGTCGTTTGCACGCTTGACGCCATTCTCAAGCGCAGTTTTTGCGTCCTGCTTGCCGCCAAGCATGGCTTCGAACTCTTCGTTCAGAATATCACGGACCTGCGGCAGATTAACGAGACGCACGCCCTTTGAGTTTTCGGTGGGAGCCTTGCCCATCATCTGGAGGATCGGCGTTTCGCGGCCCGGATTCTTTTCATAGAAATCTGCCTTCTTGGTTTCCTCGTAAGCAGCCAGCGTCACCGGCAGATAACCGGATTTTTCGTGCAGCTTGACCTGAATTTTGGTTTGCGAGAGGAAGTTGAAGAATTCTGCAATGCCCTTGTACTGTTCGTCGCTCAGGCCCGCGAACACCCAAAGAGCAGCACCGCCAGGAATCGTATTTTGCGGGCCGTGACCTTCATAATAAGGCAGCTGGCCGATGCCGTAATTGATGCCTGATTTCACAACATCGCCCAGACCACCGGATGATTCCGTCAGCATCGCGCATTCGCCGGAGGTGAAGAGCTGCTTGGCTTCCGATGTGCGGCCGCCGTAGCGGAACGTGCCGTCTTTTGCGAGGTCGGCAATCGACTGGAAGTGCTGGATGTAAAGCGGCGAATTGATTTCGAGCTTTACATCGGTGCCGCCAAGACCGTTTTCATTGGTGCCGTAAGGAACGTTGTTCCAGGCAGCAAAGTTTTCGGTCTGAATCCACGTCAACCACGTAGAGGTGAAACCGCACGGTGCTGCGCCGCTGGACTTGATCTTCTTTGCAGCTTCGAAAACTTCCGGCCAGGTCTTTGGCGGATTGTTTTCATCGAGGCCAGCCTTCTTGAAGGCGTCCTTGTTGTAATAGAGGATCGGCGACGATGAATTGTATGGGAAGGATAGCATGGTCCCGTCCGGCTTCGAATAGTACGCCACGATACCGGGCAGGTACTGCGACTTGTCGAACTTGAAACCGCCCTTTTCCAGCACTTCCGCAGCCGGCACCACAGCGCCTTCAGCAGCCATCATGACACCGCTGCCCGCATCGAACACCTGAAGGATGGCCGGGGGCTGCTTGGAGCGGAACGCGGCGATGCCGGCATTCAGCGTTTCGGGATAGGTTCCCTTGTAAACTGGAACGATCTTGTATTCGCTCTGGCTTTCATTGAACTCTTTGGAGAGCTCATTGACCATTTCGTTGTTGGCACCGGTCATGCCGTGCCACCACGCCAGTTCCGTCTGGGCGAATGCCTGCGAACCGATGGTGAGGGCGAGGGCGCTTGTCAGCGCCGAAGTCGTGATCAGACGGATAAGCATGTTTCCTCCTCGAGTGTGAGATTGCGTGAACATTCGAGCTCCTTTAGGATGTCTCAGAAGTCCCGCATCTGCGATATATTCATTGCACTTATATGAATGCAATTTTTTGCGAAGGATCAACCTTCGATTCTTCCAATGGCAGAATAAATCCGAAAACGATAGTATCCCAAATGAAAAAAAACGAAAGGCAAGTGATAATCCCGGGAAGAGCATGTGCATAATGACGATGCCGGGAACACTGCCGGTGTCATTTGAATATAGTGGTAGCCTGTTCGCTCTCCAGCGGATTGACCAATGCGCCAGTCTGAATTGAATATAGCTTCTCGAATCTGACCGACGGGTTGCTGAGTTCCTCTCAGGCAGGTCGGACATCGATCAATTTGCAGACAGGTGAACTTATGCCGAGTGACGACCGCAGGAAAAGTCGCGTTACGCTTCTGGATGTGGCGCGGCATGCCAATGTATCGCGCGCAACGGCTTCGCTGGTCATTCGCAAAAGTCCCCTGGTGGGGGCAGCAACACGGGAGAAGGTCGAAAAAGCCCTGCAGGAGCTGGGCTATGTCTACAATATGGGGGCTGCTAGCCTCCGGGCGGAGAGGTCGAATACGGTTGGCGTCATTGTCCCGACTCTCGGCAATCCGTTTTACGGTGAATTGCTTTCCGGCATAGATAGCATTGTGGGTGAGGCTGGACTGGTCGTTCTTCTCGCAAACAGTCATGAGAATTTTGCCAATCAAACCACCCTCATGCAGCGTATGCGCGAGCACGGTGTCGATGGCGTGATTGTGTCGCTGGCGGCAGAAACGGCTCCCGAATTCATTGAGCAGTTTGTGGATTGGGGGCTGCCGGCCGTTCAGGTATTGCGCCATGTGACGGACCGAATTGACTACGCAGGCGTGGATTATGCGGGCGGAATGCGGCAGGCGGTCAATTATTTGGCCCAGCTGGGGCATAGCACGATCGCCTTTGCCGTGCACGGGCCGGTTCATTCTGCATATCGTGAACGTGTGGAAGGTTTTCAGGAAGCGATGCAACAGCAGGGCCTTGATCCCGGCATGATTGTCCGCTTGCCGTATACGATGCCGGAAATTGCCAAAGCCGCCCCGTTGCTTTTTCAGGCGGGACAAGCGCCGACAGCGGCAATCTGTTTCAATGACGTGGTTGCGCTAGGTCTTTCGGCTGGACTTTATGACTGTGGGAGGAGGGTCGGCGAAGACTTTTCTCTCATCGGCTTCGATGATGTAAGCGACGCGGAGGCAACGCGGCCTCGTTTGAGCTCGGTGTCAACCCGGCCGGTTGCAGTGGGCCAGAATGCCGCTCGGCTGCTTCTTTCCCGTTTGGCAAACCCCAAAAAGCAAGCTGAGCGCATCGTCAGCGAAACCTATTTGCAGGTCAGGCAGTCCTGTGTACCGATAAATACGGCCGCCCTCTAATCCGAATTAATGATTGACGAGCGGCATCAAACCAATTTAGATCGATCTAAATTTATTGCCGACAGGAGGAAAAGTCGGCATAATCCGGGTACCGGGAGGTTCGGCATTGTATAACTTCAACTTCGCGCCTGTCTTAGCGTCGATGGATAAGCTGCTTGTCGGTGCGTGGCAGACAATTGAGCTCTCGTGCGCGGCGATGGTGTTGGGCTTGATTGTGTCAATTATCTGCGCTGTCGGTAAGACCTCCGGACCCAAGCCGGTACGCTTCGTGATCGACGCCTATATCGAAATCATCCGCAATACACCGTTTCTGGTGCAGATATTCTTCATCTTCTTTGGCTTGCCTTCTGCCGGTTTGCGCCTGTCGCCCAACAGTGCCGCGCTTCTGGCGTTGGTGGTGAACTTCGGGGCCTATGGTGCGGAGATTATTCGTGCAGGCATCGAATCCATTCATAAAGGGCAGGTGGAAGCCGGAACCGCGCTTGGTCTCTCCAAGCTGCAGGTATTCCGCTATGTCATCATGAAACCTGCGTTGCGGACAGTTTATCCGTCGCTTACCAGCCAATTCATCTACCTGATGCTG
>Ga0164243_10015701_pt1 | contig 10444 bp, 8 predicted proteins | sample OricompcompostOP_FD_108781 | JGI IMG/M metagenome (GOLD analysis project Ga0164243, IMG submission 108781) | Organic Plus compost microbial communities from Emeryville, California, USA - Original compost - Organic plus compost (OP) | ecosystem: Engineered > Solid waste > Mixed feedstock >... | reverse complement strand
TCTAGGCCGTGCTTCGGGCCCCCGGCCGCGTGTTGCGCGGGGATCTTAGCCTGGCGCCACGTGCGAACGGAGGGCCCATGGACCCGATCAGGAACCTCGTCCGCTTCCGGGTGAAGGGCGAGGTACTGGAGTACGCGATGCCCGCCTGGATCGACGGCGGCCTGCGCAAGGCGTGGCGCCGCGCCACCGAGGACCGGCCGGCGCTCACCCCGGCGGCGGTACGCGCGGTCCGTTCCCTGTGGGGACCCGCGGCCGACGACACGGCGTTCCTGCGTGAGGTCCTGCCGCGGGCCCGCTACACGTACCGGTGGGACCGGCCCGAGGGCACCGACGGTTGGTCCGCCGCGCTGGCGGCCGCCCGGGCCGATCTGGCGGAGCATCCCGACGACCCCGAGGACGACGAACCCGAGGAGGACGGGGTCGACGAACCCGGGGACGACGGGGTCGACGAGCGCCTCGCCGCCGAGTCGGTGGCGGCGGCCCTGGACGAGATGGTGCAGGCGGTCGCCAGCGTCGGGATCACGCCCAGCGGCGCCGACGACGACGGGTTCGTCCTGCTCCCGGTACTGCTGAGCGAGCCCGACGAGCGGCTCGGCCCGATGATCGAGCAGGTCCCCGGCCGGCTGTACGCGTCGTTCGGCATGCACGGCCCCACCGAACGCGGCACCACCCTGTGGCGGCACGCACCGCACGAGGACGGCGAGGTCGCCGGCGTGTCGGCCCAGCTGCTGCTGATCAAGGCGGCGACGAACCTGGCCGGCGGGCTCGTGGTGAGGTGCACCGACAAGGAGCCGAACAAGGACTCGCTGCTGGAGTTCAGCCGGGACGGCGGCAACGCCGGCGCGGCGCTGACCATACCGGGCTTCGGCGCCCGGCAGGCCGAGTTGCTCGGCGCCGAACGGATCGTGGTTGGCGTGCCGTGCAACGACGTGTGCTGGGTGGCCGGCGAGGGTTCGCCGGCGGCGGACAGGGTGTACGAGCTGGTCCGCGAGCACACGCACACCGACTACCTCGTGCCGGCGGTGTACCTGATCGACCGGGACGACCGGATCGAGGTGCTGGACAGTGTCGGCGAGGCGGTGTCGCGGCCGCAGCGCCAGATCATGAACGACGGACACATGTTCGCCACGTTCAACCCGATCTGCCCGGAGCAGCCCCCCGGTACCGACGAGATCGCGCTGTCCGAGCTGTGGCCGAGGGGAGCCGACCGATGAGCCTCGACGACATCAACAACGTCGCGTTCGGGTACGGCGAGGACCCCGGCGACACGCACGTGGTCGACGTACCGGTACTCGCCGAGGACGGCATCCGGCAGGCCTGGCAGCGGGTCGCGGCCGAGCACGGGCTGCGGCCGCAGCAGATCGTGGAGATCCTGTCCGAGTGGTCGCCGACCGCGGCCGATCGGGAGTTCCTGGCGGCGACGTTCCCGGACACGCCGGTACGGTTCGGGTTCGCGCGGCCGGAGTCGCCGGACGGCTGGCCCGCGGCGCTGGCCGCCCGCCGGGACGCGCTGGAGCAGGCCCGAATGCAGCAGGTGCTCAGCACCCCGCCGGACAGCGGGCGTACCGAGACGCTGCCGGTGCTGCGCACGTACGAGCCGGTGATGGCGGCCGGGCTCGAGGTGGTGCCGGACGCGCTGTACGTGGGGGTCACCGAATCCGGCCCGGTCGACGGCGGGATCCACTCGATGCACCTGGGGGCCGGCGCGCTGACCGAGCAGTACGGTGGGCTGCTGCCGGCGCTGCAGCTGGCCGGCGCGACGCTGCGCGACACGCTGCGGCTGAGCGTGGTCGAACCCGCCGAGCGACGCGCCGACCGGGTCTACACGCTGCGCCGCAGCGCCGGCTACCGGGCCGCCGCCGTGTTGGGGTTGCCGGGATTCGGTGCGGCGCTGTGCGAGTGGCTGGGTACCCCCTGCGTGGTCGCCGGGCTGTGCTGCAACGACACGCTGCTGCTCACCGGCGCCGACAGCAACGCCGTCGAGACGGTCATGCGCCTGACGCTCACCCACGAACACCGCGACGATCTGGTCACCCCGTCCGTGTTCATGGTCGAGGACGGCGGGCTGACCCTGGTGGGCCGCGCCCCGGGCGAGGACTAGCTAGTCGCAGGCCGGCTCGGCCCAGGCGGTACGGGCGAGGTCCAGCAGCGCGGTGAGTGCGGGGCTCGGCGCCCGGCGCGCCAACCGTACGGCCTGGGTCTGCAACGCCATCGAACCGGGCACGGACCAGGGCAGTACGACGAGGTCGCCGCGGCGCAGCTCCCCGCGTACCGCGACGGCGGGCAGCATGGCCACACCGAGCCCGGCGACCGCGCACTGCTTGACGGCCTCGATGGAGGCGAACTCGGCCAGTACCGGCGGGGCGACGCCCGCGGCCCGCAGCGCCCGGTCGAACACCTCGCGGTGCGCGCAGCCCTCCTCGACCTGGATGAGCGGTTCGTCGGCGAGATCGGCCGGTACCACCGAGGTCGCGGACGCCAGCCGGTGGTCGGGGGCGGCGACGAGCCGCAGCGGTTCGGCGGCGAGTTCCTCGACGGCCAGGCCGGTACCGGCGATGGGTTCCTCCAGCAGCAGCGCGGCGTCGAGCCGGGCGGCGGACAGGTCGGCGAGCAGCTCGGTACGGGGGGCCGGCCGGAACACCACCCGCAGCCGCGGATGCCGGTCGGCGAGGGTGCGCAGCACCGCGGGCAGCCGGTACGCGCACAGCGTCTCGGCGGCGCCGATCCGCAGCGTGCCGACGAGTTCGCCGTCGCCGCTGGCGATCGCGCGCAGCTCGGCGGTGGCGTCGTCGGCGAGCCGCAGGATGCGGTCCGCGTACTCGACGAGGCGGTGGCCGGCGTCGGTGATGACGATGCGCCGGCCGAGCCGTTCGAACAGCGGGGCGCCGATCTCGTGTTCCAGGGTCTTGATCTGGGCGGTGACGTTGGACTGCACGTACCCGAGGTCGGCGGCGGCGCGGGTGAAGCTGCCGGCGGCGGCGACGGCCCGGAACGTACGCAGCAGGCGAAGCTCCATGCATCAACCATAGCGATGGATGGCATCAACAACATTCGTTTGACGTGATGGGTACGCGCCCCTAGACATGGAGGCGTGACCCTCACTCGCGCGACCGTCTCCGCCCCGCCCCGGCGCGGCTTTCCCGCCCTGCTCGTCGCCTCCGTCGGCGCGTTCGCGAACTATGCCGTACTGCTCCCGATCGTGTCCGCGTGGGCCGCGCACGGCGGCGCCAGCCCGGCCGGCGCGGGCGCCACGACCACCGTGTTCATGGTCACCACGGTGCTCACCCAGGCGCTGGTACCGGCGATCGGCCGCCGGGTCGGCTTCCGGTGGGCGTTCGCCCTCGGCGTGCTGATCATGGTCCCGCCGACCATCGGGTACGCGGTGACCGACGCACTGGCCCCGCTGATCGCCGTGTCCGCGCTGCGCGGTGTCGGGTTCGGGCTGCTCAGCGTCTCCGGCAGCGCGCTGGTCGCCGAGCTCGCCCCGCCCGGGCGGCGCGGCCGGGCCAGCGGCGCGTACGGGCTCGCCGTGGCACTGCCCAACGTCGTGCTGGTACCGGTCGCCGTCGCCGGCGTCGACCTGGTCGGCTACCCGACGCTGCTGGTCGCGATCACCGTCGCCCCGCTGGCCGCCACCGCCGCGATCCTCGCCATCCGGCACCGGCCGGAACCGGTACCGGTTGCCGGCCTTCGGCGCCCCCGGGTCGGCGCGATCGCCGGCCCGGTCGCGGTGATGCTGCCGATCGCGGTCGCCGCGACCGGCATCATCACGTTCGCTCCGCTGGCCGTACCGGGTGCGGACGCCGCGGTCCTCGCCGTGTTCGGGTTCGCCGCGCTCGCCGCCCGGTGGGTCGCCGGCCAGCTCGCCGACCGCGCCGCGTCGGTACGGCCGCTGCTGCCCCTCGCCGTCGTCCTCGCCGCGGCCGGTCTCGCCCTCGTCGGCCTCTCCGGCCGGTACGGGGGTGCCGCCGTCGCCGTGCTCGGCGCGTTGCTGCTCGGCGTCGGGTTCGGCGCCGCCCAGAATCAGACCCTGCTACTGCTCTTCGAGCGCGCCGGAGCCGGCCGGCACGGTACCGCCAGCGCGGTGTGGAACATGTCCCTGGACGCCGGTACCGGTATCGGCGGCATCCTGCTCGGCACGCTCGCCACCCGCGCCGGTTTCCCCGTCGCCTTCGCCCTCACCGGTGCCGTACTGCTTCTCGCCTGCCTCCCGGTGGCGTACCGCACCAGCCGCTGACCCGGGCCGCCTCAACCACGCGCGCCGGCCGCCCGCGGTGCCGTGCGGGCGGCCGGCACGGTCAGGGTCGTACCAGCGGGACGGTGGCGGCGTGCCGGGACTGGGTGGCGGCGTCCCAGTCGCCGGTGCAGTACACCGAGAGGCCGACGATCGCGTCGCCGGCGAGCTCGGCGCGGGCCATCTCCCGGCAGTACCAGTCCTGTCCGTCCGCGGTCCAGCGTTCCTCCCACTCGACGACGAAGCCGCCCGGGGTGGGGTCGACGCGCCGGCGCGGCACCGTACCGGTGGCCGGGTGCAGCCGCCGCCGCAGCGCGACGAGCGCCTCGGCCCCGTCGGCCTGCTGCCGCCACTGCGGCGTACTGAGGTCCAGGAAGGCGTCCGGCGCGAACAGCCCGTCGGGCACCTGCCCGGTCGCGAAGAACCGCATCAGATCGTCGGCCGTACGGTCGATGGTCGGGGCGGTCATGACGCCGCCGCCAGGTTCGCCTCGATCGCGCGCATGGTCGCGGCCAGCTCCGCGGTCGGTGTGAACTCGACGATCTCGGTACCGGCCGTCAGCAGCGGCAGATGCCCCGGCTCGCCGTAGTACGCGTCGCCCGCGCGGTACGTCTCCTCGTGGTCCGGGTACCGGAAGACGAGGGTGCCGCGCAGCACCACGCCCCAGTGCGGTGCCTGGCACCGGTCGTCCGGCAGCCCGCGGAACAGCGGCGCCGGGTCCAGGTCCGCCTTCATCGTCTCGAAACCCACCGTGTACGGGCCGAGCTCGACGTACCGGCCCTCGATGACCGGCTCGTCCACGGACACGGGCGCCTCGGTCTTGTTCGTGCGTGGCATGGTGTGCCTCCTCGGGTGTCGTGCCTCCACCCGGAGGGCGTGCGATCCGGTCGCACGATGTCAGGACCGCAGCTGCCAGCGGATCGGATGTTCCGGCTCGTACACGCAGAACGTGCCGGTGTGCACCGCGCCGTGCAGGTGCCGGCCGAGCGGCGGGTGGGCGCGTTCGATCCGGCGGATCGCGTCGTGGATCCGGGCGGTGACGGCGGTCCTGGCGCGTTCGGCCGGCGAGCCGGGGCGCCGGGCGCGCCCGCCCAGCCCGTACGCGGTGGTCAGCTGCTCGACCAGCGCGTCGTACTCGGCCCGGCGGCGCGCGGTCGTTTCGGCGTCGGCGTCGGCGTCGGCCAGCTCGTCCTCCAGTTCGGTCAGCCGCTGCCGGTACGCGCGACGCGCGGTGGCGTCGACCAGCTCGCCCAGGTTGCCCTCGGGTGCGGTCGGCCCGTCCCGCGCGGCGGCCGGTGCGTACGCGGTGACCAGGTCGAGCGCGGCGACCGGCCGGCCGGGGCGGGCGAGCAGCGTGGCGAGATCGCGCAGCCCCTTGGCGTCCCGGAGCCGGGCCTGGCGCCCCTCGTACGCCACCGTCCACACCTCGCCGTCGCACCGGAACACGGCATCGCCGTCGGCGGCGGCCGCCAGGCCGAGCGCCCGGTACCGCCGGTCGGCGTCGGCGCGGCTGCCCGGGTCGTCGAGCGCCCGTCCGGCGTCCCGGCGTACCTCCGCGGCCAGCAGCGCCGCACCGGCGGCCGCGCAGGCCCGGTCGGCGGCGGCGAAGTGGGCCGCGGCGGCGGTACGGTCCCCGTACCCGGCGGCGAGCAGCCCGAGGTGCCGGTCGACCGGGCCGCGCAGCGCGGCACCGATGCCCTCCACCACCCACATCCCCGCGTACCGGGCGAGCGCCCGGTACGTCGGCTCGGCGACCGGATGCGGACCGACCGCGCCGACGATCTCGGCGACCTGGGCGAGCATCGGCAGCCACTCCGAGTCGTACGGTGCGGACGGCAGCCGCGGCGCGACCGCGTCCAACCGCGCCCGGGCGGCGTCGGTCTGCCCGGTCTGTGCCAGTACCAGCGCCAGGCTCACGTACGGCCAGACCGTGCCGAACCGTTCCGGCTGCAGGGTGTCGACCAGTTCGGCCAGCCGGTCCCGGTCGCCGGTCGCCGCGAGCAGGCACCAGCGCTGGGTGCTGGTCAGGTCCTCCGCGTTCCGGCTGCCGGCCCGTTCGCCGAGCGCGCGGGCCTCTGCCAGTGCGGCGGCGCAGTCCGCGGTACGGCCCTCCCGCAGCGCCCGCATGCCGCGCCACAACGGCACGTACCACAGGTACAGCGGCCGGCCGAGCCGTTCCGCGGTGACCCGGAAGGCGAGCGCCTCGGCGTCCGCGGCGAGCAGGTCACCACCCTCCAGGTACGCGACGAGGCGCAGCCGGCGCGCCAGCAACTCCAGCGGCGGATCGGCGCGGCGTACCGCGACGGTCAGCATCTCGGTCGCGGCGGCGAGCCGTTCCGTACGGTGCTCCGGTCCGGCGCGGGCATCGCACAGCGCGGACAGCGCGTACCCGAGCGCCCCGTCGTCGCCGGCCGCGCGTGCGGCGCGTACCGCCTCGGTGGCCAGTTCGGCCCGTTCCGACTCGGCGGTCAGCAGCGACGACGCGACCGACAGCCGGGCGGTCACCAGCGCGCGCAGCGGCGCCCCGGCGGGCAGCGCGGCGCGGGCCTCGGTGAGCAGACCCAGCTGCGTACCGTCCAGCATCGGTACCTCGAAGCCGGAGCCGAGGCCGAGTGCCGCCGCCGCGAGCAGGTCGGGCCGGTCGAGTGCCCGGGCCCGCGCCGCGGCGTCGAGGAACCCGGCGCGCGCCCCGCTCCGGTCGCCCGCGCCGGCCGTCGCCTCGGCCAGCCCGAGCAGCGTCGTCACCCGGTCCGCCGGGTCGTCGGTCAGCGCCAGCGCCCGGTGGTACCAGCCGGTCGCGTCGGCGTACGCGAGGCGACCGGCGGCGCGGTCACCGGCCTGCCGGGCGATCCCGGCGGCGCGCACCCGGTACGCCGGGCCGGCGTGCGCCAGGTGCCGGGCCGCGGCGGCGACGTCCGTGCCGCGGTCGGCGAGCACCGTACCGGCCCGCGCGTGCAGGCCGGAACGCTCCCCGGCCGGTACCCCGTCGTGCACCGCGTCCCGGACGATCTGGTGGGTGAACGCGACCGTACCGTCGGGTGCCTCGGTGACCAGGCCGGCGTCCAGCGCCGCACCCAGCCCGTCCGGTACCCGGTCGGCGGGCAGCGGCGCGACCGCGGCGAGCAGGTCGGTACCGGCCGGGGCGTCCAGTACGGCCAGGGCACGTACCACCGACCGCGCGTCCGGTGGCAGCGCCGCGACCCGCTCGTCGACCAGCGCCCGCACCGACGCCGGCAGCGCGTCGGTACCCGGCGAGCGCAGCAGCTCGGTGACGAACAGGGCGTTCCCGGCGGTACGGGCCAGGATCGCGGCGACCCGCTCGGGGCCGGCGGCGGCGCCGGCGTACCGGAGGAGCGCGGCGATGTGGCTGCCGTCCAGCGGCTCGACCGGAAGGACGGTACCGGCGCGCAGCAGCCGCGCCCGCGCGGCGAGCTGCCCGTGCCAGTCGGCGTCGCCGGGCCGGGCCGTCGCGAGCAGCAGGACGGGCAGCGTCGGTACCGCGAGGGCCAGTTCGGTCAGCAGCCGCAGCGCCGGCTCGTCCGCGTCGCTCACGTCGTCGAACACCAGCAGCAGCGGGGCGTCCGCGGCGCACTCCCGTACCAGGGTGGTGACGTCCTCGACGAGCTGCCGCCAGGCGGTACCCGGGTCGTCGTCGGGCGCCAGCACGATGTCGGCGCCGGAGCGCAGCGCGGCCAGGTAGCCGGGGCCGGTACGCCCGGCGGCCAGCTCACGGACGACCCGGGGCCAGGGCGCGAGCGGCTCGGACCCGGCGCAGGAACCGAGGACGGCGCGGAACCCGACGGCTCCGCGTACGGTCTCGCGGGCGAGCCGGGTCTTGCCGGCGCCCGGCTCGCCGGTCAGCACGACCAGGCCGCCCCGCCCGTCCGCGGCCTCGTCCCGCGCGCGGTCCAGCTCGGCCCGTACCGCGTCGCGCCCCACGAGGGGGAACACGCCGCCCGGCATACCTTCCGATCCTGCCAGAACCGCGGCGGTACGCGGCTCGGTCGTCCGGCCGACACCGACCGGGCGACCGGGGTCAGACCTGGACGAGGGTCGCGATGCCCTGGCCGACGCCGATGCAGGCGGCGGCGACACCGTACCCTCCGCCGCGCCGGCGCAGCTCGCGGCAGACGTCGACGATGACCCGCGCGGCCGACGCGCCGAGCGGGTGGCCGATCGCGATGGCGCCGCCGTTCGGGTTGACCCGGTCGGCCGGGATGGCGGGCAGCTCGTGCAGGCAGCTCAGCACCATCGCGGCGAACGCCTCGTTGATCTCCCACACGGCAATGTCCGAAGTGGACAGTCCGGTACGGTCCAGTACCCGCCGGATCGCGCCGACCGGCGCGGTGGAGAAGCGGTCCGGTTCGACGCCGACGACAGCGGTGGCGACGAGCTGGCCGAGCGGTACCACGTCGAGCTCGGCGGCGACCCGTGCGGTACCGACGAAGGCGGCGAGGGCGCCGTCGGACAGCGGCGACGAGTTGCCGGCGGTGACCGGGCCGTCCGGGCTGAACGCCGGCCTGAGCCGGGCCAGCTTCTCGGCCGAGGTGTCGTCCCGGATCGACTCGTCCCGCGGTACCCCCTCGACCGGCAGCACGGCGTCGTCGTGCAGCCCGCGCCGCCACGCCGCGGCGGCGAGCTGGTGGCTGCGCAGCGCCCACTCGTCCTGTTCGGCCCGGCCGATACCGAGCTCGACCGCGACCCGTTCGGCACAGGCACCGAGCGGCGCCGTCCACCGGTCCGGCAACGCCGGGTTGACCATCCGCCAGCCGAGCCGCGTCGGGTACAGATCCAGGTCCCGGGGCAGCGCCTCGTCCGGCGGCGGCAGTACGAACGGGGCACGGCTCATGCTCTCCACCCCGCCGGCGACCACCAGCTCCGCGTCGCCGACCGCCACCGCCCGGGCCGCCTGGACCAGCGCCTCCGCGCCGGAGCCGCACAGCCGGTTGACCGTACTGCCGGGCACCGTCACCGGCAGCCCGGCGAGCAGTGCCGCCATCCGGGCCACGTTGCGGTTGTCCTCGCCGGCGCCGTTGGCGTCGCCGAGCAGCACGTCGTCGATGCGTTCCGGATCGAGGCCGTGCCGGCGGCGGACCAGCTCGGCGACGGGCAGCGCGGCGAGATCGTCGGTACGGATCCCGGACAGGCCGCCACGGTAGCGCCCGAACGGGGTGCGTACCGCGTCGATCAGGTAGGCATCCACGCCGGCGAATCTACCGCCCGGTGCCGGTTGGGGGCACCGGGCGGCGCCGCGGCTGGCACAGTGGGCGGATGCGGAAGATCAGGTGGGGGATCCTGGCCACCGGCGGGATCGCGGCGACGTTCACCGAGGATCTGCTGACCATGCCGGACGTTGAGGTGGTGGCGGTCGGGTCGCGCAGCGCCGAGGCCGCGCGGGCCTTCGCCGACCGGTACCGGATCGCGCACGCGCACGGCAGCTGGGCGGCGCTGGCCGCGGACGACGACGTGGACGTCGTGTACGTGGCGACGCCGCACAGCGCGCACCACCCGGCCGCGGCGGTCTGCCTGGACGCCGGCAAGCCGGTACTGGTGGAGAAGCCGGCGGCGCTGGACGCGGCACAGGCGGCGGACCTGGTGGCGCGCGCGCACGCGGCCGGGGTGTTCCTCGCCGAGGCGATGTGGACCCGTACGTTGCCGGCGGTACGGGAGATGACCGCCCGGATCGCCGCCGGCGCGATCGGTACGCCCCGGGTGGTGTCGGCGGACTTCGGCCTGGCCGGGCCGTTCCCGCCGACGCACCGGCTGCGGGACCCGGCGCTGGGCGGCGGCGCGCTGCTCGACCTCGGCGTGTACCCGGTCGCGTTCGCGCAGCTGGTCCTCGGCCCGCCGGCGGCGGTGACGGCGACCGGTACGCGTACCCCCGAGGGGGTGGACGAGACGGTCGGGCTGCTGCTGGAACACGAATCGGGCGCGGTGGCGACGCTGTCCTGTTCGATCGCGGCGGACACGCCGCGGGTGGCGGCGGTGTCCGGCGACGAGGGCCGGATCGAGCTGGACCGCGGCTTCTTCGCCCCGCACGGCTTCCGGCTGTACCGGGCCGACACCGTCGAGGAGGTCACCGCGGCGCCGTCCGCCCGCGGGTACGTGCACGAGGCGGCCGAGGTAATGCGCTGCCTGCGTGCCGGCGAGACGGAAAGCCCGCTGCTGCCGCTCGCCGACACCCTGGCCGTACTGCGCACCCTGGACACC
>Ga0164243_10015700_pt1 | contig 10444 bp, 12 predicted proteins | sample OricompcompostOP_FD_108781 | JGI IMG/M metagenome (GOLD analysis project Ga0164243, IMG submission 108781) | Organic Plus compost microbial communities from Emeryville, California, USA - Original compost - Organic plus compost (OP) | ecosystem: Engineered > Solid waste > Mixed feedstock >... | reverse complement strand
TCGGTGCACCTCGGTGAGCTGGAGCGCGTCGTGCTCGCGGAGGCGCTGCTGCTGTCCCGGCTGACGCCGCGCTAGCGCTCCCAGCCGGCACGCTGTGAGCCGGCAGACGGCTCACCGTGCGGCGACGTCCACGGCACGCGCCCAGGCCAGCACGTCGGCGGGCAGCGCGGGGCTCGGCAGGTCGCCGGCCAGCAGGGCCACGACGTCCGGTGCGGGCACCCGTTCGCCGCCGCGTCCGAGGAACCGTGCCGCGACGAGCCCGCGCGCGACGTGCTCGTCGTGCCGCGTGAACACCTGCTCGAGGTAGACGACCCGCGGATCCCAGCCGAGCACGCGGGTGGTGAGCTCGAAGCGCTGGCCGAGCGTGAGCGGGCGCCGGTACTTCACGGTGGAGGCCGCCACGACGGGGTACCAGCCGCGCCGGGCGAGCGGCCGTGCGCCGTCGACGTCGGCCAGGTAGTTCGACCGTCCGACGTCCATCATCTGCAGGTAGACCCCGTTGTTCACGTGCCGGTACAGGTCGAGGTCGCCGGGGTGGACGCGCATCCGGGTCACCGACGGGTCGAGCAGGTGCCGGCCGGGAACCGGCCGGCGAGGGCGCCACGAGGACAGGGCGAGCTGGATCGTCCGGGTCACTCGGCGATGTTACTGATCGGTACGTCCCTGACGAGCGCTCCGGCTCAGACCGGAGGCGCCGGGTCGTACTGGAGGTCGCGGCGGGCCTGCCGGGCGGCCTCTGGCGAGTCGAGCCGCGCGACGAGGTGCAGCGCCATGTCGATGCCGGCGGACACTCCGGCCGACGTGATGACGTCCCCGTCGTCGACGAAGCGGGCGTCGGTGTCGGGCAGCACGCTGCCGTCGAGCGCGGCCAGCTCGTCGAAGGCGGCCCAGTGCGTCGTCGCCGGTCGACCGGCCAGCACGCCCGCGGCGGCCAGGACGAGGGCCCCGGTGCACACGCTGGCCAGCAACGCGGTCTGCTCGCGCATCGCACGGACCCAGGCCAGGTGCGCGGGGTCGGCAGCGAGCGCGCGGGTGCCGCGACCGCCGGGGTAGACGAGCACGTGCAGCGGGCCGACGTCGGACGCCGCACGGTCCGGGACCAGGCACAGTCCCTTGGCGCAACGGACCCCGCCGCCGTCGGGCGAGAAGGTCAGCACCTCGGCCCGCAGCGCGCTGTGCGCAGCCCACGACGCGAGCACCTCGTACGGTCCGACGACGTCGAGCTCCTCGGCGCCGTCGAAGACGAACACGCCCACCCGCAGATGGCTCCCGGTGCCCATCCGTGCCCCCTTCGTCGCGCGGCGCCTCCGGGCCGCGACCCGGGGGTCGTGCGGTCCTGCGTCAGTAGCCGGGCAGCGCCAGCATCTGGTCCAGCGCCACGCGCGCCCAGTGCGCGTCGTCCGCCTCCACGACGATGCGGTTGACCTCACGGCCGGCGACGAGCGACTCCATCGCCCACACCAGGTGCGGCAGGTCGATGCGGTTCATGGTCGAGCAGAAGCACACCGTCGAGTCCAGGTAGTGGATCGTCTTGTCCGGGTGGGCGTTCGCCAGCCGGCGCACCAGGTTCAGCTCGGTGCCGATCGCCCACGACGAGCCCGGCTCGGCGGCGTCCAGCGCCTTGATGATGTACTCCGTCGACCCCACCAGGTCCGCCGACGTGACGACCTCGTGCGTGCACTCGGGGTGCACCAGCACCGTGACCGCCGGGTCGGCCGCACGGATGTCGGCGACGTTGCGCGCGGAGAACCGCCCGTGCACCGAGCAGTGCCCGCGCCACAGGATCATCCGGGCGTCCTTGAGCTGCTGCGCGGTCAGCCCGCCGCCGGGCTTGCGCGGGTCGAAGACGACGCAGTCGTCCAGCGACAGCCCGAGCTCCAGGACCGCGGTGTTGCGACCCAGGTGCTGGTCGGGCATGAACAGCACCTTGCCGTGGCCGTCGACGCCGCCGACCTTGTCGAACGCCCAGCGCAGGGCGACGTGCGCGTTGGACGACGTGCAGACCGTGCCGCCGTGCCGGCCGGTGAACGCCTTGATGGCCGCCGAGGAGTTCATGTACGTCACGGGCACGGTGTCCTCGGCGACGCCGGCCTCGACCAGCACGTCCCAGGCGTCCTCGACCTGGTCGATCGCCGCCATGTCCGCCATCGAGCAGCCGGCGGCCAGGTCCGGCAGCACCACCTGCTGACTGTCCGACGTGAGGATGTCCGCCGACTCGGCCATGAAGTGCACGCCGCAGAAGATCACATGCTCCGCCTCCGGGCGGGCCGCGGCCTCCCGGGCGAGCTTGAACGAGTCGCCGGTGACGTCGGCGAAGGCGATGACCTCGTCGCGCTGGTAGTGGTGGCCGAGCACAAAGGCGCGCTCGCCGAGCGCGGCACGGGCCACGCGGGCACGCTCCACCAGGTCCGGGTCGCTCGGCGCGGGCAGCGCGCCCACGCACTCGACGCCGCGTTCGGACGCGAGGTCCACACCCCGGCCCAGCAGGAGCAGTGCCGATGGCACCGGCTCGACGAAGGTGCTCTGCCCTGCAGAGACGCCAGGCCCAGCAGTCGTGAGGCTCACGGGCTCGATTTTCGCACACGCGTCCAGAGCGAGGGCTGCCGCGTGCCACGATGCGGGGCGTGCACGTCCTCGTCGCGCCCGACGCCTTCGGGTCCAGCCTCACCGCCGCCCAGGCCGCCGCTGTCGTCGCCCAGGCGTGGCGGGAGACCGTCCCGTCCGACGAGGTCGAGGTGTGCCCGCTGGCCGACGGGGGGCCGGGCTTCGTCGAGACGCTGCACGGCGTGCTCGGCGGCGACCTGGTGCCGGTGACGGTGAGTTCCCCGGACGGCCAGGAGGTGCCCGCGGCCGTGCTCGTGACCGAGGGGGCCGCAGGTGGCCGGACCGCCTACGTCGAGTCCGCGCACGCCGCCGGGACGGCGCTGGTGCCCGCCGAGCGGCGCGACCCGGTGTCCGCGTCGAGCCGGGGCGTCGGGCAGCTCCTCGCTGCAGCGCTCTCGACCGGGGCGCGGCGCGTCGTCGTCGGGCTGGGCGGGACGGTCACGAACGACGCGGGTGCCGGGATGCTGGCGGCGCTCGCGGAGGCGCTGGACGTGGGGCTCGGCGCGGCAGCGCTGTCGTCGGGCGGGGGAGCGTTGGGGCGCGTCACTGCCGACGACCTCGCCGGGCTGCGCACGCTACGCGCCCGGCTGGCCGGCGTGGACCTCGTGGGCGCCGCCGACGTGGACATCCCGCTGCTCGGGCTGCAAGGGGCGAGCGCGGCGTCCGTCGAGCAGCGCGGGGCGACCCAGGCGCAGGCCCAGGAGCTCGAGCAGGTGCTCGGCCGGTTCGCGCACGCCGCGGCGACGGCGCTCGGCGACGCCGTGCGTCCCGACCTGCTGGCCGCCTCGCACCAGCCCGCGGCCGCCCGGCTGGCAGGGCTGCCCGGTGCGGGAGCCGGCGGCGGTCTGGGCTACGGCTTGGCCCTCGTGGGCGGCCGGCTGCTGCCCGGCGCGAGGCTCGTCGCCGATGCCGTCGGCCTCGACGACCGGCTGGCCGACGCCGACGTGGTGCTCACCGGCGAGGGGCGGTTCGACGTCCACTCGCTGCACGGCAAGGCGGCGGCCGAGGTGGCGTCGCGGGCGCTGGCGCACGGCGTGCCGACCGTGGTGCTTGCTGGTGAGGTGCTCGTCGGGCGGCGCGAGCTGCTGGCGGCGGGCATCAGCGCGGCCTACGCCGTGGCGGAGAGCCCCACGGAGGTGGAGGCGGCGCTGGCCGCCCCGGCGCAGAGCCTTGCGGCGCGGGCCCGGCGGGTGGCGCGCACCTGGTCACGCTGAGCTGCGGCCAGCGGCGGGGCGGCCAGCGCCGGAGCGCGTCGCGGCGCGCCGAGGGTGATCTCGGGCACAGGTGGACGAGCGGTGTCGGGTGCGCGTCGTACGCTGGACGGGAACAACGGCGCACAGGGTGCTGTTGCTCGCTGTTGACGGGTTGGCACATGGCCCGCCGGTAGCCCGTGGCGACACGGTGTCGTCAGCACCACGGTTCGTCAGCACGAGGAGAGATCCATGAGCGAGACCATCGAGACCGCGACGCACGGCGTCCTTCTGACGGATGTCGCGGCGGCGAAGGTGCGCAGCCTGCTGGACCAGGAGGGCCGGGACGACCTTCGTCTTCGTGTCGCGGTGCAGCCCGGTGGCTGCTCCGGCCTGATCTACCAGCTGTACTTCGACGAGCGGGTGCTCGACGGGGACGCGCTGCGTGACTTCGACGGTGTCGAGGTGGTCGTCGACCGGATGAGCGTCCCGTACCTGGAGGGCGCCACGATCGACTTCGCGGACACGATCGAGAAGCAGGGCTTCACCATCGACAACCCGAACGCCGGCAGCGCCTGCGCCTGCGGCGGGTCGTTCAGCTGACCGGTCGTCCCGACCAACCCGACCGAAGGGTCCGGCTCCCGTTGGGGGCCGGACCCTTCGTCGTCTCGGGGCGGGTCTCTCGTCGCGACGGCGGGTCAGCCGACCCGACGGCGCCCGGCGCACCACCCGCCGTCGGGTCATCGCACCCGCCGTCGGGTCACCGCGCCCGCGGGGCGGGGTCAGCGGTCGGTGCGGACCGTGAGGGCGTACTCGTCACCGTGCTGCTCGGAGGCCAGCATCGTGTGGCCGCGCATGCGGGCCCACGCCGGGACGTCGTGGACCGCGGCGGGATCGGTGGCGAGCACGGTGAAGGTCGTGCCGACGGGCGCCTCGCGGGCGGCACGGGCCAGCCGGATCACCGGTGCCGGGCAGCGCAGCCCGCGGGCGTCCACGACGACGGGCTCCCGGGTGCCGGCACCGTCCACCCCGGGGCGGGTCACAGCCCCGCCACGTCCCAGGCGTCGCGCACACCCGCCACCACGCCGGGCAGCACGTCGAGGAAGCGGTCGACGTCGGCCGCGTGGACGGCCCGCGGCAGCACCAGCCGCACGTTCCCGTGCGTGAGCACCCCCATGGCCGCCAGCACGTGGCTCGGCTCGAGCGCGCTCGACGTGCAGGCCGATCCCGACCCCACGGCGAACCCTCGCTCGTCCAGCGCCCCGAGCACCGCTTCTCCGTCGACGTACAGGCAGGAGAACGTCACGACGTGCGGCAGACGCTCGTCGGGGTCGCCGACGACCTCCACGTCGGGCACCTCCGCCGGCACCCGAGCGCGCACCCGGTCCACGAGCCCGCGGCGCCGCGCGTCGTCGGCCGCCCGTGATGCGACGGCCACCTGCAGGGCCACCGCCGCCGACAGCGCAGCCGGCACGCTGACCCCGCCGGGGAACCAGCGGTCTTCGTCCTCCGGCCAGTCCGGGGTGCGGCGTACGCCGGGGCGGGTGACGAGCACACCGACGCCCCCCGGGCCGCCCCAGTCACCCGGGTCGGCCGCCAGCACGTCCCAGGCGTCGCCGACGTCCGTGTGACCGAGGCTGGCGCCGCCGTCGACGAGCAACGGCACACCGGCGGCCCGGGCGGCTTCGTGCGCGGGCCGCACCGGCTGCAGCGTGCCGACCTCGCCGTTGGCGTGCTGGAGGGCGGCGAGCGCCACGCCGGGCGAGCGCACGGCGGCGGCGAAGTCAGCGGGGTCGACCCGGCCGAGCCGGTCCACCGGGACCGTGACCCGCCGCCCGCCGCCTGAGGCGGTGACGAAGTCGGCGGCGTTGAGCACGGCGGCGCGCTCGACGGCGCTCACCACGACGTCGGTACCGGTCCGTCGTCGACCGCGTGCCACCGACCGGACGGCGGCGTGGAGGGCGGCCGTGTGCGAGGGGGCAAGGTCGACGTCCTCGGTGCGCGCGCCGACCACCGCCGCGATCGCCTCCCGCGCGCCGTCGAGCAGCATGCGGGCCCGGCGTCCCTCGGCGTGCAGCCGCCGGGGGTCGGCCCAGCCCTGGTCCAGCGCCTCGACGTACGCCTGCCGGGCCTCCGGCAGCAAGGGGGCGCGCCCACCCGCGTCGAGCACGACCCGCGCGGCCGGGCTCGTCGTCGGCGTGCGACCGGGATCGGGGGCGGCGCTCACGACAGGCACGGTAACCCCGGCCGCCGGTCCTCGCGACGGTCCGCGCTGCCCCGGGCGCCCGAAGGCCCTCCGCCGCGGCGCAGTCCCCAGCTCCTGCGACGGTCCGCGCGTCGCGGCCCGGCCGGACGCACCGGATGCGGCTCGTCGTGAGGCCGCTCACAGGTGTGACGGTGCTGACACGGTGTCGTCAACCCGCGTCGTGGGCGTAGGGGAGGGCCGTCGGGGCGCTAGGCTGCACGGGTCGAGGACGATGGTCCCGGGCGGTGGTGAGCCAGCAGGTGGAACGCGCGCCGACGGGACGCGAGTGAGAGGTCCCCCGTGCACCCGGACACCCCACGCCGCACGCGGCGCCCGGCCCTGAAGTGGGCCGCGGTCGTCGTCGTCGCTGCCGCCGCGCTGAGCGGATGTTCCGACCAGGTCCAGCGAGGCTGGATGCCTGGTTCGTCGGACGCCGAGGTCACCGACCAGACCGGCCGCATCACCGACCTCTGGGTCGGCTCGTGGGCGGCAGCCCTCGTCGTCGGCATCATCACGTGGGGCCTGATCTTGTGGTGCGTCTCGGTGTACCGGAAGCGGCGTGACGACAACACGCTGCCGGTGCAGGTGCGGTACCACATCCCGCTGGAGATCACCTACATCATCCTGCCGATCGTCATGGTCGGGGTGCTGTTCTTCTACACGAACCGCGACGTCACCTCGATCCAGGACACGAGCGCCGACGCCGACGTCCACATCCAGGTGATCGGCAAGCAGTGGAGCTGGGACTTCAACTACCTGGACGACGACGTCTACGACACGGGGCAGCAGGCCGAGGACGTCAGCAAGCCCGGTGCGCTGGCCGACCAGGTGACGCTCTACCTGCCGGTCAACGAGCGGGTGGAGTTCACGCTCGACTCGCGTGACGTCATCCACTCGTTCTGGGTGCCGGCCTTCCTCTACAAGATGGACGTCATCCCGGGGAAGACGAACCACTTCCAGGTGACGCCGACGCAGGAGGGCGAGTACCTGGGCAAGTGCGCCGAGCTGTGCGGCGAGTACCACTCCTCGATGCTGTTCAACGTGAAGGTCGTGTCGCGCGAGGAGTACGACGCGCACATCCAGCAGCTGAGGGATGAGGGCCAAGAGGGCTCGCTCGGTCTCGAGTACAGCCGCCTGCAGGACCTGGAGTCCGCCACGGTGGAGGACGCGAACCCCGGCGAGCAGGCCGACGACAACTCCGTCACGCAGGAAGGCGAGAACTGATGGCCGCGGTCGCGGAGCACGTCCCGGGGCTGGCGCCGACTCGTCAGAGCCTCGGTCGCACGGTGGTCAAGTGGGTCACGTCGACCGACCACAAGACGATCGGCTACATGTACCTGATCACGTCGGTCCTCTGGTTCGCGATCGGGGGCATCCTGGCGCTGCTGATCCGCGCCGAGCTCTTCGCGCCGGGGATGGACGTCTTCCAGTCCAAGGAGCAGTACAACCAGGCGTTCACGATGCACGGCACGATCATGCTGCTGCTGTTCGCGACGCCGTTGTTCGCCGGCTTCGCCAACGTGATCATGCCGCTGCAGATCGGGGCGCCCGACGTCGCGTTCCCGCGGCTCAACGCCTTCGCGTTCTGGTTGTTCTTCTTCGGTGGCCTCATCGCCGCCGCCGGGTTCTTCACCCCGCAGGGTGCCGCGTCGTTCGGGTGGTTCGCCTACGCGCCGCTGTCGAACACGGTGTACTCGCCGGGCATCGGCGGTGACCTGTGGGTCTTCGGCCTGGCGCTGAGCGGTTTCGGCACGATCCTCGGTGCGGTCAACTTCATCACGACGATCATCACGATGCGTGCGCCGGGCATGACGATGTTCCGGATGCCGATCTTCACCTGGAACACGCTCATCACGTCGCTGCTCGTCCTCATGGCCTTCCCGCCGCTGGCGTCGGCGCTGTTCGCGCTCGGTGCGGATCGGCGGCTCGGCGCCCAGGTGTTCAACCCCGAGAACGGCGGGGCGCTGCTGTGGCAGCACCTGTTCTGGTTCTTCGGGCACCCGGAGGTCTACATCATCGCGCTGCCGTTCTTCGGCATCGTGAGCGAGATCTTCCCGGTGTTCAGCCGCAAGCCGATCTTCGGCTACAAGGGCCTGATCTACGCGACGATCTCCATCGCGGCGCTGTCGGTGACGGTGTGGGCGCACCACATGTACGTGACCGGCTCGGTGCTGCTGCCGTTCTTCTCGTTCATGACGATGCTCATCGCTGTGCCGACCGGTGTGAAGTTCTTCAACTGGATCGGCACGATGTGGCGCGGCAAGCTCACGTTCGAGACGCCGATGCTGTGGTCCCTGGGCTTCCTGGTGACGTTCCTCTTCGGCGGCCTGACCGGCATCATCCTGTCCAGCCCGGCGCTGGACTTCCAGCTCTCGGACTCGTACTTCGTCGTCGCCCACTTCCACTACGTGGTGTTCGGCACCGTGGTGTTCGCGATGTTCGCCGGGTTCTACTTCTGGTGGCCCAAGTTCACCGGCAGGATGCTCGACGAGCGCCTCGGCAAGGTGCACTTCTGGATGCTCTTCATCGGCTTCCACACCACCTTCCTGGTGCAGCACTGGCTCGGTGTGCTCGGCATGCCGCGCCGGTACGCGGACTACTCGCCGGACGACGGCTTCACCTGGATGAACCAGCTCTCTACCGTCGGGTCGGTGATTCTGGCGGCGTCGATGCTCCCGTTCTTCTGGAACGTCTACACGACGTGGCGGAACGCCCCCAAGGTCACAGTCGACGATCCGTGGGGCTACGGCGCCTCGCTGGAGTGGGCGACGAGCTGCCCGCCGCCGCGGCACAACTTCCTGTCGCTGCCGCGTATCCGCTCCGAGCGTCCCGCGTTCGACCTGCACCACCCGGAGGTCGCGGCGATGGACCATGTCGAGCCCGACGCCGGCGTGCTGGACTGGGAGGCCGACCGCCGCGGTGAGACCGAGGTCGCCCAGGACCGCGTCGAGAAGAAGCAGTCCGGTACGGATGAGGAGGGCCAGCGGTGAGGTTCGAGGCGAAGCTCTTCCTCTACGGGATCCTGTTCTTCATCCCGGTCGGTCTCATCTACGGCCTGTGGAGCAACGGTGAGCCGGTCGGCACCGTGGGCATCCCGCTCGTGGGTGGCCTCGTCGGCATGATCGGCGGGTACCTGGCGCTGGTGGCCCGACGGATCGACCCGCGCCCGGAGGACGACCCGGACGGCGAGATCGAGCAGGGTGCCGGGGACCAGGGCGTCTTCAGCCCGTGGTCGTGGTGGCCGATCGGTATCGCGGCCGCCGCGGCGATCGTCTTCGCCGGCATGGCGGTGGGCTTCTGGCTCTGCTACATCGGCCTGGCGGTCGGCGCGATCACGCTCGTCGGCTGGGTCTTCGAGTTCTCCCGCGGACAGCACGCGCACTGAGCGTCCCGTCCGCCCGATGAACGAGGGCCGGTCTTCCTGGTGGAGGCCGGCCCTCGGCGCGTGCAGCCGGCGCGGGTGGCCGGGGATCGGGGAGACGGATCTCCGAGGGCGCTATGCGCCGTCGTGGCCGTCGCGCAGGGAACGGGTCATCCGCTGCAGGATCCCGAACACGGCCGCCTGCTCGGCCTCGGTGATGCCGGCCAGCATCCTGACCTCGACGGCCCGGACTGCCGCGGACGCCTTCTCGAGGCTCCGACGACCGCGAGGCGTGAGGCGGGTGGGAAGGACCTTCCCGACGGGCGCTTCCGCGGCCCTGGTGACGTAGCCGTCCCGTTCCAGGGCCTGGAGCAGCACGTTCATCGACTGCCGGGTCACGAACGTGCCCCGCGCGAGCTCGGAGCTCGACAGGCCTGGTCGCTGGGCCAGCAGCTCGAGGCAGGAGTAGTGGGTCACGCTCATCCCGAGCGGCCGCAGCACCTCCTCCATAGCCGCACGCAGGGCGCTCGAGGCCTCCTTGAGCAGGTAGCCCAGGGACGTCTCGAGGTCGACGCCGGCACCGTCTTGACTCATGTCAGGATTCTGACATACATTCGTCGTGTCAGAAAACTGACACGAAACGAGGGAGCGCCATCATGCCCGCCACCGGCCCCGACTTCATCTCGCTCCAAGCGCGCGACCTCGACGCTGCGCAGGCGTTCTACGAGCACTACCTGGGCCTTGTCCGCTCCCCGGCCGGACCTCCGCACGCCGTCGTCTTCGAGACGACGCCGATCGCGTTCGCGCTCCGGGACGTCGTGCCCGGCACGGATCTCGCATCCGTCGCGCAGCCCGGGATCGGCGCGGCCATCTGGCTGCACGCCACGGACGTCCAGGCCATCCACGACGCTCTCGCCGCCGACGGTCACACCATCGTGTCCGCACCGGTCGACGGGCCCTTCGGCCGGACGTTCACCTTCGCCGACCTCGACGGCTACCACGTGACTCTCCACGACCGCGCCTGATCGGTCCCTCGCCGGCGGC
>Ga0164243_10015699_pt1 | contig 10444 bp, 9 predicted proteins | sample OricompcompostOP_FD_108781 | JGI IMG/M metagenome (GOLD analysis project Ga0164243, IMG submission 108781) | Organic Plus compost microbial communities from Emeryville, California, USA - Original compost - Organic plus compost (OP) | ecosystem: Engineered > Solid waste > Mixed feedstock >... | reverse complement strand
TATCGTCTGGGCCTATATGGGACCCAAAGACAAGCAACCCGCTGCGCCCGATGTCGAATGGTGCACACTGCCAGCCAGCCACGTTTTTGTTTCCAAGCGGCTGCAGGAATGCAATTACCTGCAGGCCATGGAGGGTGGAATCGATACGAGCCACGTTTCTTATGTACACCGCTACGAAGTGGATCATGATCCACTGCATCAGGGCACCAAGGCATTGGACTACATCAAGGCCGATGGCAACGTGATTTTCGAAATAGAGAAGAAGCCGTTCGGACTCATGTTGTTCGGGCGTCGCAATGGCGAACAGGATTCGTATTACTGGCGTATTACCCAGTGGCTATTCCCGTGGTTCACTTTGATTCCGCCATTTGGAGACCATGCATTGGGAGGACATGTGTGGGTGCCTATCGACGATCATAATTGCTGGGCATGGAGCATTAATTTCCGGGTAGACCGGCCACTGAACGAAGAAGAACTGCGCGACCTGCGCGCAGGCAAGGGGATCCATTGCGAGTACGAGCCGGGAACGACAGGGCCTGGCGGTACCTTCCGGCCGACTGCCAACAAAGACAATAACTATCTGATCGATCGCCAGGCACAGAAAGAAAAACGAGCCTATTCGGGCGTGTTTGGTTTCGCCGTGCAGGATTCCTCCCTGCAGGAAAGCATGGGGCTCATTCAGGATCACGCCAATGAGAAACTGCTGCCCACGGATCGCGCCATCGTGATGGCGCGAAAAATGATGTATGACGCGGCAACGACCTTGTCCCCCGATACCGATCCGCCTGCCGTGAATGCGGACCAGCAACGGGTGCGTGCCGCCGGCGTATTGCTGCCGCGTGATCAAAAGCCTCAGGAGTGGGCAGCACAACACCTGGCCGATGGGAAGGACCAGCCGGTTTATTCCATTTAGGTCGAATCGCATATAACGATAAATTCATACCCATGGAGACAATCATGATAAAGAGCATCAAAAGCCTGGCACTTTGCAGTGTCGCGCTAGCAGCCTGTTGTGCCAGCGCTGCCGCCGCAGCCGAGCAGTGGCAGCCAACCAAGCCGATACGCATCGTCGTTCCTATTGTCGGCAGTACCAACGATATTCTGGCGCGCTTGGTGGCGCCCGAACTGGAGGCGGCCCTGGGCCAGCCGGTCGTCGTTGAAAACAAAGGCGGCGGTGGCGGACTGATTGGTACGTCCGAGGTCGTCAGGGCCAAGCCCGATGGCTATACCTTGCTCGTCGGATTCAATGGCCCCATTTCGATCAACCCGACGCTATTGCCGCAGACCTCATATGATCCGGAAAAAGATCTGGCTCCCATCACCCTGGCCGTCAGGGGGCCGCAGTTTCTGGTCGTCAACTCCAAAGTCCCGGCCAAAACGCTGGAGGAATTTATCGCATTGGCCAAAACCCGGAACCTGAGCTACGCATCGGTGTCAGTCGGGAGTTCCTCTCACCTGACAATGGAGATGCTCAAGTTGGCAGCAGATATCAAGCTGACGCATGTTCCCTATCGGGGAGCCGGTCCCGCCGTGGTTGACCTGGTGGGTGGACAGGTCGATGCCGCATTTCTCGTCCCTGGCAATATCCAGCAATATGCCAGGGACGGCCGTGCGCGCCTGCTGGCGACCTCCGGAGAACAACGGTTTCCCTCTGCTCCCGATGTGCCTACCGTGGCCGAGCGAGGTTTTTCCGGGTTCAATGCCACGTCGTGGATTGGCTTTCTGGCGCCAGCAAAGACCCCAAAAAATATCATCGATAGGCTGAACAAGGAGCTTGTGCGTATTCTGAAATCAGACACAATTCACAAGCAGCTGGAGGAGATGGAGTTCGAAGTGGTGGCAGGCACGCCGCAGGAATTTTCCCAATGGATCAGCGATGATACTGCGCGTTGGGCGAAAGTCATCAAGGCCGCCCACGTGACAGCCAACTAGGCGGAACATGGACAACATTAAAAATCGACAGGAACCCATTCATGCATGAGACTTCAAGACTTTCCGGCAAGGTCGCACTGATTACAGGCGGTGGTGGTGGTATCGGGGCCGCCACTGCCCGGCAGTTTTGCGCCGAGGGCGCGGCGGTAATGCTGGTGGACGCCGATGCGGACGCGCTGGCATCTACTGCGGCCGAGATCGTCCGGCAGCAGCCGCAGGCCCGTGTGGGCATCTTCCAGGCTGACGTGGCGGACGATCAGCAGGCAGCAGCAGCGGTGCAAGCGACGATCAGGGACTATGAACGGCTGGATATCCTGGTCAATAACGCCGCGATGCGCAACTACTCGGCGCTGGCAGACGTTACGCCTCAGGAGTGGCAAGCCATTGTAGCCGTCAACCTGATTGGTACGTCGAACTACTGCAAGGCGGCCCTGCCGGCACTGCGCCGCTCGGGAAAAGGGGCTATTGTCAACGTGTCGTCATGCTATGCAGAAACGGGACGCAAGGGAATGGGACTGTACGACACAACAAAAGCCGGGATGCTGGCGATGACGCGTACCCTGGCATTTGAAGAAGCCGACTATGGCGTGCGTGCGAATGCTGTCTGCCCGGGCTCGACACTCACCGACTTTCATATCGGTCGGGCGAAGGCGAGCGGCAAGAGTGTCGATCTGCTCAAAACGCAGCGCCAGAACACGTCTTTGCTGGGGCGGTGGGCCGATCCGCAGGAAATTGCCTGGCCCATTCTGTGGCTGGCCAGCGACGAAGCCTCTTTTATCACCGGTACGACATTGATGGTCGACGGCGGTTTATCCATCATGTAAGAACGAGGTAAATTATGTCCGGTTCATCACTTACAGTGCGTGTTGCAAGCAAGAGGGCGGAGACTGCGGATATTTGCAGTTTTGATCTGGTCGACCCCGAGGGGCGCGAATTACCCGCCTTTTCTGCGGGATCGCATATCGATGTGTACCTGCCAAATGGCATTACAAGACAATATTCGCTTTGCAATAATCCCGCGGAGCGCGCGCGCTACCGCATTGCTGTTCTGCGCGAACCCGCGACGCGCGGCGGGTCGGCTGCCATGCACGATACGATACAGCAGGGCGGTCTGCTGCAGATAAGTAACCCGCGCAATCTGTTCCCGCTCAACGAAAACGCCCGGCGGCACATACTACTGGCCGGCGGGATCGGCGTGACGCCCTTGCTGTGCATGGTGCAACGCCTGAGCGCCATCGAGTCCGAGTTCGACTTGCATTACTGTATCCGGTCAGCGGACCGTGCGGCCTTCCGGAGCGAGCTGGCTCAGGCGGCTTACGCCAAACGCGTACACTTTCATATGGATGACGGCCAGACGGAACAGAAACTGGATCTGGCTGCTGTGTGTACACCCGAAGAAGGCACGCACTTGTATGTCTGTGGCCCCGGCGGATTTATGGACGCGGTCCTGGACGCTGCGCGGGAACGAGGCTGGCCCGAAGACCGGTTGCATTACGAGTTTTTTGCCGGACAAACTGTCAGCAGCGACGGAGACAGTCCTTTCGTGGTGAAAATAGCGAGCACCGGCCTGCTTGTAGATGTGCCCGCCGACCTGTCGGTTGTGCAGGCGCTGGCCGGCGCCGGCATTGACGTGCCGGTAGCCTGCGAGCAGGGCATCTGTGGTACGTGCCTGACTCGTGTACTGGCTGGTCAGCCTGATCATCGGGATTTATTCCTGTCTTCCGAGGAACAGGTGAGCGGAGGCCAGTTCACCCCGTGCTGCTCCAGATCAAGGACGCCTATGTTAGTGTTGGATCTTTGACAGCATGGTTAACACGCATATGCATGAGTCAAACTGGAGACGCATATTTGATTAATGTTGCGGTGCCGCCGTCCAGGACGATCGCATCCCGTTCGCAAGACTTGCATTGGAAATGCCATTGTCCTTCTTCGTGCCAAAAATTGATAAGCAGTTTTTCCCCCGGATAAACAATACCTGCGTACCGTGTGCTTATACTCCTTATTTGACTCGCATCGCTGCAACGGGCGATCTTCATAAGGTTAAAAGCCACAATTCCCAGCGTACACAGGCCATGCAGAATCGGACGTGTAAATGAGGCTGAGCGTGCGATTTCCGGATCGGCATGTAAGGGATTTGAATCGCCCGATAGCCTATACAATAGTGCCTGCGAATGGCTGGTCTGCCATTGAACTGAATAATCAGATGGCCGCACAGGAACGTTCTGGCGATGTCTTTCGGGCGACGGTTCGCCACCAAATCCACCGTTCCCCCGAGCCAATGCTCTGGCATGCATCCGTGAGATCAACTGGCCTGGTCCGTTCAGGACAAGATCTCTTTCCCAATGGATAACCGCACCTTTTCCGATACCTCGATCATAGATATGCGTGACCCGAACATACGAAGTTACTGAACCGGTTGGCGGCAGTTTGTTAAAAACTTCAAGATGATGTGATAACGCAACGAGTTGCGTTAAATCGATTGTGTATTTTAAATCCTGCATCCAGGCGCTGGGAGAAGCAAGCACCGCGTTGAACGTGGGTAATATATCCAGTCCTTTTTCATATACGAATGATAGCTCGAAGGGGTCTGTCGGGTTTTGGCCTATGCCAATACCCAACGCATATATCATGGCGTCACGCTCGGCGTATCTTTCCTGGATAGGGTGGAATTCTTGCATCGGCAGGTCAGCCAGCGGAATCCTGGGTGTCTTATGCAGGTTCGTCCAAATACTCATTGTTTACCCGCGCAATAATGAAATTTCGTCTGCGCTATACCCCAATTCATGGAGTATTTCATAGGTGTGCTCGCCTAATTTCGGAGGCCCGATGCGGATTGATCCAGGAGAATCAGAATAAAGCGTAGGTATATTTGGCATCAACAGCTGCCCTTCGCTGGCATGAGCATACGTCTTGAAGAAATTTGCCTCATTCAAATGCTGATTTTTTAGCAAATCGTCCAGATTGCTTGCCGGACTCGCTGGTAAATCTGCTTCTTCAAAACGTTCAAGCCAATCGGATGTCGTGCGCGATCGAAGATTGTTCTCCACTATCTGGTAAAGAGCATCAATATTCTTCATTCTGTTTCCGATGCCAGCGAACCGCGTGTCACGACTCAATTCGCTAACATTCATTAGCGAAAATAATCTTTTCCATTGGGCATCCGTATTGGCGACGAAGCAGATGTAGCCATCTTTGGTCGGCAAAGGGCGATGAAATTTTCCAAAGACACGTGGATATCCGACTTCTGCCATGGTTTCGTTCTCTTCCGGCACAAATATCGCATCCGACAGATGTTCAAGGAGGTTGAATGAAATCATTGATTCAAGCATCGGAACGGCAATTTCCTGGCCGCGTCCCGTGCGTTCCCGATGAAATAACGCTGTTGTGATGGCAGAATATAAGAAATAGCCACAGAGCTTGTCTGTTAGCAACATTGGAAAATAGGACGGTTTTTCGCCAGCGCGTTCATATAAGCCGGTAACCCCACTCATGCCCTGGATGACATCATCGTATGCCGGTCGGCCGAAGTAGCTTCCTCCTTTACCGAAACCCTGTGCAGAGGCATAGATCAGGTTTGGGCACAATGGCATGAGCTGTTCATAGTTCAATTGTAATTTCGTTACTGCACTCTCTCTCATGTTGTGAACGAATACGTCAGCCGTTTTTAAAAGCCTTAGCAAGGCTTCATGTGACTCAGGCCGCTTCAGATCAAGCGTTACGCTTCGTTTATTGCGGTTCAAATTCAGAAAAAATGATCCCATCGATGGACTTTTTGACCGACCAATTCCTCTGGTCGGATCACCTGACGGGGGCTCAATTTTAATGACATCTGCTCCCATATCGCCCAGTAACTGTGTGGCTACCGGACCAAATACAAAATTTGTAGCATCCACTACACGTATGCCTTGCAAAGCTCCTGCCTTTGTCATCAAATGCCTCTGCGTATGTTGGGTGGTTAGTTGGTGTTTTGTTCCGCTTGTATGGATCGTGCCTTTTTCACGATGTCAGAGCCAATAATGAGCTGTTGTACCTCTGTTGCTCCTTCGTAGATTCTCAATGCTCTGATTTCTCTATATAAGCGTTCGACGGTCGATCCGGTCTGCACTCCTTCGCCGCCCCAAAGCTGAACGGCCGAATCTATCACTCTTTGCGCGGATTCGGTCGCCATCAACTTTGCCATGGCGGCCTCACGTGTAATATTTTTTCCGCCGTCCCGCATCCAAGCTGCCCGATAAATGAGCAGTGACGAGCTGTCTACGGCGAGCGCCATTTCTGATAGCTTTACTTTTGTCAATTGAGTGTCTGCCAATGTGCTTTCAAACATCGCTCTGTTTATTGCTCGATCAATGCCATTGTTCAGCGCCTTTCTTGCAAATCCGAGAGCGGCCGCTCCAACGGATGTGCGAAAAATATCGAGTGTTTTCATTGCAAGTTTAAAACCGCCTCCGATCACCCCAATTAGATTTGCAGCAGGGATGACACACTGGTCGAAACGGAGTTTAGCCAATGGATGGGGTGCGATCACGTTTAGCCTTTCAGCAATTTCCAGACCTGGTGTTGTCGCCTCGACAAAAAAGGCAGAGATACCTGATGACCTGGAAGAACCAGGTTCACGCGCGAACACCACGTAGAAGTCGGCTATTCCTCCATTGGAGATCCACATTTTTTCACCATTCAATATAAAGGAATCTCCGCTTCGTTCGGCCGTGCACTGCATTGCCGATACGTCCGAACCTGCCTGAGGCTCGGATAATGCAAAAGCGGCAATCGAGCGGCCGGACGCGACTGGATCAAGGACTCTGGCTTTGAGCGTTTCGCTACCTTGCAGGGAAATTGCACCGGAGCCAAGCCCCTGCATCGCAAATGCAAAGTCGGCCAGCCCATTGTGCCGAGCGAGAATTTCCCTCGCGATACACACAGACCGGGTGTCAATTTCGGGCTCTCCCCGGCTATTGATGGAGGGGACGCAACGGTTCAGAAAGCCGCTTTTTCCTAAACGCCGGACGAGAGTACGGCATATTTCATCTACCTCATCGACGTTTGCGCAGGACGGTGCATCGACATCGTGCAAATTACTCTGGGCCCAGTTTTCAAGCTCTTTAGCGAATTCCCTATGCTTTTCGTCAAAAAAGGGCCAGTCGAAGTGCGCTAAATCAGACTCACAATTACTCATTAGTAAAGACCTCAATCAAGCTTGCTTATGCCTTAATTAGATCAAGCAGCCAAAGTTTCAAAAATATTGACAAATAATAATACTACGTAGTAGCATTATTATCAATTCGTAAATTGACTGATTGAGAACCAAGATGAATCTCCCATTGCAAGGATTGTTGGTAGTCGCCGTAGAGCAAGCCGCTGCAGCGCCATACGCCTCTTCTCGTTTAGCGGATGCCGGTGCAAGAGTGATCAAGATAGAACGGCCTCAGGGAGACTTCGCCCGGGGCTATGACAATGCAGTTAACGGTGACAGCACTTATTTCGTCTGGCTCAATCGTGGCAAGGAGTCCATCACGCTGGATTACACACAGGCGGACGATGCCCGATTGCTGCAAAAACTCATCTCCAAAGCCGATGTTTTTATTCAAAATTTGGGCCCGGGCGCAGCCAAACGAGCAGGGTTCGGGTGGGAAGATCTGAGGTCTAAATATCCGCGCCTGATTACCTGCGATATTACCGGTTATGGTGAAGAAGGACCCTATGCCGATATGAGAGCCTATGACTTACTGGTTCAGGCAGAGAGTGGCATGGCGTCGGTGACTGGCACGCCAGAAGCTCCGGGGCGTATAGGAATATCGGCCTGCGATATCGGCACCGGCATGTATGCACACGCGGCAATCCTGGAGGCGATCATTCAACGGGAGAAAACCGGGCAGGGTAGCGCAATCCATGTATCACTGTTCGAAGCCATGTGCGATTGGATGACTGTTCCATTATTGCATTATGACTATGCCGGCACTGTTTGGCCTCGCGTAGGGCTCGCTCACCCCACAATTGCGCCTTATGGGGCCTTCCCCGTAGGGAGCCAACTGGGAGAGGAGCAAACAATTTTGCTAGGCATACAGAATGATGGCGAATGGAAAAGATTTGTGTCAGTGGTGCTTGAGCGGGACGATTTGTTGGACAAACGAGAATATTCGACGAATCAACTGCGTGTGGAACACAGGCAAGAGTTAGACGCCTTAATCAGCGGTCTATTAACAAATATCTCTATGGCAGACTTGCAAGCGAAATTGCGAAAAGCGGGCGTTGCCTATTCGAGAGTAAATGACGTAGCGGCCCTTTCTGCTCATCCGCATTTGAGAAGGGTCACAGTCAAAACAAAAAATGGCGAAGCAGCGCTTGTTGCTCCTCCCGCAACCTTTCGCGGATCTGATCGAAAAATCGGTTCTGTCCCCGCATTAGGTGAACACACTGATACGATACGTGCGGAATTTGAATCTTAATCAATTGAATTGGATTAATCATGGCACGAAAACGTCAAATTGGGACCCCGGAAGGGGATGAAAAGCAACTGGCGATCCTGGATGCTGCTGCGGAGACATTCATGAGAATGGGTTACGCGGCGACATCCCTGGATGATATTAGCGATAAATATGGGGCGACCAAAGGGATTATCTATTACCACTTCCGTAATAAGGTCACACTTTTTTTTGCTGTTTTGCGTCGGGCGATGGAGTTGACCCGATCCGCTATTGAACCGCACGCTTTATCCGGAGAGCCGGCTCCCATGCGCCTGAGGAAGATGGCAGAGGCACATACGTTGTTGATGATGGAGCATCTGCCCTATTTGAGAGTGTCGGGTCTTGGCGCTCAGATGCATATGAGCGGAAGAACCAGCGAAAGCGAAAGAGAAGAAATGAAAATTATTACGCAGATGCGGGATGAAAACGAAAACCTATATATCAAAGTCCTGGAAGAAGGGTTATTAAACAAAGAGTTCCGCGATATGGATGTGCGGGTTTCGGTTAAGCCTTTGCTGGGTGCATTGAATTGGACATCGCGCTGGTATCAGCCCCGTGAGGGCGAAACTCGCAGTCAACGAGAGAAATTAGCCAAAGAAATATCGATGTTTGCGGTGCATGCGTTTCTTCCCAATCCAAACTTGAAAGAATCTGATGAAAAGTAAAATTGTTGTTGAAAAAAAAGGTTATGTAACCACGATTGTTATAAATCGGCCAGAGGTAAAAAACGCGCTGGATAAAGAGGCTACCGCCGCGCTAGGTCAGGCGATTACAGATTTTGAAAGTGATCATGAAGCGCGTGTGGCCGTACTGTGTGGAGCGGGTGGCGCCTTCTGCTCGGGAGCAGATCTGAAAGAACTCTCTCAAGGAATTGAATATGACGCATGGGCGGGGGCTGATGGACCGTTGTCGCGCCCTGCATCAAAACCCGTCATCGCCGCCGTTGCCGGACATGCCTGCGCGGGAGGTCTGGGGGTCGCCTTGTGGTGCGATTTGCGCATCGCCGAAGAATCCGCTTCCTTTGCCGTATTGTCCAGACGATGGGGGGTGCCGATGAGCGACGGTACGACAGTTCGGCTGCCCCGGCTTGTCGGCATGGGACACGCCATCGATATGCTTCTGACCGCAAGAATCGTGTCAGCCCCGGAAGCACTCACAATGGGCCTGGCCAACCGTGTCGTTCCGGATGGGACTGTTCGAGCAGAGGCTGAAGCCCTTGCTGAGACAATTGCTCACTTTCCGCAAATCGCAATGCTTTCTGATCGTAGATCAACTTACAAACAAACGGATTTGTCGCTGGAAAAAGCCCTTGAATTAGAAGAGACTCTCGCCCAGCAGGCAAAAAAAATCGAAGCCCAGGCGGGTGCGTCTGAATTCGCAAGTGGCGCTGGACGGCATGGGAGGCTCATATGAGAGCGGTCGTGTGTTCCGGTTTTGGCGTTGAAAACGCGTCGGTGCAAGAGGTAGCAAAGCCCCGGATGATTGCTGCGGGTGTCCGGATCTCTGTGCACTCCATAGGAGTCAGTTTCGCCAATCTTCTGGTTATTGATGGCAAGCACCAGAATAAATGGGAGCCGCCTTTTACGCCTGGTACCGAGGTTGCAGGAGTCGCAATAGAATGCGGTCCCGATACTCATCACATAAAAGTGGGCGACAGAGTAGTCGCCGGTGTGAAAACCGGCGGATACGCTGAAGAAGTGGTGGCACCTGAAAATACCGTTTTCAAATTACCAGATGCCGTCGATTTCGACGCTGCTGTTCAATTTCCCACTATTTATGCGACCGCTTACGCAGCCCTGAAATGGAAAGCGCATCTCTCGAAAAGCGAAGTCCTTTTAGTCCACGGCGCAGCAGGGGGAAGTGGCCTGGCGGCGATAGAAATTGGTAAACAACTGGGAGCCAGGGTGATCGCAACGGCTGGCAGCGATGACAAGGCCGAGGTAGCGAAAGCGCACGGTGCTGATATCGCAATCAATTATCGCAAAGAAGACTTCCGGGAGGTTGTGCTCGAGGCGACAAACGGCCGGGGCGCCAATGTGGTTTTTGATCCG
>Ga0164243_10015698_pt1 | contig 10444 bp, 10 predicted proteins | sample OricompcompostOP_FD_108781 | JGI IMG/M metagenome (GOLD analysis project Ga0164243, IMG submission 108781) | Organic Plus compost microbial communities from Emeryville, California, USA - Original compost - Organic plus compost (OP) | ecosystem: Engineered > Solid waste > Mixed feedstock >... | reverse complement strand
CGAGGGGTTGGAGGTGCTGGAGCGCATCGCCGGCCAGCTGTCCGACGACGTGTGGATCTGCGCGCCCGAGGTGGAGCAGTCGGGGGCCAGCCGCGCCCTGACCCTGACCATGCCGGTGCGCGTGCGCCAGCTTGGCGACCGGCGCTTCGCGGTGTCGGGCACGCCGACCGACTGCGTCATGCTGGCGGTGACGGAGCTGGTGAAGGGCGCCCGCCCCGATCTCGTGCTCTCGGGAGTCAACCGCGGCCAGAACCTGGGCGAGGACGTCACCGTCTCCGGCACGGTGGCGGGCGCCATCCAGGGCATGGCCCTGGGCATCCCGTCGGTGGCCCTGTCGCAGTCGCTGCAGACCTTCCAGGACGACTACCAGGCGACCTTCGCCGCTTCGGAAGCCCACGGCGCGGGCATCGTCGCCCGTTTGTTGGAGCTTGGCTGGCCGAAGGACGTGGTGATCAACGTCAATTTCCCGGACCTGCCGGCCGAGTCGGTGCAGGCTGTGGAAGTGACGACCCAGGGCCGCCGCGACACCTCGCACATGAACGCCGAACGCCGCACCGACCGGCGCGGACGCGACTACTATTGGATGGGCTTCGCCGAGCGTCCGATCGAACCCGAGCCGGGCACCGACCTCGCCGCGGTGGCCGAGGGGCGCATCTCCATCACGCCGCTCCACCTCGACCTGACCCATATGCCCGCGGTCAACGCGCTGAAGGGCCTCATCGGCGGTCCGCCTCCGCGGCTCGGCTCCCGCGCCGTTCCGGACGCCTGAGCATGGCCGAGCGCACCGACGCCCCCGAGAGCGATCCCGAGACGCGCCGCGCCCGCCTGGTGCTGGGACTGCGCTCCGGCGGGGTGACCGACCCCAAGGTCCTGAACGCCATCGAGCAGACGCCGCGCGACCTGTTCGTGCCCGACCTGTTCCAGGAGCGCGCCTGGGAGGATTCGGCGCTGCCCATCGCCTGCGGCCAGACCATCAGCCAGCCGCTGATCGTCGGCCTAATGACCCAGGCGCTGAACGTCGAGGGCCGGTCGCGGGTGCTCGAGATCGGCACCGGCTCGGGCTACCAGACGGCCGTGCTCGCCCGCATCGCCCGCTACGTCTATTCGGTCGAGCGCTACCGCACCCTGCTCGGCGAGGCCGAGGCGCGGCTGAAGCAGCTCGACATCCTGAACGTGATCACCCGTTTCGGGGACGGCGGCGAGGGCTGGCCCGAACAGGCGCCGTTCGACCGGATCATGGTCACCGCCGCCGTGTCGGAGGAGCCGGAGCGGCTGCTGGCGCAGCTCAAGCCCTCCGGCGTGCTGGTCGCCCCGGTGGGCCGCGGCCCGGTCCAGATGCTGCGCCGCTACGTCGGCGACGGGGCGGGCGGCTTCCGCGCCGACAGCCTGGGCGAAGTGCGCTTCGTTCCCCTGCTGGACGGCGTCGCGCGGGAACTCTGAGCCGCCAGCGGCCCCATTACCGTCCAGATCGCCGGCCAGATCATTGCCGGATCACCGGTTTGTGCGTCGCTCGGCTCATCGGCTCGCCGCATGGATAACCTTTGATTCAGCATGATGGGGTTCAGGGTAGGATTCCGGGTCGGTCACGGTTTCGGGGGCGGGGGCGGTTCTGAAGTCGGGAGTACGGATGTCATCCACCAGATCGAAAGGCGCCGGCTTGGCGGCGACGCTGGCGGGCCTTCTGCTGACCGCGTGCGCGACCCCGCAGTATCCGGTGCGGATCGAATCTGCTCCCACGCCCCCGCCGCCTGCGCCGGCCGCAGCGCCCGCGCCCGCGCCCGCCGCTCCGCCGCCTGCGCCCTCGACCCCGGTTCAGGGCGCGCCCCTGCCGCCGGTGGGGCAGGGCGGCGCCTCGGCGGCGCCGACGCCCGCCAGCCCCTGGGCCCGCCCGGCCTCGGTCGGCGACATCCCGAGCCGGGTCACCGTCGGCGAGAACGAGACCCTGTTCGACGTGGCCGAACGGGTGCGCACGCCGGTGCGCGCGCTGATCGAGGCCAACGACCTCAGGCCGCCCTACGACAACATCCCGCCCGGCACGACGCTGCGGGTGCCGCCGCCCCTATTCTACACGGTGGGGCAGACCGACACCCTGTTCGGCGTCGGGCGCCGCTTCAACATCGACCCGCGTTCGCTGGCCAACCTGAACGGCATCCAGTTCGAGACCCCGCTGCGGGCCGGTCAGCGCCTGGCGCTCCCGGCGGGCGTGCGCGACCAGGGCGCCAACGCCCAGGCGGCCGGCCCGACCCCGCAAGGCATGGCCATGGCCGCGGCGAGCGCCCGGCCGTCCACGCCGGCGCGGCCGACTGCGTCCCGGCCCGCGAGGTCCGCCTCGCCGCCCGTCGCCTCCACCGCGGCGAGCGGCCGGACCTCCAGCGGTCTGCCCCCCATCGGGCAGGTTCCGGCCGCCCCGCCTCTCGCCCAGGCTCCCTCGACCGCGCCTTCGGTCGCTCCGGCCCCTCCGGTCAGCCCTGCCGACCTGGACGTCGCCGCCGTGGGGCGAGGCAAGTTCGTCTGGCCGCTCCGGGGCGAGGTGCTGTCGGGCTTCGGGCCGAAGGGACCGGGCCAGCGCAACGACGGCCTGAACATCGCCGCCGGGGCGGGGGAGCCGGTGCGCGCCGCCGCCGCGGGCGAGGTGGTCTTCGCCGGCGAGCTGCCGAGCTTCGGCAACCTGGTGCTGATCAAGCATGCGGACGGGTGGGTGACCGCTTACGCCCATCTGTCGCGGATCGACGTCAAGATGCGCCAGTCGGTGGCGCAGGGCGCGCCCGTGGGACTGACCGGCCAGACCGGCATGGTCGACCGGCCGCAGCTCCACTTCGAGATCCGCTACGCCGAATCCCCGCGCGACAAGGCGAGGCCGGTGGATCCGGCGCTGCTGCTGCCCAAGGCGGGGTAGGAAGAAGCGCCTTGCTCCCCCTTGCGGGGAGAGCTGTCAGGCGTCCGCCTGACCGAGAGGGCTTCCAGCCGCCGCCGTCGCAGGCCCCCTCGGTCTCGGCGCTGCGCGCCGATCCACCTCCCCCGCAAGCAGGGGAGGAAGAACAAGGCTCAAACCGGCAGCGGCCGGCCGAGCTCGCCGGCCAGGTCGCGGACGAACTGGAAGGCCACGCGCCCCGAGCGGCCGCCCCGTTGTTGGGCCCATTGCAGGGCCCGGCGCTCCACGTCGCCGGCCTGCAGCCCGAAACGCTCGCAATAGGCGGCGACCGCGGACAGGTAAGAGGGCTGGTCCATCGGCGGAAAGCCGATCCAGAGGCCGAAGCGGTCGGAGGCGGAGATGGTCTCTTCGGCCTCCTCGGCGGCGGCCAGCAGACCCTTCGATTCGTCGTGCCCCCGCGGCATGAGATGGCGACGGTTCGAGGTGGCCACGAACAGCACGTTTTCCGGCGGGCCGGCCACGCCGCCCTCCAGCGCCGACTTCAGCGACTTCGCCGCCGACGCGCCCTCCTCGAACGAGAGGTCGTCGCAGAACACCACGAACCGCTCCGGGCGTCCGCGCAGGCGGCTGAACAGGGTCGGAAGGGCGTCGATGGCGTCGCGGTCGATCTCGACCATGCGAAGCCCCGGCGCCTCGCCGGTCGCCAGCGCCATGAAGGCGGCCTTCACCAGCGAGCTCTTGCCGGCCCCGCGGGAGCCCCAGAGCAGGGCGTGGTTGGCGGGCAGGGCGCCGGCGAAACGCCGCAGGTTCTGCACGAAGCGGCGCTTCTGCTCGTCCACTCCCACCAGAAGGTCGAGCGGCAGCCGCCAGTCCGGCGCGGCGTCGAAGCCGCCCGTGGCCGGGGCGTAGTGGTAGAGCTTCGCCCGGGAGAAGTCCGGCGGAGCCGGCGGCGGCGGGGCCAGCCGCTCCAGCGCTTCGGCGATACGGACCAGGACGGGGAGGGCGGATTGGATCGGATCGGTGCTCACCGCTGTTTCCTAGCCGCGCCGGTCGCGCGATGCAAAACCGGCGGCGTTGCCAAGCGGGCGGGCAGCGCATAGCTTCCGGCCTCTTTAGCGGCCGGACACTCCCGAGGCCGCGCTACGAAGTTCGAGAGCGCCCATGTTCGCCACCCCGGCCCACGCCCAGACCGCCGCGCCTGCCGGCGCGCCCGGCGGCTTCGACGCCTCCGCCCTGCAGGCCTTCGGCCTGCCCGTCATCCTGATCGTGCTGTTCTACTTCATGATCCTGCGCCCTCAGCAGAAGCGCGTGAAGGACCATCAGGCCATGATCGCGGCGGTGAAGCGCGGCGACACCGTTGTGCTGGCCAGCGGCATCGTCGGCAAGGTGACCAAGGTCGAGGACGCCGAGGTGCAGGTCGAGATCGCCCCCAACGTCAACGTGAAGGTGATCAAGTCCACGCTGTCGGAAGTCCGCACCCGGAGCGAGCCCGCGCCCGCCAACGATTCCAAGTCCTGATCGGTCAAGTAACGGCGAAGGCGCCAGCTTCATGCTTCAGCTCACGCGGTGGAAAATCGCCCTCGTCGTGATCTCGACGCTGCTCAGCGTCGTGTTCAGCCTGCCCAACGTCTTGCCGGCCTCGACGCTCGCCAAGCTGCCGCCGGCGTTCGCCCAGCGGCTGAACCTCGGTCTCGACCTGCAGGGCGGTTCCTATCTGCTGCTCGAGGTCGACACCGCGGCCCTGCAGCGCGAGACGCTCAACAACCTGATCGAGGACGTGCGGCGCGAACTGCAGTCCGAGCAGATCGCGTTCACCGACCTCGCCCAGGCGAACGGCGCGGTGACCGTGCGCATCACCGACCCGGCGCAGGCGCCGGCGGCCTACACCGCCTTGAACGGCCTGGCCCAGCCGCTGGCGGGCGCCGCCACCGGCCGCGACCTGCTGGTCAGCCGCGCGGACCAGGTCGTCACCCTGCGGCCGGCGCCCGAGGCGACGCAGGCCGCCGCCGGCCGGGCGGTCGACCAGTCCATCGAAATCATCCGCCGCCGGATCGACGAGCTCGGCACGCGCGAGCCCTCGATCGTCCGCCAGGGCACGAACCGGGTCGTGGTCCAGGCGCCGGGCGAGAGCGACCCCGAGCGGCTGAAGCGCGTGATCGGCCAGACCGCCAAGCTCACCTTCCAGATGGTGGACGACACCGTCCCCGCCGACCAGCTCGCCGCCGGTCGCGTTCCGCCGCAGAGCGAGCTGCTGCCCCAGCCCGACAATCCGGCCGAGCCGCAAGTGCTGGTCCAGCGCCGGATCGTGGTCTCGGGCGACATGCTGGTCAGCGCCAACGCCTCGTTCGACCAGTTCGGCAAGCCCGTCGTCGCGTTCCGCTTCAACAGCCAGGGCGGCCGCCGCTTCGGCGACACCACCAGCCAGAACGTCGGCCGGCGCTTCGCCATCGTGCTCGACGGCAAGGTGATCTCCGCGCCGGTGATCCAGACCGCCATCACCGGCGGCTCGGGCCAGATCAGCGGCAACTTCACCACCGAAACCGCCAACGACCTCGCCCTCCTGCTGCGCGCCGGCGCGCTGCCGGCCCCGTTGAGGGTGGAGGAGCAGCGCACGGTCGGCGCCGAGCTGGGCGCCGACGCGGTCAAGGCCGGCCAGCTTTCGACGCTGGTCGGCTCGATCGCCATCGTGGCCTTCATGATCGCGACCTACGGCTTCCTGTTCGGGGGCATCTCCATCATCGCGCTGGTGGTGAACGGGCTGATGATCGTGGCCGCCATGTCGATCACCCAGGCGACGCTGACGCTGCCCGGGATCGCGGGCCTGATCCTGACGCTGGCGGTTGCGATCGACGCCAACGTGCTGATCTACGAGCGCATGCGCGAAGAGGCCAAGGCCGGCCGCTCGATCGTGGCGTCGATGAACGCCGGTTTCAGCCGCGCCATGCTCACCATCATCGACGCCAACGTCACCGCGCTGGCGGCGGCGGCGATCATGTTCATCTTCGGGGCGGGGCCGGTCCGCGGCTTCGCCTGGACCCTGTCGATCGGCGTGTTCACCTCGGTGTTCACCGCCGTCATGGTCAGCCAGGTGATACTCGCCTGGTGGCTGCGCGCCGCCCGTCCCAAGAAACTCCCGATCGTGTGAGCACAGCCATGTGGCCCTTGATCAAGCTGCTGCCCGCCAAGACGAACTTCAAGTACGTGAAGTTCGCCCCGGTTTCGGGCGTGATCTCGCTGTTGCTGGTGATCGGCTCGCTGGTCGCGGCGATCTGGATGCCGGGATTGAACTTCGGCATCGACTTCCGTGGCGGCACGGTCCTGGAGCTGAGCACTCCCGGCCGCGCCGTCGACCTCGGGCGGGCGCGCGAGGCCATGGGCCGCCTCGGCCTCGGCGACGTGCAGGTCCAGGCTTTCGGCGACGCGACCGCCGCCCAGGTCCGCTTCCAGACCCCGCCGAGCCGCGAGCCGGCGGAGGTGGTGGCCAACGTCCGAGACACGCTGACCCGCGAACTCGGCCAGGACGTCCGCTTCACCCGCGCCGACGTGGTGGGCCCCAAGGTCTCGGGCGAGCTGTTCCAGAGCGGCCTGATGGCGCTCGGCCTCGCGATCGCGCTGATGCTGGTCTACATCTGGTTCCGCTTCGAGTTCCGGTTCGGGGTGGGCGCGGTCGCGGGCCTGTTCCACGACGTGATCCTGACCTTCGGCCTGATCGCGGTGACCCAGCTCGAGTTCTCGCTGACCTCCATCGCCGGCATCCTGACCGTCATCGGCTATTCGATGAACGACACCGTCGTGGTGTTCGACCGGATCCGCGAGAACTTGGTCAAGTACAAGAAGATGTCGATGGGCGAGCTGATCGACCTGTCGGTGAACGAGACCTTCTCCCGCACCATGATCACCGGCCCGACCGCGATCATGGCGCTGATCGCCCTGATGATCTTCGGGGGCGAGACCCTGTTCGGCTTCTCGGTCATCCTGACCTTCGGCCTGATCGTCGGCACCTATTCGTCGATCTTCGTCGGCGCGCCGCTGCTGATCCTGTTCGAGAAGCACCGGGGCAAAGGGCAGGCCGAGGCCGAGGCCAAGCCCGCGGTCGAGCGGCCGTAGGGCCCAGGCGTGCGGCAGCCCCCGGCCATCGAGGCGTTCGGCGGCGGCGGCTTCCGCATCGACGGCCGCCGCGTCGAGGGCTCGGTGCTGATCCTGGACGACCAAGTCCATCCCTGGGCGCCCCGCAGCCTGGCCGAGCTCGGGCCCGAACACTTCGAGCCGGTGCTGGCGGCGGGGCCGGCTGCGGTCGAGTTCGTGCTGCTGGGACTGGGGCCTTCGATGACGCCGCCGCCCAAGGCGGTGCGCGAGCGGCTGCAGGCGGCGCGCGTGGGGCTCGAGGTCATGGACACGCCCGAAGCCTGCCGGCTCTACAACGTGCTGGCCCGGGAGGGCCGCCGGGTCGTCGCCGCCCTGATCGCCGTCTGAGACCCTTCCGCGCCAAAGTGGCGCCGCCGCCCGATCGGCCCTATGGTTCGCCCGCCGGACCGTTCCGGGGAGGTTTCGGGGGAAACGATGGCGGGGCTGCTGCAGAACTTCAGGAACACGGTGATCGTCAGCCTGGCGATCGCGCTGATCTTCATCGTCGGCTACGGGGCGCACCACCGCGCCGTCGACCAGATCTTCTGGCAGGCCGTGTTCCGCTGGATCCACGTGGTGTTCGGCATCCTGTGGATCGGGCTGCTCTGGTACTTCAACTTCGTCCAGATCCGGAAGATGCCGGACATCCCGGCCGAGCTGAAGCCGGCGGTGACCCAGTACATCGCGCCCGAGGCGCTGTTCTGGTTCCGGTGGGCCGCCGTGGGGACGGTGGTGGCGGGCCTCGTCCTGGCCCTGCTGCGCAACTACCTATTCGAGGTGCTGACCTTCGGCTTTGCGGGCGGGCTGAACCCCGTGCTCGACCGGGCCTACATGCTGATGGGCGTGGGAGTGTGGCTGGCGCTGATCATGGCCATCAACGTCTGGGTCTTCATCTGGCCGAACCAGAAGATCGCGCTGGGGCTGGTCGAGGCCGACGCGAACGCCAAGGCCAACGCGGGGCGCGCGGCGATGCTGTTCTCGCGCACCAACCTGCTGCTGTCCTTCCCCATGCTCACCACCATGACCATGAACCAGACCATGTTCGGCTGAGGTCGGGCTTCCGGTCCGTTCGGAGGCGGCGTATGGCCTCCGGCATTCGTGGCGGCCGGGAATCCCTTGTGTGAGCGAAGACCTTGAAGCGCGGGTTCGGCGGGTCGATCCGGATCGATGGCTGGCCGCCCGGTCCGCCGCCGACCCGGACCGGCGGGCGGAGCTGACCGCGCTCTACGCCTTGAACGACGAGCTGGCCGGCATAGCCGAGCAGGTCTCGAACCCGATGCTGGGCGACATCCGGCTCGCCTGGTGGCGGGAAGGGCTGGAGGCCCTGGCCGCCGGCGGGCCCGTCCGGGCCCATCCGGTGATCGAGGCCCTGGCTCCGGCGGCGCGCGCCGGGCGGCTGGATGTGGAGCGGTTGGTCGCCCTGACCGAGGCCCGCGCCGCCGACCTGGAGCCCGCGCCCTTCGTCGACGAGGCGGCGCTGACCGCCTACATCGACGCCACGGCCGGCGCGGTGATGGCGGCTGCGGCCCGGCTGCTCGATCCGGCCGCCCGGCCCGAGATGACAGCCGGCGCGGCGCGGGCGTGGGGCTGGAGCCGGCTCTGGCGAGCGGGCCCGGCGCTGGCCGCCCGCGGCCGCCGCTGGGCGCCCGAGAACTGGGGAGAGGCGGACGAGGCCGAGATCGCCGCGCACGTCGCCCATCTGGTCGAGGACGCGCTGATCGAGGCGCAGGCGGAACTGGCCGCCCTGCCGGTCCCGGCCTTCCCGGCGGTGGCCTACGCCACCCTCTCGCGCCTGTTCCTGCGCGGGCGGGAGCCTGGCGAGCTGGAGAAGCGCGTCCGGCTTCTGGTCGCGACGCTCAGGGGGCGGATCTAGCGCAAAACGGTCTCGTCATTCTCGGGCGGAGCGCGAAGCGTGTAGACCCGAGGATGACGAGCAAAGAAGGGCGGCGCCGCTACGCCGCCCCCGCCAGCGCCGCTTCGCCAGCGAGCCAAGCGTCCAGATCGGCCAGGGCCCGCACCGACATCGCCCGCTTCTTGCCCCGGCCCCGCTCGGTGGGGGAGAGGCGGCGGCCGTCTTCGCCGCGCTTCGGGCCCTCCATCGGGGGCAAGAGGCCGTAGTTGATGTTCATCGGCTGGAACGACCCCTTGCCGCCCTCGATATGCCCCCCGGTGACGTGGGCGATCAGGGCGCCCAGCGCCGTGGTGGGCGGCGGCGCATCGAGCGTGCGGCCCAGCGCCTCGGCCGCGGCGAAGCGGCCGGCCAGCAGGCCCACGGCCGCGCTCTCCACATAGCCTTCCACGCCGGTGACCTGGCCCGCGAACCGCAGCCTCGGCTGGACCTTCAGACGCAACTGGCCGTCGAGCAGGCGGGGACTGTTCAGGAAGGTGTTGCGGTGCAGGCCGCCGAGCCGGGCGAACTGGGCGTTCTCCAGGCCCGGGATGGTGCGGAACACCTCCACCTGGGCGGCGTGCTTCAGCTTGGTCTGGAAGCCGACAAGATTGTAGAGCGTGCCCAGCGCATTGTCCTGGCGCAGCTGGACCACGGCCCAGGGCTTTTCGTCCGGCTTGTGCGGATTGGTCAGGCCGACCGGCTTCATCGGCCCGTGGCGCAGGGTCTCGCGCCCGCGCTCGGCCATCACCTCGATCGGCAGGCAGCCGTCGAAGTAGGGGGTGTCCTTCTCCCAGTCGCGGAACTCGGCCTTGGGGCCGTCGAGCAGGGCCTGGACGAAGGCGTCGTACTGGGCCTTGTCCATCGGGCAGTTGATGTAGGCGGCCGCGTCGCCGCCGGGGCCTTCCTTGTCGTAGCGCGACTGGCGCCAGGCCACGCCCATGTCGATCGACTCGGTATGCACGATCGGCGCGATGGCGTCGAAGAAGGCCAGGCTCTCCTCGCCGGTCAGCTCCAGGATCGCCTTGCCGAGGGCGGGCGAGGTGAGGGGGCCGGTGGCCACGATCACCCGCTCCCAATCGGCCGGCGGCAGGCCGGCGACCTCGCCCTCCGCGACCGTCACGTTCGGGTGCGCCCTGAGCCGGGCGGTCACCAGGTCGGAGAAGGCGACGCGGTCCACCGCCAGGGCGCCGCCGGCGGGCACCTGGCTGGCGTCGCCCGCGGCCATGATCAGCGAATTGCACCGCCGCATCTCGGCGTGCAGCAGGCCGACGGCGTTGTGCTCCCAATCGTCGGAACGGAAGGAGTTGGAGCACACCAGTTCGGCGAAGCCGCCGGTGTGGTGCGCGGGGGTGGAGACGGCGGGCCGCATCTCGTGCAGCACGACCGAGACGCCGGCCTGGGCGAGCTGCCAGGCGGCTTCCGAACCGGCCAAGCCGGCGCCGATCACATGGACGATTGTCATGCGGCCCTTCTATCCCCGGCGGCCCGTCCCTTGCGAGCCCCAAAGGCGAAACCGATCTCGCGCCCCGTTCTGGGACGGGGCGGCGGCGAGGCGT
>Ga0164243_10015697_pt1 | contig 10445 bp, 14 predicted proteins | sample OricompcompostOP_FD_108781 | JGI IMG/M metagenome (GOLD analysis project Ga0164243, IMG submission 108781) | Organic Plus compost microbial communities from Emeryville, California, USA - Original compost - Organic plus compost (OP) | ecosystem: Engineered > Solid waste > Mixed feedstock >... | reverse complement strand
TCAGGCGCAGGAAGCCGTGGGTCATCAGGCGCAGGATGCAGAACAGGAGGAGGCCTTCCAGCGCGGCTTCATAGAGCTGGCTCGGATGGCGCGGCTCCGGGCCGCCATTCGGAAAGACTACGCCCCAGGGCATGTCGGTCGGGCGGCCCCATATCTCGGAATTGATGAAGTTTGCCACCCGCACGAGGCCGAGCCCGACCGGCGCCCCGGCCGCAACGACATCGAGCAGGCTGAACGGATTTATGCCGCGTGAGCGGGCGAAAAGCAGCATTGCCAGGGTGGTGCCGAGGAGGCCGCCATGAAAGGACATGCCGCCTTCCCAGACCGCGAACATATCGAGCGGATTCTGCAGGTAGCGAGACAGATCGTAGAAAAGCACATAGCCGATCCGGCCGCCGAGCACGATGCCGATTGCCGCCCACAGTACAAAATCGTCCAGGTCCTCCGGCTTCATGGGCGGCGTCTGGTGAGCCCACAGTTTCGGATTGGAGACGAGGCGCCTGCCATACCACCAGCCGAACAGGATGCCGACGACATAGCCGATGCCGTACCAGTGGATGGCGATCGGGCCGATGCGGATGAGGACGGGATCTATATTCGGGAAAGGCAGGGCGGCGAGCGGCACGAGAAGATATTCTGTCAACGGGACCTCCCGGCGCGGCAATCGGATGGGCGAGATATGCGCAAGCGCGCCGCCGGGGTCAAGGCAGGCATATAACAAGTTCCGCCTTGCATTCGCCGCCCCCCGGCACTACGTCGATTAGGTCCCGACCCTGGGACCAAAGCGAGGCACAGGCAATGACGAACGGACACGGACCCAATCGGATTCTCGATGAATTCGCCAAGCTCATGACCGATGCGGCCGGTGCGGCGCAAGGCGTGCGGCGGGAAGTGGAGACCGCATTCCGCAGCCAGGCCGAGCGGATCCTGAATTCCATGGACGTGGTCCAGCGTGAGGAATTCGACGCCATGCGTGACATGGTGATCAAGGCGCGGGAAGAGAACCTGAGGCTTGCTGCCCGTCTCGAGGCGCTCGAGGCGCAACTGGCCAAGACGGCCGCCGGGGAAGCCGAAGCCGTCGAAAAGCCGGTTTCCAGGTCGCGAACAAAAAAATAATTGCAGAGACACGTCATCTGATTCGAGCTTGAAAAACGCTTTGCCGAGAATCGCTTATGCGTTCCGGCTGAATCTTTTTCGCAGCCTCTATCCACATGCCAGTTCTGCAAATGCGAAAAAGGGGCTGGTCACGCGACTCGTCATCAATACACTGAATTTGTTGCATGATTCGAAACGGGTCATGCGCCGGGTAGTGGTGGGCCCGGCTGGGGGACGTGTCACTTCATGCTCTCGCCAGCAGCGTATCTGACCGAATAGTCGCGTATGCCTACAGGCAAGCGCATGGCAGCGCTTCAGGAATGGAAAGCAGATTGATGAGCCTTCTTGAACTCGACATTGCACGCGATGCCCATCCGGTAGATGTCATCGAGCACGTCGCACATACGCACGACTGGAGCTTCGAACGGACCGGAGACGACGAGATCGCCATTTCCGTCGCCGGCACATGGACCGACTACCACGTCTCTTTCTCCTGGATGGAGGAATTCGAGGCGCTGCATGTCGCCTGCGCTTTCGACCTGAAGGTCCCCGAAAGCCGGGCCCTGGAGGTCATGCGCCTTCTTTCTCTCATCAACGAACAGATGCTGTTCGGCCACTTCGATTTATGGGAGCAGGAAGGAGCAATCATGTTCCGCCAGGCGCTGCTTCTTTCGGGCGGCGTCGAACCGACGAACCAGCAGGTGGAAGTGCTGCTCAACAGCGCCCTGGAAGCATGCGAATGCTATTTCCAGGCCTTCCAGTTCGTCCTCTGGTCGGGCTCTTCGGCCCGAGATGCACTGAACAGCGTTCTTTTCGAGACTTACGGGACGGCATGAGCGGCGCAGCAGAACCGAGGCCTGAAATCAGCTATGCGGATTTCGAAAAGGTCGACATCCGCGTCGGCACCATCGTGGAGGCGGAGCCTTATCCCGAGGCCCGCAAGCCGGCAATCAAGCTGAAGATCGACTTCGGGCCGTCCATCGGCGTGAAGAAGTCTTCCGCACAGATCACCAAATATTATTCGCCCGAAACGCTGGTCGGCCGGCAGGTCATGGCCGTCGTCAATTTCCCACCGCGCCAGATCGGCAAATTCATGTCCGAAGTCCTTACCCTCGGATTCCCGGATTCGGAGGGGGATGTGGTTCTGGCAGCGGTCGAAAGAAAGGTGCCTGACGGAGGAAAGCTTTTCTAAGAGACTGTAGTCCACGGAGCCCTCCCGGAACGATTTTCGCGCTGTTTCGTTCTTTTTGCGTCGGCAAATAGTCGTGGAGGGTCCTGCTATGGCGACTGGAGCGAAATCGACCAAGACGGGAAAAAGCGCGGCAAAGAAACCGGCGGCCAAATCCGCTGCCGCGCGAAGCAAAGCCACTGCCAAAGGCGAGGCATCGAAGGCCACTAACGGCAAGTCATCTGCTGCCAAGGCTACAAGTGCCGGTCGTGCTGCAGTGCAGAAGAAAGCTGCAGCGAAAACCACCAGCTCATCATCGGCCACGGCCGCAAGCAAGGCTACCAAGTCCAAGACAGTGCCCAAGGCCGTGGCTGTGTCCTCGGCCGCTACCTCCAAATCACGAGCGCGCAAGTCCGATTCTTCCGTTGCCACCAAGGTCGTGGAAGGCGTGGTGGGCGGGGTCGTCGTGGCAGCTTCGGGAGTGGCTTCCCTTGCCGGCAATGTGCTCGGCAAGAAATCCGGCGCGAAGAAGAAGGGAAAATCCTGAACTTCAGGCGGGGACGCGGATCACCGCCCGCAAACCGCCCAAGGGGCTATCCTCCAGCATGATGTCGCCGCCATGGCTGCGGGCAATGTCCCGCGCGATCGATAGGCCGAGGCCCGTCCCGCTCTTGTCCTGATTGCGTGCGTCGTCGAGCCGGACGAAAGGCTTGAAGACGTGCTCACGCTTTTCGGGCGGAATGCCGGGACCGTCGTCATCGACCGTGATGACCAGGGACCCCATCGAGTACCGGGCATCCACATGCACGTTCTTCGCATAGCGGAATGCATTGCCGATGATATTGTCCAGAAGCCTGTTGAAGGCGTTGGGCCGAACATAGGCTTTCGAGCTCCCGGACAGTGATGTCCTCAACTTGCGTTTCCTGAGCCGCGCCTCTTCCGTGAGCTTCTCGAAATAGGCGGCGAGATCGAAACTGCCAGGATCTTCCATCACTTCCCCGCGCGCGAAGGAAAGGTAGCCTTCGAGCATCAGGCGCATGTCTTCGACATCCTGGTCCAGCGCCTCGATATCCGCCTTGGGGCTGGCCAGCGCCAGTTGCAGCTTGAAGCGGGTAAGGATCGTACGCAGATCGTGGCTGACACCGGTCAGCATTGCCGTTCGTTGCTCGATCTGCTTTTCGATGCGTTCGCGCATCTGAATGAAGGCAAGGCCGGCGCGCCGCACTTCCTCGGCGCCTCGCGGCCGGAAGTCGCTCGGCATCGGGCGGCCCTTGCCGAAGCTTTCCGCAGCTTCGGCAAGCTGCAGGATGGGCCTGATCTGGTTGCGCAGGAAAGCGATCGCGATCGTCAGCAGGACCAGCGACGTGCCGACCATCCACAGCAGGAAGATGTGCGTGTTCGAGGCATAGGCCTGGCTGCGGCGCGCGAAGACACGCAGCACGCTGTTTTCAAGCTGGATACGGATCTCCACGATGTTCGAGTTGCCGACCGTGTCGATCCAGAAGGGACGGTTGATCTGGCGGGTGATCTCCTCGCTCAGGGTCTGGTCGAGGATCGAGAAGAAGGGCTTCGGCGCAGGCGCGGGTAGGGGATCGGGCGGCATAAGGTCGATCTTCAGCGCCAGCCGCTCCTGCGCGATGCGGATCACCTGCGCAATCTCCTCCTCCTGCGGATAGGTTTCGATCATGTCGATGATCGCCGCTATATCGCGGGTGACAGCCTGGCTCAGGCGCTGCGTCACCATCTGCCAGTGACGTTCCATGAAGACGAAGGCGATGACCGACTGCAACAGGATCATCGGCGCGATCACGATGATGAGCGAGCGCGCATAGAGCCGCTTCGGCATGTAGCGCGAAACGATGCGCCAGAATTGTCTCCAACCCTCGCGCAGCGCCGGCACGATGCCCGATGAAGATGGGGCCTGCGACGTTTCCCTTTCCTCCGATATCTCGGAATTCGCCATCCGCTTTCCTGTTCGGACCGGTGCCGCGGCCCCAAAGCCCACTCTGTCAGGCCGTTTCTGTCAGGCAATCTAAGACGCGATCGGCAAAGGTGAAACCGGTTTTGTCGCCGCTTCCCGGCGGCAAGCGATCGACCGGAACTGTCGGGCCAAACCGGACCCTATTCCACGCTCAGCCGGTAACCGACGCCGCGCACGGTCTGCAGCCAGATGGGATTGGACGGATCGCGCTCGATCTTGCGGCGCAGACGGTTGATCTGCACGTCTATGGTGCGTTCGCCCACCTCGGAGTCGCCTCCGACAAGCTCATGGCGTGGAATCGTCTCGCCGGCACGTTCGGCGAAAATCGCCATGATCTCCTGTTCGCGGTCGGTGAGCTTGAGCATCTCCCCGCCCCGCTTCAATTCGCGCCGTGAGATCTGGAACGTATAGGGGCCGAAGACGATCTGCTCGACCTTCGGCATTGTCTGCGGTCCCCCGCGGCGCAGGATATTGTTGACCCGGAGGATCAGCTCGCGCGGATCGAAAGGCTTCGGGAGATAGTCGTCGGCACCGGCCTCCAGGCCCGCCACGCGGCTGTCGGTCTCCGAAAGCGCCGTCAACATGAGGATCGGAACATCCTTTTCGGCGCGCAGCGCCTTGGTCAGGTCGACGCCATTCTCGCCGGGCATCATCACATCAAGGATGATAAGATCGAAATCGAGGCCGGCCAGCTTCCGCCGCGCCTCCGCTGCCGTGCCGGCCACGGTGATGCGGAAGCCGCTTTCGCTGAGGAAACGCTTCAGCAGCGTTCGGATGCGGGTATCGTCATCGACGACCAGCAGATGTGGCGCGTCGTCAAGCGGAGCCTCCCGGCTTTCGGTGATGTCAGCCTCGATCATTTTCCTTCCCCTCACCGGCCGGCGCTTCTGCACGGCTTGGCAGTTTATCCACCTGGGTCCGCAATTCCGGATTTACCATGGCTTTCAAGAATCGTTCGATCATAGCACGATCCGCTGGTTGAGCTTCCCGCAGTGCCGCACGGATACGGCGGGACTGTGGCACGGCCAAAGCCATAGCCAGCGCGCGCCCCTTGTTCGTCGGGTAGAGTTCGCGCTGGCGCCGGTCGCGAGGCCCCTGGACCTGGATGACATGCCCGGTATCTATGAGCTGCTTCAGGACGCGGGCGAGACTCTGCTTCGTGATGCGCAGAACGTCCAGCAGTTCCGCCACGGTCAGTCCGGGCCGACGGTTGACGAAGTGCAGCACACGATGGTGAGCGCGCCCGAACCCGTATTCCGTCAGTATGGCATCCGGATCGGAGGTGAAGTCGCGATAGGCGAAGAAGAAGAGTTCGATGAGGGCGAAATCCACGCCATCATCATTCGTCAACGCCTCCTTGACCGGTTTGCCCATCGTCGTCTGGTTCATCATTTCCCCGGAGTTTTCGAATTTATGTCAGCCATATTGACATAAATTTCAAGCATTGATAATTTTTGGCAAGCTTTTCGGCGGATTGCGAACGAAAAGGCATTGCGGAGCCGATTTTTTCGGAATTTCCTTCAAAACGCCTGTGCTTCGGCTTACGCTGTTCCAGCTCGTGACGCCCTCAAGGACGCGCGATTTCAACCATAACTCGGACATCACGTCCGTGGGAGAGAAACATGGCATCGGTTCCCTTCGATCAGCTCGACGGCTTCATCTGGTTCAACGGTGAATTCGTAAAGTGGGCGGATGCGAAGATTCACGTACTTACGCACGGCCTTCACTATGCCAGCGCCGTATTCGAGGGCGAGCGCGCCTATGGCGGCGAGATTTTCAAGCTCAACGAGCATAGCGAACGGTTGCTGGAATCGGCGAGAATACTCGGTTTCCGCATCCCCTATTCGGCGGAAGAGATCAATAATGCCTGCCGCATGCTGCTCAAGAAGCAGGGCTTCGCGGACGCCTATGTGCGTCCGATCGCCTGGCGCGGCAGCGAGATGATGGGTGTTTCGGCACAGAACAACCGTATCAATTGCGCCATCGCCATCTGGCAGTGGCCGAGCTATTTCGACCCCGAGCAGAGGCTGAAGGGCATCCGTCTCGATATCGCCGAATATCGCCGTCCGGATCCGCGTACGGCTCCCTCGAAGTCCAAGGCGGCCGGGCTCTACATGATCTGCACGCTTTCCAAGCATGCCGCCGAGGCCAAAGGATATGCGGATGCCTTGATGCTCGACTGGCGCGGCCGCGTCGCGGAAGCCACCGGGGCCAATATCTTCTTCGTCAGGGACGGCAAGCTCCATACGCCGGAGCCCGACTGCTTCCTCGACGGCATCACGCGCCGCACCGTCATCGACCTTGCCCGCAGGCGCGGCATCGAGGTCGTCGAACGGGCCATCATGCCCGAGGAAATGGAGGGCTTCGAGCAGTGCTTCCTTTCGGGTACCGCGGCGGAAGTCACGCCTGTCTCGGAAATCGGCCCTTACACCTTCCAGGTGGGTGAAATCACCCGTCTGCTCATGAATGACTACATGAGCGAGGTTCAACCCAAGCATCGCGTCGCTGCCGAATAGATTCCTTCTTCGGTCGACGCGTCATACTGCAAGTCGAGAGACTTCCGGCCTTGAGGCCGGAAGTAATTCCTCCGTCAATTAGCATCGTTGCATTTGACTCCTAGAAGAATCAGGCGATGATCCTTGCGTCGGCTTGCAGAGCCGGCGTCCATAGGAGGGAATGAGATGGAAGCGCTTCTCCCAATCATCGTCCAGGCCATTGCCGGTATCATTGGCGGCGAAGCCGTTGGTGCGGCCATACAGAAGGCGGCGACCGGTCACGTCGCGCGGATCATCGGTGGCGTTATCGGCGGCGTCGGCGGCGGCGCGGCACTTGCCGGAATGGCCGGAGACGGCGGCGCACTGGGCGGACTGCTCGGAGATGCCATTGGCGGCCTTGCCGGTGGCGGCGTGCTCACGGCTATTATCGGCGCTGTCATGGGCGCCACCAAGAAAGCCTGATTTTCGCCCCTGTTTCTCGACGGGCGGCGCCAGCCGCCCGTTTTTTTCTTGCCTGCGCCAATGGACCTGCATGCACCACCGGTTCTAAAACCATCGCAAGTCAATAAGGGAGATCGCGATGGGTGAAATGCGAGCGGGCGTCATTCCGGTAACGCCGTTCCAGCAGAACTGCACCATCCTGTTCGACAAGGACGAGAAGGTTGGCGTCGTCATCGACCCGGGCGGCGAGGTCGATCGCATCCGCGCTGCGATCGAGAAGAACGGCATCGCCATCCAGGCGATCTGGCTGACCCATGGCCATATCGATCACGCCGGCGGGGTGATGGACCTCAAGGATGCCCTTGGCGTCGACATTCTCGGCCCGCATGAGGACGACCGGGAGATGCTTTTGAATTTGGCCAGCCAGGCGCGCATGTACCGGCTGACGGACCCGGTGCGTGATTGCACGCCGGACCGTTTCCTGACCGAAGGCGAAACCGTTTCCTTCGGGGAGCATAGTTTTCAGGTGCTGCACTGCCCGGGCCATGCACCGGGCCATGTGGTCTATTACAATCCAGCCGCCAAATTCGCCCATGTGGGCGAAGTGCTCTTCCACGGCTCGATCGGGCGGACCGATTTGCCGGGCGGCGATCACGCTGCCCTCATACGGTCGATAAAGGAAAAGCTGCTGCCGCTCGGCGACGACATTGGCTTCCTGTGCGGGCATGGTCCCGGCGGACGTTTCGGCGAGGAACGGCGGACAAATCCGTTCCTCGTCTGAAACTTGCACGGGCGCGATTTCGGCTCAGTTCAGCGTGCAGAAATGCTCACGGCCGTCATAGCCGAGATAGGTGCCGGTGCCTGGATCGAAACTCCGGTACCGTATCGAGCATTCGCGATACCAGCTCCGCGTCCAGGGCTCGGGCGTCTCGCGCACATAGACCACATCAGGGGCCGGTCGGTAGTGATAACGGGCCGGCGGCGCAGGCGGGTAATACCTGTCGACATAGACCGGGGCAGGGCGGGACTGCGAGAGCGCAGCACCGGCAATGGCGCCGACTGCAAGCCCGATCGCCCCGGCGGCAAGCGCGTCGCCGCCATGATGGTGATGTCGATGGCGCCAATGATCGCCGGCATTGGCCGGAATGGCGGTAAGCGCCGTCGCGGCGACCGCCGCGCTCAAAACGACTGACTTGAAGAAGCGGTTCATTGTTCATCTCCAATAAGCCACTGGAATGGAAGGCAATCCAGCATGCCATGGAGGCAAGATTTAGGTCGGTTTTCCTGAACGCAGGCTGAACGAACGGCCCCGACTTTTCCGGGATCGCAACGCGCCCAATCAAAAACGCCCTCGCAGAGGCGAGGGCGTCGAATGGAAGCCAATATGCGGCGGGAAACTTCAGCCGATGGAAAGATTCACCGCTTTCGGGCCCTTTCCGCGCTTGTCGGGTTCGGTATCGAAGGTCACCTTCTGCCCATCCTCGAGACCCGGCAGTCCGGAAGCCTGGACGGCGGAGATATGAACGAAAACGTCCTTCTGCCCGTCATCCGGCGTGATGAAGCCGAAGCCCTTGGCATGATTGAAGAATTTTACGGTTCCCGTCTGAGGCATGGGAAGAACTCCTTTTTCTCCCATCGTTGCGTCGAGGGCTTGGCCCTCATGAGTCTCGGTCCTTTACTGGGGGAGAAGAAACAGTCAGCTTCGCACAGGGGCCTTGTCGCATTCCCATCGTTTCGCGAGCCTCCCAGGTGCCTTTGTCGGTTCTTGATCCTGGGGCATGCTATTCCAGTCTCCGGGCCGGCAAATGCCCGAACGCGGAATTGTTCCTTTATTTTGCGGCTTTCGGCAAGTGAAACTTTCCTGAAGGCCATGCCTGGAGCGGAATGAATTCAATGAAAAAGGCGTGGCGATGCGACGCCACGCCTCGAATGGCCGGTCTGGTTCGGATCGTCTGATTATGCGGCCGCGAGGTTGACTGCCTTCGGACCCTTGCCCATGCGGTCGGGCTCGACGTCGAAGGAAACCTTCTGGCCGTCGACGAGCGTATGCATGCCGGAACGCTCGACAGCAGAGATGTGAACGAAGACGTCCTTCGCGCCGTCATCCGGCGTGATGAAGCCAAAGCCCTTGGACGAATTGAAGAATTTTACAGTGCCGGTCTGGGACATGGGAAACTCCTTTTCCCTTCGAGAGAATGCGTCTGTGCGACATGCACAGTTTCGCAGCGGTCGAGTTCACGTAAATCGGGAAAAGGGTCGTCCAAAAAACGCTTCCAGTTCTCCGGGTCAGTAACACCCGAACGGCTATAGATATGCCACAAAAACACATTTCGGGCAAGGTGGAAGCCATGTCCGACAGCAGGCTGCGGCTGCTGTTCCAGCTGCCTGTTGCCGAAAGCAGGCTCCAGCCATAGAGAGTTCCAGGTTTGCCGGTATGGAGCGACGATGAAAGAGCTGCTTCTCCTTCGCCATGCGAAGTCGAGCTGGGACGATCCGCAGCTCGACGATTTCGATCGTCATCTTGCGGAGAGGGGCAGGCGCGCGGCGCCATTCATGGCGCGGGAAATCGCAAGGCGCGGATGGCTGCCGGATCATGTAATGGTTTCGCCGGCATTGCGCACGCGGCAGACCTGGGAACTGGTCTCGGCAGAACTTTCCGGTGTTCCGGAGGCGGTGTTCCATCCGCAGATCTACACGGATTTGGCCGATGATCTCCTCCAGCTTGTCAGGGAAGCTCCGGAGTCGGCCGCGCGCGCCCTTCTGGTGGGGCATAATCCGGCCCTGGAGGAGTTTGCCGCGCGCCTTGCCGGAACCGGCTCCGACAAGAAGCTGATGAAGAGGATGCGGCACAAATTCCCGACGGCGGCCCTGGCTCGCCTCCTTGTCGAGGAGCCATGGCGGGATCTTTCTCCGGGGGCAGCCAGGCTGGTCGATTTTCTGACCCCAAAGGATCTCTCCTCACGATGCCCTTCCTGACAGCCTCTTGTCAGGAAGGGCCATGCTGCCGGTCCGTCCTGGCGATTACACTCTTTGCAATCGCAAAGAGTCTCTCCATATTCGGGTCATGGCCAAAACCCCTGAGAAGAAATCCGTCGTGAACGGCGGCAACGAGCGTTCAGGCGCGCCAAACGGATTCGAGGAAGCGCCGCAGGCGGAATTCGAAGGCGCGCCGCTGACGGGTTCGATTTCAGGCTGGGCCGACGAGATCGCGCGCGAGGCGGAAAAGGCTTCCCCCTCAACCTCATCCCCGCCCGGTCGGATTGTG
>Ga0164243_10015694_pt1 | contig 10446 bp, 7 predicted proteins | sample OricompcompostOP_FD_108781 | JGI IMG/M metagenome (GOLD analysis project Ga0164243, IMG submission 108781) | Organic Plus compost microbial communities from Emeryville, California, USA - Original compost - Organic plus compost (OP) | ecosystem: Engineered > Solid waste > Mixed feedstock >... | reverse complement strand
TGGAGGACGACGCCAACGTGCACATCAGCACCGCCGGCGCCGACGTCCGGCTGGCCGCCACCGGCTATGTGCGCTTCGACGCCGGCGAGGCCACGGTCATCGAGACCCACGGCGGCGACATCACGCTCAATCCGCGCAGCGACGATTCCGCCAGCGGCTATGTCGACCTGCGCTACACGACGCTCGATTCAGGCGGCGGCGACATTACGATCGGCGGCGGCGCCGATCCGCTGACCGGCTACGCGATCGCCAACACCGTCAACGGCGTGCGTTTCGGCGGCACGACATTGGCATCCGCCGGCGGCGACATCGTCGTCAACGGCCAGAGCGGCAGTTCGTCTGGCGTCGGACTGGGCATCGGCTCGGCATCGACGATCGACGCCGGCTCCGGCAGCATCGCGATCCGCGGCCGTTCCGACTCCGGTGCCGGCATCGCGATGCAAAGCGGCACGGCCGACGCCGGCCAGTTGCTGACCACCACTACCGGCGACATCAACCTGACCGGCATCAGCAACAGCGGGCACGGCATCCGGCTCGGCTCCACCACGAACAACACCACGGTCACGCTGGCCACCGACGGCGGCGACATCAACATCACCGGCTACGCCGGCGCCGACAGCGACGGCCTGAACATCGGGGCCGGCACGGTCACGCTGCAGACGACCGGTGCCGGCGCGCTGAACCTGAGCGGCACCGCTTCCGGCAGCGGCGCAGGCGTCAACGTGTTTTCGTCATCCTCGACCGACACCGCGCTCGTCACCGATGCCGGCGACGTGACGATCAGCGGTTCCTCGACCGGCGGCGACGGCGTTGCGATCGGCCCGACCACCACCACATCCGGCACCACGACCTCGATCACGACCGGCAGCGGCGCCATTCGCATCACCGGCTCCAGCCGCGACGCCTACGGCGTCAACCTGACCGCCCAGGGCACCACGGAAGCACGCGGTGCGGCGCGCATTGCCACCGTCAGCGGCGACATCACGCTCGACGGGCGCAGCGTCAACGACTACGGCGTGCGCAACCATGCGCTGAGCAAGGGCGACACCAGCGTGAGTACGGTGGATGGCGACATCGCCATCATCGGCGTCAGCGACAACAGCACGGCGGTGTCGATCCGGCCGAGCTCGGCCTCCAGCGGCGACATCGGTTCGGGTACGATCGAAGCGACCGGCAACGGCAACATCACGATCTCCGGCGACCAGATCGCGCTGACCGGCGACCGCGTCACGATAGACGGCAACGGCGGCGCATTGACGCTGCAGCCGGTCACGTCCGGCACCAGCGTCGGCTTCGGCTCCGGCACCAGCGGCAGCCTGTCGTTCTCGGACAGCGATCTGGCCGCCATCGGCACCGGCTTCTCGGTCGTCTATGTCGGCAATACCGCGGCCGGCCCGGTCGAGCTCGGCCTCACGCATCCGGTTGCCAACGTGGTGGCCGTCTCCGGCTACAAGCCCGACCCGCTGGAAGGCGCGCCGAGCGAGGAGCAGGCGCGCGAGCAGATGAGCCAGGTCGGCGGCAGCGAGCAGGCGCGCCTGCAGCCGGCGGCGGCGCCGAATCTGGCGCAGGCGCAGCAAGCGATCGCGGATGCGGGAGACATGCTGTCGATCGTCGGCTCCGACGGCTGCAGCCGCGACGGCGGCAAGTGCGGGTCGCGCAAGAAAAAAGCAGGGCGCCGCTGAACGAGCGGCATCGATAACAGGCATCCGGAACACAGCATGCACGCAACGAAGGCTATGACGACCCGGCTCGCCGGCGCGGCCATCGCACTGCTCGGCCTGACAGCCGCGGCGGCCGAGTCGGAACGGGTCGCGTTCGACAGCTTCGATGAAGTCGACGGCGCGGCGGTCGCCATCGAGGGCTACCTGTACCGGGCCGAAGGACGGCCGGCGCAGGCCGCCGCACCCGCCGTGGTCCTGTTCCACGGCTGCGGTGGCCTGCTGACCAGGAGCGGCAGGATCCAGGCACGCTACCGCGAGCTGGCCGAGCGGGTCAGCGGCATGGGTTATACGGTGCTGATGCCGGACAGCTTCAATCCGCGCGGCGAACGCGAGATCTGCACAACCCCGCCCGGCGAACGCGAGATCCGCGCGCGCCACCGCTGGCTCGACGCCTACGGCGCGCTGCGCTACCTGAATGCACGCCCGGACGTCGTGCCGGGCAGGATCGCCGCGCTCGGTTTCTCGCACGGCGGCACGGTCGCGCTGCAGGCGGTCGACGGTACGCTCCCGGTGCGGCGCCGGACCGATCTCGGCTTCGCCGCGGCGGTCGCGCTGTATCCGGGCTGCAAGGCGGTGCTGAACCAGAAGCGCGAATTCAGCGCCTACGCGCCGCTGCTGATGATGGTCGGCGCGCTCGACGACTGGACCCCGGCGCAGCCGTGCCAGCAACTGGCCGAGCGCAGTCGCGCACACGGGCAGCCGGTCGAACTCGTGACCTACGCCGAAGCCTATCACGGCTTCGATCGCAGCACGCCGGTCAAGGTGCGTACCGACGTCACCCACGGCGTCAACGGCGCCGCCGGCGTGCATATCGGCGGCAATCAGGCCGCGCGCGCCGATGCATACCGGCGCCTCGCCGAATTCCTCGCCATTCACCTGGGCGCACCGCCGGTGCGCTGATTTTCAACCACGAACATAGGCATAACCATGACTCTTGCCCTCACCTTGCGCCGCAGGCTCGTCGTCTCGCTGCTGCTGGCGGCCGTACCGTTCGCCACCCACGCGAAGAAAGTCGCCGATGAGGATCTGAATCCCGAAGCCGCGACCGGCGTCGTCGAAAAGAAGCTGGTCACGACCAAGCGCTTCATGACCGCCTCCGCCAATCCGCACGCGACCGAAGCGGGCGACCGCATCCAGCGCATGGGCGGCAGCGCGATCGACGTCGCGATCGCCACGCAACTGGTGCTGGCGCTGACCGAGCCGCAATCCTCCGGCATCGGCGGCGGCGCCTTCATCGTCTACTACGATGCCAAGAGCGGCACGCTGACGACCTATGACGGTCGCGAAACCGCACCGGCTTCCACCGATCAGAACCGGTTCATGAAGGGTTCGCACGCGATGCGCCTGCGCGATGCGATCAACAGCGGCCTGTCGGTCGGCACGCCCGGCGTGCTGCGCGTGCTGGAGCTGGCGCACAAGCAGCACGGCAAGCTGCCGTGGGAGCAGTTGTTCCAGCCGGCCATCGAGCTGGCCGAGAAGGGCTTCCCGGTGTCGCCGCGCCTGGCCCGCCTGATCGCCAAGAACAAGGAACTGCCGAAGCAGAAAGCCGCAGCCGCCTACTTCATGCCCGGCGGCGAGCCGCTGCAGGTCGGCCAGATCCTGAAGAATCCCGAATTCGCCGCCGTGCTGCGGCGCGTGGCCAAGGAAGGCGCGGATGCGTTCTACAAGGGCGAGATCGCGCGCGACATCGTGGCCGCGGTGCATGCGCACCAGGTGCCGGGCGATCTGTCCGAGGAGGATCTCGCCAACTACAAGGCGCGCGAGCGCGAGCCGGTGTGCGGCAACTACCGCATCTACCGCGTGTGCGGCATGCCGCCGCCTTCGTCCGGCGGCATCGGCGTGCTGCAGATCCTCGGCATGCTGGAGCAGCATCCGATCGGCGAACTGAAGCCGAACACCGCTGAAGCCGTGCACTACTTCTCCGAGGCCGGGCGCCTGGCCTATGCCGACCGCGATTACTACCTCGGCGACCCGGATTTCGTGCACGTGCCGGTCGCGGCGCTGCTGGACCCGGCCTACCTGGCCGAGCGCGGCGCGAAGATCGACCCCGAATACAGCATGGGCCGCGCCGAACCGGGCGACCCGGAAGGCAAGCTGGCCACGCTGGGCCGCGACAACGCGTTCGACATTCCTTCGACCAGCCATATCTCGATCGTGGATGCCGAGGGCAATGCGCTGTCGATGACCACCACGATCGAATCCGAATTCGGCAGCAAGATCTTCGTGCACGGCTTCCTGCTGAACAACCAGTTGACCGACTTCTCGCTGACGCCGAGCGACAAGGACGGCCGCCTGCGCGCCAATCGCGTGCAGGCCGGCAAGCGTCCGCGCAGCACGATGTCGCCGATGATCGTGTTCCGTGACGACAAGCCCTACATGCTGGTCGGCTCGCCCGGCGGCTCCGCCATCATCAACTACGTGGCCAAGACCCTGATCGGGGTGCTCGACTGGGGGCTGAACGTGCAGGATGCGATCTCGCTGCCCAACATGGGCAGCCGCAACAAGCAGACCGAGCTGGAAGCCGGCACCGTGCTGGAGAATCTCCAGCCGAAGCTGGAGGAGATGGGCCACGAGGTCAACGTGCTGCCGTTCCCGAGCGGCGTCCAGGCCATCGTGATCGAAAACGGCAAGCTGACCGGCGGCGCCGATCCGCGCCGCGAAGGCCTGGTGCTGGGGGAATGAGGATGACGCGCAAAACCACCTTGTACCGCGCCGCGCCGCTGCTGCTGGGGCTGGCCCTGTGCCAGACGGCGCAGGCCCGCGAAGACGGCGCGCCGGAACGCGCGCCGGCCGCCTTGATCGCGATCGACGGCGACGGCGAGGCGACGCTGCGCTGGGAGCCGGTGCCGCAGGCCGAACGCTATGAAGTCCGGCGCCGGCTCGGCATCAGCAAGTCGGCCAGGAAGAAGCCGTTCACCGTCATCGCCGAAGACGTGCGCGGCACTTCCTATGTCGACGACCGGGCGCGCAACGGCACCGCCTACTACTACACGGTGCGCGCGGTCACGGCCGACGGCACCGAGCTGGAACTGAATCCGGCCAAGGCCACGCCGGTTGCGCTGCCGGAACCGGGCAGCGTCGTGTGGCCGCTGTCCGGCAGCAGCGAACCGGACGCGGACGGCGTGGCCTTCCAGTACGGCCCGCGCAAGATCGGCCGTTCGTACGATTTCCATGCCGGCATCGACATCCCCGCGCCGCGCGGCACGCCCGTGTACCCGGTGATGGACGGCGTGGTGACCGAAATCGTCGAATGGAACGGCAAGCGCGGCCCCGGCAACAAGGTGCTGGTCAGCCACGGCGACAAGATCTGGACCAATTACCTGCACCTGGACCAGTTCGCGCCGGGACTGAAGGTGGGGCAGAAGGTCGAGGCCGGCAAGACGCTGCTCGGCACGGTCGGCAAGACCGGCGCGCATTCCGAGCACCTGCACCTGACCTACATGGTCGGATTGCGCTCGGAAAAGACCAGCGAAATGCGCAGCAAGAATCCGCTCGAGATCCTGCCGCACACGTCGCCGTCCGACATTTCCGTGGACTTCAAGCCCGGCAACCAGATCGAGATCACGTTCCCGACGCAGAACATGACGGCGCGCTGGATCGTCGTCAAGGGCGCGGACCAGGCGCGCGTGCTCGACTACTACCAGATCGTCGACCAGGGCAGCAAGAAGCGCGACACGCCGCGCCAGGCCGGACTGTTCCTGCGCGCCACCGGCCTGAATGCGCCGACGGATGCGCGCAGCCATTTCAAGCTCGTGTTGCGCCCGCACCCGGCCGGCGCCTTCCCGGTCGAGCGGGTTCAGGTGCTGGACTTCAACGGCAAGGCGATTGCCGAGGCGCGCGTCGAATAGATCCGGGCGGCGGCGCCTGCCCTTGCTCTTTTTTCTTTCCGAAAGCCGTGCAACCCGTGTTGCACGGCATGTCTTTTTGCAACCAGGAGTTTTCGAATGAATGAAATCCGTCGCAGCCACGTCGGCGCCCGCCTGTCCGAAGTCGCCGAATACCAGGGCGTGCTGTACCTGGCCGGCCAGGTCGCCAAGAACACCGAGCAGGACATCGCCGGCCAGACCCGCGAGGTGCTGGCCGCGGTCGACCGCCTGCTGGAAGAACACGGCAGCGACAAGACGCGCATCCTGCAATGCCAGATCTACATCTCGGACATGCGGATGTTCGCCGAGATGAACGCGGTGTGGGACGCCTGGGTCGTGCCCGGCCACACGCCGCCGCGCGCGACCGTCGAAGCCCGGCTGGCGTCGCCGAACAAGTACGTGGAAGTGGTGGTGACCGCGGCCGCAGGCAAGCGCGCCGCGTAACCCGCCCTCGATCGCTGCCGTCGCTTTCAGCCATGCATGCGCCGCATACCTTGCGCAGAAAAGGCATACGACAAGCACGGCAGCGCTCGATATAGTCGTTCAATCCCGATTGCGCCGGTAATGTGAATGGAAACGAAGTGGCTGGAAGATTTCCTGACGATGGCCGAAACGCTGAACTTCAGCCGCTCGGCCAAGCTGCGCAACGTGACCCAGCCGGCGTTCTGCCGGCGCATCCGTTCGCTTGAAAGCTGGATCGGCGCCGAGCTGTTCGACCGCAGCGCGTTTCCCGCGCGCCTGACGCCCGCCGGGCAGGTTTTCCTGCTGCACGCGCGCGACATGCTCAAGCAAACCCATGCCGTGCGTGCGCTGCTGCGCGAACAGGCGCCGGGCACGCGCCCGATGCTGCAGTTCGCAATGCCGCACACGCTGTCGCTGACCTATTTCCCGAACTGGCTCAATGAAGTCGAGCAGGCCATCGGGCATCTGCCGCTGCGCATCGAGGCCTGCAATACCCACGAGGCCGTCCTGCAGATGGTCGAGGGCAACTGCGATCTGCTGATGTGCTACCAGCACCCGCAGCAATCGATCGGACTCGACGGCGAGCGCTTCGATTCGATGGCGGTCGGCGTCGACCGCCTGCTGCCGTGTGCGAAGGCGGGCGCAGACGGCCGGCCCGTGCACTGCCTGCCGGGCGCCGGGGAGCCGGCGCCGATGCTCGCGTATCCGCCGGAAACCGTGCTCGGCGAAATTGTCGAAAGAGTGCTGGAAGAAGAATCGTGCCCGGCCCGCCTGTACCGGCGCTTCGAAAGCGACCTGGCGGTCGGATTGAAGATGATGGCCTTGCACGGGCATGGCATCGCGTGGTTGCCGCAAAGCATGGCGAGCGAGGAGCTGGCTGCCGGCGCACTGGTGCCGGCGCTGGCGCCGGAACAGGCCGGGGCGCACCCGCTGCCGTGGTCGGCCGCGCTGGAAATCCGTCTGTACCGCGCGCGCGAGGCGAACGTGCCGGAGATCGACGCGATCTGGGAACACCTGACGAGCCGGCAGTCCGAACCGCCAGGACAAGAAACTTGATTGGATAAAGGTAAGCAATGCATATCTGTGTACTCGGCGCCGGCGTCATCGGACTGACGACCGCGCACCGTTTGTTGCGTGACGGCCATCAGGTCACGCTGGTCGATGCGGATGCGGAAGCCGGCTCGGGCGCCAGCCGCGGCAACGGCGCGCAACTGAGCTACTCCTATGTCGCGCCGCTGGCCGATGCCAGCATCTGGAAGAAATGGCCGCAGTATCTGTTCTCGGACGACTCGCCGCTGAGCTTGCGTCTGAGCGCCGACAGCGCGCAATGGCGCTGGCTGCTGCAATTCCTCGCCGCCTGCAATCCGAGCCGCGCCAGGGCGACCACGGTCGAACTGCTGCGCCTGGCTTTCCTGAGCCGCGACGAACTGACCCAATTGCGCGCGTCCGAACCGCTGTCGTTCGCCCATCGCGTCGCCGGCAAGCTGGTGATGTACGACGACGCGGCGGGGCTCGAGGCGGCGCGCCGCCAGGTCGCGTTCCAGGCGGAATACGGCTGCGCCCAGCAGGTGCTGGACATGGCGGGCTGCGTCGAGATCGAGCCGGCGCTTGCCGCCTCGGCGCACCGCTTCGTCGGCGGCGTCTATACGCCGGACGAGGAAGTCGGGGACTGTGCGTTGTTCTGCCGCGCGCTGTTTGCGGAGATGCAGTCCAATCGCAACTTCCGCTTCATGTGCGCGCGCATCGAAGGCGGCCGCGTGAACCGCGGCCGGCTGGTCGCGGTGAAGTCCGACATCGGCGAACTTCCGGCCGATGCCTACGTGCTCGCGCTCGGCGCCGGCAGCGCCGCGTTCGCGCGCCGGCTCGGCTTTTACCTCCCGGTCTACCCGCTCAAGGGCTACAGCATCACGGTGCCGCTCGGCGACGCCGCGCCGGACGCCGTGCCGAGCGTGTCGATCACCGACATGGCGCGCAAGATCGTGTACGCGCGGCTGGACGACCGGCTGCGGGTGGCGGGCCGGGTCGAGCTGGTGGGCATGGATGCGCGCGTGCAGCCGCGCGCGATCGAGGAACTCAAGCAAGGCCTGGCCGAGCTGTTCCCCGCCTGCCCGCGGCTGCCCGACGCGCAGATCTCGCCGTGGGCCGGATTCCGGCCGGCCACGCCGACCGGGCTGCCGATCATCGGCGCGTCGCCGATCGCCAACCTGTACCTGAACTGCGGACAGGGCAGTCTCGGGTGGACGCTGGCCTGCGGCAGCGCCGCGCTCTTGGCCGCCGAAATCGAAAGGCGCAAGCCGGCCATCGACAGTACGCCCTACGGTTATGCGCGCAAGGGCAGCGCGCTGCCGGCCTGATCGGGCGCTGCAGCCGACGAGGCCGTGATGCTGCATGCGCTGCATTCCAGGCAAGGCCGGGCGGTACGCGCATTGCGCATGTTCTCGGTGCGCATGCGCATGCTCGGCGCCATCGTGCTGGTGCTAGCGATCGTGGCCGGTCTCGGTGCGGTGGCGCTGCTCGGTCTGCACCAGGCCGAGGCGCTCGGCATCGGTTTCGTCGACCGCGAGTTCGCGGCGGCCTCGTTGCTCGGCGACGTGCGCGAAGGCATGAGCCACCTGCGCAGGCATGAAAAGGACGTCATCCTCAACCTGCAGAACGCGAAGAAGGTCGAGCACTACAAGGCGCAGTGGGACCAGGCCAACCGGATGACCGACACCGGCCTGGCCGAGCTCGAACAGCGCCTGGCGGACGCCGACCAGCAGGCGATCGATGCGGTGCGCCGGCACCTCGATGAATATCGCAGCCGCTTCGCCGTCGTGCATGCCCAGATCGAGCAAGGGTTTTCCGGCTCCGCGGAGAGCGCCGCGCTGTTGATGAGCCGCGCCGACGGCAGCTTCCTCGAAGCGGAGGAAGCATTGGCCGAACTGGCCCGGAAGGTGCAGGCGCACGGCGCGCGGGCGCAGCAGGCGTTCGCCACGAACAGCCGCCGCATCGCGATGTGGCTGGCCGCTGCGCTGGCGCTCGCAGTCGTGCTGGTCGTGCCGCTGACCTTGCTGAACATGCAATCGATCTGCGCGCCGCTCGACGATGGCGTGGTTTTTGCACGTGCAGTGGCGCGCGGCGAACTCGGGCACCACATCGGTGCGCAAGGGCGCGATGAAGTCAGCGCGCTGGTGCGCGAGCTCGAGACGATGCGCTGCGGGCTGCTCGGCATCGTCTCGCAAGTCGGCGCGAGCGCGGCACGGATACAGGTGATGGCCGCCGAAGTCTCGCGCGGCAGCGCGGAGATGAATGAACGGATCGAGCAGCAACTGGCGGCCTTGGGGCGCACCGCCGCCTCGACCGATCTGCTGACCGAGACGGTGCGGCGGAATGCGGACCATGCACGCGAGGTCGATGCGCTGGCCGCAGATGCCCATGCGACCGCCGGCAAGGGCGGCGCGGCGGTCGCCCAGATGGGCGCGATGATGGTCGCGATCAACGATTCGGCGAAGCAGATCGTCGACATCGTTTCGCTGATCGAGGGCATCGCATTCCAGACCAACATCCTCGCGCTCAATGCGGCGGTGGAAGCGGCGCGCGCCGGCGAGCACGGGCGCGGCTTCGCGGTCGTGGCCGCCGAAGTGCGGGCGCTGGCCGCGCGCGCGTCGGCCGCGGCCACCGAGATCGGCAGGCTGGCCGACGGCTCGCTGCACAACGTGCAGGCCGCAACGGCGCTGGCCGGCGAGGCCGGCCTGACGATGCAGGACATCGTCGCCGGCATCGCGCGCGTGGCCGAGCTGGTCGGCGGCATGGCCGCGGCCGGCAAGCAGCAGAGCGCGGGCATCGCGGAGACGAACAAGGCGGTCGCGCTGCTGGAAGCGGCCGAGCGCCGCAATGCCGAACTGGTCGAGCACACGGCCGCTTCGGCAAACAGCATGCAGGCCCAGGCGCAGGAGCTGGCGCATGCGGTGAGCGCATTCAAGGTGCAGGAGGAGCCGGCGCGGCAGGCGCTGCAGCCGGCGGCATTGCCGCTCATGCCGGCCGGGACGGGGACCGGGTATGCCGATTAAGCATTGGCGCACTCGTGCGCGGCGTCCTAGCATTGCCTCCTGCTACCACGTGCAGTGGTCGCTTCGGCCTGGCCGGAGCATGTAGGTGGCGGCGGCGGGCGAAGCGTACTCGTTTCGTTTGTCGTCGCCGTGGTGGTTTCAATTACATTTAAAAGAAGGACAACCATGCGTTTGCATCACACTCTCGTTGCCATGGCTGCCGCCGCGATGACGGTCGCCGCCGTTCCGCAGGCCGCAGCCCAGTCGAAGTTCATGACCATCGGAACCGGTGGCGTGACCGGCGTGTACTACGCGGCCGGCGGCGCCATCTGCCGCCTGGTCAACAAGGACCGGGCCAAGCACGGCATC
>Ga0164243_10015693_pt1 | contig 10446 bp, 10 predicted proteins | sample OricompcompostOP_FD_108781 | JGI IMG/M metagenome (GOLD analysis project Ga0164243, IMG submission 108781) | Organic Plus compost microbial communities from Emeryville, California, USA - Original compost - Organic plus compost (OP) | ecosystem: Engineered > Solid waste > Mixed feedstock >... | reverse complement strand
GCCGAGGCAGATGCCGAAAGTCGGCATGCTCTCCTCGATCATGGTGCGGATCACCGGCACGGCGTATTCGCCGGTTGCGGCCGGATCGCCGGGCCCGTTGGAGAGAAACACGCCGTCCGGCTTCAGCGCCATGATGTCTTCCGCCGACGTCGTCGCCGGCACCACCGTCACCTTGCAGCCGACATCGGCGAGCAGCCGCAGGATGTTGCGCTTGATGCCATAGTCGATCGCGACGACATGGAATTCGGCATCATCCTGCCGCGCATAGCCCTCGTCCCAGCGCCAGGGCTTTTCATCCCAGGTGAAGCGCTGGCCCGTCGTCACCATCGGCACAAGGTCCATGCCGACGAGGCCCGGCCATTCGCGGGCCTCCTTCTTCAGCTTCTCGATATCGAACTTTGCCGACGGCTCGTGCGCGATCACGGCGTTGGGCATGCCCTTTTCGCGAATGAGCGACGTCAGCGCGCGGGTGTCGATCCCGCACAGGCCGATGATGCCGCGCGCCTTCAGCCACTGATCGAGGTGGCGCGTCGCCCGGTAATTGGAGGGATCGGTGATCTGCGCGTTGAGGATGACGCCGCGCGCGCCCGGCGTCGCCGCCATGTTCACCGTCTCGATGTCGTCCTCGTTGGTGCCGACATTGCCGATATGCGGGAAGGTGAAGGTGATGATCTGGCCGGCATAGGAGGGGTCGGTGAGGATTTCCTCATACCCCGTCATCGCGGTGTTGAAGCAGACCTCGCCGACGGCGGATCCGGTCGCGCCGAAGCCGACGCCTTCCAGGATTGTGCCGTCTGCCAGCACGAGGAGCGCCGTAGCCTTTGGCTCGGTCCAGGCTGAATCGTCTTGTTTGGGGCTCATAAGCGGCCTAGATAACGTCGAGTCCGGCGTGCGTCAAAGTTCTTGCGCCGGATTTTCCCAGCATCGACGGAGATCAGCTTTTGCAGTCCATTGCGGCTTATATAGGTGCCGCCGTGGCCGAAATTGCAGGCTGTTTCGCCTTCTGGGCCTGGCTGCGGCTGGACAAGCCGGCGTGGTGGCTCATCCCGGGCCTCGGATTTTTGGCGTTATTCGCCTATTTACTGACTCTGGTGGAAACAAGCGCTGCCGGTCGCGCTTATGCCGCCTATGGCGGGGTCTATATCGCCACCTCGCTCGGCTGGCTTTGGGCGGTGGAGGGCACGCGGCCGGACCGCTGGGACACCATCGGCGCCGCCATTTGCATCATCGGGGCGGCGATCATTTTGTTCGGCCCCCGCACACAAACATTGTGAGGTCACCGTGCTGCGCGACGACATCAACAACGCCTTGAAGGAGGCGATGAAGGCAAAGGACGAGCGCAAGATTTCGACGCTGCGTCTGATCAACTCCACCTTCAAGAATGCCGACATCGAGGCGCGCGGGTCGGGCAAGACCCTGTCCGATGCCGACCTTCTTTCGGTGCTGCAGAAGATGATCAAGCAGCGCCAGGAATCGAAGGAACTGTACGAGAAGGGCGGACGTCCCGAGCTGGCGCAGCAGGAAGGCGAGGAAATCGCGATCATCCAGTCCTATCTGCCGAAGCAGATGTCGGACGATGAAATCGCCGCCGCCATCGACGCCGCCGTCAAGGAGACCGGCGCCGCCGGCATGAAGGACATGGGCAAGGTGATCGGCGTGCTGCGCGGCAAATATGCCGGCCAGATGGATTTCGCCAAGGCGAGCGCCCTGGTGAAAGCGAAGCTGGGCTGAAGTCGAGTAGGCGCGGTCCTCACGCCGAAACAAGCGGCTTTACACCAGTCCTCCCGACCGGCTCTTATTCGGCCAATGAATCAAGGCCAAAGAGCCAATCGTGGAGGACGCTGAAGATGACGCTGACACAAGCCGGCCGTTCCCTTATTCTGGGGGCATTACTCTGGACGACCTGCTTCATCGCGGGCGCCTCTGGACAAAAGCTGCCTGAGCAGGTCCGTATCCTCGTGCCGTTCACGCCTGGCGGTGCGGCCGATACCGGCGTGCGCATCGTCGCGCAATGGATCAATCAGAATGGCGGACCGCAGATGGTGGTCGAGAACCGGCCGGGCGGCGCCAGCGCAGTTGCACTCAATGCGCTGAAGACCTCGCAGCCGGACGGCTCGGTCATCGGCGTGTGCGAATCCGGCGCAATGTCCGCCAATGTGTGGCTGTTCAAGAACCTGTCGTACGATCCGCAGAAGGACTTCGCACCGATCACGACCTATGTCAGCGTGCCGATCGCGCTTGCTGTTCCTGGCACAATGCCGGTCAACTCGATGCAGGATCTGGTGAAGTTCGGTCGCGAGCGTGGCAGCGAATTGTCGTATGGTTCGCAGGCGATTGGCGCGAGCGGACATCTCCTGGGTGCGTATTTCGCGAAGATCAACGACCTCAAAGTGATCCATGTCCCGTTCCGGGGATCCGGGCCTGCCGTCAGCGAACTGATCGCCGGCCGCATCGATTATTTCTGGACGAGCTTTCCCAGCCTCAAGGGGTCCTACGAGAACGGCCAGATCAAGGTGCTGGCGCTTGGCTCGGTGAAGCGCGATCCGGCGTTCCCGAAAGTGCCGACCACCGGCGAGCAGGGCTTTCCGCAACTCGCGATCGATTTCTGGTTCGGGCTGTGCGCGCCGGCCGGCACGCCGGCTGTGATCGTCAACGAACTGCATGCGCGGGTTGCGAAGGCGCTGCAGTCGAAAGAGGTGCAGGCGCAATACGAGGCCGTCGGAATGCAGGTTCATTCAACAGCGCCCGACGCGTTCCGGAAGCTGATCGTGGATGACACGGCGCGCTTCAAGAGCATCGTGGAATCGACCGGGGCGAAGCTGGATTGAGACGAATTGTTGTCATGTTTCTGCCAGACATGAAAACAGTCTAGGTCGTGCCGATGCCACGCAGTGGATCGGGCAACGTCTCCGCGTCGTCGGCTAGGAACCTTGTCACCTCGTCGGTAAAGCGCCGCCACGCCGGCTCGTGTGACAACACCATATGGTTGTTGCTGTCCAGCGCCACGAATTGCGCGCCCGGAATGCCGCGCGCGAGCGCCAGGCCCTGATCGAAGGGGACGCGCGCATCGCCGCGGCTGTGCAGCACCAGCGTCGGCGCGCTCACGCGGCCCAGCAAATCGGTTACGTCAATATCTCCGAACGCGCGCATCAGGCGCACGGCGTTTTCCGGCGACGTGGAGACGCGCTGCAGATCATTCCACCATTGCATCTGCTCGGGCGTTCCGCCGGGAATGAACAGCGACGTGAAAACCTGTCGGAACGCCGGATTGTCCTGTCCCCAGCCGAAGCGGACCAGCGATTCAAGCGCCTCGCGTTGCGCGATCTCCAGGGTGTCACCTCGCTTGCGCCAGCCTTGTGCGTAGCCGCCGAGCAGCACAAGACGGGATACGCGTTCAGGATGCCGGGTCGCATAGGCGATCGCCACGGCCGCGCCCTGCGAAATGCCGAGCAGGGAGAAACGCTTCAGGCCAAGTCCGTCGACGACCGTCTCAAGATCGTGGACCATCGCCTCGAACGAGATGTCCTCCACGTTCCAGTCGGATAATCCGTTGCCGCGCTCGTCATAGCGGATGAGCCGGAAATGCTCCGACAGGCGCGCGATCAGCGGCGACCACACCGGACTCTGCCAGTCATATTCGATGTGGTTCAGCCAGTTGGCGGTCTTCACCACCGGCAGCCCCGCGCCGCTGGTCGCAAGCGCAAGATGAACGCCGTCCGACGTGCGGCGGAAGCTGACATTCTGTGTCGGCTGTGTCTGCCGCGCCGGCGGCGCAACCGCCGCGTCGCGCAGCTCGCCGACAAAGCGGATGCCCTTGCGCTGGATGGTCTTGATCAGGCGTTGCGCTTCGCCGCTGTCGCCGAGTGCATGTCGTGCCGCGTTGATGCGGCTGGCGAGCGTCGATTCCGATACGATCCGCCCGCCCCAGACCGAGGCGATGAGATCGTCGCGGCTCACCACGCGTTCGCGGTTCTGAATGAGGTAGACGAGAAGGTCGAAGACCTGCGGCTCGACGGCAATCATCTCGGGACCGCGCCGGAGTTCCCGCCGGTCCTCGTCGAGTGTGAAATCTTCGAACAAAAACAGCATGTTCACATCCGCCCCGGGCGGCCGGGCGGATGCTACAGGATTCCTCAGCCCGAAAAAATCAATGTCTTCTCAAGGAAACTGGAAGGCGCCCTCAAAGCGCGCGTCCGCATGCGCTGGCATGGTCCGTCTACGCAGGCCGCCCGATGGCCGCAAAATGGAGGAGATCATGCACGGACACATTGGCGAACGCGCCCGCGCGAGGCAGCGGCACGATGCGTGGTTCGGCAGCGAACAGATCGATTACGACTATCACCGCGAGCGCGCACGCCGCCTGCGGCTGCGCAGCCGCAGGCAGTTTGCACGGCAGCTGGCCGCCCATGCGCGTCCGCTGCTCGCGATGATCGTCGTCCTGGCGACAATCTGGCTGATGCCGACCGAGGATTGCCGGAATTGTGATCCGCAATCGCATCGCGCGCCCACGCTCGCCCTGTGGCCGTCACAAGCTTCGCCGCGATGATGCGTGTCACAGTATGGCCTCGGCCGCGATCAACAAGCGCGACATCCGCTCCGCCCAGTCCTTCTGCTGCTCCGCGGTCGTGATCAGATCCTGCCGGATTTCGATCGCGACATGCGGCAGCTGCCGTTCTTCGCCATGTACCGGAATGGTGAAGTCGGTGTGATCGTTGACGGTGTAAGGCTCATTGTCGCCGACCACGAGCCCGTCTTCTCCACGCAACAGGTCGAGCATGATCTTGGCGAGTTGTGGCTCGCGATAGAGCACGCCGGCGTGCCAGGGGCGGCTTGCGCCCTTGTAGACCGGCGTGAAGCTGTGCATGGCGATGAGGATCGTGCGGCGGCCTTCGTCCCGGCGCTTGTCGAGCGCGAGCCGGATCGCGTCATGGTAGGGAATGAAGATCTCCGCCGCGCGCATGGCTCTCTCGTCTGACGTGAGATCGCGGTTGCCGGGAATAGCGGTGTTCTCGCTGATCTTCGCGATCGAGGTGCGGCTGCCGATCGGGCGGTTGCAGTCGATCACGAGGCGCGAATAGAGCTGCAGGATCGCGGTCGCGTCGAGCATGTCCGCCATCAGCCGTATCACCGGCGCGATGCCGGGGTCCCAGGCGATGTGCCGCTTGAGCACGCTTTCCGGCAGGCCGAGCGTGCCGAGCCGCGCCGGGATCTGCCGCCCGGCATGATCGCCGACCAGGAAAAAGGGGGAGGTGCCGTCCGGGCGCAGGATTTCGATGACCGGCGGGTCCCCGGGCGCCAGCAGGCTCACATCCAGTGCTCGCATATTCCCCCGCCGTGGCGCCCCCCGATCCGCGGCATGTTCTGGCGCCTGCCCGGCTGCGCGCCGCGCCGGCCCGAGACCTTCTCATCTCCGGCTTGCGCAAATCAGCCTAACTCTATGCGGCAAAGACGCTGACTTGTCACTTGCGCCGGAGCGGAGCCGCCCGCCATTCACATGCTCTTTCAACCGGCGAGCATCGCATCATGCTGCGCCCGCGAGGGGCAGTCGCTGGACACGAGCGTCGCCGCACCACGCTGACGAAATTTCCAGATCTGCACTGGCGAGATTGTCGAGGCGTCCTGACGCAGTTCACCCGTCCGCAGTTCAAGCGAAGAGCGCGCATGCGGAAAAGCGCATTGCATGCGGTAGCGCGCGTCATCCTCCGCTTTCGGAATGCGAAAGGTCGACTGCGTCGCCCTTGACGTGCCGCAGACCGGCATGGTCTAACTGCGTCGACAAATACGAAAAATTCTTCGCTATCCGAAAAAATGGGGAGACGCGATTTGCCGCCGAAACAGGCCAGATCCTCAGCCGTCAAGGCCGGGAAGTCGCGCGGCGCAGCGGGCGGCCGCGCGGCCGCCGACAAGGACCAGCGCAATTCGGTGCAGTCGCTCGCCAAGGGCTTCCGCGTTCTGGAGAGCTTTTCGCACGGGGCGGAAGAGATGACGCTGAGCGAGATCGCCGACGCGTCCGATCTCGATCCCGGCACGACCTTCCGCATGCTCAACACACTGGTGTCGCTCGGCTACGTTGCCCGCGTGCCGGACAGCAAGCGCTTCGCGCTGACACTGAAGGTGCTTGATCTCGGCTTCCACGCCATCGGCCGCAAGGATCTGCGAGCCATGGTGCGCCCGACCTTGCGCTCCCTGGTCGACGAGGTCAGCGAGGCCGCGAGCTTCGGCGTGCTGGAGGGCGGCGACGTTCTCTACATCGAACGCGTGCGCGCCGGCTTCACGCGGCTTGGCGTCGATATCCGCGTCGGCACCCGCATCCCCGCGAGCATCAGCTCGATCGGGCAGGCGATCCTCGCCTTTCTGCCCGAGCAGAAGCTGAAGGCGACGCTCGACGCGCAACCGGCGGCCGAGAATTTCGTGGTGCCGGCGATCACGCGCGCCCGCCTGATTCCGCGGCTCGAGCGCATCCGGCAGGACGGCTTTGTGCTGGAGGATTCGGTCATCACCGCGGGCCTGCGCATTCTGGCGACGCCGGTGCTCGATCCGGACGGTTTCGCGCTCGGCGCCATCAGCATCGCGGCGCCGGCGGTGCGCTCGTCCGCCGACGATCTGCGCAAGCGGGCGCTCGCGCCCTTGCGCACCGCCGCCAGAGACATCGCCCGCGCACTGGAAGCGGGCGGTTCGACCGCTTCATCCTGAAACCCGCATGTAGAAGGGAGTAACATCATGGCCTGGGAATACCGCGGCATCCTGCCGGCACTGCAACTGCCGTTCGATCAGAATCTGAATATCGACGAAGCCGAGATGCGCCGTTTTTCGGAGTGGCTCGTCGGCCACAAGGGCATCGGCGGCCTCGTCACCAACGGTCATACCGGCGAGGTCTTCGCGCTCACCGCGAAACAGCGCGCGCAGGCGACGCGTCTGGCCGCCGAAGCCGCCAAGGGCAAGGTGCCGGTGGTCTCGGGCATCTGCTGCGAGGGCATCGCCGAAGCGGTCGAGCACGCGGTGATGGCACGCGAGGCCGGCGCCAGCGCGCTGCTGCTGATGCCGCCGCATCAATGGCTGCGCTTCGGCATGACCCAGCCCGACAACGTGGTCGATTATTTCACCGCCGTCGGCAAGGGCTCGGGTCTCGACATCATCGTGCACATCTACCCGTCCTGGACCCGCGCCTCCTACAATTTCGAGACGCTGGCCGCGCTCGCGAAGCTGCCCTGGGTAAAGTCGATGAAGGTCGGCACCCGCGACATGAACAAGTATGCGCGCGACCTGCGGGTCATCAAGGAAGCCGATCCGTCGGTGACCGTGCTCACCTGCCATGACGAATACCTGCTGCCGACGATGGTGCAGGGCGTCGACGGCGCGCTGGTCGGCTTCGCCTCGTTCATCCCGCAGATGATCGTCGATCTCTACGCGGCGGTGCAGGCGGGCGATCTGAAGACCGCAGCCTCGCTGCAGGAGCGCATCAACCCGCTCAAGGACGTCGTCTATGGCGGCGGCGAGCCGACCGGCAACGCGCATGCGCGCATGAAGATGGCGATGTATCTCGCCGGCATTCTCAAGTCGCCGGCCGTGCAGCCGCCGACCAAGCTGCCGGCCGGCGCGGAATTGCAGGCGATCAAGGATGCGCTTCGCAACGCCGGCATGATGCAGCGCGAAGCCGCCTGATATCGATGCGGCGGGCGCGGCCGTTCGGCCGCGTCCGTCGGCCAAAAAGAAGAATATCGGCCGCCATAACGGGAGGATAAGATGATGATCAGACGGCGTGAGTTTCTTGTGTCTTCGCTGGCGATGCTGGGTGCCGGTGTGCCCGCCGGTTCCGCCTTCGCGCAGGCGAAGGATTTTCCCAATCGCCCCATACGCATGATTGTGCCCTTCGCCGCCGGCGGCGGCGTCGACGTCTTCGCACGGCTTCTCGGGGAGAAGCTGAAGGAGATCAAGGGCTACACGGTCGTCGTGGAGAATCGCGGCGGTGCCAACGGCTCGGTCGGCGGCATGGCTGTGAAGCAGTCGGACGCCGACGGCTACACGGTCCTGTTCTCGGCGGCGACGCATCTGATGGCGCAGCAGGTGATGAAGAACGCGCCCTATGATCCGATCGCCGATTTCACGCCGATCGCGCGCGTCGGCGAGGCGCCGATGCTGCTCGTCATGTCGCCCAATCTGCCGCAGAAGACCATCGCCGAGATCGTGGCAGATGCGCGCAAGCAGCCCGACAAGTGGACGTTTGCGACCGCGGCGCTGGGTGCGCCGGGTCATCTCGCGACGATCGCCTTCAACAAGCTGGCCGGCGTCAATATCATGATCGTTCCCTATCGCGGCACCGCGCCGGGGCTCACCGATGTCGCCGCCGGCAACGTGCAATTGATGATCGATCCGGTGCTGGCGCTGCTGCCGATGGCGCGGGGCGGGCAGGTGAAGGGCGTCGCAGTGACATCGGCGAAACGCACGCCGCTGGCGCCGGAGATTCCGACCGCGGCGGAAAGCGGCTTGCCCGGCCTCGAACACGCGACCTGGTACGGCGTCTGGGGACCCAAGGGCGTGCCCGGCGACGTGGTCGCGACGCTGAACGCCGCCATCAACGAGGCGATCAAGGCGCTGAGCCAGGAAGGCCGGCTCGCCAAGCTCGGCATCGAGGCCGTGGCCGAGACGCCCGCCCAGTTCATGGACTTCGCCAGGAAAGACCTCGCCCGCAATACCGAACTGCTGAAGGCGGCGAATTTCGAGAAGGTGTGATCCCCCAATCGGCCTCATGCTGAAGAGCGCAGCGAAGCTGCGCGTCTCGAAGCATGGGGCCGCCCTTGTCCTTCGAGACGCGGCTTGCGGCCGCTCCTCAGGATGAGGGCGGAAGATTCAGGATGAGCGGCTCTAACTCCGACTGCCGCGGCGCGATCACGCGCCGCCTTTCTTCCCCCGCGCGATCGCATCCATGATCAGTTGCTCGGCGCCATCGGTATCGAGCCAGCGCACGATCGTCACCCACTTGCCTTTTTCCAGATCCTTGTAATGCTGGAAAAAGTGCGCGATCTGCTCGCACATGATCGGCGGCAGGTCGCGGTAGCCCTGCACGCCCTTGTAGAAGGGATGCAGCGCGTCGACCGGCACCGCCAGGATCTTCTCGTCGCCGCCCGCTTCGTCTTCCATCACGAGCGCGCCGACCGGCCGGCAGCGGATCACGGCGCCCGGCACCACCGGCACCTGGCTCACCACCAGAACGTCGCAGGGATCGCCGTCCGCCGAGAGCGTGTGCGGGATGAATCCGTAATTGCCGGGATAGAACATCGCCGTGTGCAGGAAGCGGTCGACGAACAGCGCGCCCGACTGCTTGTCGATCTCGTATTTCACCGGCACGCCGCCGAGCGGGATTTCGATCACCGCATTGACGTCTTTTGGCGGGTTTTCTCCGACCGGAATCTGGCGAATGTCCATGACGACCTCTCAATGACCGCGGCCTTTATAGGTGGACCGGCTGCGGCAAGGCGGTCTGGAATATCTCGTCGTGACGAGCGAAATCGCCGCAAAAGCGCCGTTTGCGCAAGATCAATACGATTGCCGCCGGATAATGCGAGCCGGGTTTACTGACCAATGGATTTGATGCCTGAACGGGGCCGCAATGCGGCAGGTCGGCCGGGGCAGGGAGTTTAAACCGTGCGCGCGCGACACATTGTGACGGTCCTCGCCGTGATGGCGATGGCCGCGGGATTGTGGTGGTGGTTTGCGCGCGGGGCGGACGTCTCCGCCATCGCGCCGACGCGCGGCACGGCGGTCGAGATCGTCTATGCCACAGGCGCGGTGCAGCCGGTGCGCTGGGCCAAGGTCACGAGCCTCATTCGCCAGCGCATCATCGAGATTTGCGATTGCGAGGGTAAGAAGGTGAAGCGCGGCGACGCGCTGGCGCGGCTCGACGACAAGGAGATCCGCGCGCAGCTGCACGAGCTCAAGGCACGCGAGGATTTTGCCAAGGCCGAAGTCTCGCGCACGACAGAGCTGATCGCACGCGGCGCCACGACCACGCAGGCGCATGAGCGCGCCATGGCCGAGATGCGCCAGGTGCAGGGCCTGCTCACGGTCCTGCTGGAACGGGTCGATCAGCACACCATCACCTCGCCGATCGACGGCGAGGTGCTGCGCAAGGACGGCGAAGTCGGCGAGATCGTGGAGGCCGGCACCATCCTGTTCCGCGTCGGCGCGCCCAAGCCGCTCGAGGTCGAGGCCGAGGTGAACGAGGAGGACATTCCGCGCGTCGAGGTCGGCCAGCTCGTGCTGTTCCGCACCGATGCTTTTCCCGGCCGGCGCATCGAAGGCAAGGTGCGCGAGATCACGCCGATGGGCGATCCGGTCGCCAAGACCTACCGCATCAGGATCGATCTGCCCGGTGACACGCCTTTGCGCATCGGCATGAGCGTCGAGGCGAATGTCGTCACCCGCGAGAAGCAGAATGCCCTGCTCATT
>Ga0164243_10015692_pt1 | contig 10447 bp, 8 predicted proteins | sample OricompcompostOP_FD_108781 | JGI IMG/M metagenome (GOLD analysis project Ga0164243, IMG submission 108781) | Organic Plus compost microbial communities from Emeryville, California, USA - Original compost - Organic plus compost (OP) | ecosystem: Engineered > Solid waste > Mixed feedstock >... | reverse complement strand
GACGCCGGCCACGTCGCCGTCGCCGATCAGCCGGATAGCCGCGCCCGTGGCGCGCACTTCCTCGATCAGCCGCGCATGGCGCGGACGATCGAGTATGCAGGCAGTGATCTCACCGGCGGGAACCCCCTTCGCCTTGGCGAGATTCTCGATGTTCTCGGCGGCCGGCGCATCGATATCGACCACTCCTTGGGGATAGCCGGGCCCGATCGCAATCTTCTCCATATAGACGTCGGGCGCGTAGAGGAGGCTGCCGCGTTCCGCGATCGCAATGACCGCCAGCGAATTGGGCAGGTTCTTCGCGCAGATCGTCGTGCCCTCCAGAGGATCGAGCGCGATATCGACTTCCGGTCCTTCCTTGGTGCCGACTTCCTCGCCTATATAAAGCATGGGCGCCTCGTCGCGCTCACCTTCGCCGATCACGACCGTGCCGGTGATCGGAAGCCGGTTGAGTTCGGAGCGCATGGCATCGACCGCTGCTTGGTCGGCGGCCTTTTCGTCGCCACGTCCCCGCAGCCTTGCGGCGGCGACCGCCGCGCGCTCGGTAACGCGGACGAGCTCAAGGGTGAGGATACGGTCGAGACCGGGTGAAGCGCTCTTGGCCATTTCTGGTTCCTGATCGTTATGGGCGGGTTGGCGCCTCTTTTGGCAAAGTGAACTTCGCCCGGCAAGAGGCGGAAAGCCTCCCGGCAAACATCAATCGATTGAAAGTCTTAGGCGTCGCTTTTGCGGAGACTCAGGCAGCCCGTTCGATGCGGATGACCTGCGGCTTATCGACCAGATGGCCATCCTTGGTGATGCTCTCTACCGCCTTGCGGACGGCCGCTTCCGTCGTCTCATGCGTCACCAGCACGACGGTCTTCTGCGTTTCCGCCTGGTCGGGATCGGCATGCTGGACGATGGATTCCAGCGAAATGTCATTGTCGGCCATGCGCTTGGCGATCGCCGCAAAGACGCCGATACGGTCATACACGGTCAGGCGGATGAAATAGCCACCCTCATGCCGTCGAATGCGCGCTCGTTTGTAGGGTGCAAGCTCCTTTGCCGGCCAGCCGAAGACCGGCCCATGCTGGAAGCCGGGCTGGCTCTTGGCGATATCGGCAATGTCGCCGACAACGGCCGAGGCCGTGGCGCTGCCACCGGCGCCGGGCCCGGAGAGAAGCAATTCACCCAGAATGTCGGTCTCGATCGCCACCGCATTGGTGACGCCATGCACCTGAGCGATCACGGAGGCTGTCGGCACCATGGTGGGATGAACGCGCTGCTCGATGCCGCTGTCGGTCTTCTGCGCCACCCCGAGAAGTTTGATTCGGTAGCCGAGCTGGGCAGCAGCGCGGATATCGGCCTGAGTTATGTTGGAAATGCCTTCCATATAGATGTCGTCTGCCGAGATCTTCGTGCCGAAGGCAAGGCTTGTCAGGATGGAGAGCTTGTGCGCCGTGTCATGGCCTTCGATATCGAAGGTCGGATCGGCCTCCGCATAGCCGAGCCGCTGGGCATCCTTCAGGCAGTCGTCGAAGGAAATCCCCTCCGCTTCCATGCGGGTCAGGATGTAATTGCAGGTGCCGTTCAGAATGCCGAAGACGCGTGTCACGGTGTTACCGGCCATCGCCTCACGCATGGTCTTGATGACCGGGATGCCGCCCGCGACCGCCGCCTCATAGTTGAGAAGCACGCCCCTCTTCTCGGCAATCTCGGCAAGCGCGACGCCATGCCGGGACAGCAGCGCCTTGTTGGCGGTCACGACATGGCAACCCGCTTCCAGCGCCGCCTTGACGGAGGCACGGGCGGGACCGTCCTCACCGCCGATCAACTCGACAAACACATCGATATTGTCCGACCGAGCAAGTGCGACAGGATCATCGAACCATTCTGCTCCGTCGAGGGCGATCCCGCGATCCCGTCTCCGGTCGCGGGCGGAAACGGCTGTGACAGCAATCTCCCGCCCGCATTGCCGTTTCAGTTCAGCCGACTTTTCTGCCAGCACCTTGACCACGGACGATCCCACCGTGCCGAGGCCGGCTATCCCAACACGCAACGCTTCGGCCATATCCCGCCGCCCTTAGAATTTCATCGAATCACTTAAAAAGCTCAGCGGCGGGCACCGAGCGCAATGACATTGTCCGAACCGCCGCCGGCAGAAGCGAGAAGCCGCTTTATGCTGCGGGCAGCCTGCCGGATACGATGCTCGTTCTCCACCAGCGCGATACGCACATGATCGTCGCCATGCTCGCCAAAACCGATACCGGGCGCGACCGCTACTTCCGCTTCTTCGACCAGCATCTTTGAGAATTCCAGCGACCCCATGGAGCGGAACGGCTCGGGAATCCGTGCCCAGGCAAACATGGTGGCCGGCGGTGGAGGCACATGCCAGCCGGCGCGGCCGAAAGCCTCTACCATGACGTCGCGACGGCGGCGATAGACGTTGCGTACCTCTTCGATCTCGGCTCCGTCAGAGTTCAGGGCAGCGGCAGCCGCGACCTGGATGGGCGTGAAGGCGCCATAGTCGAGATAGGATTTCACCCTGGCGAGCGCAGCGATCAGCCTTTCATTGCCCACAGCGAAGCCCATGCGCCAGCCAGGCATGGAGAAGGTCTTGGACATGGAGGTGAATTCGACAGTGACATCCGTGGCTCCCGGCACTTGAAGAACCGAAGGCGGTGGATTGCCGTCGAAATAGATTTCGGCATAGGCGAGATCAGAAAGGATGATGAGATCATTCTTCTTCGCGAAAGCCACGATGTCCTTGTAGAAATCGAGCGACGCGACACAGGCCGTCGGATTTGACGGATAATTCAGGATGAGCGCCAGCGGCTTAGGAATTGAATGCCGAACCGCCCTTTCGAGCGCCGGAATGAAACTGCTGTCCGGCTCGGCCTGGATGGAGCGGATCACGCCGCCGGACATGATAAAGCCGAAGGCGTGGATCGGATAAGTCGGATTCGGACACAGCACCACATCGCCCGGCGCGGTGATGGCCTGAGCCATATTGGCGAAACCTTCTTTGGAACCGAGCGTGGCAACGACCTGTGTTTCGGGGTCAAGCTTCACACCGAAGCGACGGGCGTAGTAATTGGCTTGCGCGCGGCGAAGCCCCGGTATTCCGCGAGAAGTGGAGTAACGATGTGTGCGGGGATCGCGCACCACCTCGCAAAGCTTCTCCACCACCGAAATGGGCGTGGGAAGGTCCGGATTTCCCATACCGAGATCGATAATATCGGCGCCGCGCGAGCGCGCGCTGGCCTTCAGGCGGTTGACCTGCTCGAAGACGTAAGGCGGGAGTCTGCGGACCTTGTGAAACTCTTCCATCTTTGCTTCCGATGAAAAGCGCGGGGATCGGCGCGGCCTATATACCTTATTCAAGGTCCGGTCGATAGCATCACGCAGCAAGCCCCTATTGTTCGGCCTCGATCAGCTTCAATGCGTCATCACCATGGCTGCGCGCCAGGCGCCGCAGATCAGCCGCCTGATTCCGTGGAACGGTCGTATTCTGTGAGGTCGCGCGCTTGCGCGCCTCGGTCAAGGCGCTTGTGGTGTCTGCCTTTTGGCTATCCGAAATCTGCTCTGCGGCGGGCGTCGGCGGAATGTTCAGATTGGGAAAGGTAGCGGTATCGCGCGGTCCCGACATGGTGGCTGTCGCAGAAGGTGCCGTACCGTCAATCGCAGCGCTTCCACAAGCGTGGAGAAAAAAACAGAAGGCAAAGATGGCTGCGCATCGCATCAGGGCTTCCATTGGCAATCCTTTGGTAACACCCATGCCGCTCTCCTGCATCCCGGAGGTCATATTCCTACAACCTGGCTGTGCCATGCCGCTGCCCACGTCGTTGTTGGACGGTGACTCGCAACACATTATATTACCTCAATCAAGCGCCTCGGAGGAACAGCGCAAGCTATGGTCAAATCCGAAAAACGGGAAGACAAAGATGGACACTGCCACTCCTCCGTCGAGCAGTATCTGGTGAAGGATCCGGAAAGCTTCGCCCGCAACCTTGCCCTCATGATCGAAGAGGCGGGAAAGGCGGCCGCGGCTTGGACTGCACCACGCGAGCGGGGTGAGATGCGGGACGGTTTCTCCGAGCCCATGACCGACATGGTCAAAACGTTTTCGCGGCTGACCGAGTACTGGCTCTCCGAGCCAAGCCGGGCACTGGAAGCACAAACCCGGCTTTTCTCCGGTTATATGAATATCTGGGCGAATGCGATCCACAAAACCCGCGGCGAAGCGGAAGGGGAAAACGCCATTCAGCCCGAAAAGGGCGACAAGCGCTTCCAGGATCCTGAATGGGGACGCAATGCCTTTTTCGATTTTCTCAAGCAGGTCTATCTCGTCACCTCGCGCTGGGCCGCCGACCTGGTGGAGAACGCCGAGGGGCTCGACGAGCATACCCGTCACAAGGCGAACTTTTACGTCAGGCAGATCAGCCAGGCGATCTCTCCTTCGAATTTCATTCTCACCAATCCGGAACTCTTCCGGGAAACGGTGCAGAGCAATGGCGAGAATCTCGTTCGCGGGATGCGCATGCTGGCGGAGGACATCGCCGCAGGGAAAGGCGAACTCAAGCTGCGTCAGGCTGACTATTCCAAATTCGAGATCGGCAGGAACATTGCCACCACCCCAGGCAAGGTCATCGCGCGCAGCGAACTGGCCGAGATCATCCAGTATGAGGCAGCGACGGACAAGGTCCTGAAACGGCCGCTGCTGATCTGCCCACCCTGGATCAACAAATTCTATATCCTCGACCTGAACCCGCAGAAATCCTTCATCCGATGGGCTGTAGAACAGGGCCATACGGTTTTCGTCATCTCTTGGATCAATCCCGACGAACGGCACGGTCGCAAGGATTGGGACGCCTATATTCGGGAAGGCATCGAATTCGCCCTCGACCGCATCGAGGGCGCGACGGGAGAGAAGGAGGTCAATGCCATCGGCTATTGCGTCGGTGGCACGCTTCTGGCGGCTGCACTCGCCCTGATGGGAAAGACCGGCGACAAGCGCATACGCACCGCCACTTTTTTTGCAACACAGGTGGATTTCACCCATGCCGGCGATTTGAAGGTTTTCGTGGACGAGGAGCAGATTGAGGCACTCGAACGCGCGATGGAGCAAAAAGGTTATCTTGACGGCAACAAGATGGCCATGGCCTTCAATATGCTGCGTTCAGGCGACCTCATCTGGCCCTATATCGTCAACAACTACATGCGGGGCAAAGATCCCCTGCCCTTCGACCTGCTTTTCTGGAACGCCGATTCGACGCGGATGGCGGCAGCCAATCATTCCTACTATCTGCGCAACTGCTATCTGGAGAACAATCTTTCCCGGGGAAGGGCCGTGTTGCGCGGAGAGAAGCTGTCGCTCTCCGACATCAGAATCCCGATTTACAACCTCGCCACCCGCGAGGACCACATCGCGCCGGCGCGCTCGGTTTTCACCGGCAGCGCCTTTTTCGGCGGCGAGGTGGAGTTCGTCATGGCCGGATCGGGCCATATAGCCGGCGTGGTGAACCCGCCATCCCTGAACAAATACCAGTACTGGGTCGGCGCGAAACCTTTCTGCACCTTCGAAGACTGGCTCTCAAAGGCGGAAGAAATGCCCGGTTCCTGGTGGCCGCATTGGCAGGCTTGGATCGAGAAGCGCAACAAGGCAAAGGTGCCGGCTCGTGCCATCGGCGGCAAACTCATCAAACCCCTGGCCGACGCACCAGGAGAATATGTACGCATGCGCGTATAGACGAGCCTCGGCTTGGCTTTATCCGCTAATGGATGTAGAACATCTTCTGGCCGCAAATGAAAACTAGCGCAAACATTGCGGGTGCGCGTGCAGAGTTCGTTGTTCGGCATTGCGATTTATGGCTTTGAGGGATGCAAAGCCTGAAGTTTTGTCCGTAAGATCGGTTATTCGACGATTCTTTGAGGGGTAGGTCTATTGTCCGTGGAGGGAGCGGGTTTCGCAAAGGGATCGCGTCGTATCATCCTGGCGGCGCTGTGCAGTGTGCTCCTGTCCTCCTGCAGTTCCACCTCCGACCTCGGTTTGCAACTCGGACTTGCGCCCACTGACGCGAGTTCAGCGGCAACGATGTCGGCATCCGCCGATGAGGCGGATACATCCTCGACCTCGGCGGAAATGAAAGTTGCTGGCGCGCCGGTTCCCTCGCGGCGCCCCGGCGCCGAAGCTCCCGTCCAGGCTGAGGCCCGGCAGATCGCATCGGACGAGGCGACGTCAGCGACGACTACAGCCTCCATCAACCCGGCGGCACCCCCAGCCACCTCATCAGCAGCGGAGGCGCCCGCTGCCGCGGTGGCGAATACGCCTGCTGCCGAAGCCACCGAAAAGACCGCCTCGATTGAGCAGACCGCGGATTCCACAACCGACGAAGCCGCGCCCGCCAAAGCGGCTTCCGGCGAAGGTCATGCTTCGGAGACGTCAGAAACCGCACCGATCAAGCCCAAGAAGCGCGGTTTCCTGGCGGCTTTCTTCTCTCCGGCCCGTGCCAAACCGAATCCCGCCTCCAAGGTCATCAAGGAAGATAACGGCACGACGGCGGAAGCGGAGGAACCGGTCCAGGAGCCTCAGCCCTTGGTGGACACCAAGGAAAAGGCAAAGCCTATTATCACGCTTGCCTCGGCAAATTCGGAAGATACCAAGCCTGTCCGTGCCTCTTTCTCCGGGGAAGCCCTGCCCGGCGTGCGACAAGGCGAAGGACTCTTCGAGATCACCAGCAAGTCTGGCACGCTTGAGGATGATGGCGACGTCGACATTTACGAGGGCGAGGACGTCTATCAGGTTGCATCGGCGGCCGGGCTGGCGCGTCTGGCCCCGAACGGGCTTCTCAAGCAGCGCGAGAGCGTCGATGTGAGCTGCCTGAAGCCATCGCTCGTGCGCGTGATCAAGACAATAGAGGCGCATTATGGCAGGCCGGCGGTCATCACTTCCGGCTATCGCAGCCCCAGCCACAACAGGCGCGTGCGCGGCGCGCGCAAATCGCTGCATATGTATTGCGCGGCGGCCGATATCCAGATTCAAGGCGTCAGCAAATGGGAGTTGGCGCGCTTCGTCCGCTCCATGCCGGGACGCGGAGGCGTGGGCACCTATTGCCACACCAATTCCGTACATGTTGACGTCGGGCCGGAGCGCGACTGGAACTGGCGCTGCCGGCGGCGGAGCTAAATTCAAAAAAACAGCGGCATCCACAAGATCACGGGTTGCCGCCCGCCGAGAAGCTCACTATAAGGCGCCACGTCTTGCCTGCGCCCATCGTCTAGCGGTCTAGGACGCCGCCCTTTCACGGCGGAAACACGGGTTCGAGTCCCGTTGGGCGTGCCAAAAAAATCAAGCACTTAGCCTGTATCATCCTTATCGAGGTCTAATATCAGACCCTATATGCATTCTGTGTCGAGAACGTTCATGAGCGTCCACGACCGTTTGACCGGCGGCCTTTTCATCCCCATCTGAAAGGATGACATTCATCGAGACCGCCGACATGACCCCTGAATTTCGCCTCAAAAACAAGAGGGCCAGCATTTCGTGGTAATCGAGCCCGAGCCGGGACGGCCGGAAACATGCGCCTGTCCATCCCAGATCTCGAAAGCAGCGCGCTCTGGCTGCCCGATGCCCTGCCCGACGCCTGCGTCGACTTTTTCGGCGATGACGGTATCGTCATCCTGCCGCCGGATTTTATCGCCATCGCGCTCGCCATACCGTCAGCGCTCCTGTCGAGTGAGTTTCGGGAGCGTGTCGAGCGGTTGTCCTGAAACGCATTTGACGGCCACCGTGAAATGCAATCGATGCCCATCGTGGATTTCACACGATGGGCATCTTGCTCGCTTCTATCCTCGCCACCGTCTAATCGGGCATCTCTATGATCGCAGCTCCTGCCGGCGAGCGCGGCAGGCGTATATCTATTCCTCAATGAGGCGTCCAGAGAATCTCAAGATTACAAATATTTAACCCAAGCATTCATCCTCCGTTCACCTGCCAAACGTGATCCTTCTCATGCGCCCACTGAAGGCAGATATGCAAAGACAATGGAGTTCATAGTAATGAAAAAGATCATTCTATCCACTATTCTTGTCGGTTCAATTCTTTCGGCAGGCTATTCTCTTGCGCAGGATACGGAAGAAGACGATATCGATGAACCTGCAATCGAAGCGACTGAAGATATGGAGCAGAACCGGCGCTTCGGGCGGGAACCGATCGACCTGGCGCAGTTCTCGAGGCTGGATGACCTTAAGGCTGCCGACGAGAATGGTGACGGGACACTCACTCGCGAGGAAATCGAGGCTTATGTGCTCCAACAGATTGTACAGCGCAGGGCCGACCGTATGGAGCGTCGTCTCGATATCAACGGTGACGGCACCATTACGATCGAGGAGATCGAGAAGCAGAAGGAAAAAGAGTTTGCCGCTCTCGACCGCAATGAGGACGGAAAGCTCGACCGCAGCGAAATGCGCGCCGGCTTTGGCAAGCACGGCCGCCATGGCGGTCACGGCTTCCATAACTTCCGCCGCTAATTGACAAACGAGGATCCGCGTCGACAGGCGCGGATCCCTTCTGCATTAGGAACTTTGATCCCGGTTTCGTTTTCCCTCGGCAACAATTGAGGCTCGCTGGGCCGTCCTCGCCTGCTTCATGCTCCGCAAGAGCCTGTGTACAACCCATGCAAGATTTTGCGCCTGGGGTGGCAAGATGGCAGAAAAGGGGACGACTCTGGGCGGAGGACGGCGCTATCCCATGAGCTTTGTGACTGGTCGGACCGAACGGCACTTCTTCCCGCGGCGGCAATTCCCATTCGGCAGGGCAATGGTGCTGGCCGCTATCGCTCTCTTCATTTCCGCCTGCACCACGCTCGAACTCACCGAACCTGTCCCGACGTCCACCTCGGAGAAATATGCGGCGATCGTGGTCGACGCGCGCAACGGACGCGTCCTGCATGCCGCCCATGCCTATGAGACACGCTACCCCGCCTCGCTGACAAAGATGATGACGCTCTACCTGCTCTTCGAGGCAATGGAAACCGGGCGCGTGACACCGGCCACGCAAATACCATTCTCGGTCAATGCCTCCCGGCAACCTCCTTCCAAACTGGGCGTCAAGGCAGGCATGTCGATAGACGCGGAAACCGCTATAAGGGCGCTCGCCGTCAAATCAGCCAACGATGTCGCCGTTGCAGTCGCGGAGCATCTTGCTGGCAGCGAAGAAGCTTTCGCCCGCGCCATGACTCTGAAGGCGCGTCAGCTCGGCATGAATGGTACCGTCTTCACCAATGCTTCCGGTCTGCCTGATGAGCGCCAGGTGACGACTGCCCATGACATGGCGATCCTCGGCATGGCGCTCCGCAAGCGTTTCCCCGGCAGATACCACTATTTCTCCATGCGGGAATTCAATTTCAACGGAAGAACCATAAAGGGCCACAACCATCTTCTGGGCACTGTAGCCGGCGTCGATGGCATCAAGACAGGCTACACGCGCGCGTCCGGATATAACCTTGCCTCGTCGGTCAATCTCGGCGGCCGCAGCCTGGTTGCCGTGGTCATGGGCGAAGACAAGGGCAAGATGCGCGACGCGCATATGGAGGCGCTGATCGCGTATTTCCTTCCCCGCGCCTCGAGGCACTGATAGCCGGCGGCAGGTTACCACCGGATGGGGATACATTAACTATCGACTAAACCAGCCTGCTCTGCTCCACGGCCGCATTTATGAAGGATGCGAAAAGCGGGTGCGGCTCGAAGGGTCGGCTCTTCAGTTCCGGGTGATATTGGACGCCGATGAACCAGGGATGGTCGGGATATTCGATCGTCTCCGGAAGAACCCCGTCTGGAGACATGCCGGCAAAAACGAGGCCGCAATCCTCCAGGCGCTGCTTGTATTCGATATTGACCTCATAGCGGTGCCGGTGACGCTCCGAGATTTCCGTATCGCCATAGATTTCCGCGATCTTGGACCCGGCAACGAGCGCAGCGGAATAAGCACCGAGCCGCATGGTGCCGCCCAAACCGCCCGCCGCGGTGCGTTTTTCGAGCATATTGCCCTTCAGCCATTCCGTCATCAGGCCGACGACCGGTTCCTTGGTCGGTCCGAATTCCGTCGATGAAGCACCTTCTATGCCCGCCAGCGAGCGTGCCGCCTCGATGCAAGCCATCTGCATGCCGAAGCATATGCCGAAAAAGGGTACCTTGCGCTCGCGGGCGAATTTCGCGGCCAGTATCTTGCCTTCCGAGCCGCGCTCGCCGAAGCCGCCGGGTACGAGGATGCCGTGCACCTTTTCCAGCCAGGGTGACGGATCCTCCTTCTCGAAGATCTCGCTTTCGATCCAGTCGAGTTTCACTCTCACTTTGTTGGCCAGTCCGCCATGGGACAAAGCCTCGATAAGCGATTTATATGCGTCCTTCAGCCCGGTATATTTGCCGACGACGGCAATCGTCACCTCGCCTTCCGGATTGTGGATGCGGTGAG
>Ga0164243_10015691_pt1 | contig 10447 bp, 13 predicted proteins | sample OricompcompostOP_FD_108781 | JGI IMG/M metagenome (GOLD analysis project Ga0164243, IMG submission 108781) | Organic Plus compost microbial communities from Emeryville, California, USA - Original compost - Organic plus compost (OP) | ecosystem: Engineered > Solid waste > Mixed feedstock >... | reverse complement strand
ATCGTCGACGCCGACGATCTGGACGATGCGCTGAACATCGCCCGGGAGCTGGCCGCCGCCAATCCCGGCGGGGCCTATGAGATCCGCCCGGTCGGCCTCTTCAACCCCGACCGGCGCGAGGCGGTGCGGAAATGACCGACGCGGCCTGGATCGGTGCGGCTTTGACCGCGGCCCGGCCCCAGGCCATGGGGGCGCTGCTGCGCTATTTCCGCGATCTCGATACCGCCGAGGAGGCCTTTCAGGAAGCCTGCCTGCGGGCACTGAAGAACTGGCCGAAAAACGGCCCGCCGCGCGATCCCGCCGCCTGGCTGATCCTGGTCGGCCGCAACGCCGCGTTGGACGGCGTGCGCAAGACGAGCCGTCAGACGCCTCTGCCCGACGAGGAGCATCTGTCGGACCTCGACGATGTCGAGGCGCCGCTGGCGGAGCGGCTCGACGGCTCGCATTACCGCGACGACGTGCTGCGCCTGCTTTTCGTCTGCTGCCATCCCGAGCTTGCCGCGACGCAGCAGATCGCGCTGGCGCTGCGCGTGGTCTCCGGCCTCTCGGTAAGGCAGATCGCCCGCGCCTTCCTCGCCAGCGAGGCCGCCATCGAGCAGCGCATCACCCGCGCCAAGGCCAGGATCGCTTCGGCCGACATCCCCTTCGAGGCGCCGGGGCCGGTCGAGCGCGCCGAGCGGCTGGGCGCGGTGGCGGCGATGATCTACCTCGTCTTCAACGACGGCTATTCGGCCGGCGCGGTGCCGGACCGCGCGGCTTTGTGCGAGGAGGCGATCCGCCTGGCGCGCATCCTGCTGCGGCTGTTTCCGGCCGAGCCCGAGATCATGGGCCTGACCGCGCTCATGCTGCTGCAGCACGCTCGCGCCACCGCCCGCTTCGATGCGAACGGCGAGGCCATCCTTCTGGACGAGCAGGACCGCGGCCTGTGGGACGCAAAGCTCATCAATGAGGGGCTGGCGCTGATCGACAAGGCCATGCGCCACCGCGCGCCGGGCGCCTATCAGGTGCAGGCGGCGATTGCCGCGCTGCACGCCCGCGCCGCCCGGCCCGAGGACACCGACTGGGCACAGATCGACGCGCTCTATGCCAGCCTGGAGGCCATGCAGCCCTCGCCGGTGGTGACGCTCAACCGCGCGGTCGCCGTCGGCAAGGTGGCCGGGCCCGCGGCGGCGCTCGCCCTGATCGAGCCGCTGGAAGGCTCGCTGTCGGGCTATTTTCATTATTTCGGCGCGAAGGGGGCGTTTCTTCTCCAGCTCGGGCGCTCCGCCGAGGCGCGCACGGCCTTCGACCGCGCCATCGCGCTGGCCGGTACTCCGGCGGAGGCCGCGCATATCCGCCGGCATCTCGACCGCGCCCTGCGGGAGAGCGGGGAGGCGGCGGAAAAATAATTTCACCAGGGCTGTCGGATTTCTCCGGAGCGGGGCGTCCTAGGGGCAGAACTCGAGGCAGAAGGAAGCGTCCAATGACCCAGGAAAACCTACAGGAAACTCTTCCCGCCCAGTGCGAGACCAAGGGCGGACTCGTGGCCTATCTGCAGGTCGACGGCGCCGTACGCGCCGCGGACTTCTACCAGCGCGCCTTCGGGGCGACGCTTGCGGCGCAGGCCCCGGCCGACGAGCAGGGCCGCACCATGCACGCGCATCTCTACGTCAACGGCAGCTCGCTGATGCTGAGCGATTTCTACCCCGAGCACGGCTGCCCCTCCGAGATGCCGCAAGGCTTCACCATGACCCTGATGGTCGACGACATCGACGCCTGGTGGAAGCGCGCGGTGGACGCCGGCGCCGAGGTCGTCATGCCGGTGGAGAAGATGTTCTGGGGGGCGCGCTACGGCCAGCTCCGCGATCCCTTCGGCGTGCGCTGGGCGATGAACGAGTGCGGGGGCGGGCAGTGAGCGGGGCCGACGGCAGCCGCGCCGAGGGCCGCGATCTCGTCCTCACCCGCCACATCAAGGCGCCGCGCTCCGTGCTCTTCCGCTGCTGGAGCGAGCCGGACCTGCTGACGAAGTGGGTCGCTCCCGCGCCGTGGAAGGCAACCCGCGCCGAAAGCGACCTGCGCGTCGGCGGCGCCAACCTCTTCGTCATGCAGGGGCCCGAGGGCGAGGAGATGCCCTGTCCGGGCATCTATCTCGAGATCGAGAAGGACCGTCGCCTCGTGATGACCGACGCCTATGTGCGGGCGTGGGAGCCTTCCGAAAAGCCCTTCATGACCCTTATCCTGACCTTCGAGGACGAGGGCCAGGGAGACAGTGCCGGCACCCGCTACACCGCCCGCGCCCGCCACTGGAACGAGGAAGACCGCAAGGCGCACGAGGAGATGGGCTTCCACGAAGGCTGGGCCAAATGCACCGACCAGCTCGAGGAACTTGCCCGCACGCTCTGAGGCGGCTTGCAACAGAGAGGTCCGGCGGCGATGGTGCGCTCCATCCGCCGCCGGATTTTTTCGTGTGACCGTCACTGTGCCTGCCGCCCCCGCCGAGACTGCCGAGCGCGACCTAATGACGGAAGCCGGCAGCGGCATCCGCCTCGGCTTCGCCCGGTAGACGGGAGGGGGGCGGCATGACGGACGAGAACCAGGCGCTTTACCCGCCGCTCAACCGCCTCAAGCCCGTGGCTGGGAATCTCTGGATTGTCGATGGCCCGCTGATCCGCTTCGGCCTGGCGGGCTTCAAGATGCCTTTCCCGACGCGCATGACGATCATCCGTCTCGGCGATGGCGGGCTGTTCGTGCATTCGCCGACCGCGCTGCCAGACGAGCTGAAGGCCGAGGTCGAGGCCATTGGCCCCGTGCGCTTCATCATCGGCCCCAACCGCCTGCATTATGCCTGGATTGCGGACTGGCGGGCCGCCTTTCCCGACGCGGAAATCTGGCTGGCGCCGCGCATCCGCGAACAGGCCGGCGGGCGCATCGACTTCCCCGCGCACGATCTCGACGCGTCGTCCACCTGTCCATGGGACGACGCGATCGCCACGCTCCTGGTCGCCGGACGCTATATGAGCGAGGCGGTTTTCTTCCACCGCGCCAGCCGCACCCTCGTCCTCACCGACCTGATCGAGAATTTCGAGCCGCGGAAGCTTTCCTTCCTGCAGCGCCTGCTGACTTGGGTAGGCGCGGCGCAGGATCCGCACGGCAGCATGCCGCGCGACATGCGGCTGAATTATTCCCGGGAGGTTCTGCGGGCGGCGGTCGAGACCATGATCGGCTGGAACCCGGAGCGCATCCTTCTCGCCCATGGCCGCTGGTACGGGCGTGACGGCGCGGCCGAGCTGCGCCGCGCCTTTTCCTGGCTGCTCGTCGCCAAGTGATCTTTCTCCTCCCCGCGGCCGGCGATTCGTTCTGCCGCGGGGCCGATTGAAGGGGATGAGCTTCCATGTCTCGATCCGCATTTTCCCGCCGCCGCGTCCTCGGCCTTCTGGCCCTGGTGGGCGGGCCTCGCTTGCCGGGCCGGCGAGGGCGCAAAACGCCAAGGCCGGCCCGGCCGAGGCGCTTTATCAGGACAACCCGAAGGGGCAGCAGCGCTGCGACATCTGCCTCAATTTCGAGGATCCGGACCAGTGCCGCTTGGTCGAGGGGCCGATCAGCCCAAAAGGCTGGTGCCAGTTCTTCGCCGCGCGCGAGAACGCGCGCTAGGGACGCGCCGGCACCGCGCGTTACGCTTCCCCACGCGCCCGCGCCCGGGCGCGGCGGGCGCCGCCCGGTGTCTGCGGCTTGATGAACAGCCGCACGACATCCGGGTGCCTGGCCCGGACTTTTTCCTCGATGCGGCTGACCGCCTCTTCGATGTCCCGCGCGGTGAGGCGATCGTCGAAATCGGCGCTGAGCGCCGCCACGATGTCATCGGGCCCCATATGCACGGTGATGATGCCGTTGGCCCTCTCCACCGCGGCGTCGGCGGAGGCGATGTCGAGGATCTCCTGCTGCACGCGCGGCGAGGCGGCCTCGCCGATGAGGAGGCCCTTGGTCTCGCGCGCCAGGAAGGCGGCGGTGAGCGCCAGCACCAGCGCGATGCCGATCGAGGCGACGCCGTCGAGCTCCGGGATGTCCAGGGTCTCCGCCAGGAAGATGCCGGCAAGGGCGATGACGAGGCCGATCAGGGCCGCGCTGTCCTCGAACAGCACGGTGAAGGTGGTCGGGTCCTTGCTGCGCCGCACCGCCTCGATCCAGCCTCGGCGCGGCCCCTTCTGCGCGCGGAAGCCGCGCATGGCGATCACCCACGACACCGTTTCGAACACCACCGAGAGCCCGAGCACGATGTAGTTGGCGAAGACGCCCGAAATCGGGGTCGGCGTGAGGATGTGCTGCACGCCCTCGTAGAAGGAGATCCCGGCGCCGAGCGCGAACACCAGAAGCGCGACGATGAAGGCCCAGAAATAGAGTTCGCGGCCATGGCCGAGCGGATGGTTGCGGTCCGGCGGCAGCGCGGCGCGGTGCAGGCCATAGAGCAGCAGCCCCTCATTGCCGGTATCGACCAGCGAGTGCACGCCCTCGCTCAGCATGGCCGAGCTGCCGGTGAAGAAGGCGGCCACGAATTTCGTCAGGGCGATCAGCAGGTTGCCGGCCAGCGCGGCATAGACCACGAGCTTTGAGCCGGAATGCGCCGCCATCCTCGGGCGCTCTCTCAGCCGTGCCGGCTCGGGAGCGCGCGGGTCATGACTGCGGCGCCGGCTTCCCCGGCCGCAGCAGGTCCGCCTCGATGACTTCCTCGTTGCCGCAGCCGTTCTCGCCGACCTCGATCAGGTCGTAGAGCGTCGGGTCGGCCAGCGCGCTTTGATAGTCCATGCTCAGGCCCCCCGCGGCGCCGGCGCTCGGGTCGTGGCCGATCTGCTCGGCCTCCCAGCGCGAGGCCAGGGCCCGCGCCTGGCCGGACGAGCCGGCGCAGACAATCACGCGCGACCAGATCGGCCCATCCAGCCAGCGGTCGTCGTCGTCGGCGGCGGACGGGGTGAATTTCCACAGCGGCATGTGTCGCCTCCTTGCCGGGAAAGAACCCGTTGAGGCGCCTTCGCGTTCCGGAAACCCTTCGCGGTCCAGCCGCGTTTCCGGAAGAGCGTTCCTCGTGAGCGGCCAAACGGCCGTTCCTGCGTTCCGGAGGAGAGGCAATGCCGCACATCCATGTGGACGACCGCCCCGCGCTGGAGGCCTTCTATCCGGCTTCCGACTTCGAGATCGAGGCGTCGCAGAACGGTTGCGCCGGCGCGATCTTCTCCGGGCTGCTCCTGCTGACTGCGGCAGATGATGCAGGCGTTTTCTGTGTCGAGCGCGCCCGCCGCCATTCCGGTGAATCCGCGCTTCTCGGCAGCAGCATCTTCGTCACCCCCCAACTGCGCCAGGCGGCGGCGCTGTTCCGTCCCGAGCCCTATAGCGGCCAGAGCGAGATCGGCGATGCGCTGCTGCTGGTCGGCGAGGACGAGACCGACAATTACCGCCTTTTTCTCGACGAGGTCCTGCGCCTGGCCCGCGAAACCCGCTTCCGCGCCGCCATCGGCCGCGGCGAAATCCGCCTGATGGGCCTGCGCGGCGGGTGAGATTTCTGCTATAACCTTGCGGAAGAAAGAAATCCGACCTATCTTTTCTCTGGAAAGAGAAGAGAGCCTTTGACCTATCTACATTCCCAGCCCCTGCAACGCCCCGACCAGGGCGCCGTTCTCACCAAGGCGGTGGTCCGCGCCGCGGAGCGGCTCGGGCTGAGCGCGCGGGTGCTCGCGGGGGTGCTGGGGCTCAGCGAGGCGACGGTATCGCGCATGAAGCGCGGCGGCTTCACGCTGGAGCCGGACACGAAGGCCTTTGAGCTGGCGGTGCTGTTCGTCCGCCTTTTCCGGTCGCTCGACGCCATTGTCGGCGGCGATGGCGCCGTGGCCCGGGCCTGGCTCGCCAATCCCAACACCGCGCTCGGCGCCCGCGCCGTGGAAAAGATCCAGACCGTCGCCGGCCTTGTCGATGTCATTGCCTATCTGGACGCCCGCCGCGCTCTCGTCTGAATTCGCGCCCTATCGCGGGCGGTGCTGGCGTCTGGTCGAGGCGCAGCACCGCGTCTCGACGCTGAAGCTGGTCGACAGCCTGGCCGAGCAGGAATTGCTCGAGGACCTGATCGACGCCACCAAGCCGTCCGTGCCGGTGGAATGCCGGCATCTCGACTACCTGCTGGCGACGCCGTTCCGCTACGACGCGGATTATCCGCGCGGCTCGCGCTTCCGCCGGCCGGGGCGGACGCCGGGCGTCTATTACGGCGCCGAGCGGGTCGGCACGGCGGTCGCCGAAATGGCGTTCTACCGCCTGCTGTTCTTCGCCGAATCCCCGCAGACGCCCTGGCCGGCCAATGCCGCAGAATACACCGCCTTCGCCGTGGCGGTGGCGAGCGAGACCGCGCTCGACCTCACCGCCGAGCCGTTCAGCCGCGCTTCCGCCGCCTGGGACGATCCGGTGGCCTATGAGGCCTGCCAGGCTCTGGCGGACGCTGCGCGCGAGGCCGGATGCGAGATCATCCGCTATTCATCCGTGCGCGATCCCGAGGGCGGCGCCAATCTGGCGCTGCTGGCCTGCCGCGCCTTTTCCGGCAACCCGGCCTCCCGGCAGACCTGGCGGCTGCGCCTCAGCGCCAGCGGCGTGCAGGCGCTGTGCGAGTTCCCCGAGAGGCGGCTGGAATTCGGCCGCGCGGCCTTCGCCGCCGATCCGAGGATCGCGGCGCTGAACTGGGAGCGCTAAACTGGCCGGCGTCCCTCCTGGCCGCTGTCGCAAAAGCATTGCCGAGGGCAGGCAGAAAGGCGCCGGTACAGACGACGAGGCGCTCCATGATCCGCGAAACCCTTCTTTCCGCCCTTCTCCTGGCCGCCGGCGCCGGTCCGGTCCCCGCGCAGGATGCCAGCCCCGCTCCGCTGCTCGACCGCGCCGCGGCGGGCGACCTGACGCAGCCCGGCGGCGCGCGGCGCCTGCACGATGATGCGGCAGGCGGCGCCCGGGCGAAGAACGTCATCCTCCTGATCGGCGACGGCATGGGCGATTCCGAGATCACCATCGCCCGCAATTACGCGCTGGGGGCTGGCGGCTTTTTCAAGGGCATCGACGCCCTGCCGGCCACCGGCCAGCTCACCCACTATTCGCTGAGCAAGGACGGCAAGCCGGACTACGTCACCGATTCCGCCGCCTCGGGCACGGCCTGGGCCATGGGCGTGAAGACCTATAACGGCGCGATCAGTGTCGACGTCCACGGCCAGCCGCACCCCACCATCCTGGAGCTCGCCAAGAAGGCCGGGCTCGCCACCGGCGACGTCTCGACCGCGGAAATCCAGGACGCCACCCCGGCGGTGCTCTTCGCCCATGTCAGCGGGCGCAAATGCTACGGCCCGGAAAAGACGGCGAAGCGCTGCCCTTCGGATGCGCTGGAGAACGGCGGCGCGGGCTCGATCACCGAGCAGCTTCTCGCCACGCGGCCCGACCTCGTGCTCGGCGGCGGCGCCAGGACCTTCGACGAAATGGCCACGGCCGGCGAATGGAAGGGCAAGACGCTGCGCGAGCAGGCAACGGAGCGCGGCTTCACTTTGGTCGGCACCAGCTCGGAGCTCGATGCCGTCACCGAAGCCAGTCACGACAAGCCGCTGATCGGCCTGTTCGCGCCGGGCAATATGCCGGTGCGGTGGAACGGCCCCAAGGCCAGCTATCACGGCAATATCGACAAGGAGCCGGTGACCTGCCAGCCGAACGCCGAGCGCACCGACGCCATCCCGACCCTGGCCGCGATGACGAAGAAGGCCATCGGTCTGCTCTCGGCCAACGCAAAGGGCTTTTTCCTGCAGGTCGAGGGCGCGTCCATCGACAAGCAGGACCACGACGCCAATCCCTGCGGCCAGATCGGCGAGACGGTCGATCTCGACGAGGCCGTGCAGGTGGCGCTCGCTTACGCCCGCGAGCACGGCGACACTCTGGTCATCGTCACGGCCGACCACGCCCATTCCAGCCAGATCATCGGGCATGGCAAGAAGGCACCCGGCCTCACCGAGGCGCTGCTGACGAAGGACGGCTCGGTGATGGATGTCAGCTACGGCAATTCGGAAGGGGAATCGCAGGGCCACACCGGCGCGCAGCTTCGCGTGGCGGCCTATGGCCCCGGTGCGTCCAAAGTGTCGGGCCTGATCGACCAGACCGACCTGTTCTACACCATGCGCGCCGCGCTCGGGCTCGATTAGCCGGGCGCGTCTCCGATGTCCGGAAACTCCGTCTCGATGTGGCGCAGCTTTTCCGGATTGCGGACGATGTAGATGCCGAAAATCCGCCCGTCGCGGATGTCGAGCGCGGTGATCTGCAATATACGGCCGCGCTCGCGGCTGACATAGCCGGGCAGCCCGTCGACATCGGTCCAGCGCAACACCTGCGCGTCGCGGTAATGGCCCTTGCGCGCCAGCCCGGCATAGAGCCGCAGCACCCTGGCCAGGCCGCGGATGACGTTGAGGAAGGCGATCACGCGGCCGCCGCCGTCCGATTGCAGCACCACGTCGTCGGCCAGCAGGGTTTTCAGCGTGGCGAGGTCGCCGTCGCGCGCGGCGGCAAAGAAGGCGCGGGTGATGCGGTCGGCTTCCGAGCGCTCGACGCTGTAGCGCGGCCGCGCGTCCTGGACGTGGCGGCGGGCGCGCACCGCCAGCTGGCGCACCGCGGCGGGGTCGCGCTCGAGCGTGGCCGCGACGTCCTTGAGCGCGACGCCGAAGACGTCGTGCAGCAGGAAGGCGGCGCGCTCCAGCGGGGAGAGCCGCTCCAGCGCCAGCATCAGCGAGAAGGTCAGGTCCTCGGCGTCGATCGCCTCCTCGTCCTCGGTGGTGCCGACCAGCGGCTCCGGCAGCCAGGAGCCGACATAGATCTCGCGCTGTGCGCGCGCCGATTTCATGCGGTCGAGGCAGAGCCGGGTGACAACGCGGGTGAGGAAGGCGGCGGGGCTGTCCACCGCCTCCTCGGCCCGCGACCAGCGCAGCCAGGCGTCCTGCACCACGTCCTCGGCCTCCGCGACCGAGCCGGTCATGCGGTAGGCGAGGCGCGTGAGGCGGGCCTGCTGCGCCTGGAAATCGGCCAGCCGGCTGTCAGGCGGCGACATGCGCGGCGGCATCAGGGGAGACATGGGGGTTACTCACCGGATGAGCCGCGCGAAAACCGACCTGCAGGCGATTCCAGGTGTTGATCGCTCCAATCAGCATGGTCAGCCACACCTGTTCGGCCTCGCTGAAATGGGCCTTGAGGAGATCATAGTCGGCATCGGGCGCCTTCGTCTGCGGCAGAAAAGTCAGCGCCTCGGCCCAGTTGAGCGCCGCCCGCTCGCGCTCCGAATAGAACGAGGACTCGCGCCAGGCGTCCAGCATGTAGATTTTCATCTCGCCGACGCCGCCCTCGCGCAGATGGGTCGAGTGCATGTGGATGCAGAAGGCGCAGCCATTGATCTGCGACACGCGCAGCTTGACGAAATTGCGCAGCTCCACCTCGAGCCCGCTCAATTCGAAGCTCTGCTCCAGCGCCATCATGGCCTTGACCGCTTCGGGGGCGAGGGCGTGCGGATTGCGGATACGCGGGGTCATGTCGGGTTCTCCTGAAACGAGGATGTGTACCGGCATGACGAGGCGGCGCGGCGCGGTGTGACATGGGCGACGAAAAATCGTCGGGAGCCCCGCTAGAACAGCCCCGACGCGGCCTTCACCGCCGCCATCAGGGCCGTGGCGCTGAGCGCGATGATGCCGGCCCAGCGGTAGACGGCCTCGGAGCTCTCGCGGTGGAGCAGGGTGCCGGCCCACGAGCCGGCGAAGACGATGGGGATTCCGGCCACCGACAGCGCCAGCGAGCTCCAGCTCAGCGCGCCGACAAGGAACAGCGGCACCATGGCCCCGGCGCTGGTGAACAGGAAGAGCACGATCATCGAGGCGCGGGAGCGCACGCTGCCGAGCGGGCTTGCGAGATAGAAGGCGATGACCGGCGGCCCCGGTATGCCGGCAAGGCCGTTGAACAGCCCGGCCACCGCTCCGAAGGAGAGCACGGATGTCCGCGAATTGTGCGTCGGCAGTTTGACGCCGCTGGCAAGCACCACGACGCCGAGCCCCACCACCACCGCGATCAGCAGGCGCACGAGGTTTTCGGAGAACGCGGTCAGCGCCCAGATGCCAAGCGGCGTGGCAACCACGGCGCCGATGGTCAGCAGCCGCACCGAGCGCCAGTCGCATTCCTGCACCGCCTCGCCAAGGCCGCTGACGCCGACGAAGAGCTGAAGCAGCAGGGCGAAGGGTACCACCTCCGCCGGCGGCGAGATCAGGCTGAGCAGCGGCACTGCCGCCAGCGCGAAGCCATAGCCCGAGAACCCGCGCAGCACCCCGGCGAGGAAGACCATGATGGCTCCCGTGACGAGGATCGGGGTGGGCGGAAGGCTGCCTAACCAGGTCGCGAGCATGAAGAAATCCCGGTCACGCCGGCACTGCGGCATGGT
>Ga0164243_10015690_pt1 | contig 10448 bp, 9 predicted proteins | sample OricompcompostOP_FD_108781 | JGI IMG/M metagenome (GOLD analysis project Ga0164243, IMG submission 108781) | Organic Plus compost microbial communities from Emeryville, California, USA - Original compost - Organic plus compost (OP) | ecosystem: Engineered > Solid waste > Mixed feedstock >... | reverse complement strand
CACCGCCGGGCTCCTTGTCAGCGCCTACGCCATCGGCGTCATGCTCGGCGCGCCGCTGATGACGCTGACCACCGGCCGCGTGCCGCGCCGCACGCTGCTGATCGCGCTGATGGCCATCTTCACGCTCGGCAATCTCATTGCCGCGGTGTCGCACAGCTATTCCATGCTGCTCCTGGCGCGGCTCGTGACCTCGCTCAACCACGGCGCCTTTTTCGGCGTCGGCTCGGTCGTCGCCACCAGCATCGTTCCGCCCAACCGCCGCGCCGCGGCAGTCGCCACCATGTTCATGGGCCTGACCATCGCCAATCTCGGCGGCGTGCCGCTGGCCACCTGGGTCGGCAACGAGATCGGCTGGCGCGCGGCCTTCCTCGGCATTGCCGGGCTCGGCGTCGTCACCATGGCCGCGCTGTGGTTCGCGCTTCCGGCGGTTGCCCAGCATACCCGTCTCGACATGCGCACGGAAGTCGCCGCGCTCGGGCGCCCGCCGGTGCTGGCGGCGCTCGGCGCCACGGTGCTCGGCTCGGGCGCGATGTTCGCCGTGTTCACCTACATCGCGCCGATCCTCAGCGAGGAGACGCATGTCTCGACCGCCTTCATCACGGCCATGCTGGTGCTCTACGGGCTGGGGCTGACGGTGGGCAACTGGCTCGGCGGGCGCTATGCCGACCGCTCGATCGACGGCACGCTGGTCGCGGTCTTCCTGCTGCTGACCGTGCTGCTGCTGGTCTTCGCCGTCACCATGGCCTGGCCGCTGCCGGCGGCGCTGTCGATCTTCGCATGGGGCGTCGCCACTTTCGCGCTGGTACCGCCGCTGCAGATGCGCGTCATGGCGGCGGCAAGCGAGGCGCCGAACCTCGCCTCGGCCATCAATATCGGCGCCTTCAACCTCGGCAACGCGCTCGGCGCCGCGGTCGGCGGCGGCGTCATCAACGCCGGGCTCGGCTTTCCGGCGGTGTCCATCGCCGGGGCGGTGCTGGCCGGCGCCGGCCTCGTGCTCGTGCTGGCGACCCGCACCGGGCGGGCGCCGGGCACCGTCGAGGTGCTGGCCGAGCCTTAAGGGGTGTGCGGGGGCAAAGCCGCGACCTCGGCTTCGCCCGCCCTCTCGGCGTGCGGGCGCGAGCCAGGACGGAACCGCTCCCGCAGTCCCTGGAACACCACATAGAGCAGCGGGACGATGAAGACGCCGAGCAGCGACGCGAACAGCATGCCGCCGAACACCGGCGTGCTGACGTCGCGGAAGGCGAGCTGTGAGGCCCCCGTGGCGATGACCAGCGGCACGAGGCCGAGGATGAAGGCGAACGAGGTCATCATCACAGGCCGGAAGCGCAGCCGTGCACCCTCCAGGGCAGCCTCATGCAAGGGCAGGCCCTCCTCCCGCCGGGCCTTGGCGAATTCGACGATCAGGATGCCGTTCTTCGCCGCCAGGCCGATCAGCACCACCATGCCGATCTGCGCGTAGAGATCGAGGGTGAGCCCGGCCGTAAGCATGGCGATGAACGCCCCCGCCACGCCCACCGTGACCGACAGCAGGACCGAGATCGGTATGCTCCAGCTCTCGTAAAGGCCGACGAGGAACAGGTAGGCGAACAGCACCGCCAGCGCGAGGATGATCCCGGTCTGCCCCTCGGCGCGCTTCTCCTGGAAAGCGATGTCAGTCCAGGCGCCGGTATAGCCCGGCGGCAGCGTCCTGGCGGCGACATCTTCCATTACAGCCAGCGCCTGGCCGGACGACACGCCCGGCGCCGGCCCACCCTGGATGGTCACGGCGCGGGTGTTGTTGTAGCGGATCAGGCCCTGCGGCCCCACCACCGGCCCCGCTTCGGCCAGGCTGCGCAGCGGCACCATATTGCCGTCGGCGCTGCGCACATTGATGCGGTAGATGTCGTCGATGGAGCGGCGGTCGTTGGCCTCGGCCTGCGCCTGGACCTGCCAGGTGCGTCCGAACAGGTTGATGTCGTTGACGTAATAGCCGCCGAGCGAGGTCTGCAACGCCTGGAAGATCGAGCTGATGTCGACGCCCAGGATGCGCGCCTTCTCGCGGTCGATGTCGAGATAGATCGACGGCGTCGTCGCCGAATATGTGGAGAAGACGCTGCTCAGCCGCGGATCCTGGTTGGCCGCCACCAGCAGCCCGCGCAGCACCTGCGCCAAGGATTGCGGATCGCGGCCGCCCATGTCCTGCAGCACATAGGCAAAGCCGCCGCCATTGCCGAGACCGATGATCGGCGGCGGCGCCAACGGAATGGCCCGCCCGCCGCGCACCTGCCGCAGGGCCTTGGTCAGCCGGCCGATGATCGCAGCGGCCGTCTGGTCCGCCCCCTTGCGCTCGTCAAAATCCTTCAGCGTGACGATGACGAAGCCGGCATTGGGCTGCGAGTAATTGTCGATGAAGTTGAGGCCGATGATCGAGCTGGCGTCGGCCACCGACTTTTCCTGCCCGATAATCTTCTCGACCTGCGCAACGACGTCCGACGTGCGGCTGATCGAGGCGCCGTCGGGCAGCTGCACCACGACGAAGAAGGCGCCCTGGTCGTCCGAGGGCAGGAAGCCCGTCGGCGTGATCTTGCCCATCAGCGCCACGCCGCCAATGGCCACCACCACCGAGACGATGCCCAGGATCGACAGGCGCAGCAGCCGTGCCACCACATTGCCGTAGCCGTCGCGCACCCAGTCGATACCGGCGCCGACCCGCGCCATGACGCCGCGACGCGGCCCGTGCTGCGGCCGCAGCAGGACGGCGCACAAAGCCGGCGAAAGCGTCAGTGCGTTGATCGCCGAGAGGAACATCGACACCGCGACCGTCACCGCGAACTGCCGGAAAAGCTCGCCGGAAATGCCGGGGATAAAGCCCACGGGCACGAACACCGCCAGCAGGACGAGCGTGATAGCGATGATCGGCGCAAAGATGCCCTTCATCGCGAGCTTGGTGGCCTCGGCGGGCGACAGCTCCGGATGCTCTTCCATGGTCTGCTCGACCGCCTCGACCACGACGATGGCGTCGTCCACGACGATGCCGATGGCCAGGATCATGGCCAGCAGCGACACCGTGTTGGCGGAATAGCCGATGGCGTTGAGCACGACGAAGGCGCCGATCAGACTGACCGGCACCGCGATCATCGGAATGAGAGTGGCGCGGAAATTGCCGAGGAACAGGAAAACGACGAGGAGCACCAGCACCGCCGCCTCGAACAAAGTGTGACCCACCTTGTCGATGGTCGCGGTGACGAAGGTGGTCGGGTCGTAGGTGACCTTCCACGAGACGTCGTCGGGGAAGCTTTTCGCCGCGCCCGCCATGAAGCTGCGGATGGCGTCGACGGTGGTCAGCGCGTTGGCGCCGGGGCTCTGATAGATGCCGATCAGCGAAGCCGGCGCGCCGTTCAGGCGGGTGGCGCGGTCGAGATTGGCGGCGCCGAGCTCGACACGGGCAATGTCGCCGAGGCGCAGCAGCGAACCATCCGGATTGGCGCGGATGACGATCTGCTTGAACTCATCCGCCGATGACAGGCGGCCCTTGGTCTGGACGTTGAGCTGGAGCTGCTGGTCGTCGGAGATCGGCCGGGCGCCGATGCGGCCGACCGCGGCCTGCACGTTCTGCGATTGCAGCGCAGAGATGACGTCCTGCGTGGTCAGGCCAAGGCCGGTGAGCTGGTCGGTGTGCAGCCACACCCGCATGGCATAGTCCTGCGGACCGAAGAGAATGGCGTCGCCCACGCCCGGGGTGCTGCGGATGCGGTCGAGCAGGTTGATGGTGGCGTAGTTCGAGAGAAAGAGCTCGTCGTGTGTCTTTTTCGGCGAGGACAGTGAAATGACGCCGAGCAGGGCCGAGGATTTCTTCTGCACCTTGACGCCGGACTTCTGCACCTCCTGCGGCATCTTGGAGAGCGCGATCTGGACGCGGTTGTTGACGTTGACCGTGTTGATGTCCGGATCGGTGCCGAGCTCGAAGGAGACGAGCAGGGAATAGCTGCCGTCATTGCCGGAAATGCTCTTCATGTAGAGCATCTTGTCGACGCCGATGACCTGCGACTCGATCACCTGCGCGACAGTGGCCTCGACCACCTCCGAGGAGGCGCCGGGATAGGAGGCCGTGACCTGGACCTGCGGCGGCACGATGTCGGGAAACTGCGCCACGGGAATGGCCAGCAGCGACAGGAGGCCGGCAATGGCCGTGATGGTGGCGATGACGACCGCAAGGCGCGGCCGGTCGACGAAGATCGAGGACAGCATGGCTTACTGTCCGCCGAGGCCGACGGAAACGGGCGTGGCGAGAACCGGCGCCCCGGGCCGCAGGGACGCAGCTCCCTGCACCACGACCTGCTCACCGCCGTTCAGCCCCTGCTCCACGGCAATCGAGCCGGCCTTGGCCTGGCCGAGCTTCAGCCGCTTGACGACCGCCTTGCCGTTGTCGACGGCGAAGACATAGACGCCCTCCTGGTCGGCGATCAGGGCCGTCTGCGGCACCAGCACCTTCTCCTCCGGCTTGTCGCCCTGGACGGTGACCTGGACCAGTTGGCCGTCCACGAGGACATGCCTGGGATTGGCGAGCGTGGCGCGCACCTCGATGGTGTCGGTGGCGCGGTCCACCTTGACGTCGACGAAATTGATCTTGCCAGGCTCGGGGTAGACGGTGCCGTCGGAGAACTGCACCTGCACCGAGAAATCGCTCTTGTTGGCGGAGCTGCCCTTCTTCTCGGCCAGTTGCAGGAACTCGCGCTGGCTGACGGGGAAGGTGACATACATTGGATCGACGCTGACGATGGTGGCCAGCACGCCGGAACTGGGGCTGACGACATTGCCGGGCGTCACGGCGGTGCGGCCGATGCGGCCGTCGATCGGCGAGGTGATCTCGGTGTAGCCGAGATTGATCTTGGCGGTGGTCAGGTCCGCCTCGGATGCGGCCAGATCGCCCTGTGCAGTCTTCTCGGCGGCAATGCGGTCGTCGAGCACGGCCTGCGAGGTGGCGCTGGTCTTGACCAGCACCTCGGCGCGCTTGCGCTGCCCCGTGGCGTTGTCGAGCTGGCCGCTGGCGCGCAGCACGCCGGCCTGCGCCTCCTGAACCGCCGCCTCGAACGGCCCCTGCTCGATGCGGTAGAGCGGCTGGCCCTTCTTGACGGTGTCGCCGTCCGTGAAGAGGACATCTTCGAGATAGCCGGTCACGCGGGCCTGGATGTCGACGCGATCGACAGCCTCGATGCGTCCGACGAAGCGCACGGTTTCGGCAACGGGCTGCTTCGACACCGTGACGACCCCGACCGGAAGCGCCGAGGGTGCCGCCTGAGGTTTCTGGTCCTGGGCCAGGGCCGCGCCGGCCGAGAGAACCAACACCGACAACGCCAGACCGTAACGATTCCGCATGCTCGTTCCCCCCTGATGCCCTTGCCGCTCGCGCGTCAGTGGGCCCATGCCCGGCATGCCCGACACCCCGTCAGCAGAGACGTTTGAATCAGCTCAACCCGCTACCTCCGATTAATCAATGGATGATGCCTTCCCGGAAGCTGGAACGCCAGTCACGACTAAAAGACGGCTTACCAACTCCGGCAAAAGCCGTGCTTTGGAAGGAGCGCCACCAACGGCAGGCCGCGCGGACTTGCGGGAGACACCGTCCGCCACCGGATGCCACCGAATGAGGGGTGACGGCCTTCGAAAGACGTTTTCTAAATGTTCCAGATAATTGTCTGCATCGTTACATCTCGAAGTATGTTTTACTTCTCGAAGAACATGCTAGCATAAGCTCCTTCGGGAACCAAAAAGACCTCAACACTCCCGTCAGGAGGAAGTATGCTCGATAATGTTAATCTATCTAATTCATCGGACATGACCGCGCAGGAGCGCAGTCCTGTCGCCACAGCCCATAATGAAATGCTGGCCACCTATGCCCGTTTCTACTGGGGCTTGGCCTTCCAGGACAGACATGCGGAAGCGAAGGAATCCGAGGCCGCCCTGCAGGCGGGCGATGGCCTTTGCGGCAACGAGCGGGAACCAGATTAGGGCCCCGTCTGGCCGATGCCCTACTTCCCCAACATTACCGAGCATCACGCCCGCCGACGTGCGGGCGTTTTCACATCCGGGGATCGGGGCCGGGGATCGGGGCCTCAGATGGTGGCAGCCGGGCTGAGAGCCTTGATGGCGGCCTGTCTCGCCGCATCGTGCAGGTGCAGGTAGGTGGCGTCGAACTCGGCGGCCTTCTTCAGCGCCTCCCAATCCACCACCGTCCAATAGCCCCGGGTCCAGCTGATGAGGCCGTTGCCGCGCAGTTCCTGCAGCGTGCGGTTGACGTGCACGGAGGAAAGGCCGAGCGCGTCGCCGAGTTCCTCCTGCGTGATCGGCATCTCGAAGCTCGATCCGTCGGTCAGGCCGATCGTCTGCAGGCGCAGGAAAAGCTCGCACATCAGATGCGCGATACGGCCATAGGCCTCGCGCCGGCCGATGCTGGCCATCCATTCGCGTGAGAGCGCCGCGTCGACGAGCGCGTTGCGCCACAAGGCATCGCCGATGCGCGGATGACCGGCCATCAGGCTGCGCATCGCATCATGCGGGATGAAAGCCACGCGGCTGCCGACCAGCGTGCCGATATTGTGGTCCATGACCTCGAGATAGAGGCTGTGGAGGTCGGGGATGTCGCCGGCGATGTGGAACGAGAAGATCTGCCGCTTGCCGCCGTTCATCAACTTGTAGCGCAGCGCGAAGCCTTCGAGGATGACGCAGCACTGTGTCGGCTGGTCGTAGGCGCGGACGATGTCCTGATCCGCCTTCAGCGTGCGCGGCGTCAACGGCAAGGCCTCGATGGCCTCGCGCTCATCGGCGGAAAGCTCCAACACGCTTTCCAGCTTTCGGACCAGGGGATGTGCTTGCGACGGGTTCTGCGACACGGGTCACGCTCCTCATCCGGGAGCGCCATGCTCTGGTGGGATGAAAAGCCTCGTACGGTTTGTCCCGCGCGCACGCTTTAACCTAGGTTTGCCGCCAAGGGCTTATCCAGATTTGTAAGCTTTATGACGGCCGTTTCCGGCTCCGCGGCAGCGCTATTTCGGCGGCCGGAACGAGGGATCGGCGGCGAGTTCGTCGGTCTTCAGTATTCTGCCGCCGCGCGCTTCATGGGCATCGAGCAACACATCGATGCGGTGCCCCCATTTCTGCCAGCCATAGCCGAGATAGACGGTCTGTTCGGGCGAGAGCCCGCGCAGAGCGGCGGGGTTATCGACAAGGCGCACCCTCTCCCCCGCCCCGTTGCGCGCGATGCGTGCCCCGCTCGGCGTGAAGTGCTGCTCCCAATGGAGATCGGCAAAGGCGGCCAGTTCCGCGTGACGGACGGTTTCGGCAATCAGGATATGCGGACGGCGCATGGCGGCATTTCGGGGCTGGGTCTCATTGATCCGGAGATAGGTAGCGCCAGGCCGCACCGGGAGGCAGCGGATTTATACCTGTTGCTGTCGGCACCCAAGCAAGCTTCGCGGTGCTCGGGGGCGGGGACGAATAATGAAGACCAAGAGGAGACAGATGGCCCCGCCAAATTCCATCGTTTTCCTGGAAGACGTGGAAGGAGGCGAGCTTGAGGACTTTCACCACGCGGAGCCACGCATTGGGGGGAGTCAATCCCGGTGAAGCGCCCGCTTTTGACGCCATTCTCGAGACGCCGAGCTACGCTATCCCAGTCGCAACCGTGCTGAACGAGGTCCTCCTGCGCGCAGACGTCCCCACCGACCGCACCCGCGTTCGGGTCTGGACCAACCACCCGAAATGGCCCGACCGCGTAATCATCGGCCTCGGAGACTGAAAAGGGAGGGCTGGAGCCCTCCCTTCGTGTCTCGCCTGTGCCTTCCGGCGTCAGACCATGATGATCGTGACGATGGTGTAGGTATCCGGATCGACGATCACAATGCGCCCATCGGTCAGCACGAAATAGCGGTAGCCGCGATATTCCGGCACGATGGTGATGATGTCCGCCGGCAGGGTGTGGAGTTCGACGCGGCGCGGCACGTGGACACCGACCGAGACATCGAAGTCGACATGGACGCGCTCGACGTCGTTGGTGACGATCTTCTCACGGATCTCGGTGCGCTGCTCGGTCGACAGCTCCACCGAAGAGGCCTTGCTGGCCTTGCCCGCGCTTTCCTCGGTCGTGGCCCTGGTCTTCGATCCGCTCTCGTCCGTGGTGCTCTTCTCCGTGGAGGAGGCGCCGGATTTCGTGCCCTGATCGCTCTTCGTGGTGTCGGTCTTTTCGGTAGATGAGCCGGCGCCGGAAGGCTGGGTCTCCTGCGAGCCCGACCGTTTCTGCATCTCCGCGCCGCCCGCTCTCTCGCCGCCGCTGGCGGAGCCGCTAGTGCCGTTTTCGGGAGCGGCGGCACCGCCTGAAGCCCCGCCGCTCGTCCCGCCGCTACCCTGCGATGAAGGTGCTTGCTGCGAACCACCGGAAGGCGGTGCCTTGGGCATTTCCCCGCTGCTTCCGGCCGGCGCGCCTCCGGATGCCCCCGGCGGAACCTGCGGCATCTCGCTACCGCCGGTCTGTGCCATTGCGACGCCGCCTGCAGTCAGCAGGAAGGCGCAGGCCCCCGTTGCCAGAAGTTTGGCTTTCACGATGCATTCTCCTCTTGAACGAGTGTGGAGTTTCTCGCTTGCGAGTCTCCTATTCGCACCCGCGGAAGGAACAGCCCGGACTGGCGAGTGTTCCCGCCGACGCTGAGAAAAAACCTCAAATTCCGCAGGATCTTCGCTATCGGCGTGCGAACAGGAAGTTCTGCAGGCGGCCGGTGGGTGGCTGCGCTCCAAGGGCCCGCCGCCATTCCCGATTTTTCGGCTATGATCGGGCACGATGTTTCACGCCGCCTGCCTCCGCCTCTTCCGGTGCTCGAGCCGTGCCGAAGCGCGGGCGGCCATGCCTTCTTCCCCATGATCCCAGGCGCAACAGCCGAAGCCGCGATCTGGTGCGTCGCCGGACTGGCGACGGCCGGCGTCATCGCGCGCCCCTATCGCTGGCCGGAGGCGGTCTGGGCGCTGGGCGGCGCAATGGTGCTGCTGGCCTTTGGGCTGATTTCCTGGGAAACCGCCTGGCGCGGCGTCGGCCAGGGGCTCGACGTCTATCTCTTCCTCGCCGGCATGATGCTGCTCTCGGCGGTGGCGCAGCAGGAGGGCCTGTTCGACTGGGCGGCGGCCATGGCGACCGCGCATGCCAGGGGATCTCCCGCGCGGCTGTTCACGCTGGTTTTCATGGTCGGCGTGGCCGTCACTATGTTCCTGTCGAACGACGCCACCGCCGTGGTGCTGACCCCGGCGGTCTATGCGGCGACGCGGGCGGCGCGCGTGTCCAATCCCCTGCCCTATCTGCTGGTCTGCGCCTTCATCGCCAATGCGGCGAGCTTCGTCTTGCCGATCTCCAACCCGGCCAATCTCGTCGTCTTCTCGGCCGGAGAAATGCCGCCGCTGCTCGACTGGCTGGCGCTGTTCGGCCTGGCCTCGCTGGTCGCCATCGCGACGACCTATGCCATGCTGCGGCTGACGCAGCACCGTGCGCTCGCCGCCGAGATTCTGGCGCGCGAGGTGGAAGAACCGCACCTCTCCTTCTCGGCAAAGCTCGCGGCGGCCGGTATCGCCGCCACGGCCTTGGTGCTGATCGAGCGCAAGCATCCCGCCACCGTGGTGCGGGCCATTTCGTGGGACGTGCTGCTGCTCGTGGCCGGGCTGTTCGTCCTGGTCGAAGCGCTGAACCAGACCGGGCTGGCCTCCACGCTCGCCGAAGCGCTGCAGCGAGGGGCGGACGCGGCACCCGGCTGGACCGCCGCCGCGGCCGGAGTGCTCGTCGCCTTCGGCTCCAACCTCACCAACAACCTGCCCGCGGGCTTGATTGCCGCCGGCGTGGTGCAGGCCGCCGCGCCGGACAAGGTGGCGGGCGCCATCCTCATCGGCGTCGATCTCGGCCCCAACCTCTCGATCACCGGCTCGCTGGCGACGATCCTGTGGCTCACCGCGCTGCGCCGCGCCGGGTTGCATATGGGCGCCCGGCAGTTCCTCGGCCGCGGCAGCGTGGTCATGATACCGGCCCTTGTCCTGTCGCTGGCGACGCTGCTTCTCATTGCCTGAGGGAAGGGCCGACGACGCAACGCCCGAATATTTCCGGGTTCTCGCCTTCGGCACCGCCGTTCCGGAGGGTACCGTTGCCTGTCATGACGCCTTCAGCGCCATGACGGCCATCAGCGGCGGTGATAACGGGGGCCGTAATAGCCGCGGTGATAGGTGCCGTAGTCGCGGTAATAATAGCGCCGGCCCGGATAGTAATAGGTGTCGTAGCGCACCACCGGCGCGGGCTCGTAATAGGCGCCGGTGTCGTAATAATAGCCGGGCGAGGTGCAGCCGGCGAGCAGCGCTGTGAACGACACGGCGCAGGCCGCGATGAGGATGCGTTTCATGTTTCGTCCTCCCGCAAGGCGCGCGCCGCAAGGGATTCACGCGTTTTG
>Ga0164243_10015688_pt1 | contig 10449 bp, 11 predicted proteins | sample OricompcompostOP_FD_108781 | JGI IMG/M metagenome (GOLD analysis project Ga0164243, IMG submission 108781) | Organic Plus compost microbial communities from Emeryville, California, USA - Original compost - Organic plus compost (OP) | ecosystem: Engineered > Solid waste > Mixed feedstock >... | reverse complement strand
GTAGAAGCACTGGCGTTTCTGCGCCATTGTGGCTGTGAGCTGACGTATAGTGAGAAGACAGTGACCATTCAGTATCCTCCACAGACGCAGGTGTCCTTTGAGCGGTACAGGATAAATACCAGGTTTTGCCGGGTCGAGTTCCCGTGTGGCCTTCAGGTGGAAACAGCCTCTGATGTGGCTTCTCCCTTCACACGGGTGCTGATAGATCCGCGCGATCTGCTCGGGTTCCTGCATCACTTCCCGGAGAAAGTGCGAGAGGAGCGAGCGTACAATGAACAGTGAGGTTGCTCGATTACGGGAGCAGATCAAGCGGGAATGCGAGGCCATGAAGCAAGAGCTCAGCGGGGTCGCAATGGTTGCCCGGCATGATTTCATTCAACAGAAATACCTGAGCCTCGAACAGCCCTGGGAGCAGCTTGAACGCCTGGTGGGTGTGGAAGCCGCGACAGAAATTGTGTGTCGGACCTATTTCGAGGTCGTAGGATAAGCAGAAGACAGCGGGAGGGTCGTATGCGTGGACATGCAAACGAGATTGGACCAATTTATGAGAAGTACTACGTGCTGACTCTGACCTCAACGGAACTGGCAACCACGCTGCTGGTCGCTCAGCAACGCATGGCAGAGCTCTCTGCAAAACATCCGGAACAGCTTTCACCAAACGAGCAGATGCTGCTCTATGGCTTGCACTGCTTTATCACAAAGGTCGAACAGATCGTCGAGCAAGAACGGCAGCGGCGATCATAAAAGGGGGCCCACTTTCTTCGCTGAAGGGGGAAGGTGGGCCCTCTGCTGTGGCTTGATTCCCGGCAATGGTCAGGAATCGGTTGTTATCATTTGAGCATGGCGAGCGCGAGACCGGGAATCTTCAGCGGAGATGGATCCCTCTCGAAGTCGGCCAGTCTGGGGAAGAGTGCGCTTGCGGCCTTCGTGCGCGTGGCGAACCAGGGCGGCGTAGGAACGCTGCGGAAGGGCGCTCGCAAGACAGTCTTCTGTGGGCGCGAGAAGAGCAGCGTATTGTGTACGACACCAATGCCCGATTGCACATCGTTGAGGGTGTGGCCCGGGAAGGCGCCCCACGTCGTGACGCCCAGGGTGAAGCTGGTCGCGGCCCAGTAGTTGACGCTCACCGTGCCGTAGCGAAGCCGCTCAATAGCGCGATCGAGGGCCGCGGCAACCTCGGGGTCTCTCAACGAGAGCGGATGAATCAGGATCGTGGCGTTCAGCGTCCCCCAGAGCGTTTCGTTGGCGAACTCGACCGCGCGATCAAGATACTCGACGACCGATGAGGCCGGAAGCGCCGTCTCTGAGCTGAGCGCACAGAATGCCTCGGTCGTAAAGCAGATATCATTCACCTTCGTCGGATCGACATCGGGGATCAGCGTCCAGGGAAGTTGCTGCTCGCTGGCCGAACCAAGCGTCTCGGCGTCGGGATGCGCCTGAAGAAAGCTCTGGAAGCGGTCGCGGGCTCCCGGGTAGAAGGCCGTGCGGGGCGGCACCTTCGCAAACGTGGCTCGTAGCGCCTGCAAGAGCTCCTGACGCTGATTCCAGCCCGCATGCTGAATAATCACACGTGTCGCGTTACAGTTAAAGCCGGCGTTCGTCGTCAGCGAGGTGACAAGATGCTCAGCCTGATAGGCGATATCCGCTGTTGTCCAGGGGCCGGGCACGACGATCACGGGGCTCACATTCCCGAGCTCGCCTGTAATCGGCTTGTGAAGGAGCGGCTGATTCTCGGCCTTGCGTCGCGCACCCTCTTCTCCCGTCCCAAAGACGATCGCCTCAAACGTCTTATCTGAACCCGTAATGTGAATCTCGTCAACGCCCGGATGATTGCATAGATAGGCTCCTTCGGCGGCTCCGCCATAGGTGACGCGCAGAAAGCCACGCTCGATCAGTACCCGGAACCCTTTTTCGATCAGCGGACCGATGTAGGCGTTGACTGGATTCATTTTCAGCACAACAACCTGATCCTCGGCGAAGAGCTTGTAGAGCACATCCGTCGGGGCAATGCTCGAGACGTTCCCGGCTCCCAGAACGAGCGCAACCTTGCCCGGATGCTGCTTCTGCTGATAGATGAGCGCCTGCGTTTCGGGGAGTGCTTCAGCGGAAACGCCCGGCTCCATCCAGATTTCAGCGGTCACGCCGGGGAAGAAAAGGCGATCGTATGTGCTATAAGGAAATACCTGAGCGCTTGTCTGCCCGTTGGGGAGCGTCTGCACCGGGCCGGGAATGTGTGGGCGCCCAAACAGCTCGATATCACGAAGCGACTGCTGAAGCTGCCGCAAGTTTCGCAGCACCGGCCAGGGACCGATAGCCCATTCTTCGCCTTGCAGGTCTGGCGCAAGCGCTTTCGCCTGACAACTGAGATGCACCCAACGCTCGGCAATGGCTGCCATATCAGTCAGCAGCGTCTCTAAGAGCGTGATGCGATCTCGAATGGAGAGCGCAACCCAGACGTCCTTCTGCCGCTGAAGCTCCTTGACGGCGGTGTCCATTTCTTCCTGAGTGGATGGGGGTAACACTCCTGTGATCGTCGGAAAACGAGGTGAACCATGCTGAGTTGATGCAGCCATAGCGTAAAAACCTCCTCATTATTCTCGCGTGCTGGCTGCATACATTATATGCTATGGCGATGAGAAAGCTCAAAGCATGCTCAAAGCGAAATGGCTAGAGGGCTTGCGCACTGCTTCGCTCTTCGACTATGCTGTTGCTATGTTCAGGAGGAGTATACACTGATGGAGATCACATTCGCCGTTGTACAATTTGAAGTCGCACAGTTTCAGCCGGAAGTGAATCTTGAGAAGGCTGAACGCTTCATTCAACAGGCCGTCAACGCCGGGGCACAGATTATCGTTTTCCCCGAAGATTTTGTGACGGGGCCAGTGGTCGGGCGCTTTGAGTATGTTGATCGAGAGGGCCGGTATCGCCGCCATTTTCAGGATCTGGCCTCGCGGTACCGCATTGATATTGTCCCGGGATCGATCATTGAAGGCGACGAACAGGGCCTCTTTAACACGACCTATTATATTGATCGGGCTGGAGCCATTCGGGGGCGCTATCGCAAGGTGAACCTCTGGCTTCCCGAGCGCTCGTATATCGCTGCCGGAGCTGAGTTCCCGGTCTTCGAGACCGCCTACGGGCGTGTGGGCTTGCAGATTTGTTGGGACCTGAACTTTCCTGAGGGGTTTCGGCAGATGGCGCGTCAGGGTGTTGAGATCGTGATATGCCCGAGTTACTGGTGCTTTGAGGATGCAGGGGTTGGCCTGCGCCATAATCCACAGTCAGAGGTAGAGATGGTAAACGCGCTCTGTGTGGCTCGCGCCTTCGAGAACGAGATTGTGCTTGTGTATGCCAACGCGGCGGGTGAAGTGCAGTGGGAGCATGGGCGTGAACGGTTGATCGGGCAATCACAGATCACGGTGCCCTTTAAAGGGCGGCTCAACGCGCTTGCGCATACCCACGAGGGGATGTTCCTTCAGCGTGTCGATACCGCCCTGTTGCATGATGCAGAGCTGGCCTATGAGATTCGTAAAGATCTACGCGAACGCCTCTAGCCTGTCTTCTTGCGTGACCGGGCTGCGGACCTGCCACCAGTTGAACAGGAAGGCCAGCGTGACAAAGACAACGAAGGCGTTCCTGAGCCCGACCACTTCAAAAAAGCCGGGGATTGTCAGCGGCTGGACGTATTGATGCGGGTCTGCAGTCTGGCTGTACAGGAATATGTAGATATAGGTTGTCAGGACCGAGATCACATTCCAGTGGAAGAGCCAGAATGTGTCAAGCGCGTAGGCGTAGGCGATGAGGGGCAGGACCCAGATCAGGTATTGCGGGCTGAACACTTTGCCTGTGGCAATGAAGACCAGAAGCAGCGCAATAGCGGTCTGGGTCAGGTTCATTTTAGCGCGCCACTGAAGCCAGAGCGCGTAGGCACAGCCTGCCAGCAGCGCCAGAGTGCTCAGATTCGAGATCCCTTTCCCGAGCGGGCTGAGCAGGTTGATCGAGCCAAAATCATAATTGGTGCTGATCGGGAAGCCGAAGAAGTGCGCCAGCCAGAGCAGCGTGCTCCCGCTGGATTCAACCTGCATCGGGCGTTGCAGAAAGTATTGAAGTTGGTCGATGACTGCGCCCTCGAAGTTCAGGGCCGCAAAGATGCCAGTGATTCCAAGCAGCGCGATCAGAAAAAGCAGGCAGTTTTTCCAGCGCCATTGTTTGCAGGTGGTGAGCGTCTGCCAGAGCGTGCGAAGCGTGACGGCTTCTCGGGGCACGGGCAGGTGTCCGCAGGAGCGTTGTTCGGCGATAAAGAGCGCTGGAAGCAGCAAGATCGGGTAGATTTTCAGCAGCGTGCCGAAGGCCAGCGCAAGGTAGGCCAGCGTCCAGCGCTTGCGCTCGGCTGCCAGAATACAGAGAAACGTGAGCAAGGACGGCAAGACGTCGAAACGTACCTGCATGGTGGCGATTGCTCCAAGCAGGACGTAGGAGACGAACGCAATCCAGGAGCCACGTGGGCCGAAGCGTAGCAGCAGCCAGTAGAGCAGCAGGACAACCAGCGACATCAAAAAGGCAAACGCTAATTGGTAGTATGGCAGTGGGGTAACCATTGCCAGTGTAAAGGGAAGCAGCGTTAAGGGTGGGTATTCAAACGGCAGGATGTGGAACGGCGGCTGTGGTGCTGGAAGCTGACTGCGGAGAAACTGGCATTGATCGGCGGGAAGCATTTTCGTTGCGTCACTGCCAAGCCAGAAAGCCAGCGTATAGCACTGGTAGCGGGCCGGATCGCTCGTGGTCAGGAAGATCTGCCACGACGTGCCGATAAACATCGCAATAATCGTGAAAAGAATCGGTATATATGCGGTTATCCCCCGGGTTACCTGCAAGTATTCCGGGAGTTGGAGTGCACTTCGCTTCCCTGTATTTCTTTTATTGAGTACATGTACCTGTTGAGACAAGAGCGAAATTATCCTCCATTGCTCCAGTTTGACATATTTGCATCAGGGGTGCTACAATCGCGGGCGAAACGCTGTCACTCAGCTTTGAGAGTGAGAGCACACAATCTTGAAACGAGCGAAGTTCGGAGAAAGTCACCGCGAAACGCTGAGCCTATTCCTGACTTCTCTCAATGTGAACGAAAGGACGAAAAAACGGTACGATGAATAGCGCAAGCCGCACAGAGACAAAAACGTTAAAGGTGGGCGATCTCGCTCCTGATTTTACTTTACAGACCGAGGCCAAAGAAGATTGGACGCTGAGCAATTTCCGCGGAAAGAAGAATGTCGTTCTGGCCTTCTTCCCCTTTGCATTCAGCAGCGTGTGTTCGGTCCAGATGCCGTCCTATGAGGGCGAGTTGGAAAAGTTCCGCGAGAATGGGGCCGAGGTTGTTGGCATCAGCATGGACAGCACCTTCGCACTGGATGCATGGAAAAAGCTGATCAACACCACTTTCCCGCTGCTTTCAGACTTCTACCCGCAGGGAAAGGTCACCGACCTGTACGGTGTTCGTCATCCGGCTGGAATGGCCGAGCGAGCCGTATTTGTGATCGATAAAGAGGGCGTTATTCGTCATATCGAAGTGACGCATACGCCGGGCGAGCTGCCCGACAAGAATGCACTGCTTGATGCAGTGGACGCCCTGGGCTAGCATCTCTGCCGGGTCGAGCAACCAATCAGGTTCTCGGCCCTTTTTGCTGGCTCTGTGAGAGCGAATTGCGGACATGCGCTGGCATCGAGCAGGGAACGTCGGGAGTTGAGAGGGTTGTGTCATAGCACGATAGAAAGGGTTGTGCCGCTATGGAAGAGGAACAGAGACAGCTACGAGCGAGCTTTAATCAGAAGGCCGAACTCTATGATCAGGCTCGTCCGGGGTATCCTGAGCGCTTGTTTGATGATATGGTTGCGTTTGCGGCTCTTCCAGCGCAAGCAAGCATTCTGGAGATTGGCCCCGGAACCGGACAGGCGACCTTGCCCCTGGCCCGGCGCGGCTATCGTATTCACGCGATTGAGCTCGGTCAGGCACTGGCGGCGGTGGCCCGGCGGAAGCTGGCGGCCTTCCCGAACGTCTCGATTGAAGTGGGCGCGTTTGAAGAAACACCTCTGGCGGGGTCGGCCTATGATCTCGCGCTGGCGGCGACGGCGTTTCACTGGTTGCCGCAGGACCTTGCCTATCGCAAGCTGGCCTATGCGCTCAAGCCCGGGGGAACGCTGGCGCTGTTCTGGCATGTGCATGTGCAGAGCGAGAAGAGCTACGACTTTTTTGAGGCTGTCGATGAGATCTATATGACGCAGACGCCAGAGAAGGCAAAGGCCGGGCTGCGGCTTCCCTGGCCGGAAGAGGTGCCCGCACCAATCAAGGATGAGATCGAACGCAGCGGTTTCTTTACCGGGGTGGAGGTGCGGCGCTATTGTTGGGAGGAGTCCTACAGCGCAGAGAGCTATGTTCGCCTGCTGGATACCTATTCCGATCATCTGGCACTGCCGGAAGCAGCTCGGAAGCGCCTCTATCGTTCTATTGCGAGCTTGATTCGTTCCCGCTTTCATGGGCAGATCACGAAGGGCTATATGGCACAATTATATCTGGCGCGGCGTGCATAAGCCGTCTGGCGCAAGTCGCGTCCTGCACTAAAGAAAAAAAGGAGAGCAAGCCCACGCCCTCCTTTTTCAGTGCGAGGTCTCTTTTTTGCGCCTTTGATTGAAGACCTCGTACAGCATCACGCCAGTTGCAACCGCCAGATTGAGCGAGTCACTTTCACCAACCATCGGGATCTGCACGACTGTATCGCAGAGCGCTTGCAGGCTTTGCGGAAGGCCCTTGCGCTCCTCCCCCATAAGAATGATCGTTGGTGTGTGATAGTGAACGTCCTGATAGTCGGTCGTGGCAGAAGGTGATGTCCCGATGAGCTGGTAATTGTGGCGCTGTTTCCAGCGGCGAAACTTCTCGATAGAGGTGCGTATAAAACGCTGCCGAAAGATTGCCCCCATTGTCGCTCGTACACAGGCCGGATCATAGGGGTCTGTCGCCTCGTCGAGCACGATAACACCGGCTCCCCCGATTGCTTCCGATGTGCGTAGAATGGTCCCCAGATTCCCGGCAGAGCGGACGATTTGCAAGGCGACCCAACAGAGCTCATCGCCGGGGGTCACACGCGTGAGTGACTCCCAACGCTGGCGCACCACTGCCCCGATTCCCTGCGGATCGTCTACGGCGGAGATGCCGTTCAGGATTTCGGGGGTTACTTCGAGAACAGGCACTCCGACCCGCTGATAGTGGTGAATAATGCGTTCCGCGTAGGGATGGTCCAGTTGCTGCGGACAAACAACCAGCATATCGACCGGAGCCTGACTTTGAAACGCATTTGCGACGAAACGCAGTCCCTCAACATAATACTGTCCGGTCTGTTCCCGCATCGCGCGATCACGCAGACGGCGAATGCGCTTGATGTCCGGGTGATTATGACTTCCAATGAGATGTGAGTGTTTAATAGTTGCTGTCATGAAGTATGGGGTGATGGGTCACTGAATAGGTGTAGCCATCTGTCTGCAACAGACAAAAGATACAGATATCCAAAAACCCTGTCATTTTCTTTTATTTGCTTCCCTGAATGCAGTCTGATTGTGCCGCGCCTGCATGCCTCCCTGTGCTGTGATTCACAGACAGAGAAGGAAAGCCTGTATATGATATCACAAATTATATGAAGCCGGGATGCTGCTGTCAATAAAAATCTTTGCGTTCTCGCCCCTGAGTGGCCCGCGTTTCCCGGAGCAGATTGGCAAAACCTTGACAGTCAGATTGCAATAAGTTATATTGTCTATAACAAATAGCAATTGGAACGTCTGGCTTTTTGATTTGATTCTGAAAGGGTAAGTGCGTCTGATTCGGTAAGGGAGGAAAAGCGCGGGTTTCCAGGTGCATGCAGCGCTCTTATTTGAAGAGAAGAAGTGAGACGGTGCTTTATGCTTCACTTGATCTACACTTTCATACAGGATCCTACGGTGCTCTTCCTGTTGATTCTGGTGGCACTGCTCGGAATATATGCTGAGATTGCCAACCCGGGAACCTTTATCCCGGGGACAATCGGTGTCCTGGCGCTGATTCTCTTTATCATCGGTGCCGTTGCGCTCGGGGTGAACTGGTGGGGCGTTCTTTTCCTGCTGCTGGCTGGCGGCTTGCTGATCGCGGAGGCCAATTTCACCAGTTATGGCCTGCTCTCGCTCGGCGCGGCTATCTCGTTTGTGTTCGGTATTTTGATCCTTTTCAACTCGGGAGGTGTGACGCATATTCAACCGCTGCTGGTGCTGTTCGGGGGGCTCATTTTGGGGGGCCTCGGTCTGAGTCTGGCGCTTTATGCGATGCGTATCCGCAAGCTACCAGTCCGCAGCGGTGTTGAGAGTATGATAGGAGAACAGGTCGTGGCGCTTGGCCCGTTGCGGCCTGAGGGGCGAGTGAAGCATGACGGCGTTATCTGGACCGCAGTGCTGGATACGCCAGAAGTGACTGTCAATGAGGGTTCGGTGCTGGAGATCGTCGCGGTAGAGGGATTGCGTTTACATGTGCGCCCGGTGCTGCTACAACAGCAGATGATGCAGTTTGAGGGAGAGGCCGGGGAACAGGTTCGCGAGGAGCAACCGCGCCGTACCGAATTGGACTGATAGAACAGGTGCAATTCATCATCTGGCATGATGAATGCGATAGATTGAAGCTACGCCATTTCCGGGAACTTATGATAGGAGGCTAGTTCATGGATATATTAGGTGCGTTATCCCTGATCGTGATAGTGGCGATTGTGCTACTCTTTGTGCTCTTTTCAGGGTTGCGCGTTGTGCAGGAATACGAGCGCGGTGTCATTTTTGTGCTTGGTAAGCTGGAGGGAGCGAAAGGCCCCGGTCTCTTCTGGGTCTGGCCGTTCATCTCGCGCATGATCAAGGTAGATCTGCGTGTTGTGACAATCAATGTGCCACCCCAGGAGATCATCACGCGTGATAACGTGACAGTCAAGGTGACTGCGGTCATTTACTTCCATGTTGTCAATCCTGAGTGGGCCGTGACGCGGGTGTTTAACTTTGTGCAGGCAACGACTCAGATCGGCCAGACAACCCTGCGCAATGTGCTCGGTCAATCTGAACTTGATGAGCTGCTGGCGCATCGCAATAAGATTAACCAGGAATTGCAGGCGATTATCGATGAGCGCACCGAAGCCTGGGGCGTGAAAGTGACCGCGGTTGAAATCAAGGATATCGAGTTGCCCTCGACCATGCAGCGTGCGATGGCGAAGCAGGCCGAAGCAGAGCGCGAGAAGCGAGCGAAGATCATTCACGCTGAAGGTGAGTTGCAGGCTTCGACGCAGTTGGCCCAGGCTGCCGGCATCATCGGTTCTGAGCCGAACGCCATGCAGTTGCGTTACCTGCAAACGTTGACTGAGATCTCGGTGGAGAAGAATTCAACGATCATCTTCCCGCTGCCTATGGAGCTGGTTACGCCGCTGATGAAGACGCTGAACAAGCTGAGTGGAGCGAGCGAGCAGTCTCAGCCTGAAGAGCCGATGTATGCATTGCGTCCGCAGCAGACCCCGACCGTCAAGCAGGCGCCACCTGTGCAGCAGACGCGCCCGGTTTCGCCGACACAGCAGGCAACGCAGCCGCATCCAGCTATACAGCCACGGCAGGTCCCGCCCTCGCCACGGCAGTAAGCAAGGCATGAAAAAGGGGATGTCTCCTCAAGGAGCATCCCGCTTTTTTTTGTCTGCTAGAGCAGGGGCGATGTGTTGTTCTGCCCTTGCTTGCTCCGGAGATATTCCGCGCAGGCGCGATAGGTTTCTTCTGAGATCAAGCCTTTTGACATGTAGTGGTTCAGCATGACATCGAGCTTGAGAATGCTCATCAGGTTATAGCCATGTCGGCGCAAGCGCTCGGCTGCTCCGTGTTCCCGGTCGATCAGGACGATGACATCTTTGACTTTCAGGCCGTTCTCTTCAAGCAGAGAAGCTGTTTCCAGAATGCTGCTGCCCTGAGTCACGAGATCGTCGATAATCAATGCGGTATCGCCGGGAGTAAAGCGTCCCTCAATGCCCCGTTTGCCCGTTCCTTCTGGACGGCTGCGGGCGTAGATCATTGGTGTGCTTGTTTCCAGCGTGTAAGCGGTTGCCAGCAATAGACCCCCAACCGGCACCCCTGCGACAACATTAAATGGCTGAACACGGGAGCGGCGTAGCGATTGGGCGAGGTTGATTTCTTGTTGCATCAGTTTGCTGGCAACACGTAAAGCGGTTGGATGACTGATAAGGACCTTTGGGTTCACAAAAACGGGGGAACTTACGGCGGACTCGCTCACGGTGAAATTCCCGAATTGAACCCCCCCCAGGTCAAACAGTATTTGTGCCAACCAGAGATTGTCCAGGGTTTGCTCTTTCGCCACCTCAGCACTGCGATGCGGACCCCTCGATTCTCTGCTATACAAGGGGG
>Ga0164243_10015687_pt1 | contig 10450 bp, 8 predicted proteins | sample OricompcompostOP_FD_108781 | JGI IMG/M metagenome (GOLD analysis project Ga0164243, IMG submission 108781) | Organic Plus compost microbial communities from Emeryville, California, USA - Original compost - Organic plus compost (OP) | ecosystem: Engineered > Solid waste > Mixed feedstock >... | reverse complement strand
TCCGTGGCGCGCCTTCTTCGAGGATGGCTACGAGGGCAAGGGCATCCTCTCGCGCCTGCCGATGCGCGATGCCATGCCGCTCAATCTGGTCGAGGGGCGCCCGGACTGCATGGCGACGTTCACGGTCGGGGCGCAGGATGTCCGCGTGGTCGTCGCCCATCCGCGACCGCCGCGCGTCCGGCGCAACGGGATCCTCTTCGATCGCAGCTCGCAGCGGCACATCGTGCGGATCGGGATGCTGATCCAGGAGATCGCGCCCGGCATCGTGCTCGGCGACTTCAACATGACGCCGCGCCACCCGGGCTACGCGCGCCTGCGACGTCTCGGCCTGCACGACGCCTTCGGGGAGGTCGGCGCGACGCGTGGCGCGACGTTTCCGATCCGCCTCAGCGCGGCGGCGCGGCGTCATGAGGAGCGCGAGTCCTCCGGACGTCCGCGCATGACACCGCCGCTGGTGCGCTTCGATTATGTCTGGTATACGGATCCGCTGGTAGCGGAATCGGCGTGGATCGGCCCGGACACCGGCTCGGATCATCTGCCGGTGATGGCACGCCTGACCATTACGTCGGGATGACGGCGGGCGCGTGGAACTGCGGTGAGCGTCGCACCTGCGTGCGCTGCTCGTAGGCGTACGCGAGGCGGATCAGCGTATCCTCGGAATACGCGCCACCCATGAACGTCACGCCGACCGGCATCCCGCCGACGAACGCCGTCGGCAGCGTCACGAGCGGATAGCCCGCCATTGCCGCGATGCCCGAGCTGCCGCTCGTGGCCGGATCACCGTTCAGCAGATCGATCTTCGTCGCCGGGTTGTTCGTGAGTGCGACGATCGCGTCGAGGCGATGTTCGGTCAGCATCGCATCCATGCCGAACTCGCGGGCGTTGCGCTGCATCTGCGTCATCAGCGTGAGGTAGGCAGGATCGTCGAGATCAGGCGCATCAAGCGCCGCCTCGAAGTGTTCCTGCCCGAACCAGACGAGCTCGTCGGCGGCATGTTCGCGGTTGAACGCGACGAGTCCGGCGAGATCGCGGATCGGGAACGAGGCGTCCACGTAGTCCGCGAGGTACTGCGCGATGTCTGCCTTGAACTCCGCGTACATCGGGCTGATGTCGGCCGCGCCCCACTTCTGCTCAGCGGCCGGCGGCATCGTGACCGGATCGATCACCTCGGCGCCAGCATCGCGCAGCGTGGCGATTACGCCGTCGAGTACCGCGTCGCTGCCGAACCACGGGCGCGGATCGTCCTTGCGGAGGATGCCGATGCGCGCCCCCCGCAGGCCATCCGCATCGAGCGCCGCGAGGTAATCCGCCTCTCCCGCCGAGATGCGCGCCGGGCGCTGCGGATACGATGGCACGTCGGTCGGACGCGGCTCATCGCGCGTGGCGGCGTCCGCGGAGTCGCTGCCGGCGAGGATCTGCAGCAGCGCCGCCGCATCGGCGACGGTGCGCGCGATCGGGCCGGCGGTGTCCTGATTGTGCGAGATCGGGATGATGCCGCGGCGGCTGATCAGCCCGACGGTCGGCTTGATGCCGACCGTGCCGGTTGCGCCAGCGGGCATCACGATCGAGCCGTTCGTCTCGGTGCCGACCGCGACCGGCACGTAGTCTGCCGCTACGGCGACGGCCGATCCGGAGCTCGATCCCCAGGCGGTACGGTCGCGCTGGTACGGGTTCACGGTCAGCCCGCCGCGCCCACTCCAGCCGCTGCTCGATCGTGGCGAGCGGAAGTTCGACCACTCGCTCAGGTTCGCCTTGCCGACGATCACCATCCCGGCATCGCGCACGCGTGTGGCGAGGTGCGCATCCGTCAGCGGGCGCCCTCCGACGAGGGCGAGCGATCCGGCCGTCGTCTCCATAGCATCGGTGGTGGCGATGTTGTCCTTGAGCAGGATCGGGATGCCGTGGAGCGGGCTGCGTCGCGATCCCGCCTGGAGCTCGGCATCGAGCGCATCGGCGATGGCGAGCGCGTCCGGGTTCGTCTCGATCACGGCGTGCAGCGCCGGACCCTGGCGATCGAGCTCCTCGATGCGGGCGAGCGTCCGCTCGACGAGCTGGCGGACGGTGATGGTGCCGGCATCAAGGAGTTCACGCAGCTCGGCGATGGTGGCCTTGGCGGGGATGGGAGCGGAATCCGGCATGGGGTGACGTGCCTTTCCTGAGCGTGGACGGATGCGCATCCGCCGCGACGGGCATCCCGATGACACCCTGAAGCGTCGATTGTATGAAGCTCAGGGCATCCCGGGAAGATGTCGGCCGCTACTGATCGTCGCTCCACTCCTCGTCAGTGGGGATTGTCTCGACGTCGCTGCCGTCATCGGAGACTTCGACCCACGTTGCGTCCCCGTTCTCGTCGGTTGGTTCCACGCCGACCGTGTCCGTGTCATCGGTCGGCATGCTCCACGATGGCTCCTCCTCGACCGGGGTCTCGTCCTCGACGGGATCGTCGGAGGGATCGGAGGGCAGGTACTGCGGCGGGATGCGCGCCTGCAGGATCTGCTCGAAGCCGTAGGCGATCTTGAGGAGCGTATGCTCGCTGAAGGCGGCGCCGAAGATGTTCATGCCGACCGGCAGGTGCCCCACGAACCCCATCGGAATCGAGATCGCCGGGTAGCCCGCGATTGCGGAGATCTGGGCGGACGATCCGGTGAAGCCGCCATCGCCCCACGAGCTGACCTCGCTCGGGACCGGTGCCGTCGGCGCGATCAGGGCATCGAGCTGATGCGCCGTGAGCGTGCCATCGATGCCGTTGTCGCGTGCAGCGATGCCGTTCTGGATGCGAACGTTCTGCACCCAGTCATCATCGATCGACCATGTCACGTCGAGCGCGCGCTCGAGCACGATCTGATCGCCGTACGCGAGCTCCTCGTCCGCATGGTCGTTGTTGAAGGCAACGACATCCGCGAGCGAGGTGATCGGGCCGTTCGGGGTGAAGCGCGCGAAGAACTTCTGCGTGGCGTAGGGGAATTCGGTGATGAGGACGTTGTACTCGCCGTCGCTGTCGAGCGTCGTCTCCAGCCAGATGTCGTCCACGATCTCGATGCCGGCATTCTGGAGGATGGCGATCGCATCCTCCATCGCGGCGTCCGCTTCGAGATCCCAGCCGAAGAAGGAGCGCGCGACGCCGATCCGCATGCCATCGAGTGCCGTGTCGTCGAGCCCGGCGGTGTAGTCGTAGGTGGCGATCTCGGGGACGGGCCACGAGGCGAACTCGGAGGCGGGGGCGGTGGTCGCGATCTCCTGGTAAGCGGAATCTTCGGCATCGTAGCCGGCGATCGCGGAGAGCATGATCGCGACATCGCGGACGGTGCGTCCGAATGGTCCTGGCGAGTCCTGCGACATGGAGATCGGGATGACGCCGGTACGGCTGGTGAGGCCGACCGTCGGCTTCATCCCGACGACCCCGCAGGCGGATGCCGGCGCGAGGATCGAGCCGTCGGTCTCGGCGCCGAGTGCGAGTGGCACGTAGCTCGCGGCGACGGCAATGGCCGAGCCGGAGCTCGATCCCCACGGGGACTTGTCGAGCTGATACGGGTTCACCGCCTGCCCGCCGCGTGCGCTCCAGCCGCTGCCGAGTCCGGACGAGCGGAAGGCGGACCACTCGCTCATGTTCGCCTTGCCGAGGATGACGGCACCCGCGGATCGCAGGACGCCGATGAGGAAGGCGTCCTCCACGACGGTATTGTCGACCAGCGCGAGCGATCCGGCGGTGGTGTGCATGGTGTCGGCGGTCGCGAAGACGTCCTTCACGACGATGGGGATGCCGTGCAGTGGTCCGCGGATCGTGCCGGACTGGAGCTCCTGATCGAGCGTCGCGGCGATGTCGAGTGCCTCGCTGTTCGTCTCGATCATGGCGTGCAATCCTGCCCAGCTGTCATCGCCGTCGAGCTCGGCGATGCGCGCGAGGCTTGCCTGCACGAGCTCCGTGACGGTGATCGTGCCGCTATCGAGGGCATCGCGCAGATCCGCGACGGTCGACTCGACGAGGAGGTCGTCCGCCGTGACCGGGGTCGCGGTGGGCTCGACGGTTGCGGTCGGCGGCGTGGTGGCGGTTGGGGCGATGGCCACCTCGGTCGGCGCGACGGTCGGCGGTGTGGTGGGCGTAGGTGTCGCGGGGGGCGGATCGTTGGTCGCGACGTCAAGGGTCCAGACGGCGGCTCCCGTCGCGGTGACGAGGGTGGCGCCGGCGAAGACGATATGGCGACGCGAGACGTTCCGCGATGACGCGGACGCCCCCTGCGGACGACGCGGTGGGTGTTGACGCATGAACGATGTGCTGTCCTGTGCAATCTCGGCAGAAGCGGCGAGCGGTCCAACCCGACGTCGGAGTGCGCGAGATACGAGAGGGGAGTGAAGACCCGGTGCGGAGTCGGCCAGCCAGAACGACTCGATGGGGCTCGCTGTACGTACAACGAGCTGCATGCACCACGGGCAGGATAGAGCAGGTGACGTTCGAGATTCAACCTTGCGGGCGAGATGCGCGTGCGTCTGGAGGAACATCGCGTGCGCGAGCGTGGATGGTATCATGTGATCAATGGAAGTCTGTTGACAAAAAAGATGGGGATCTTGGGGGTGTTCTCGATCGTCGCCACTGTGGTGACGTGGAGGATCGGCATGACGGTCATTGAAGACGAGATCGGGTAGATCGGGCGGAGGGGAATGCGATGTCGTGTCTCTGGCCATTTGGACGTCGGAAAAAGAAGCAGCGCGCGCAGGCTGAGGCAACCGTCACGGTGACCTACACGATCGCCCCGACGGTCGGGACGACGCGGACGATGGTTCCGGACGACACGTTGCGCGTATCGGACTCCTGGACGCTGGCCACGAGCCCGAAATCGGTGAAGACGCATTTCGCATTGTGGGAGAAGTTGGAAGCGGCCCCTGCCTCGAAACAGGAGTCCATCGCGAAGGACATGGTGCGACAGGCTCCGGATGCCGCCAAGGGATTTCGCAAGGCGGGTTGGGAAGACTTGCCGACACATGGCGGCTTTCGGCGATTGGCCATCAACGCGGAGAAGGCAAAGGACTATCGCACGGCGATCTCCGTGAGTCAGGAGGCAATGCGTCAGGGCTGGGCCGGAGACTGGGAGAAACGTATCGAACGTTGCCAGGCGAAGCTCGCCAAGGCCGGCTGATCGAACCGGCATCCTATGGACAAACACAGGGAGGGGCGGTGATCATGATGATCACCGCCCCTCCCTGTGTCGCTGTCCGACGGCCGCCTACTGGACGGCCGCTCCCGGCGTGAAGCGCGGAGCTTCGGTGCGGGCGTCGGACTGGAGCTCCACCGACAGCAACTCGAAGGCCAGCGCGTTGTGCGCGCAGAACTTCGCGACCTCCGACACGGCGCGAGCCGCATGCGGGGCGTGAAGATACTGCGTCGCCTTCACGCCATCGGCGAGATATCCGATGCGATAGTACACGTGGCGCTCCTTAGGACAGGCGCGACGCGGTGACGAGCTGCACGTTGGCAGCGCGCGAGCGACGCGGGTCGCGCGGATCGGTTTCCTGGTCGAAGGTGACGAGCTCGCCACCGATCAGGTCGTCGAACACGCCGTTCTTCAGCGACGACATGTGGAAGAACACATCGCCATCACCAGCGCTGGCGTTGTCCGGGGTGATGAAGCCGAAGCCCTTGTCGGTGCGAAGGGTCTTGATGGTTCCGGAAGTCATGGGGAAATCTTCTCTCATTTCAAAGGTCGAATGAACGGATGGACAACTCGCGGTTCTGCACGGAAATCACGACGTGGGCAACGTCGATGCGTGCGAAACCATGCTGTCCGAATGGAGTGAAATGAGATGAGGGAGCGATATCCACGACATCACATGCACTCCGTCGCCAAGCTCAGGCTTTCTCAGCTTGATCAAACACGACGGTTACCAGGATCGATATCCTGGATGACACATACCTGCCGTAGACGAGGAAAACGTGGGGAATTTCCACACTTCTGTGTACAAGCATGATACCACACCACGATGATCTGTCAAGTTGTGTGGGTATTCCGCGCGATCATTGCGAACATTCCGGGAGAAATTCGCGGAATGTTCGCCGGATATCTCCGCGATGTTCCCCTCGGATCGACACGGGCATGATGGACTTCTGCGCGCGGAAAGGCCGCTCGGGAGTGATCCCGAGCGGCCTTCCATGCGTTCCGGATGCGGCGCGTGACGCTGATGTCCCTACGCGCGCGCGAGGCACCAGTTCGCAATGTTCCACAGGTTGTATTCGAAGACGCCCACCGTGCAGTTGCGCTTCTCGAGCTTGTTCGCGATGGCGTACTGGTCGGCCGGACGATTCACTTCCGGGATCAGCACCACGTTGTTGATCACGAGGTCGTTCAGCTTGATCAGCAGCTCGTTCGCCTCCTCCAGCGACTTCGCCGCACCGAGCGCCTCGTACGCGGCGTCGTACTCCTCGTTCACCCAGCGGGACGCGTTCTGCCCCGTCCAGCCGTTCGACTTCTGCGCGATGTTGCTGCGATCCGGGCCGGCGTAGTACGGCGCCATGAAGCTCAGCGGGATCGGGGAAGTCGCGTTGCTGGTGTACATCGCGAGGTCCCAGTAGAAGTGGCTCAGGTTCTGATCGTTGCCGGCGGCGGAGTCGAAGAAGATGCCGGCATCCACCTGCACCAGCTCCACCTGCACACCGATCGCGCCGAATGCCTGCTTCACCACCGCCTGGGTCTTCTGGCGCACCTGGTTGATCGAGGTGCCATAGGTGAGCTTCAGCTCGACGCCGTCCTTCTTGCGGACATCGCCATCAAGCACCCAACCGGCCTCGTCGAGGATCTGGTTCGCCTTGTCGGTGTTGAACTCCCAGGAGGTGTTCGGCGACTCGAAGGACGGCGATCCGGTCAGGATGTTCGCGGTCGGCGGGATCAGCTCGCCGTAGAACTCCGACGCGATCACGTCGCGCGGCACCGAGAGGTTCAGCGCCTGACGCACCGCATCGTCGGCAAGGCGCGGGTTCGGGGTGTTCATCTCGGAGCGCTGGCCATCGACCTCGGTGTTCGGGTCCGAGAAGTTGATGTGAATGCGCTCGACCGACGTGCCCGGGTCCGCGACGAGCGTCGCGATCGTCGAGCTCTGCACCATCGCGTCGATGACCGCCGGCTCGACCTGCAGATTCCAGGCGTAGTCGTACTCGCCGGTCTCGAGGACGGCGCGCGCGGCGGAGGCGGCGTCACCACCACCCTTGATGATCACGGTGGCGAACGCCGGCTTGTTGGGCTCGCGATAGTTCTCGTTCGCGGCGTAGGTGACCTGATCGTTCGGCGAGAAGCTCGTGATCACGAACGGACCCGTGCCGATCGGATTCGTGAGGAAGTCGCCACCACCGTTCAGCGGATCATTGTTGAACTTGTGGGCCGGATAGATCAGGCCGTTGGTGCCACCGGTGAACGGGTCGAACCACGCGGCCGACGGGCTCTTGTAGGTCACCTTCACCGTGACGTCATCGACGGCCTCGACATTGTCGATCACGGCCCACACGGAGGACGAGACGGAGAGGTTCTCGGTACGCTCGGTGTTGGTGATCCACTGCCAGGTGAACACGACATCATTCGCGGTGAACGGCTCGCCGTCGCTCCAGAGGACACCCTCGAGCAGGTTGAAGGTGACCGTCGAGAGATCCTCCGAGAGGAGGCCGTTCTCGACCGCCGGCACTTCCTTCACCAGGCGCGGGAAGATGGTGCCATCGGCGAGATAGCCGAGCAGCGGCTCGACCACGAGCGAGCCGGCGATGTAGTCCTTGGTGCCGGTCGCGTTGTGCGGAGAGGCCATCGTCGGGGCCTGCCAGAGCATGATGCGCAGCTCGCCATCCTGACCGCGCGTCTGGCTCTCGGTCCCGAAGGCCGGCGGCGCGACGGATGCCGCGACCGGGCTGGCGGACGGGGTGCCGTCCTGACCCGGATAGAGCGCGAAGCCGTTCTTCGAGCCACCGGCAGCGGCGATCGTGACGGCGTTCGCGGAGAAGAGGGCGGCACTGAAGCCGACACCGAGGGCCGTGGCGCGGCTCAGGAACGTGCGGCGATCGACCTCGCCGTTCTTCAGGGCATCGACAAGTCGAGCGTAAGGTCCGGACTGGGACATTGAAGATCCTCCACGTAACGATCGGATCCCGATCGCCGAGCTACATGCGGGCACGACAGCCCTTCATTTCGGGTGAAACCGTCTGGTTGGTTTCGAGACGTACGCCGCTGGGCGTCTCGCGGGGGAGTGACTCATCACCCCTCCCCCCGCGCTTCGGACACCCCACCCGGGTGGTGTCACGGATCGCGTTTCGGAATGGAGACGAACATCCGACCGTGGTCGAAGGTTCGCGAAATCAGCACGCCAGTCGTCGACCTGCGCGTCGGAAGCAGAATGATGTCGAGACCCGGCGTCGATCGGGACGCTATTTCTGGATGGGTGATCAGGCTGACCGTCCGGAACCGTCGTGAGGATACGGGAACCCGCCGGGCACCACGCATCCAGATCCGCAAGGACGGTTCCATGAGCGTTGGTGTCCGTTGGACATGCATCCCTCCCCCTGATCGGGTGATACGGAATATGGCCAGATGCTGATCGACATCGGCAACGATGTCTGGGACCCACCGGAAAGAACTGTCACAGTGTCGGCAATGCGAAGGAACCGGGTCAACCTGTATGAACGTGCAATGTGCCTAATCTATCGGGTTCATTGCCCAAATGGAAGGGCTCTGGCGGGGCTGTTTCACGGGGAAGCTGACTCGTGTGGGGGAGTTTCGTGCAATGGCGTGAGGATATTGTGCGCGGTGTTGTGCAGACGATACGAACGCGACATTGTTTTCCATACAGATGCACCAGCGGCCGGGAGCATTGCTCCCGGCCGCTGGTGCATGTCACGCGTTCATGATGCTGGCGTGATGGATCAGTCGATGGTGAACGTGGTCTCCATGCCCGTCGAAAGGTGCGGGAGGCCGTCCTCATCCGGCAGCAGGTCCACGACGGCGTAGGTGCCCGGCTCGAGATCCGCGAGGAGGATCTGCCCCTCGCCGCTCGCCGGGATCGTCACCTGGCCGACGAACATCACGCCGTTCGGGAGCTGCGGTCCCGGGCTGGTGAGGAGCGTCTGCGTGGTGGTGCCATTGCCGAGCTGCACCACGAAGAACTCGTGATCGATCTCGTCCTCGTTCGTGATCGAGAAGAGCACGTCGCTCGCCGAGATCGTGTCCTGCGAGAGCGTGAACGCATTGTCGGCGAGCGTCACGTCGACCGTGGCGACATTCTCCGGCGTCGTCGGCGCAACGAGCGTCTCGCTGGTGAGTACCCAGGCAGTCGTGCCGCCGACCTCGGTGAGCGTGAACTCCCAGGTTCCGGAGCGCACCTGCTGACCGACCAGATAGGTGACGGTCGCGGTGGCGGTGGTGTCACCAGTTGACGTGACATCCGTGATGCTCGCGAGATCGTACGGCAGGATGCTCAGCGATGCCGCGAGCAGCTTGTAGTCGTCGGCGCTGATACTGCCGTCGATTCCAACGAGCGCCCCGCGATAGGCGTCACTCGTGATCTGGACGAGCGTGTCGGCATCGCCGGTGCGCAGGCAGCCGAGCACCGCGATGCTCGCCGTGCGCAGATCGTCCGCGAGGATCGCGTCGGCATCGACGGCTGGCGTGGAGGGCGTCGCCGTCGGCGCGATGGTCGGGGTGGTCACCGGCGTTGCGGCATTCGGCGAGGCAGCCGGGCTGCCGATCGGCGTCGCGCTCGTGATGACCGGCGTCGCGGTGGCAATCGCCGTCTCGGTCGGGGTCGGGGTGGCGATGGCCAGATCGGCCGACCACGCGGCGGTCTGCACGCTGCACGGATTCGGCGGGGTCGGGGTGGCGCCCCCGGTGCCATCCTGCGCGCCGATGGCGGCCGGTGTTCCGATGAGCAGACTCCCGGCGACGGAGAGCGCGATCGTTCCGGCGAGCACGCGCTCGCGGAACGATCGCATGGTGGCGACCGATCCGCGGAACGTGGGGTGCGAGCGATCCGGGTCGAGGGTGATCGGCGTCGAGATCCTGGTCACGAAGAAACGTCCTTCCATGGTAGGCAGTGTGGTGGCCGCGTGGTGCCTCGGTGCCGACATGGCGGCAGATGATGGGAGGGAGCGGCGCATCGACTCCGTGCACGTGTTGTGACATGTCTCCCTGTCACAGAAGTGTTCGTACACTGGGTGGCATTGTAGCCCATTTTTTCTGCGCGCGACCGAGCAGGGGGACCAGTGGCCACCATGCGGACACGTCTGTATCGAGAACGCAGAAGAGCCTCCGGAGGTGTCGTCATCGGGAAGATTGGTGTACCGACGATCCGGTGAGGTTTCATGCCGTGCCCGATCGGAGTAAGATCGCATCTGGATCGTATGCGTGCGGGGCGGCGTCTCGATGAGCGATCGTCCCGCCTGATGAGGAGAACTCACGGTATGTCTGGACTTGGCGTGTTCATCCTGCGC
>Ga0164243_10015686_pt1 | contig 10451 bp, 7 predicted proteins | sample OricompcompostOP_FD_108781 | JGI IMG/M metagenome (GOLD analysis project Ga0164243, IMG submission 108781) | Organic Plus compost microbial communities from Emeryville, California, USA - Original compost - Organic plus compost (OP) | ecosystem: Engineered > Solid waste > Mixed feedstock >... | reverse complement strand
GGCTTGAGTGGCGCTGTCAGCAGGAGCGTCAGGCGGTTTCCCTCTCCGCCGAGCGCGCAGGTACCCGGCTCCAGCACGTGGAATAGCGTGACCGCAAGCGCGTACAGCGTTGCCACGACGCTCTTTGACGCGTATCCCTGCACGTATGGATAGACCAGAGGAAAAAGGGCAACAAGCAGCACCATAATGCCCGTTCGGATCCAGGTAAACGGGTTACGGCTCTGGTTCAGCAGTGCCTTGAACAGAAAGGCACTTTCAGGGTTGTTCTTGCGCTCAAGCCAGGCAAGAAGCGGGCGCATCCCGGGAACTGCCTGCCGGTGCCGCCGGGATGCCTGCTGCTGGTAGAAGACAGATGCGTATAACTTCCCGATAAGTGGTGCCAGCGGGCCAAGAAGCAGCGCCAGCAGACAGCAGAGTAACAGCAGAAGCGCTTCCGGTTGAGGCGTGAGCAGCTTTGCGATGCTCATGAAAAGAAGCCCACTAACGAGCGCCATAAGCGAGCACAGGCGCCTCCACAGCGCACCACTTGCCAGAGAACGAGCAAGCAGAAAGCCGAGCAGGGCACAGACTGGCGCAAGCAACATGCCCGCTGACAGGAGCAGCAGCCAGCATATGTTCATGTGCCTGGACGCAAGCCAGAGGAGCGAGCCACCTGAGAGTGTCAGGAGCGGCCAGCTCTGTTCAAGGATGAGCTCGCCAAGCACGGTATAACAGAGGGTACGCGGTGTGAAGGGAAGCAGCAAGAGAAGCTGTGTACTGGTGCTATTCAGGCTTGTACGGATGCTCAAGAGCGCGAGCAGAACGACAAGCAGCCAGCTTCCTCCGAGAACCTGCCAGGGAGATAGGTCTGCAACCATCCAGCCAAGCGGAAGCAGGCCAAACAACACCATGAAGGGTAACGCCACCCGCATGGGCTTCTCATAGCGTAGCCCATTCAGGAGGCTCTGGAAGCGGGCTTGCCAGATATATATCATACATTTACCTCTCCTTGTGTTAGTTTGAGGAAGGCCGTTTCCAGATCGGGAGCGGCCAGCAGGGTGCATAGTTCGGCGGGACTCCCTTCAGCAAGCAACCGTCCTTTGTGGATAATGCCCACTCGCTGACAGATATTCTCAGCCGTCGCCAGGTCATGCAGCGAGAGAAAAATGGTTGTGCCTGCCGCAGCCTGTTCGCTCAGGAGCCGCTTGAGCCGAAACGCGCTTTGTGGGTCCAGCCCGTTGAGAGGCTCATCAAGCACCAGTACGTCCGGTTGATGCAGCAGAGCTCCTGCAAGGGAAAGCTTGCGCTTCATCCCGAGTGAATAGGTACCGCAGGGGCGCTCTGCATGCTCGCTCAGGTCCAGCAGTTCGAGGAGTGAACTGATCCGTTCCCGAGCCCGGGGAACACGGCGCACGCTCGCCAGAAACGTCAGAAACTCGCGTCCGGTCAGGCGTTCATAGAGAATGGCCCGGTCTGCCACATACCCGAGACGCTGTTTTGCTGGAAGCGGTTCTTGCCAGATGTCATAGCCTGCAAGCGTGATCCGACCCGCTGTCGGTTGCAGCAGACCGACCAGCATCTTGATTGTTGTCGTTTTGCCTGCTCCATTGGTTCCCAGAAACCCGTAAATCTCACCGCGCCGCACCCGGATAGTCAGGTTATCCACAGCGCTCAGGGAGCCGAATCGGGCGGTCAGGCCCTCGATAGTGATGGCCGCTTGTTCCTCCGGGATCGCTTCATACAGCGCTCCGGAAAGGTGATACACCGTCTTCTCCTCTTGAGCGAGCAGCCGGAGAAAGCTATCACGCTCATCAACGTTTAGCAGTATGGAGCGGACAGGCTTTTCGTGTTGGCCGATGAGCAGGGGAAGCGGTTTACGCAGCCGGAGTAACACCTGTCCCTGTTCCGAGAAGCAGACGTTCAATTGCTGCTCATCTTGCTCATAGAGCGGGGTTGTGCTGTGAAACGGGGAAAGCCGTTTCTGCACAGGTTCTGCTACCTCAATCAGCGCATGGGGCACTGTGGCCACGAAGGTGCCATAGCGCACTGTCAGCTCGCTCTCTGTCAGGCAATGGCGCGTGTGGAGCGGTGCCCGCATTTTTATAAGGATGATGATGGGCAGAAGCAGCGCGAGTGCCGCCCCTCCCCACTTGAACGATGCGTGGACGGGCAGGAGCATGAGAACGAGCAGGAGCACACCACCCTCAAGGAAAAGCAGACAGCAAAGCGTGATAAGGGTGTTGTTGAAGCGCGAGCGAATCGCGGTATACGAAAACATAAGTGGAAATACTTCACTTCGTGATAACGTCCTGTTGTCAGTATCTTGCATCTATTCCTCCTGGCCCTGAGGAAGCTTCTCAGGGCTCCTGGTGTGGTTGTTCAAGAAGAGCCTGCTTGAGAAGCTGTATCATTGTCTCGGCCTGCGGTGACAGCGAGCCGAGCATCAGTTCTGCGAAAGCGTCCGTAAACGGCGTTTGCATTTCGGGTACAGGCAGATATTTCATTACATCAGTGATCAGGGTCTGTATCTCCTGATCTTGTAACAGAAGCTCTCCATTGGCAGACGCTTCAAGCGTGGTTGAAAGCCTGCTATAGATGGAGAGCAGGTGCCTCCAGAGCTCGGGCTGCTCGTGCATCAGGAGGCGAAACTGCTCTAGCAGCGTAGAGGAGATCGGCCACCGGAAATCTTCCAGCAGGGAGATCACTTTCGTCTCGATCTCCCAGATGGCCGGGTGAACCTGAATGCCCTCCTGCTCAAGCTGCTGCCTGATCTGTTGCAGCATGCGAGATGAAGCCGGAAGCTGCTCAATCCGCTCAAGAGGCCCTTCGGAGAGCAGTTCACGGATTCTGGCACGACGCGCTTCCAGCTCCTGGATCTGTGCTGTAAGCTCTGCATCAAGCGCCTGTAAGATAACGTGCAGCGGTTGTTCTCTGGTCTGACGGCCAAGCAGAGCGCGAATCCGCTTAAGAGGAAGCCCGAGCGCCTGAAGCTGCTTGATCTGATGCAGGCGGAGAATCGCACGCGTATCGTAGAGCCTGTAGCCCGCCGGGCTGCGAGCTGGCTCTTCAAGCAGCTCGAGCTTTTGATAATGCCTGATCGCTTTGGGGGTGATGCCCAGCAGTTGCGCCACCCCGCCGATATGCAAATGCTTTCTCATGCTTGCTCCTTTCTCTCTCACATCATACAACCTTGACCCTGCGACAAGGTCAAGGGCAAGTGGGCAAATTGTAGGGAAAAAAGCAGGCAATCGGGAACAAAATGCGAGGGTCCAACGTCATTATCTCCGATGGAACGTTTACAGCATCCCTTCAAGAAAGGAGCGTTCGATGCTGATGAAGAAACAGAGTATATCGGCTTTCGGCCTGCTTCTCCTGACACTGCTTCTGGTCGCATGTGGAAGCGCCAGTACCACCACTGGAGCGGGTGCAGCCGATGCCAATAGCGTACAGATGACGCTGTATGCTGCCGACCAGAAGACAGTCAATGCTATCTACCAGACAACAGACCAGAATAACGTACAAAAGCTGCTTGAAACGCTGAAGGCAGCGCCTGCCCTGCCGAATAACACACCCTGTACCAGGCAAGCAGGGCCTGGCTATGGGCTGGTCTTCAATCAGGGCGATAAACAGGAAAAAGTGAGCATTGATGAAAGCGGATGTGGAACCATCAGGTTCAGTCAGACGGATACTCGACGCCTGACCGCCGATAGCAAAGATATCTTGATGCAGCTTATCACGGAGGCAAAGGCAGCGTTTCAGCCTGAGAAGGTGGATGCGACGGTGAGGGGTGTCGATATGAACCCGTCTCTGCAAAAGCCGACGGTTGTCGATAAGGAGAAAGTGCAAAAGCTGTATGATGCGATCAAGAAGTTGCCGCCACTGGACCAGAAAAAGATGTGTACGATGATGGCGGGCCCGCACTATGACCTGACCTTCTATCAAGGCAAGCAGGAAGTCAAGGTCACCGCTGATCAAAGCGGCTGCGGCACGGTCTTCTTTAACGACGATGCTGGACATATCAAGCAGGCTGACCAGAGCTTCTGGAAACTGTTGGACGAAACCCTGATGCTCGGCCTCAAGAAGTAGTGCTTTCAGACGAGCAGGCAAGCGTCACCGGAGTCGGGACGCTTGCCCTTGACTTTACCACTGTTTGGGTGGCAGTTGGACCTCAATTACCGTCGGGCAGTTGAGGGTGAGCGCCTCGCGGAGCGCGTCCCGGAGCGCTTCCGGCGTGCTGACCCGGGTTCCATAGGCGCGGAATGCCTGAGCCAGCGCCACATAATCGGGCTCAATGACATCCGTCGCGATATAGCGGCGATCATAGGCAGCCCGCTGCTCGGTTTTCACCGCGGTAAAGGTCGAATCGTTGAAGACAACCGCGATAACCGGGATCTGTTCCTGTACCGCTGTCGCCATTTCGGCGATGTTCAGCAGGAAGCCAGCATCACCGCAGAGCGCGATGACTGGCTGCTTCGGTGCGGCTACCTTCGCTCCCAGAGCCAGCGGAAGCCCACAACCGATAGTACAATATTCGTTAGGGTGGATGAAGGTGCGCGGCTCATAGATCGGCAGGCTGACCGTGCTGGCATAACCAAGCATCGTCATATCGGCCACCACAATCGCGTCATGGGGCAGCGCCTCCCGGATGGCTGGCAGGAAGCAAACCCCTTCGCCGAAATAGGCCCGGGTATGGGCAACGACCGCGGCACGTGCCTCATCCAGCAGCGCGGGCAACTCGGGTCGTGCCGGTGCCTCTTCTGGTAGGAGCGGCAAAAGCGCTTCCAGAGCGGCCCGAGCGTCGGAAACGATGCCGAGTGAAGCGGGATAATTGCGCCCGAATTCGGATGCATCGATATCGATATGAATCAGCGTGCGGGGGAGCTTCATGCGGCCATAGGCGGTCCGTTCCGCGCCGAGCTTGCTTCCAATCACAAGCGCGACATCGGCCCGCGTCAGTAGCGGATCCAGCTCATCAGTGATATAGGCCGTCGTGAGGATAGCAAGCGGGTGAGCGCTGGACAGCACGTCATGGCTCTTGCTTCCCAGAATGACCGGAGCCTGAAGCCGCTCTGCAAGCTGCACAAGCTCTGTATTCGCGCCAGAAAAGGTGACGCCAGCTCCGGCAACGATGACCGGAAACTGTGCCTCACGCAGCAGGTGCGCGGCGGCCTGAATATCGGCTGTAGCGGGTTGCGGTCGAGTATAGGTTAGATCCTCCTCGTCGGGGAGCGTGACATACGCCTTTTCGCGAAGGACGTCAAGGGGGATCTGAAGATAAGCGCCACGCGGGCGACCTTGCAGCATCACGCGCATGGCATCTTGAATCGCGCCTGGAATTTCTTCTACATGCTGGACACAGCGAGTCCACCCGGCAAGCGCCTCCATAATGCCCGCTTGATTTTTGACCTCATGGAGTTCGCCCCGGTTGCGACCGACAGAGGCGCGAGCAGGTCCTGAACTGATAACCATAAGTGGAATTGAATCAGCGAATGCACTGCCCATCGGCGTCGTGGCGTTCGTGACGCCAGGCCCGGTGATCGTGCTGACGATGCCGGGGCGGCCTGTGACCCGTGCATATCCCTCCGCCATAAAACCGGCTCCCTGCTCATGTCGTCCCAGAATATGGCGTATGCCGGGTGTTTCGCGTAAAACATCATATATCGGGAGCGTATGCACGCCGGGAATACCGAACAGAGTATCAACCTGAAATGCCTGAAGTGAGGCGATAAGTGCTTGCGCACCGGTGAGGTGCTGCCGTTTGTTCACGCTGGTGAATCCTCCTTTCACGCCCGAGCTCCTGTTCAGCCATATCGAGCTAGCCCGTTCTCTGGCTCCTGCGGCGTGTCTTTGAAAAATCATGTATGAAATCTCTCTTATTATAAACAGCGAATCGAGAGAATAGGAAAAAATAGGTAGTGGACTAGCCATAAAAGCTGAGCACTTCCTTATTGACGGATGTCGATGTTGGGCGGGAGTGCTGCATAATCAAGCTCGCCACGATTTTCGCCAATAAACAGTTCTTTGAGTGAGGAGCTTCGTAGCACGGCCTGCAAGGCCTGTAGATCGAGATTGGTACAACCCGAGATATCGAGCGTCTCAACGTGGGGCAGCATGTCAAGCCGCTTGATACGGGTATTCAGCGAGAGGGAGAGCTTGCGCAGGCGTGGCAATTCTGCAAGCGGGCGAATATCTTCGATCAGGCTATCAGTAATCGAAAGGGTTTCCAGCTCGGACAACGCCGTCAGCGGTGACAGATCGGTGAAGGGCTGGCAGCCATACAGGTGCAGCTCTTTCAGCCGGGTGAGCGGGGCCAGCACTGCCAGTGTATCCAGCGTGAGATCTCGCAAGGTCAGGGATTCCAGCCCGCTGAGCGTAGACAGGACATGAAGATTGCGTGGTCTGGGCATATGGGTGCCGTCGCTATACGAGTAGCCGTCAAGGAACAGGCGCTTTAGTCCGGGAAGCTGTGCCAGCTCGGCCGCATCTTCCAGCGCATCACAGGAGAGCTCAGTAAGCCCGGAAAGCCGATGGAGCCCCTTTAGCGAGCGAGAGAACCATAGATTGAGTTCGATGTGTGGAGACAGGCAGGCAAGTACATCAATATCATAGAGGCCCGGACAGCGGGCCAGATCAAGCAGCTCCAGACGCGGCAGCGTGGTGAAAATGGTGGCATCACGCAATCGGGGGCAGCCCACAAGCTGTACCTGCCGGAGGTTCGGGTGTCCGTGTAATGCCTGAATGCTTGTCAATTCCGGGCTCTCGTAGATCTTGAGTTGTGCCAGGTGCGAGAGGTATTGCAGCCCGCTCAGCGAGCCAGAGAGGTCGCGCAAGAGGAGCCGGGGTGTGGCGCCGAAGATGGGCACAAGGACATCCCGTGCAAAGCGTTCGGGTGGGAAACGGCGGCTTTTCCAGCCCTCAAGCCATTCATCCTGCAAAGGCTGCACAATTGCCGTGAACTCTTCCCGTGAACGAAGCCACTCAAGCAGCCGGTGAAGCGCATTCATGGCCTGCTCACCTCCGATATGCAACAGGGTATGCAGGCCGGCTTGCCACCTGCTGGTATCAGCAGTATCGGTCTGGAGCAACAGGTTTTGCACCGGCTCTACAAGTGCACTGCCCGCCATGCCGAGCAGTTCTGTTTCATAGAAATGTTGAGGTGGAAAGAGCGTGAGCAGTGTTGCATGCAGGCGCGGTAGCAACGGTGAATGCGCTGGCAGCGCAGAGAGGCAGGCGAGGGCCTGAAAGTGCAAAAGGCGCTGATAGGATGGTTCATTGTCGCCGCGCTCAAGCAGAGCCAGTACCAGGGCTTCTAGCTCTGCTTCGGAAGCATGATGCACTGCTTCGTGCAGGAAAGCAGGCTCATGCGAGAGATGTGCGGATGAGAGAAGCTTTGCGATATCCATTGTTCCCGGACGGCTCCTTGCTGCTTTATATGTTACAAACAAACGGCTATTCTATCCGACATTGTGACTTTTTGAAGCAGGGTTTGTCTATGAAATACTTCACTTTTACATTCTGCCTCAGAAAGAAGCGCCGAATTTGGATGGCGAGAAACGTGAGCGATCTCACAATAGCGGATCGAAAGGCCGAAACATAAGGGCAATGGTCATTGTTTCCATAGTCGCATTATCGAATATAGATCTTTACTCTACTTGTTATACATTAGCATGCTACTATATACTGAAGAAGAGAGCGGCCTGACCCGCAGGGTATATGTAGAAGATCAGAAGCGCGGGAAGGGGCCGTGCACGTTCCGCTCAAAACGCGAAACATGAATTTACAGAAAAATGAGGAGCCTTATAGCTGCGTTATGGATGTACCTACCGATATTCCCATTCGGGTAGATCTGTACAGTGATACGATTACCAGGCCAACCCTGGCCATGCGCGAGTACATGTGTCAGGCCGAGGTTGGCGATGAGCAACTAGGTGAAGATCCCACCGTGAACCGTTTACAGGACATGGTGGCCGAGCTTCTGGGCAAGGAAGCGGCTCTCTATCTGCCCTCGGGCACAATGTGTAACCAGATCGCTTTCTGTGTCCACTGTCAGCCTGGCGATGAAGTAATTATGGATAAGACCGCGCACCCTCTGCACTACGAGGGCGGCGGCCCGACACCACTCAAAGGTATTTTGATTCGGACCGTTGATGGAGAGCGCGGCGTCTATTCCGCACGGCAGGTAGAAGAGGCCCTTCGTGAGCGAAGCCGCTATAATCCTCGTAGCCGTGCAATCTCAATCGAGCAGACGTCGAATATGGGTGGTGGAAAGTGCTGGCCACTGGAAACCATTCGCGAGGTCTGCGAGGTCGCGCATGCCCACGGAATGGCGACCCATATGGATGGGGCGCGGCTGTTAAACGCCGTGGTTGCGACCGGGATCAGTGCGAAAGCCTATGCCGCCTCGCTTGATAGCCTGTGGCTGGATCTCAGCAAGGGGCTTGGTGCGCCAGTCGGGGGTGTGCTTGCTGGCTCGAAAGCCTTTATAGAGGAAGCATGGCGATACAAGCAGCTTCTGGGTGGTGCCATGCGTCAGGCCGGGATTATTGCCGCCGCGGGCATCTATGCATTAGAGCATCATGTTGAGCGTCTGGCCGAAGATCATGAGAACGCGAAGCTTCTGGCGCAGGGGCTGGCCGAGGTGCCGGGCATTCGGATTCGTCCGCAGGATGTGGAAACAAATATTGTCTTCTTCGATGTGACCGAAACGGGCATGACAACGCAACAGTTCATTGATCGTGCGCGTTACGAGCATGGGGTGCGCTTCAGCAAGATGAATGGTCGTGTTCGGGCCATTACCCATCTGGATGTCACCCGACAGGATATTGAACAGGCAATTCAAGCGGCTCGCACCATTGTTGAGACGCCTCACACAACGATGCGAAAGCAGGATAGAGCAGCCTTCCAGCAAGCGTACTGAGCGTATGGAACGGCTGCTTTTTTGATGCCCCGGGGAGGATATCCCCGGGGCCTTTTGCTATTCATGAAGGGTAACAGGGGTAGAAGAAAAAATCCATTGAAATAATATGCATAAAGTTACATGTATGGCTGTACAAATAGCGGTAAACCGGATATGATTTGAGTATTTGAATGTGAGTATTTGCCTGGAAAGTAAGAAGGGAAAGACGTATGACGACGAATATCTACTCCTCCTTATGGTTTCAGTTGTTCATGCCGTTACAGAACGAGGAATGGACCCGCAAGGATGTGGCGTTTCTGGCGCGTCAATTGCCGTTACCTCGCTACAAGCGCGTCCTTGATCTCTGTTGCGGATATGGACGCCATGCGCTGTTACTGGCTGATTACGGGTATACCGTGACCGGGCTGGACCGCGATAGAGACGCGATTGCGGAGGCCAGACGCCGCGCTAGAAAGGCCGGGAAAGATATTCAATATGTTCAGGGCGATATGCGGGAGCTTGAGGCCCTTTCCGGGGAATTTGATGCTGTCATCAATATGTGGCAGAGCTTTTGTTATTTTGATGAGGAGACCAATAGACACATTTTGCGCCAGATTTATCGCAAGCTGGTTCCAGCCGGTCGCTTTGTGATCGATATGTACAATCGAACCTACTATGAGGGACACCACGGCACCAAACGGCAGGACATCAACGGCTTTGTTGTGGAAACCAGCGTGTACCTGGAAGGAAATCGCCTGCATTCGGTCGTCCAGTACGCGGACGAGTCGGGCATTCAGGGGAGCGACCATTTCGAGTTTCAGATGTTTACTGCCGAAGAGTTCAGTGAGTTGGCGGCGTCATGCGGCTTTACCACGCGTCTGGTCTGCTCGTCCTCTGATGAGAACATTGCGCCCACTGCTGAGCACCCCAGAATGCAGCTTGTTCTGGAGAAGTCCTGAGCGCTTCCCGGATGTTGTTTCCTGTTGTTGGTTCAGCAGGAAACAACTAAGCGTCGGATTGACGGAAAAGCTGTTCCAGATGCGCGAGGGTTTCCTGTATCTCGGGTGTGAAAGCTTCAATAGAAGAAAGAAGTTGTTTATAGCGTTCATGAGCCTGCTGTCCCTGAAGCAGTGCAAGCTCGATCAGCGCGACACAGGCCGAGAGATATTCGGGGTGCTTCGTCTCCTGATGCTTCTCATAGAGTGTTCGTATTCGATGGTAGAGAAATTCCGCTTTTGTATACTCCCGGGCGTGAGTGGCAAGCTGTGCCAGCAGTTTCAGCGGCGTGACAAGGGCAAGGCTCTCGCGTCCTTGCCGCTGTTCCAGCATATAGAGCGAGCGCAGGCTGACAGTCTCTGCCTCTTCATAGCGTCCCTGTTGATAGTAGAGCTGCGCCAGATTGTTCAGCAACTCAGGAGAAAAAGCCTGCTCCTGCCTGTGTGGTGACAGTAAAAGTTGTTCCGCTTCCTGATGGCGTCCCTGCGAGCTGAGCAGCGCGGCCAGCCCACTGAGTGCGAGCTGATGATCCTCGTCCTGCTGGAGTGCCTGTCGATAGAGCGCCTCGGCCTCGTCATAG